>Ga0335082_10003124_pt1 | contig 17954 bp, 21 predicted proteins | sample Lox_Sample_41_FD_206718 | JGI IMG/M metagenome (GOLD analysis project Ga0335082, IMG submission 206718) | Soil microbial communities from Loxahatchee National Wildlife Refuge, Florida, United States - Lox_Sample_4.1 | ecosystem: Environmental > Terrestrial > Soil > Wetlands | place: USA... | reverse complement strand
CTTGCCGATCTCATGCAGGAATTTCGAGGAAAATTTCTCAAGTTTCTCTGCTAAGGCTGTTAATGATGCTCGAGGCATCATCTCAATTTCTATCCTCTTGTGAACTTCCTGTTTCATGTCATAATTATTGCATCCTCCGACGAAGAACTTCACAGCCCTTTTAGAGAAAAGGTGTAAAAAAGTAACTACCCTAAAAATACCCGCTTTGACTCCTTGACCGCATCAATAATTTGTGTTTTATTCAAGTACGAATCCATTACCATATTACTCATATTCTGATTAGCTGATACATGAGTGTGCACTCCGTTACAGCGGATATTTAAGAGCACATCATAAAAAACAAACCGAGGCAAGCGGGTTTGTCGGAGGAAGAGAAGATTAGTATGTCAGAAATAGATGTCAAAGCGTACACCAGTAGCCAAGATAGCTCATCCACAATTATCGGAGGTTTTGCTGCGCACGCGGCTGTTCCGCATTCTGGATCAAAACCGCAATCCGGCCATCTGGACCCACCCGAAGAGAGCAAGACAACGGCAGGGGAAACCTATATAGATTGCATTTGTCGGCGGGATGATGAACAGAATGCTGCTGTCGGCATCGTCGAAATTGTGGGAACGCAGGAAGAAAAACCTTTTAGAACCCTTGAAGAGCTTTTAATAATCCTTAACACGGCAGTGGTGGGCGCAGTGATTATGTGGGAAAAATAATAAAAAATCGAATGCTTGAACGTGGAACCGAGATAACGGGTAAAATAATATTTTAGGAAATACAGTCGAAGCTTCTGCTGCGCATTTCCTTTTGGAGCTATTATCGTTTGCTATCGAATTCATCCAAATAATTAGTATGAGGAAAATCGAGGCAACATACGATGGAGGATAAAAGGCAACATAAGAGATTCAGGTTGGACGTTGTGGAAATAAACGGCAAGATGATTCTCGCTCAGAAAGTCGAAATTGTCGACATTAGTCAAGGTGGAATTGCCTTAAAAACGGACAGGAGGTTGAATGTCGGCAAAGAATATGTGATTACATTGGGCGAAAAGAGTAGTCCTATCAATGTGAAGGGCATTATCGTTCGTTGCGAATTGAGCCAGATTGAGGAACGAAGCAATGGGCAACAGGTCCCCATTTACACGGCGGGGATGATGTTTAAAGATGTGCCATTGAATAAAATAACTGATCTTCTTAATTCGATTGAGAAACACAAAAAAGAGGAAGCGCTAGTGATAGTTGATCGGAGGCTCGCTGTTAGGTTTAATATCAGGACACCCTGGGAGAAGATCCTGAGCTTTCCGGCCCAGTTCAAAGTGAAAGATATCAGCCTAAGCGGTATGCTCATCGAAACCGACGAGGCTTTAGGAACAGAAAGTATGATACCGCTGGGATTGTCCCTCAAGGCTGACAACCCTGTTAATTTTATTGGTAAAGTTGCCTCGTGCCGGATTGCGGGAGATAAGGAGAAGGCTTTATATGAAATAGGGGTGGTGTTTACAGATTTGACGGATGAGGGCAGAACATTACTCAAGCAATTCATAGACTACCTGGCATTGTTGGACATCAATACACGAGAACGAAAAGGTACAATATTAGGGTAAGCTGTGTTGAACAGTATTTACGTGGACACTTGTTGTAAAGATAACTCGTAACCATCTCTGACCAACGCATTCTTTATCGATTATGCAGAACAAAGAGTGTGACCTTCACCTACAAACAAATGAGTTTCAAATGCCTGAAACTCTCTAGAATACTTCCTGAAGATGTTGACGGTTGCACTTGGAAATTGCACTTTTCATGTAGACTTCGATAGTATCGAGGAGAAGAACTTAGAATTCTGAAAAATAATTTAACGTCATAAGTCAACGGATTGTACTGAGATGGCATTATAACTTTCATTCAGCAAGATAGGTTGTATTTTTTGAATGCCGCCATCGAGTGTCCGGAATCCAAAAACATTTCTCCAGCAGAGCGAGTCAAGTGCTACCATCTTTGTTGCCCCCGAAAACGTCGGGAGCTTACAGCTCCTGGCGCGTTGGCCTGAACAGGATTTCGTTCACGTCCATATCTTCAGGCTGACTCATGGCGAAATCTACTGCCCGCGCGAACGATTCGGCGGGAAGCGCAACCTCCTGAACAAACTTGCGGACATTCTCGGCGATGTCCGGCTCTGTAATGCTGTTCGGCAGCTCCGTGGCCAGCGCACCAGGTGAGATCACTGTTGTGCGGATGTTGTAAGGCTTCACTTCCTGCCGCAGTCCTTCTGAGATGACTAGCACCGCAGCCTTGGTAGCGGCGTACACGGCACTACCGGGGCGTACCTTGTGACCTGCCACAGATGAGACATTAATAAAGTGCCCGGATTTCTGCTGTTTCATATACGGCAGCGCCGCAGCAATACCGTACAGCACACCCTTGAGGTTCACATCGATCGTCCGGTCCCAGTCGTCGATCTTGAGGCGTTCGAGCGGAGAGTGGGGCATCAAACCGGCATTATTGATCAGGACATCGATCCGACCGAAGGTTTTTACTGCTTCATCGACCAGTCTCTTCACCTGGTTGACCTCGGTGACGTCCGTCTGGATAGCGAGCGCCTTGCCGCCTTTGTGGGTGAGCTCGTCTGCCAAAGACTGTAAGCGATCGGCGCGCCGCGCGCCCAGCACAACAGTCGCTCCCCGGCTGGAGAGATACCGAGCCGTCGCCTCGCCATTCCCGCTGCTAGCACCCGTAATGACGACGACTTTCCCTTCAATGTTATTGTTCATCATGCTACGACTCCCTTCTATCGGTCAAGTATTGCGAGGATTGAGACACTTGCACCGACAAGAAACAATGCGATATAGGCTGGAACAGCCGGCGTGACAAGGCCGACAAATAGCAGCGCAACCCCACCGATCACATGCAACCGCGATCGAACGCGTGGCACTTGCCACAAATACCACCCTTGTGCAGCCAGAAAAAGAATCGGCCCTCCGCTCAGCAGCAGGCTCAGCGCAAACGAGGTGTGTCCCTGCGGGTGCGCGATCACCTCTTCATTCGCGACCGCCACAGCGATGAGTCCCGCGACCATTACAGTCAAAGCATTTACCGCATGGCGGCTGGCGCGGATAGGATCGCTCGTCTCTTCTAAATGTTGAATAATGAGCCGATGGGAACGCCCGAAGCTCAGCGCCCACAGAGCGACTGTTCCCGTCAGCGCGAACGTGCCAGTTGCCAGGGTCATCATCGTTATGGCGGCTTCGGCGATGGCCATGCCTGTGGTGACCACCGTTTCGCCAAGAGCGATAAGCAGGAACATGCGACAGCGTTCCAGCATATGGTCCGCGTCGAACTCGACGTTCTCGGATCGCAGCCGCCGGCCGGGGATGGGATGTGCCAGCCACCTGCCGATTTGATCGATCCCGGCGGCAAGCGCCCACCACAGCACGCGGGTTTCCGGGCCCACTACCGCGCCCGCGATCCACAAGGGTGTCGTGGCAATCACCCAGAGAAGCGTGCGGAAGTAGTGCTCTCGGAGCACCGCATCAATTGAATTTACGAGAGTCCAGACGGTGCGCCCCAGTTGGATCAGCAGAAGCGGAATGACAAATGCCCAGCCTGACGTCGTGAAAGCTATCGTCACCGAAGCGTTCATGAACAGGCCCAGCAGCATCACCGCCAGGACCAACCACCCGGTTCGGGATTGATCAGCCCGGATCAGGGTGGCCGACCAGCTTGTAGTAAACCATACCGCGAAAATTGCCACCAGCATCACCAGCGTCTCGGCCGCGCCACGCCATGAAAGGTGGGTCAAGAGATGATGCGAGAGCTGCGATAGCGCGAACGCGAACACGAGGTCAAACAACAGCTCCAGCGGAGTGACCTCATATTTTCGTTCAGAGTTGTCGTGAATCAGTCGGTCCGTCATATATATATGCGCAATGAAGTTCTTGAAGCCGTCTTCTGGGAGAACTAGGGCCGGTGCATGAACTGTATGTAAATTGCTGCCATCACGTTGCATGTTTACTGCGCGGTCGGGTTTCATGGTCATACAGCCGCGTAAGCCCTATTTTGCTCTGCCGCTTAAAACCTTACCTAATACATCATAGGCATTATCGGCTTCTTTCTTGCCAACCTGGCCTTCGAGAACCGATACCACGCTCCTCATCTGTGCCTCGGTCAGACCTGTATTGAACCCGATGTTAAAATGGGACTGAAGCTGTGGATTAACTCCCTCAATAGCGGCCAGGGCAGAAATAGTTGCTATTTCTCTGCTTTGGAAATCTAGGTTGTCGCGTCCGAAGATATCTCCAAAAAGGTGTCCTTTTAAAAACGTATCAATGGTTGGAGCGAACGTACTAAACTTCCCGGTGGTCGGCGCTCCTGTCAGCCTGGTCAGATTTTCCGTCCCGAGTTCGATGCTGCTTTTGTTTGCAGGCATGGGAGTTGGTTCTTTGCCAGGCTCATCCTTGATTCCTTTCTGTTTCCGTTCTTCCAGAACGTCCATAAAGGTATTGATGCCGTTCAGGCTGCGGGGAAACCCCGCATAGGCGTACATTTGGATAAGGATTTCCTTGATCTCACTGACGGTCAAACCGGCATCGAGCCCTTCGTCCAAGGCCCTTTTCAGTTTATGCAGATGGCCGTTGGCGGTGAAGGCCGCAATGGTGACGATTCTTTCCTGTTTTGCGTTCAAGCCTTCGCTTTTCATGGTCTTGGCCTCCAAAATGGCTGCACTACTGAACGCGGAGATAAAAATACCTGCCAGAATAACGGTGAGTTTTTTGTTCATATGTCACCCTTTATTTGATGAGAGGCATTTCAAACGCATAAGCTCACCTGCGGTATTGTTCGTCGCCCACCTTTTCCATCCATTCGGCGCTCTTGCCGTCGATCTGTTCAACAATGGCGATATGAGACATGGCCGTTGTCGGCGAGGCGCCATGCCAATGCTTTTCGCCGGGTGCGATCCAGACCACGTCGCCCGGCCGGATCTCCTCGATCGGACCTCCCCAGCGCTGTACCAGACCGCTGCCTGCTGTCACGATCAGAGTCTGGCCCAGCGGGTGAGTATGCCATGCCGTGCGGGCTCCTGGTTCAAACGTAACTAATGCGCCAAAGATACGTGCAGGATCAGGAGCGTTGATCAAAGGATCAACTCGCACCGTTCCGGTGAAATATTCAGCCGGTCCCTTGCCGGATGGTTGTGAACCGCTTCGTTTTATCTCCATTTTATTATCTCCTTCTCTATCAACTATATCATGCATTCAGCTATGCCTGCCGCAGAAATCGTGTCTTGCTATCTTTCGATTTTTTATTCATATTTCTTTCTCCATTCTAGCTGCTCCTCACGGAGCAAGCTCACCAAAGAAATACGAAGACGTAACTCCGCCATCCATCAGCAAATCGCTTCCCGTGATAAACGCACCTTCTGGACCCATGAGAAGGGCTGCGACATTGGCAACTTCGTCAGGCGTGCCCGCTCTCCCCACGGGGCAAAGCTCAATCATACGACGGTAACCTTCTCCGCGAGGACCGGTGAGCTCATCTTTCGCGAGTGGTGTGATAATAATCCCCGGACTGATCGTATTGACTCGCGCGCCGCGCTTACCCCATCTGACAGCTTCCGCCATCACCCGCAAAGCGTTCCCGCGTTTTGAAAGTTGATAAGCGTGCAAGGAATCCTTTACTTGATCAAGCTGAAGCATCGGAAGCGATAAAAGCTTATCGGCTGGGGTGGTGGCGAGAAGTTTATTTTGTTCATTCGTAAGAGCGCCCAGGCGATGACCAGATTGCGAGGCGATGACCACACCGCTACCCCCGCGCGCTATGATATTTCCAAATTCCTCAAGCACAAGCGCAGTGCCATACAGATCAACCGACAAAATAGCCTTCGGCGAAGCTTGCGAGGGTGAAACTCCGGCAGCGTGGATGACTCCGGATACCTCTCCGAGTGTTGCAGACTTCTGAGCAAGGCCCTTAACTGCTTCGCGCGAGGATACATCGACGGTCGCAGTGCTGACTTCAAATCCTGCATCACTTAAAACTGCGGCTGCGGCGTCCGCATTCTCTTTTTTCAAATCTGCAAGCAGAATGTGCTTTCCAGCGCTCACTCTGCGTGCGATTGCGACACCTATCGACCCAGATCCTATTAAAACCGTGACACTCTTCATAACAACCTCCTCGGCAAATGATTTTGTGAAATAGTTTATCTGATCACTTTATCCTTACTTTGAAAACAGGATCTATTTTGGCTTTTCACGGTTTGTTCACCCCTAAGCTTTTTCGCACTTCAAAATTTGGCGTGATTGCAAGCTTTACGATTAAGTGTGCAACACTCATTCGTGAGACATATTTTCCCGGGTTTTTAAAGGGTTCACCTTTTTGCGTTGTCTCGTAATCAATTTCGTTTTTGTCGTTCAGCCACTCAGGTCTAATGATCGTATAATCCAACTCTGATGCTTCAACGACTGCGGCTGAATCACGATAGGGATCTAGCACTGATTTATATTTTTGCCCCGGAACCTCGTTATAGATTCCCATGGAACTGATGAAGATCAGGCGCCTGAGCCCGGTGGCGTTCATGGCCTGGACGATGCTTCGGGCCATCTGCTCCAGCGGTCCGGCCAGATTGGCATAAACAACATCCTGACCGACCATGGCCGCTTCCAGCGCCTTCCTGTTCAGAACATCGCCCTCGATCACGTGTACCCGATCCGATGGCAGCCCCTTCAATCTCTCCGGCTGCCGCAGAAACAGCGTCAAGTGGACATCGGGGTGCTTCAGGAACAGGGCAGTGGCCACACGGGCGATCTGACCGTTGGCGCCCAGGATCAAAACCTTAGTCATGTGAAATCTCCTTCTTTATCTATTCTATAACGCCTTCAGCGATGCCATATCGATCACAAAGCGGTATTTCACATCGCGATTTTTATCCTTTCGCCCGGGCCATGATACGGGTCGGCTCAAAGGTATTGTTCGTTGCCGGTCCCGCGTTTCCCTTGCACCTTGATCGTTGCGATTACTGCATTAATCTCGTGAAGCTCATCCGGTGTGAGTTCGATGTCGATTGCTCCGATATTTTCCTGCAAACGGTATAGTTTTCGTGTGCCGGGGATTGGTACGATAAAAGGTTTCTGAGCAAGCAGCCAGGCGATGGCGATTTGCGCTGAAGTTGCCTTCTTGCGACTTGCGATAGCTCCCAGCAGATCGACGATCGGCTGGTTCGCTTGCATCGCCTCTGTTGTAAAGCGGGGAAACCAACTTCTCACGTCGGTCTTATCAAAAGTCGTGCTTGGAGTAACTGCTCCCGTAAGGAACCCTTGACCGAGCGGACTCCAGGCAACGAAGCCAACCCCAAGCTCCTCACAAGTTGGAAGCACCTCAGCTTCAGGGTCCCGCGCCCACAACGAGTACTCGCTCTGTATGGCGGCAACCGGCTGAACGGCATGTGCACGCCGCAAAGTCTGCGCCGAGGCTTCAGAGAGGCCGAAATATTTGACCTTGCCTTCTGCGATCAGGTCCTTGACGGTCCCCGAAACATCTTCGATCGGAACATTCGGGTCGACGCGGTGCTGGTAGAGCAGGTCGATGGAATCGGTCTGGAGTCGCTGGAGTGACATCTCGGTAACTTTCCGGATGTGCTCCGGTCGACTGTCGAACTTTCCCGAGCGTTTTTTCGTCTTCGGATCTATGTCGAAGCCGAATTTGGTCGCGATGATCACTTGGTCACGCACCGGTTGCAGTGCTTCTCCGACAAGTTCCTCGTTAGTGAACGGGCCATACACTTCGGCCGTGTCAAAGAAGGTGACGCCGTAGTCTACGGCTGACCGAATCAGAGTGATCATCTCCTGCCGATTCCCTGCGGGCCCATAATTTATGCTCATTCCCATGCAGCCGAGCCCGAGAGCCGAAACGTCCAGTCCGCTTTTCCCTAATTTACGCTTTTGCATTGTTTCTCCTCTCACTTGTTTAGGAATAAATTATGACACTGTCGTGCCTCTCCTCTGTGATTGATCGTATCCTACCCCAGAAAGTACACGGGTCGGTAGACCAATCCTGCCTATTTATTGCCTAATCGTACGAAATCAGCTACAATTGGGTTGACAGTGTAGTGAAGTCTGGTAGTATGTGGCTATGAAGACATAAATGAGAAAACAGTCTGACAAGCAGGCTCACGAGAGTAACGGTTTAGAAGATGCACGCATATCGTTAGGAAAGAGCATTGCACGATGGACCGATAAGGGCGACCAGCATATGACTGCGATTCCCGGCCTGTCATTGTATAGCTGGGACGAGCCGAGCCAGCCGGTGAGCATCATGTTCGAACCACGCATTTGCTTAAGTGTGCAAGGAGCCAAACGCGTGCTGAACAAAGAGGTCTTCTGTATTAGCAAGATGTATGTTATGTAAGTTCCATCTGGTATTCTGCATCGCAAGATTATCAACGGCAGTTGCATGATAGTCGGTGCAGCTCGGAGAGCCAGAGTCGCCAAGAAAGTGAAGAATTCCGCTTGAAGATTTTAGTCAACTTTTCTCTGTAGCTGTGATACACAGCAAAGCAATGCGACTCGCAAGTTGCACTCCAAACATGATATGTATTACTTCCGTAGATACAATCGATGATTGTCATTCAATTAAAGCTGATGAAATCATAATTGTGGGCGGCGTGTTCGATCCCTATGAGGTCTTGACATCTTCTAGTCCCAGGAGGACACAATGAGCAAACTATCTGCGAAAGTCAAAAAGGAAATTGGTGAACTGCTCCCACCCACACTTTACTTCTTCATAACCCTGCACCTTATTGCGTTCTTCCGCGTCCTTATGCTCAAGGGAACAGGAATCGCACTCAGCACGTCGGCATCGGTAACGGTGGGAGCACTGATTCTCGGCAAGGCGGTGCTGATCGCAGACTTACTGCCATTCATCAATCGCTACCCTGACAAGCCGCTAGTATATAATGTCGTCTGGAAAACCACGGTCTACGTTCTGGTGGCCATGCTTGTCCACTACCTGGAGCGCCTTATCGATTTCTGGAGAGAGGCGGGTGGGTTCATTGCAGGTAATCAGAAGTTGGTCGCGGAGATCGTGTGGCCACATTTCTGGGCCATCCAGCTCCTTCTGGTGGTATTGATTCTGATTTACTGCACCATGCATGAACTCATCCGCGTGATTGGAGGGGACAAAGTACGGCAGATCTTTTTTGGGCCAGTGCAGAAGCCACAGGCTTCATAGCACGCGTCATGGCCCCGCTGCTCAAGTCGGATCAATCGTGGCATGTCAGTTTCCATGCCCGCGCGCGGAAGAAGGACGCCGGTTAAACGTGGCTTTTATTGTGTCAGTTTCAACTGATATTCTGCATCTCTGAATAATCGACTGCGATTGCACATGTAGGTGGTAACGAGATAGATATACTTATTGAAGACGTGTAGAATCTCAGATGAAGAATGTCGCGCGACCTCCAGCTTGGATCCTGCAAAGACGGGATTCCTGATAAGGTTGTATAGTACAGCCGGTAAATAAATAGTCAAGGGCGATCATATTTTACTGCTTAAAAACATCATTTTCACTATTATCGTACCTGGTATCGTTACAGTCCTGATTCCGTATTTGATCTTGCCACCAGATCAGATGCCTCTTCATGATAGGTGGGAGCTGCCACAATATATTGCCCTCGTTCCCGCACTGTGCGGCCTAATTATTTATTTCTGGTGTATCTGGGACTTTGCAGCTATTGGACGCGGTACGCCGGCCCCTATTGACCCTCCCAAAGTTCTGGTAGTACATGGTCTGTACAAATACGTCAGAAATCCGATGTACATAGGAGTTCTATTATTTCTCTTAGCAGAATCTTCTTTTTTTGAATCCTCGAATCTACTTAAATACGTTGTTGGAACATTTATATGCTTCCATTTGTTTATAGTTTTATATGAGGAGGCAAATTTACGGCGTAGGTTCGGTGAGTCCTATATGAGCTATTGTCGTAGCGTTAATAGGTGGCTGCCAGGCAAAAAATATCAAATGCCTAAATAATACGTTGCAAATAATATCCTCTTCTGGAGAAGTTGCAGTTCTCAGAAACATCAGGTTTCATTCAGCATTAGTTGGAATATTTTTAAAACAGCGCACCTATGATCATGCATTTGCAATTTCCATGTTGTATTATGCATAGAGATTTAGTCAACACCGACGCAAGATTGTAGGTGAAGATCGCAACTTGTTTGCCATTTCCGAATACTCTGTTTCTGGGTGTCGTTCTTGCTAATACCAGAGGAGTTAATTTACAAAATATTTCACTAGCGGGTTCATGACCCGAAGGTCATTGAACAATTGGGGCAAGTAGCCCCAAGGTTTCGGGTAGAAGGCCCCAATGTGGTGAGTCTGGAAGCGTAGCTTTTAATAGAACACATCCTGCGATAAACGCCACACCCCTCCGTAACGATTGTTAATCCGACGTCAAGCTTAAGGATAAATTCTTCAATTGTTTCTCTTTTATATCCCAATAGATAGCATAAAACTTTTCTGCATATGATGGATTTCGTGTACCCTGCAAGAATTTCGTTTCACCTAAGTTGTAAAGCTGTGTGATATCTTCAAGAGTAGCATGTGGATATTTCGTAATTAGGTACTTTATGTATCGAATTCCTGCTATGATGTTATTTTCAGCGTGATATAATTCGTCTTTTTTTTGGATCTTCCTGTTGAATTTCTTCCCGGTGTCGAATGTTAGTTGCATCACACCCCGACTTATCCAAACTTCGCTCACGAGGGGCTTCTTAGGGTTATTGAAAGCTTTTGATTTGTAGTTACTTTCGATTTGTGCTATAGCATCACAAAGATCTGCATCGACCTTCAACAATTCTGCATAGTAACGAACCATCTTTTTATTTCTCTGTTGTTCTTTGTTGAGTTTCTGCTGGGCGATAGCTGCACTGGACAACATGACCATCAGAAATATATACGCTAATATTTTCATGTGATATTCCTTTCGTTTGAAATAACTTACTCATCATGAGAATGAACTTAAGGGTCTGTTATTTATAGAGATCCGCGCAAAATAACCGACCCTCCCATCGCGGGGTCGTTTCATCTACATAATTTGGACACTAGCAAGAAAACATTAAATGCTACATTAGTATTAGCAATGATTATACCACTATGCCTATAAAAAAAGATGTTTAATAACAATGTATTATATAAGACAATAGGCATCGGTTCTATATGAGAATTGGCGTAATCACCATATCCAGTGGTATTTTTGAGTTGTGTGACCAGACAACAAGTATCTGTGTAAAAAATTCACATCATTTGCGAACTTCTACTTGGAACCTGACCATCAGGCAATTTGTTGCGGTTTTGACTACATGAAGGAACGTGTGAGGATGAATTATAATTTCTTATGGCAGGGAAGAGAAAACAGAAGGTGTATGACGCCATAGATGAAAGAGATGTCCCAAGGTAGAATTAGGAACCTAACGGGAAGACTCCTTGCACACGCAATTAATGTTCAAGACAAATTAAGATAGATCGCCGTATTAGGTACCTTCCTGTATTTGTTGAAGTTGCATTTCTTTGAAACGCTTATAGATTGAACCTCTGTTCGACACATCCACCCCCAAAATACTCCATAACTATCTTTGACATCGCTATGGATCAGGCATATATTTATGACAAGAAATAGCAACAAAGATTCTCATCCTGTACTTTACGCATTTTGGCGTGTTGAGAGTTTCTGCTCAATATATTGTTCGGCAGCTGAGTTGGAGGCACACCTAGTGAAAAGCGCTATCGAACTCGAGATTGATGTGCCGCAAGCAAGGCTTGCAGAACTCTTCACTGATCCCCAACAAAACACAAGGTGGATGGATGATGTCGACAGGGTGGAAACAATTAGCGGTCAGCTTGGCATGCCTGGGTCTAAATATCGGCTTGTACCAAAGAAAGGGAACATGGTCTTTGTCGCGACAGTACTTGCCAGGAATCTTCCCACAGATGCTCACTTGACTCTTGAATCATCAAACGTGACTGTCTCAGTGAAGGGATTTTTCGTCGCCTTGTCTTCAGGCAAAACGCGACTCACATCTGAAGAGGTGTTCAGTTTCAAGGGGCCACTCAATAGGGTATTTGGCTTCCTCGCGCGGGGAGCAATTAAGAATGCGCACCGCCGACATATGGAGGCATTCAAGCGCTTCGCGGAAGCCCATAGGTGAGCGTCGTGCACGCCTAACCCTTCGTTCCAAGCCGAACGCTATGCGGCGTGTGAGCTCGTCGTTAGAGGGTATTCAAATGAAAATTAAAGCTATCATTACTGGTTCCACAGGCATGGTCGGCGAGGGCGTGTTGCATGAGTGTCTAGTCCATCCAGACGTGGAATCCGTCCTGGTCATCAACAGGCGACCTTGCAATGTGCTGCACCCCAAATTAAGGGAGATCCTGCATCAGGATTTTACTGATTTCAGTCCCATTGAAAAAGAATTGATGGGCTATAATGCAGGATATTTCTGCATGGGCGTGTCTTCCATCGGCATGAGCGAGGAAACATACAGGCACGTCACCTACGGCCTTACCCTGGCATTGGCGCGTACGCTTGCAAAGCTGAATCCCGACATGACCATTTGTTACGTGTCCGGTGCGGGTACCGACAGCAGCGAGAAGGGTCGCATCATGTGGGCCAGGGTCAAAGGCAAAACAGAGAATGATCTGCTGCGTTTGACGTTTCGCCAGGCCTATATGTTTCGTCCGGCGTTCATACAACCGATCAAAGGCCTGAAAAACACCCATTCGTTTTATCGTGTGCTTGCCCCGTTTTTCCCCTTGTTGAAATTATTATTCCCAGGTTCTCTTTTGACTCTCAAACAGATAGGATTGGCCATGATCAATAGCGTCAATAACGGGTACGACAAGCAGGTACTTGAGGTCCGGGATATCGCGAAGTTGGCCAATCAGTAAACTAGAAGGAGGTAGGTCGGGTAGAACAAAGTGAAATCCGACCATGATTCTAACCATTCGGATCGAGAGGGTCGCTCAAAGACGCGCCCCTCACGGCGGCGTTCTTGTGTAATTTGCAACCAGTAGTTAATGATAGTTTCATCTAGCATAAATTGTAGAGTTGTAGCAACTTTCTGGTTATTTCCGAATGCTCTATTTTTGGATGCAGTTCTTGCTAATACCGAAGGAATTAACCTGTAGAATATATTACTATCGGGTCCATTTGCCTGTTAAACTCTCTATCTTCGAACAAGTACTCGTACAAGTCCATCGTTACCGGAATGCTTGCTCGAATATATACCCGAATATGGGTTCTCATTGTTCCTTCCTTCTCAAAAAGCGCAGCTTTGTCTTTAGCTGTGCAGTCCATTCACTTGCCAACTGCCATGCTCGTAACTTGCGTAATTCTGAGTATAACCATTCCTTTTTATCCTTAAACCAGTAGTAAAATGTTACAAAAGCCTTTATCTGTAAAAGCTTGTCTTTGCTGATAATAAAGAGTCTAGTGATAAGAGCTGTTATCAACACCTCTGCTACAATGAAGATTGTCACACCCCGAATAACCTTTCCGTCTGCAATAAGATAAAGACCATAAAGCTTGGCAGGTATCACAATCAGGAAGGGGAAAGTAAATAGCGTCAGCAGGAGATATCGATTCTGTCTCGCGAGAAAGCTTTCAAAGCGATTAATTATTCTCAGTCGCCCAACTTTTTCCATCAGCGCAACAATGGTATCCCATACCCAGTCCTCAAACAGCATCCAAATAGCGGCAAGGCTGACAAGAATTAATCGAACAACTCTTTTGAGTAATCTTTGTTTCTTCATGATTTACATCACTTTCGTTCTTTCTGTTGTGCCGCAAAGACAAGTGTCCAATACTTCTGCCCATTGAATTCAAATTCATCTGCTATCCGCATCCCAAGTTTATTTCTATGTGCATTGAAGGAACGTGGATTAAGTGCCGAAACAAAAGCGACACCTACATCATATTGCACTTGTAATGTATTGAGCATAACCTTGAATAGTCCATCCAATATCTTTTGTCCTCTATGTTTTTTTTCAATGCAGACAGGCCCATAGACAAACAACTTACACGATGATAATGGCACATTATCAAATGTGAATTCCTTCAGTCTGCTAAACATGTGGGCGATCAAAGGCGACCCAACTGCAAAATCTGTAGACTCCGCCATGAGATATCCAATGACTTCCTTGCCCTGAACTGCAACAAAAATACCAAGTTCACTGTTTATTTTGTAAAGTTGTTCTCTTGTGAACTCTATCATCAGAAACCCCTGCGATAAATCCTTCTTTTGGAGAGTTGTAATGAGATTTTGATCTTGTAGATGGAGAATGCCATCGAAGTCAGTTGGGATTGCTTTACGATATTGGATGAGAGGTTGTGATGAGGAAGATGGTTTCATATTGTGATGATTATACAGCAGAATCGTTCTTGGAGGGAAGTAGCATTATACTTAAGTGCATTGAAATCATAGCAGGAAATGAAACTATCAATTGTGGGAAGAATAGTGAGGTTTCTCATTACTGGGGAATAGCCATGAAATTAAAACTCATTCTGCTTCCACTCATTCTTGTTCTGCTTAACACGGTGATGTAAATCGGTGGATGGCGAGTGATCCTTGAATTAAGCATGTTCTATGATAATGTTTTAGTCAAAATCTTCTTCCTGGACCCTGCACCAGTTCTTTCTAAAGATAGAATGCAAAATCACTCTGAATATATTATCTACAACAGAAACTATCGATGTATGTCGCATACCTAACTCCACCTTGACAGTTGCGCAATCCTCGATCATAATATACAAAATTACACCTATTTAGCATATCGAATCGGCAACCCTGTCTTTTCCGAAAGCCTAAATCTTTTTCAGGGAATTAGCAACACCGCTTGGGGCCTCACGCTGACCTTCCTTTTTTCCGATATAGAGTTGGCGTGGAGCGGCCAGTCGGCAGGAGCGGGCAGGCGCCGGCACAAATGAGTGTGTGGGACTACCTATTCACGACACGAGGAGAAACAGCGTATGCATAATCTACTCGACTATCCACTGCTTGTTTTCGTGCTTTCTCTCGTGACGCTGTGGCTCTCGGAGATGATAGCGGCGTCCTTTTTCAGAAGGCGCCAGAAGTCTGAAGTAAAGAGCGAAGATTTCGGGATTATCCTGGCCGCCGCGCTGACGCTGCTCGGCCTCATCATCGGCTTCACCTTTTCGATGGCCGTAAACCGATATGATCAGCGCAAGAACTACGAGGAGGCAGAGGCTAACGCCATCGGCACGGAATACGTCAGGGCCGACCTCCTGCCTGCCGCCGATGCGGCGAAAGTACGCACGTTGCTTGTCAAATATTTCGATCAGCGTGTCTTGTTCTATACGACCCGCGATATGCAGCGGCTTGCGCAGATAGATGCCACTACCGCCCAATTGCAGGCTGAACTGTGGTCCGCAGTCAAGGGCCCGGCAGCGGCGCAGCCAACATTTATCGTCGGTCTAGTAGTTTCGGGCATGAATGATGTGCTGAACTCGCAGGGATACACGCAAGCGGCCTGGTGGAACCGAATCCCAATCGCGGCATGGAGCCTGATGGTGGCGATTGCCATCTGCTGTAACCTGTTAATCGGCTACGGCGCGCGAGACACTAAGGCCCAACACATCCTGCACATCGCTTTACCGCTGCTTGTGTCCATCTCGTTCTTCCTCATAGCGGACATTGACAGCCCGCACAGCGGCCTCATTCGAGTGCACCCACAAAATATCATAAGTCTCTCCGAATCCCTACATGCGCACTAGGACGAGCAAATCACAGATGGCTTTGCCTCTTTGATTAAAGCTTGCGGGCGATTAGCTCCTCCTCGATGAATGTCAGATGAGACGTCTTCTCTCTGTGATACTGGTAAGGTGGTCTTCATCCTCTCGGGCGGACACTGGATGGGGTGTGAACGGGCCGGGTACGTTTCTTGACGGAGCAGGGTTGAGATTACACTTTGAAAGTTAAAAAGTCTACTCAATGTTCGCGTCTAAATACCATTGGTAAGAAGGAGGCAAACATGCGTGTTGTCGTAGTCGGGGCTACAGGCACCATCGGTAAAGCAGTCGTGGCGGCACTTGAGCGTGATCACGAAGTGCTACCCGTCAGCCGGAATTCGAAAATTCGTGTGGATATCACCGATCCAGAATCCATCCGCACGATGTACAAGACGATTGGAGCGATCGATGCGGTCATCAGTGCGGCTGGCCAGGCGCGCTTCGCGCCGCTGATGCAGCTAACGGATGCGGATTTTCAGTTCTCGCTAAATAACAAGCTCATGGGGCAGGTGAACCTGGTCCGTTTCGGCATGGACTCGATGCGAGATCGCGGCTGTTTTACGCTTACTAGCGGTATTCTGGCGCGATCCCCGATGAAAGGGAGCGGTGTGATCAGCCTGGTGAATGCTGGGTTAGAGGGGTTCGTCCGCGCGGCCGCGCTCGAAGCGCCCCGTGACATCCGGGTCAACATCGTCAGTCCGCCATGGATAACCGACACACTCCGGGCGCTCGGTATGGACCCGTCACACGGCATCCCCCCTGAGGCCGCCTCCGAGCTCTATGTGCAAAGCCTTGTCGGAAATCAGTCCGGCGTGGTCATCGAAGCGAAAAGTTTGAGTGACGAACTCGACCTCTGAAAAAAGACGAAACAGGATAAAATCGTGATTCATGCAAACTGCTGCCGGACTGCTTGTTTCTTCCTGAACAACGGGAGTTCACATCTTTGGCAACAATCAATGTTTCATCTTTAAATAACTGAGAATTGGAGATGGCGAATGCGTGAATGGGACCCGGATCAGTATCTGCAATTCAAGCGAGAAAGAACTCAGCCGTCAATAGACCTGGTTGCACGAATCCAGATGGATGACCCCAGAACTATCATCGACATAGGGTGCGGTCCGGGGAATAGCACTCAAATATTGTTGAGGAGATGGCCTCATGCCGACATACTCGGCCTCGATAAGTCGGAAAAGATGATACAAAAAGCACGGCAAGATTATCCTGACCAAAAGTGGATAGTTGGAGATGCTTCAACTTTAGAAACTCGCCAGACTTATGATATAGTTTTTTCCAACGCTGCAATACATTGGATTCCAAGACACGAAATATTATTACAACGGTTGTTTCAGAAAGTAAATGAAAACGGGATATTGGCGGTTCAAATCCCGGAGAATCAGGAGTCTCCATTATATAAGGCAATATTACGTGTTTCGAAGAGCGGTAAGTGGAATACGTTCACCACAGGGCAGGAAGCCGCCATAACATATCATAGCGCCGACTATTATTACGGCCAACTCAGTTTGTATGCAAAAGAAATCACTATTTGGGAAACGATTTATTATCATATCATGAACTCCCATCAGGAGCTGATCGACTGGTATAAAAGCACTGCGATGAAGCCGTATCTCGATAGCCTGCCGACTGATGAAAGCAGAGCAGAATTCGAAAAGGAGATATTCATCGAATGCAAGGCAGCCTATCCACCTCAACGCGACGGGAAAATTCTTTATCCATTTAAGAGGCTCTTTTTTACTGCGCGCAAGTTAATGAAGGATAGTATTTGTTGACAGATTGTTCCGGGAGGAAGAAAAGTCTTCCTGAAACAGTGGAGTTCCAATTCTCGGCAACGATCAATAGTACATCTCTAATTGTATGCTGAGGCCGTCAATTTTGTCGTCGTGTGCTATATTATGCAAATCCTATGTAATAATTTCATTCTTTTATGCTAAACTGGAAACATCCGAAAAAGAATATTGAGAGGATTGCAGAGAAATTCGCCCTCACAACGGTAATGTCCATCTATAATGGCTACCAGCTAGTAGTAGCGCTGGAGTCTTACAAACGGGAAGAGAGAAACTATGGGTAAGAATCGGATGGAAGCTTTCAGTGATGGTGTACTTGCAATCATCATCACCATTATGGTTCTGGAAATGAAAGTACCTCGTGGCAGTGAC
>Ga0335082_10003121_pt1 | contig 17957 bp, 13 predicted proteins | sample Lox_Sample_41_FD_206718 | JGI IMG/M metagenome (GOLD analysis project Ga0335082, IMG submission 206718) | Soil microbial communities from Loxahatchee National Wildlife Refuge, Florida, United States - Lox_Sample_4.1 | ecosystem: Environmental > Terrestrial > Soil > Wetlands | place: USA... | reverse complement strand
GATCTGACCGCAGATGCGCGACGACACCGTCGTGAAGAAGAACCCGAACAGCACGATGAGTACGGAGCCGAGCAGGTTGACTTTCAGCTGGGGAAGCAGCGATAGGCCGAGCGCGAGCACGAGCGAGCCGATGACGGTCACGGCGATCGGCAGGTCGTCTTCGGTCCGAAGCCGACTCGTTACTGCGTGGCCGATCCGGCTCTGGCGCAGGCTCTCGAGGCCTCCCGAGAACGCGCTGCCGATGGTTGGGAGCGCGCGTGCCAGGGCCACGATGCCGCTCGTGGCGACCGCGCCCGCGCCGATATAGAAGACGAACGCGGCGCGGATCTGTCCCGCGGACATGTCTTTGATGAGCGTGGTGGCGGGATACATCGGCGTGAGCATGCTCTCGCCGAACAAGCGGATCACCGGCATGAGCACGAGGTATGCGAGACAGCCGCCCGCAAACAACAGGCCCGCGATGCGCGGGCCGATGATGTACCCCACGCCCATGAGCTCGGGCGACGACTCGACGCTCGCCTCGGCGCGCTCGAACGCCGGGAAAATTTTCGTGGGATAGTCGTTCCACAGCTTCAGGCCCGACTGAAGAAACTTGTAGACGAACGCGAGGCCGAACGCCTGGAACACGGTCCGGGCATGAATGCCGCCGCGCTCGCCGGCCACGAGCACCTCGGCGCACGCCGTGCCCTCGGGATAACGCAACACGCCGTGCTCCTTCACGATCAGCGCACGGCGCAGCGGAATCATGAGCAGGATGCCGAGCAGCGCTCCAGAGAGCGCAAGCACGGTGACTCGAGAGATGTCGAGGTCGTAGCCCATGAGCAGCACCGCGGGGATCGTGAAGACGACACCGGCCGAAACCGAGTCGGCCGCGGACCCGGTGGTCTGCACGATGTTGTTCTCGAGAATCGTGGCTCGGGACAGGGCGCGGAAGATCGTAATGGAGAGCACCGCGATGGGGATCGAGGCACTGACGGTAAGGCCGATCTTCAACGCGAGGTAGACGTTCGAGGCACCAAAGATGAGGCCGAGAATCGAGCCGAGGATAAGGGCGCGAGGCGTGAGCTCGGCTGGGGACTGGGATGCCGGGATGTAGGGTTCGTGAGCGAGCGGCGCCGGTGGTGTCTCGAGGGTGGTCATTGGGCGGGGAATGTGTGCCTGACGAGCCAAGCGCGAAAGGGGCGGTCGCCGGGCCTCACGTCCTTAGCTCCGGACCTTGCTCCTTACGGCACTCAGTCGGTCCCCGGCTTGTATCAGCTGATCCTCCGTCTTACAGAACGCGAACCTGATGAGGCTTCGCCCCATCTCCGGCTTGCTGAAAAAGCTCGAGCCCGGGACCGAAGCCACGCCGCCCTCGCACGTCAGCCAACGCGCGAACTCCACGTCGCCCTGATCCGACAATCCCGAGAAGTCGGCCAGGACATAGTACGCCCCCTCGGGCGGCGTGCAGCGGAATCCGGCAGCGACGAGAGCGTTGCACATGACGTCGCGGCGGATGCGGTAGTCGCGCGCCAGTTCGTCGTAATAGCTCCGGGGCAGGGTCTCGAGCCCGACGGCGATCGCCTGCTGCAAGGGCGCCGGTGCTCCGACGGTGAGAAAGTCATGCACCTTGCGGATTGCGTCGGTCGCCTTGGGCGGTGCCACGATTGTTCCGATTCTCCAGCCAGTCACGCTGAAGGTTTTCGACGCGCCGCTGATCGTGATCGTACGCTCCCGCATGCCATCGAGCCTCGCGATGGGGATGTGCTCCCCTTCGTAGTAGATGTGCTCGTAGATCTCGTCGGTCACCGCGTAGGCGTTATGGCGGCGGCACAGCTCGGCGATGGCCTCGAGCTCATGACGCCGCAACACCCGGCCGGTGGGATTGTTGGGCGTACAGACGATGATCGCCCGGGTGCGGGACGTGAATGCGTGCTCGAGCCGGTCGAGGTCGAGCTCGCGGCCTGCGGCGAGTGGGACGTAGACGGGTGCGGCGCCGCACAGAATGGCGTCGGGGCCGTAGTTCTCGTAAAACGGCTCGAACACGATCACTTCGTCGCCCGGATCGATGATCGCGAGCAGCGCCGAGGCCATCGCTTCGGTGGCGCCGCAGGTCACGACGACTTCCGATTCGGGATCGACGGTCATGCCGTACCACTCGTGGTACTTGTGCGCCAGCGCATCGCGCAGCCGCTTCGTGCCCCACGTGATAGCGTACTGATTGATGTCGCCCTGAATCGCCTCGATCGCGGCCTGTTTCAATACTTCGGGCGCGGGGAAATTCGGGAATCCCTGGGCGAGATTGATGGCGCCGTGCTCGTTGGCGAGACGGGTCATGCCTCGTATGACGGATTCGGTGAAACTGTGGGTGCGGCGGGCGGTGTGCATGCGGGCCTGACGGCTATCTGTTTCCCAGAATCAGTTTCGCAATCGTATGCAACTGCATGTTGCTCGTCCCCTCGTAAATCGTCCCGATCTTGGCGTCGCGGTAGAATTTTTCCACCGGGTACTCCTTCGTGTAGCCGTACCCGCCGAACAGCTCGACGCATAGCGACGTAACACGTTCGGCGACCTGCGAGGCGAACAGCTTGGCCATGGCGGCCTGCATCGTGTACGACTCGCCCGCGTCTTCGAGCCGCGCGGCGTTGTAGACCATCAGGCGCGCGGCCTCGAGCTCGGTGGCGGCCTGGGCGAGCTGGAACTGCACGGCTTGAAATTCGGCGATTGGTTTGCCGAATTGATGGCGCTCGTGGACGTACTGGAGCGCGGCGGAGAGGGCGCCGCGGGCAACGCCGATCATCTGGGCGCCGATGCCGATGCGTCCGGTATTGAGCGTTTCGATGGCGACCTTGTAGCCTTTGCCGACCGCTCCGATCACGTTCGCAAGCGGCACTTCGCATTGATCGAGCATCAGCTCGGTGGTGCTCGAGGCGCGGATGCCGAGCTTGTCTTCTTTCTTGCCGACCGCGAACCCGGTGAACGACCGCTCCACGGCGAATGCGGTGATGCCCTTGTAGCCGGCCGCCGGGTCGACCGTCGCGAAAATCACGTACAGGCCGGCCTCGGCGCCGTTCGTGATCCACAGTTTGCGACCGTCCAGAACCCAACAGTCCCCCCGCTGCACGGCTCGAGTCGAGAGGCCAAAGGCATCGGAGCCCGATCCCGGCTCCGAAAGCGCGTACGCGCCAACTGTATTGGTTGCGAGGCGGGGGAGATAACGGTGCTTCAGGTCGTCGCTGGCCCACTTGATGAGCAGGGCATTCACGAGGGTGTTCTGCACATCGACGAAGATCGCGGTTGACGCGTCGACGGCCGAAAGCTCTTCGACCGCCAACACGCTCATCATCAGGTTGCCTCCGGCCCCGCCCTGCGCTTCGGGAGTTTCGATGCCCATGAGCCCGAGCTCGAACAGCTTGGGAACGAGGGCCTGGTCGAGCGCCGCTGCGCGCTCCATGGCAGCCACGCGGGGCCGTACTTCGCGCTCCGCGAAATCCTGGACGGTCTCGCGGAACAGCTGCTCTTCTTCCGTCAAACGCGTGAGCGGACCTGCAGCCGGGGATTCGGGCATGATTGGGTAATGTAGTTACCGCTCGTGACCGCCCTGGTATATCACCCGCCAGATCCGCCCGTCTGCGTCATCCGTGATATAGAGGGAGCCGTCGGGACCTTCAGCCAGCCCCACGGGGCGATGGTTGGCCTGGGCGGTGCGGAAGCCCTCCGCGAATGCCTCATACTGTCCGCCGGGCTTTCCCGCTTTGAACGGCACGAAGACGACGCGATAGCCGTCCTGCGGGAAGGGCGCGCGGTTCCACGACCCGTGAAACGCGACGAACGCCCCACCGGCGTAGCGCTCGGGAAACTGGCGCCCGTGATAGAACAGCAGTCCGTTGGGCGCCCAGTGAGCGGGGAAGGCCAGCAGTGGATTTTTCTTGTCGCCACAACGCCCGACGCCCTTTCCGTCTCCCGAGTACTCGGGCGCTTGAACGAGGTGGTTCAGGAATCCGTCGTAGTAGCAGTATGGCCATCCGAAGTCGTCGCCCTGATCGATCTCGATCAGCTCCTCGGCAGGTAAATCGGCGCTCTGCTGTAACGTGTACAGCTTGGGCCAGCTCTGACCCAGCTGATCGCGTCCGTGTTGCACCGCATACAGGTGCCCGGTCGCGGAGTCGAAGGCGAGCGCGACGGCGTTGCGGATGCCGGTGGCGTAGCGTATGCCGTCGCGCTCAACCTGGCCCGGGCGATTCGCGTCGAACCGCCAGATCCCGGCGCGGGTCTCGAGCTCGGTGCAGGGGTCCAGTCCGGGCGATTCCGCGGCGCGGTTCTGGCGCTGGCAGCTGTTCGACTCGGAGCCGATGTTCACGAACAGCTGGCGGCCGTCGGGCGTGAGCGCGAGGCTGTGCGCCGAATGCCCACTGGTTGGAAGATCCTTCACGATCACCACCGGAGCGCCGCTCGGCCCAGCTTGATGCTGCGCGATGGGATAGCGATACACCGTCGACGCGGTGCTGAAGTAGAGGAACCCGTTGCCGAGCGCGACTCCCGAGCCACCCTGCCGCGCGAACAACCGGTGCTGGTCCGGTGTGCCGTCGCCGTTGGTATCGCGCAGCGCCAGAACGCCGGCGCCGTTGCCATCGAGGGCCACGTAGATCATGCCGTCGTTGGTGACCACGAGATGGCGCGCGGGACCCACCCGGTCGGCCACAAGCAGCGCGCAGAAGCCGGGGGGGAGCGTGAGGCCGCCATTGTCGGCAGCGCACTGAGGTGATGCAGGGGCGGTCGGTGACGCGGCGGTCGATAAGACAGCGGTTGACAAAGCAGCGGTCAGTAAGACAGGGGTCGACGGCATTCTCATCTTTTGCTCCAGCAGGCGGCGGTTGCTCACGAACCAGTGGACGAACGCGCGGGGCTGTTTCGTGGCGGCTCTGCTCAGGCAATCGCGTTCCGGAGAAATGCGAGCGTCAGCACCCAGGCTGCGGTGGCGGATGGACGATGATAACTCGGCCGCGCGTCGCAGAAGAACGCGTGGCCCGCGTCCGAGAACACCACGGCGACATACGACTTGTCCGCGGCGGCCATGGCGTCGATGATGGCGCGGCGTTGGTCCTCGGGAATACCCTTGTCCCTCGCGCCCCAGAAAAAGAGCACCGGCGCCTGCGCCCGGGGTGCGCGACCGACGAGCGCGGGTGCAATGCCGCCGCCATAGAAGCTGACCGCCGCCTTGAGTGGGATACTCGTCGCCGCGATGTAGGACACCCGGCCGCCCATGCAAAACCCCACCGCTACGACGCGGTCTCGATCCGTAGCCGCATCCTGCTCGAGCCACGCCCGCGCGGCGTGGATGTCTGACTCGAGATTCTCCGGGGTGAGCGCCTGAACGTGCGGTCGGACCAGCTCGAAATTGTCATACGGCGCCTCGAACCCCGGTGGAACGGTGCGGTGGAACAACTCCGGCGCGATGGTGACGTATCCCTCGCGCGCGAATCGCCCGGCAATATCCCGGATATGGGGGTTGACGCCATACGCTTCCTGAAACAGCAGCAGGCCGGGATGCTTCCCCGCCTGCTCGGGACGCGTCACGTAGGCGCGCATCGACGTTCCATCCTTCACGCGCAGCTCGACGTATGCTCCCATCTCGCTAGTCGGCGGGCTGTGGTCCCGGGACCGCTCGAGGCTGGCCGCGTCGCGCGAGCTTCAGGCGGCCGAGCCGTTGCTGCAGCTCATCCAGGTAGGTGTAGATCACCGGCGTGACGAACAAGGTGATGAACTGCGAGAACGCGAGGCCGCCCACGACCGCCACTCCCAACGGGCGCCGCGATTCCGATCCGGCGCCGAATCCGAGCGCGATGGGCAACGTGCCCATCAACGCCGCCATCGTGGTCATCATGATGGGACGGAACCGGATGCTGGCGGCCTGCACGATCGACTCGCGTGGCGAGAGATGCTGATCGCGTTCCGCTACGATCGCGAAATCGACCATCATGATCCCGTTTTTCTTCACGAGCCCCACCAGCATGATGATGCCGACGAACGCGTACACGGACAGATCGATGCGGAAAATCAGCAACGTGAGCAACGCCCCGAATCCGGCGAACGGGAGTGCCGAGAGGATCGTGAGCGGGTGGATGAAGCTTTCGTACAGGATGCCCAGCACGAGGTAGATCACGACGATCGCGAGGATCAAGAGCCCCACGAGGCCCGCCTGGCTCGACTGGAACGCCTGCGCGGTGCCAGAAAATGCCGTGGAGATATTCGAGGGCAGCGTCTTGCTGGCGACCCGCTGAATGTCCGTGACGGCCGTCGAGAGCGAGACACCGGGCTTGAGATCGAACGACACCGTGACGGAGGGTAGCTGCCCGGAGTGGTTCACCGACAGCGGACCGATGGTCGAGGTGAGTGTGGCCATCGACGCGAGCGGTACGAGGGCGCCGCTGTTCGACCGGATGTACAACAGGCTCAAGGCCGACAGATCCTGCTGGTACTGGGGCAGCAGCTCCATCTCGACCCAGTACTGGTTCGTCGGCGTGTAGATGGTCGACACCTGTCCCGACCCGTACGCATCGAACAACGCCTCCTCGACCTGCTGGGCCGTGACGCCCAGGGCGGCCGCGCGGTCGCGGTTGATCTGCACCGTCACCTGCGGATTCGACATTTGGAGATCGGTCGTCACGTTCGCGAGGCTTGGCACCGCCCTGAGCCGCCCCTCGAGCTTCGTGGCGGCGTCGTTGAGCGTGGCCATGTCGGGGCTCTGCATGGTGAACTGATACAGACTTTTCGTGATCCGGCCGCCGATCCGGATGGGCGGGGGGTTCACGAGATAGACGCGCATGCCCGTGACGCGAGCGAGCTTGGGGCCGAGCTCCTGGATCACCTGATCGACGCTCAAGGAGCGATCGGAGAGCGGTTTTAGATGCATCACCAGCCGGCCCTGATTCATGGTGCCGCCGCCCACGAACGACATGTAGTCGAGCACGTTCGGATCGCCGCCCACGATCTGCATGACCTGCAGCTGATGCGCGACCATTTCGTCGTACGAGGCGCCCTGAACGGTCTCCGTGGTCGCGATGATCTGCGAGGTGTCCTCGCTGGGCAGGAAGCCTTTGGGAATCAGGATGAACAGCGCGACGGTGGCGATCAGGATCACGATCGACGCCGCGAGCGAGAGCGGCCGGTGGTTCATGACCCACCCGAGCGAGCGTTCGTACCACTGCAGCACGCGGTCGTACACCCGTTCAGACGCCTCGTACCAGCGGCCATGCTGCGCGTGCGTGGCCCGGAGAAACCGGCTGCACAGCATCGGCGTCAGGGTGAGCGATACGAACCCCGAGATCAGGATCGCGAGCCCGATCGTGACGGCGAATTCATGGAACAGCCGCCCGACGATTCCCCCCATGAACAGCACCGGGATGAACACGGCCGAGAGGGACAGCGTCATCGAGATGATCGTGAAGCCGATCTCGCGCGATCCCTTCAGCGCGGCGGCGAACACGCCTTCACCCAGCTCCACGTGCCGGACGATGTTCTCGAGCATCACGATCGCGTCGTCCACGACGAAGCCCACCGACAGCGTCAAGGCCATCATCGACAGGTTGTCGAGACTGTAGCCGAGCAGCGCCATGCAGGCGAACGTGCCTACGATGGAGAGCGGCAGGGCGAGGCTCGGGATGACGGTGGCCGAGAGGTTCCGCAGGAACAGAAAGATCACGAGCACGACAAGGCACAGCGTGAGAAACAGCGTGAACTTGACGTCGGACAGCGACGCTTGAATGCTCACCGATCGATCGTACAGGGTGTGGACCTCGACCGACGCGGGCAGCTCGTTCTGCAGCGAGATCATCGCGGCTTTGACGGCATTCGAAACCGCCACCGTATTCGTTCCGGGCTGCCGCTGAATCGCGAGCACGATGGCCCGCGTGCCGTCGAACCAGCCGGCGGTCTTGTTGTCCTGCACGCCGTCCAGTACGCGGCCGATATCCTCGAGCCGCACCGGCGCGCCGTTCCGGTACGCCACGATGAGCGGACCGAATGAGGCGGCGTCCTGGAGCTGGCCGTTCGCCTGAACGGTGTAGGCGCGGTGCGGTCCCCAGAGAATCCCGGTCGGCAGGTTCACGTTGCTCGCGTCGATCGCGTTCGCGACCTCATCGATCCCGATCCCGCGGGCCGCCATGGCGCGGGGATCGAGCTGGATGCGCACCGCGTATTTCTGAGGTCCGAATACCTGCACCTGGGCCACGCCCGCCACCATCGAAATCCGCTGCGCCATGAACGTCTCGCCGTACTCGTCGAGGGCCGACAACGCCAGGGTCTTGGACTGGAGGGCGTAGTAGAGGATCGGGGAGTCGGCCGGATTCACCTTCTGATACGACGGCGGAATGATTCCCTGCGGCAGCTGACGCAGCGTCTTCGAAATCATCGCCTGCACATCCTGGGCGGCCGCATCGATGTCGCGGTCCAGCGCGAACTGCAACGTGATCGAGGTGGTGCCGAGGGTCGAGCTCGAGGTCATCTGATCGACCCCCGCGATGGTCGAGAATTGCTTCTCGAGCGGGGTCGCGACGGCCGAGGCCATCGTCTCGGGGCTCGCTCCCGGAAGCGAGGCCGTGACGTTGATCGTCGGGAAGTCGACGTTGGGCAGATCGCTCACCGCCAACCGCCGGTAGGCCATGAGGCCAAACACCAGTATGCCGGACATGACGAGCGTCGTCATGACCGGCCGGCGGATACAGAGCTCGGAAAGATTCATCGATTCATCGTGACGCCTCAGGATCGGCGGGAGGACTGCCGCCTTCCGTATTGGACGTACCGGTGATCTGCACTTTGGCGCCGGGGGTGAGGCGCAGCTGCCCATCGGTGACGACCTCGTCCCCGGGACGCACGGCGCCGTTGCGCACCAGCACCGCATAGGTGTCGGTCGTCCGCTCGATGGCGACGGTTTGCGACCGCGTGGTTCCGTCGCCGTTCACGACGAACAGATAGCTTCCCTGCTGTCCCTGCATGACCGCCTGCGTGGGCACCACCAGCGCGGAATCTTCGGTGTAGAGCCGCAGGCGCACGTTCAAGTATTCCCCGGGCCAGAGGGCGTTGTCGCCGTTCGCGAACTGCGCCTTGAGCGTGACCGCCCCGGTGGCGGTGTCGACGGCGTTGTCGATGAACGTCAGGACCCCGGTGGCAGGGGCGGTATCGCTCTTCGCCGAGCTCGCGAGCACCGGAAGGCGATTGCCCGCGTAGTGCTGCACGTCGGCAAGCTGGCGTTCGGGTACGGCGAACCGCACGAGGATGGGGTGAATCTGGTTGATGACCACCAGCGGGTCGGTGGAATTCGCGCGGACCAGATTGCCTTCGCGCACCAGCAGGCGGCCGGTACGGCCGGCAATCGGGGCTCGAATGCGCGCCCACTCGAGATTGAGCTGGGCGTTCGTGACGGCTCCGGAATCCGCCCGGACCGTCGCCCCGAGCGCGTCGGCCGCCGCGCGCTTCTGTTCGTAATCGGATTGCGTGACGTAGTCCTGCTTCACGAGCTGGGCATACCGCTGGGCATCGGCCTGCGCGCTCGCGAGCTGCGCCAGATCGCGCGCCAGCATGCCGCGCGCCTGTTCGAGCGCCGCCTGGAAGGGACGGGGATCGATTTCGAACAGCAGCTGGCCCGCCTGCACCTCGTCGCCCTCATGAAACGTGACGCGGGTGAGAATGCCCGTGACCTGGGACTCGATCGCCGCCGTCTGCAGGGGTTCCACGGTGCCGGTGGCGGCGATCTCGTAGGGAAGCGCCTGTTGCTCCGCGCGGGCCACGGTCACCGGAACCTTGGGCGGACCCGACGGCCCACGGCGCCCGCACGCCACCAGCACAGCGCTTGCGAGGGTGAGGAGCGCCAGCCGCTTCATCGAGGAGACCCCTTCGACGAGTCGGCCGCGAGGTGCAGCGAGCTCGTGCCATGCAGATCGAGTACGCCGACGTCGTGCGCCAGCTGCGCGAGCGCCACGTACCAGGAGAACCGCGCCTGAATGCGCTGTGCGCGGGCGCTCGCGAGGGCCGCCTGGGCGATCAGCAGATCGACGAGCGCGCCGGCCCCGGCGCGATAGCGGCCCAGGGCCACTTCGGCCGACTGCTGTGCGCTCGCGACCAGATCGGCGCTGGTTTGCACCTGTTGCGTGGCGGTCTTGAGCCCGTAGTACGAGCTGAAGACCTGATAGACCACTTCCTGTTCCAGTCCGCTCGTTTGCGTGCGCGCGGCATTCGCAGTCGCACTGGCGGCCTTGGTGCGGTAGATGTCGGACCAACCCGCGAACAACGGAATGTGCAGCGTCAACGTCGCCGTGTAGGCGCTGCCGCTGACGGGAATCGTGTAGAAGGTCTGTCCCGCGTTCCCGCCCAGCTCGAGCGATGGCAGCGCCAGCGAGCGAGCCTGACTGATCCGGGCCTCTGCCGCGCGGGCGTTGGCGCGTGCTGCCTGGAGATCGGGACGGTCGCGAACGGCACGATCGATGAGCGTGTCGACGCTGTCGGTGATCCCCGCGGGGATGGTCGTGTCTGTCGGTACGGAAACATCGTAGGGCACGTTCGCGGGGAGTCCCATCGAGAGCGCGAGCGCGCCGCGCGTGGTGGCGAGCTGCCCGGTGGTGGACTGTACCGCGAGCAACGCCTGGGACACGACGGTGCGAGCCTGGAGCACATCGGCGATCGTTGCCAATCCCACGTTGTGACGTTGCTCGGCCGCCTGAAGATTGGTCTGCGCTTCCTGCAATGTGGTCTGCTGTGCGGTGAGGAGGGCTTTGGTGCCAAGGTACTGGAAATAGGCCTGCTCGACCGTCAGCACGACGGCTTGCACCGTGGCGTTGTGGGTCCAGTCCGCCGCCAACAGCCCCTCGCGCGCTTCCCCGATCGCGCCGCTCCGGCCGCCGAAATCGAACAGGAGCCAGTTGAGCGTGAGGGTGGGACCGTAGTACTTCTCTTCAATAGACCCGCGGCCCGAGTCGATCGAGGGCACGGTCTTGACCGCGTTGAACGTGCCATTGAGCGCGAGCGTCGGGTAATACGCGCCCTTCGCGGCGCCGTAAGTCTCGGCGGCGGCGCGCGCCGTGTACCACGACGCGCTGGTCGCGGTGTTGTTGCGCAGCGCCACATCGAGTACATCGCTCAACCCGAGGTTGTTTACGCGCGCCGCCAGGTCGGGAGGCACGTTCGGGGGAGCCGTCTCGGTCTTGGTCGTGTCGTTCCCGGCCGGCGGAGTCCAGAATGCTCCGGGCGCGGGTGACGTCCCGTGCACTCCCTCCACGCCGGGCGTGCTGGGGAAACAGCGGGCCACGAGGCCGGAGCACAGGATGACGGTCAGGGCACGTCTCAGGGGCAGTTCGCTCATGCCTCGAAAATGGCTGCGTTCGCGTGAGAAGGGGACGTTCAAGAGGTGTACTCGAATGATACGCGTCAAGTCGTGGGGCGTTGTCCTTTCATTATTATTGCGAATGTGAAACCTGATACCAAGGGTGCCGACCTGGGGAGGGCAGTCCGGCTCGATAAGTGGCTGTGGGCGGCCCGCTTCTACAAGACTCGCGCCCTCGCCGCGGCGGGGATTGATGCGGGGAAGGTGCAGGTGAACGGCGTGCGGGTAAAGCGGTCGCGGGGGCTCGAGGTGGGTGATCAGATCCGGGTGCGCCTTGGGCCATACGAGCACATCGTGACGGTTCGTCTACTAACGGAACTCCGCGGCCCCCCCTCCCGGGCCGCCCAGTTATACGAGGAGGACCGCGAGGGGAAGCGCGTACGCGAAGCCTTGGCGGCACAAATCAAGCTTGTGCCGCCGGCATTTTATCGCGGGAAAGGTCGCCCGACAAAGAAAGCCCGCCGGGACATCACCCGCTGGAAGGGCGAGGACTAGGCGTGAGCCTTCTTCCCGAATAGGTAGCCCAGTCCGAGCCCGATACCGGAACCGATCGCTGCCGCGATCGCGAGCCGCTTTTTGGTGCTGAACGGCACGAATTTCGTTGCCTCACTGCTGATTTCCACGACCCCAACCGGCTTGGCCGTCATCCCGCCGCCCACTCCGCCCCCTTCCGCCGGCGCTTCGGTCTCGGTCTGCTGCTTCGATCCCGATCCCCCGCCGAATCCGTAGGCAACCCGGGCGACCGGAATGATGGTCTTGCCGTCGATCACGACGGGGTCGCCGTACACGGTTTTGACACTCGCGGTCGACCGCAGATGGTCGACGGCCGAATCGATCAGCTCTTTCGTGCTCATTGCTCCTCCTTGGTGCTGAACAGGCTTCCCCTCGCGGGGCTTTGGCGCCGCGAGGGGAAGTGGGGAGGCATACCGCGCCATGCTACTTGTTCAACGCCTTCTCGGGCGCGGCGACCTCCACCTTGATCAGGTGCGGCTTGGCCGCCTCGACTTTCGGCAGCGTGACAGTCAAGATCCCGTGCTCATAGACGGCTTTGATCTTCTCGGGACTGACCGTGGCCGGCAGCGTAAACGTCCGCTCGAACGTCCCATAGTTCCGCTCATAGCGGTGAACCTTCTCGGTCTTCTCCTCTGCGACCTGCTCCTTCTTCCCCTTGATCGTGAGCAAGTTTCCTTCCACCGAAATCTGAACGAACTCGGGCTTCACACCCGGAATCTCGGCGACGAGCCGGATGAAATCGGGCTCCTCGAAGATGTCGACCAGCGGCATCCATTCGGCGGCCGCAGCGGTCTCGGGGAAATAGTTCCAGTTCCCGAAGCCGAACGGCTCGTTGTAATTGAAGAAGCGTCCCATGCGTTGCTCGAGACGATACAGCAGGTCGAGCATCGGATCGCGCTTCGTGGTCGTGATGTTAAACATGGGATTTTTCCTCCCTCCTTGATGTGCGCGGAACGTAGCACCGGGAGGATTATCTCTCTCTGAAACGACTATGATGATTCCCTGCGGCGAAATTCATACTTGCGTGGTCCGCGGATTCACGACAACATCTTGTCCCCGCGTCTCACCATCCTGGAGGAGTCATGCGCAGGTTGATCGTGGCCGTCGTCGTAGCACTGGCGTGCGCTGTTCGCACTGGCGCAGCACAGGGGCCCGATGGAGCGGCTTTGTACAAGCAGCATTGCAAGAGCTGTCACGGGGCGAAGGGGATCCCGCCCGCGAACATGCGGACGGTGTTCCCCGAATTGAAGACGTTGGCCGATTCCGGGAAATTCGCGGCCATACCGCTCGACACGATCGAAGCGGTGCTGCGCAAAGGCAAGGGACACATGCGGTCGTTCCAGGGGACGCTGAAGCCGGAAGAAATGGCGGCGGTCGCCAAATACGTAAAGACGCTTTAGGAACGCGGAAGTCGGAATGCGGAATGCGGAACTTACGTCCGAGCGAACGCCGATGAGACCCGACCGGTACGAGTCACCCGCGCGTGACGTAATGCCGTTGCGTCATCTCCGAACTCCTACCGCCCTTCCCTTCGGGCTCGAGCCCACGGAGCGAATCGATTATGCCATCCTGAGACACCCATCTCAGCTTGCGACGGTTACTAGGAGCAATACCTTCTAAGCCGAAATCTTCCAGGGCAAGTTCTGGCTCACGCAGCCGGCCTGGTCTCGCTTGCGTACGACGCACCGAAGGCTGCGCTCCTCAGGATCCAGGGCGCGGCCCGCCATGTCTTTTGTCTCGCGCTCCTGTGCGTAACCCCCTTCACAGTCAAGGCTCAAGCTTCGCTCCAGCACGGCCAGGATTCCGTCGTCGCGGGAACCGTCGTGGACGCGATCTCGCGACAGCCGGTCGAGGCGGCACAGATCACCGTTGTGGACGCAGAAGTCATGCGGACCACGGACGCCTTCGGCCGCTTTGCAATAGGGCACCTCTCCCCGACGCGCGTGACACTGCGCGTCCGCCGCGTCGGCTATCAAGCGCTCACCGATACCGTTGTTGTGGGGGACCACAAGCTGCGGCTCGTGTTGCAGCCGGCCGCGATTCCCATGGACGTGGTCGTCGTGACTGGTACGCCGGCGGGCTCCGAGGCGCGTGCCATCGGCCATGCAGTGACGACTGTCAATGTCGCCGAGGCGCTGCAGCATGCTCCGGTGGCCGATGTCCAGGACGTCCTCGCGCGACGCGCGCCCGGCGTCACGATCATGCCCACGAACGGCAACGTCGGGTCGGGAGCCATGATCCGGATTCGCGGCGTGACGAGTCTCGCGCTTTCGAACGATCCCCTGGTATACGTCGACGGCGCGCGCGTAGACAACAACCCGCGGGCAGGTCCCTACATTCGCGGCGGCCCCGATGTGTCACGCCTGAGCGATTTCGCCCCGCAGACCATCGCGAGTATCGAGGTGCTCAAGGGGCCGGCGGCGGGCACGCTGTACGGCACGGAGGCATCGCGCGGTGTGGTCCAGGTACTTACCCATCGCGGGGTCGAGGGCCCGCCACGCTGGTCGTTTATTATGCGCCAGGGCGCGAACTGGTTCGAGAACCCGGAAGGGCGACTGAACTGGGCGTATGCGAAGGATCCCACCACCGGTGGTCTCGACAGTGTCAATCTGTACCAACGAGAGGAGGATGCGGGCAGACCGATCTTCCGCACGGGCCAGCCGAGCTCCTATGCGCTGAGCGTCAGCGGCGGCACGCCAGTGGTCCGCTACTTCATTTCGGGAGAGGTGGGGCGCGATGAGGGCATCGTTACGTATGATTGGCGCAATCGGACCTCGGGCCGGGCGAACGTCAGCCTCACCCCATCCGACAAACTCGATATCGAGACCAGTCTCGGGTACATCCGCAACGACATGCGGCTCGGGCAGATGACGGCCACGGGTACGGAAACCGGGTACGACGTGATGACGCAGATCCAATGGGGATCGGCGCTGCCTGCAAACCTAAACTCGCCTCTGCGCGGGTTTACCCGCGCGACTCCCGAAGCCATCAGCGCGATCGAGGACAAGGATGAGACCGATCGGTTCATCGGGAGCATACAGGTCACCCATCGCGCTTCGTCATGGTTCTCGCAACGGCTTACGGTGGGAACCGATGTCGGCAACGAAGACAACTCGATTCTGTTCCCGAGCGATCCGGCGGCTCCCTTTCAGAATCTCAGCCAAGGCGACCTAACGGTGCAGGGCGATCGCGTGTCCCTGAGCTCATTCGACTACGTGGCCAATGCCACCGCCGCGCTCGGGACCGAGCTGAGGGCGACGACGTCGGTCGGCGCGCAGTTCTACGACAAGCGGACCGACCTCAGCCAGGAATATGGCCACGGCTTCCCCGCAGGGGTGACCGTGGTATCCGGCGCCGCAGTGACCAGCAGTGGGCAAAACACGTTTGGAAACCAGAGCGGCGGGATATACGCCCAGGAGCTGCTGGGCTGGAAGAACCGTCGTTTTCTTACCGGGGCGGTGCGAGCCGACAAGAACAGCGCCTTCGGAGACTCGGTCGGTTTGGTGACCTATCCCAAGGTGAGCGCGGCCTGGGTGATCAGTGACGAGCCGTTCTGGAGGTCCGGCGCGTTCAGTGCCTTGAAGCTGCGTGGGGCCTGGGGCATGGCGGGCCGGCAACCGGACGTCTTCGCGGCGCAGCGCAGCTATCAACCGGTGAGCGGCCCCGGGGGTTTGCCGGCAGCGACGCCGCAGAACCTCGGCAATCCCGATCTCAAGCCGGAACGCGGGCAAGAGCTCGAACTTGGCTTCGACGCCGGCCTGTGGCGCCAGCGCGTCGCGGCCTCGTTCACGTATTACCGCCAGGACATCAGAGACGCAGTTGTGCAGGGGACACCCGCTCCGTCGATCGGGTTTTACGCGAGCCAACTCATCAATGTCGGTGAGGTCCTGAACGATGGCTTCGAGGCGTCGCTTGACGCTCGTCTGGTATCCGGTCGTTCCGCGTCCTGGGATCTGGGGGTGAGCTTCGCGACCAATCACAATCACATTGTGACGCTTGGGACGTCACCCGTCAGCCTGGCGGCCGTCAACAATGCGAATAATGCCGAGATTAATCAGTACCTGTTTCAGGGGTATCCCATCGCCGGTTACTTCGTGCCCGTGATTGTCAGTGCGTCGCTCGATGCGAGCGGCAACCCGTTCAACATCATGTGCTCGGGCGGCCCGGCCAATGGCAACAAGCCCATACCCTGCGTGGATCCCGTGACCGGCAAGCCGGCGCCATTGCTGTACGTGGGGCAGCCCACGCCGACATGGGAAGGCAATGTCCGGACCACAATAGCGCTGGGGCGAAACCTGGTGTTGTACGGGCTCGTGGACTTCCGCGGAGGCAATCTCTTTTGGTACGGGTCGGCTGGGGGTGCTCACTCGACCCAAACTGCTCATAACACGCGGGCCATCAACACGACAACCGACACGCTGCTGTTGGCTGCCAATGCTTTGCAGGTCCAGGGAGTCCAAGGGGGAAACGCGCTCGGCGCGCTCGCGAAAGGCGGCTTCGCCAAACTGCGCGAAGTTTCTCTCGCGTACACACTTCCTTCATCGTGGGCCAAGATGCTGCGGGCCTCCTCGGCGACATTGACGGTGGCGGGCCGCAACCTGGTGATCCTGTGGCAGGAACAAAAAGACGTGCACGGCTTCAAGATCGTGGATCCCGAAGTGCGGAATTCGTTCGATCTCGGGGCAGGCGAGCTGAACCAGCTGCCGCCCTTTACACAGGTGATGACCATGCTGCAAATCAACTTCTAGCGGTCAGCGACCAAGCGATGCAAGCGCGTGCAATGGCACTCCTCGCGATGGTAACGGTCGCGAGCTTGGCCTGTGATGGCCTGTTTCACCAGGACTCGCCATTGAGCATTCCTGCGACCGATCTCAATGACCCCACTAAAGCGTCCTTCCTGGTGACAAGCGCGGTAGGGGACTTCGAGTGCGCGTACGGCAACTTCTCTGCGGCGGTGGCCAACGTGACCGACGAGTACCTGGGGTCGGGGGCGGCCGCTGGAAACAACTTGTGGGATCTCCGTAACCCGACCGTCATGGATCGGTATACGACGCAGGGGCACAGTTGCGCGCTCCTGTCGAGCGCGCCCTCGGACCCGATCTACGCGCCACTGCAAACCGCGCGTTACTCGGCCGACGATACCTATGCCCGGATCCAGGCCTGGGCTGCAGCAGGGGACCCCATTCCCAACAAGACCGTGCTGCTTTCTATTCTCGCGGCTTACGCGGGATACACCTACACAATGTTCGGCGAGACCTTCTGCCGGTCGGCATTCGATCTCGGTCCACCACTCCAGTGGCGTGACGTCCTGGCGATCGCCGAGCAGCGTTTCACCACCGTGCTCTCCCTCGACACGGTCCCCGGCGATTCGATTCGCTTCATGGCGCTATTGGGAAGGGCGCGTGTGCGGCTCGACCTCGGCCGCCTGGCTGACGCCGACGCGGATGCGCAGCTTGTGCCGCCGCCGTTCCTGAAGAACGCCACATATTCTACCGACAGCCCGCGCCGGATGAATCAGGTGTACCAGTGGAATGCCGGTACGCAATACTCGACGGTGGACCCGAGATTCAGAAATCTCAGCGTGGGCGCGGTGGCGGATCCGCGCGTCAAGGTGCTGGATTCGGGACACAACGGCCAGGACGGGCGGACTCGCTTGTGGCTCGCCGCGAAGTATCCTACCGCGGCGAGTCCCATTCCCATTGCGAGTTGGGATGAGGCACAGCTGATCATGGCCGAAGCCGAGGGAGGGCAGGGCGCTGTGGATGCGATCAATCGGCTGCGGACCAAGTATGGTCTCCCGCTATTCTCGAGCGCCAACCCGGACACGATCGTGCGGCAGATCGCGGACGAACGCCGGCGCACCCTGTTCCTCGACGGACATCGGCTGGGTGATTGGCTGCGCGACAGCATTGCCGACAGCTTGCAATTCGACCACGGGACGAACGCAAAGGGGAATGTGTACGGCCCGATGACGTGTTTTCCGCTTCCCCAGGTCGAAATCCTGGCCAATCCGCATTGTGCCAATGACCAGTGCAGCGCGATGACGCGCTAACCGCTTGGCGCGCTGACTATCGCGGTGATAGGGCAGTCG
>Ga0335082_10003120_pt1 | contig 17961 bp, 16 predicted proteins | sample Lox_Sample_41_FD_206718 | JGI IMG/M metagenome (GOLD analysis project Ga0335082, IMG submission 206718) | Soil microbial communities from Loxahatchee National Wildlife Refuge, Florida, United States - Lox_Sample_4.1 | ecosystem: Environmental > Terrestrial > Soil > Wetlands | place: USA... | reverse complement strand
ACGTCCCCGACCGGAGTCTCGCGCGCGATCGTGCGCGCGGCCGTCACCTTCACGCCATGGCGCGCGAGGTGCAGGGAGATGTCGGCGCCGGCGTCGCGCCTGCCTTCGCTGGTCACGTCCGGATTGACGGCCAGGACGGTAACGGAATGGGCCCGCTGGAGCAGCGGCAAGGCGTCGTTCACGGCCCGCGTCGCCTCCCGACCGCCGTCCCACGCCACCAGGGTCCGCTGCCCCAGTACGGGCGGGGCGCCGATGAAGGGGATGATGATCACGGGCCGGCCGCTCGCCATCGCGACGTCGGCGGGAAAATCCGGCCCGAGAGGCTGGAAATCGGCCGGGTCCTGCTGGCCGACGAGGGCGAGGTCGCAGTGGCGCGCATGCTGGACGAAGACGTCCAGCGCATCGAAATCGAGCACCTGCACGATGCGGCCCTCGCCGGGAACACCCGCCCGCTCTACCAGCACGCGATACTGCGCCATGGCGGTCTCGGCCAGTTCCCGAACAGCCTCCCGCTGACCGGCCATCGCCTCCGGCGGCATCATGCCCATGACGGTCGCCGGCACCGGCGGTTCGATCGCGAGGCATAGGCCCGTAAGAAATGCGTCATGCGTCTGCGCCAGCTCAATAGCCGCCGCATAGCGCGCTGCCGCGGACTTGGCGCCATCGACCTGCACGAGAATATCCTTGATTGCCATCGGCCGTTCCTCTGCTGCCGGTCGGAGTCTAGAAGCCGATACTGCTCGCGCGTTGATATGCGTCAAGGCCGCTCCCAACTAGGTGTCCTAGACAATCACGGAGCGATGGGTGCGCCCGTCGCGGTTGTCATGTCTTGGCAAGGAGGAACCGATCATGGCCGATACAGCCAGCAAGCTTCAGGTGAAGCAGGAAGGAAAGGCGGCCCCGGCGGCGCAGCGCGGCGCTTCGCTGTGGCAGCCCTTCGAGTCGCTGCGACAGGAAATGGACCGCGTATTCGACGATTTCACGCGCGGATTCGGACGCTTCCCGTTGAGCCGCAGCCTCTTCGACGTCGAGCCGATGCTGCGCTACGAGAGCACGGCCGGCCTCTCCGCACCGGCCGTCGACGTCGTCGAGAACGAGAAGGAATACCGGATCACCGCCGAGTTGCCGGGGCTCGACGAGAAGGACATCGAGGTCAATGTCGCCGACGACATGCTGAGCATTCGCGGCGAGAAGAAGGAGGAGCGCGAGGAGAAGGCCAAGAACTACCACCTCTCGGAGCGGCGCTACGGATCGTTCCAGCGCACCTTCCAGCTGCCGGCCGGCATCGACGCCGAGAAGATCGCGGCATCCTTCCAGAAGGGCGTTCTGACGGTCACCCTGCCGAAGACGCCGGAAGCGCAGAAGAAGGAAAAGAAGATCGCCATTCAGGCGAAGTAGACGGGTCTTGGCGCGGCGGCCCCGGCGGCCATCGGTCGCCTGGGGCCGCCGGCTCTGATCACGTACGGTGCTGCTGTCAATTCGCGTGCGCGGTCGCTAGACTTCGGCTGCGCTCGCATCTTTCCGCTGCGCCGCCGCAGGGGGAGGAGGGAGGTGAAGCAGTGGCAGAGCTGACGATAAGCCCGGAGACCGTGTGCTACATCATCGTCAAGGCCCGCGAGTTCGACGTCAAAGTCGATCCGACCGACCCGGAGTCCGGCTCCAACCCCGCGGATGATCAGGAGGTCGACATTCTCGAGGACTTGGCGGACGATCCAACCTTCGAGGAGGTCTCGAATGCTCTGGCGGGGCTGAACGAGGATGAGACCCTCGACCTCGTGGCCCTCACCTGGATCGGCCGGGGCGACTACACGAGCGAGGACTGGGACGAGGCCCGCGATCAGGCGCGCGAGATCCCGCTGAAGGATCGCCCGCGCTATCTGCTGGGCACACCCCTGCTGGGTGACTTCCTGGAGGAGGGCCTGTCGGAGCTTGGTCTCTCCTGCGAGGATTACGAGATCGAACGGCTCTAGACGGCCGCCTAGTGCGGCTGCGCCCGGCCGGGCGGCCGTAGATCGACCGAGACGCAGTCGTCGGTGTCGAGCGGCAGGTGTGTGCTATTGCCGGCGCGGACGTCGGTCGTGAGGGCCCGCACCGCATCGGACCCGGGAGCGGCCGGGATCAGGAACTCGTACTGGCTGCCGAGCTGGTACAGCATCCAGCAATAATCGCGCCCGGCGGCGTCGCCTCTGTAGCGGAAGCAGACCTGATCCGCCACGGTCCACCATTGGCCGTCGTGGGTGCAGCCGTCCCAGTAGGCCGACCGCCCATCGGGCGAATAGTACTCGATCCAGTTGATGCCGCCTTCGTAGTACCCGTAGAAGGTTCGATCGGAGAGCGCCGCATGCAAGGCCGCATCGCCGAGAATGCGGGTGCCCGTCGCCTCGTCGGCGGCGAGCCGCGTGGGCGTCAGCAGTATCGCCAGCAGCGGGAGCGCCACCGGGCGAAGCGTCATGCCAACTCCATCAGCGCGCCCTTGGCCAAGGCTGCCATAGAGGGCCGATGTCCGACATATGGAAACTTCGTGACAGGTCCGTGACCCTGCCGTTCAATGTCATGTCCGGAACGCGATCGGGACTGGCACGCAAGGGAGGGATCCATGGCCGTTGCACGCGTCACCAAGATCACCGCGTCGTCCACCAAGGGCTTCGAGGCCGCCGTCAGCGCCGGCTTGAAGCGGGCCAGCAAGACGGTCCGCGGCATCACCGGCCTGCACATCGTCGATCAGAAGGCCAGCGTCAAGAACGGCAAGATCGACGAGTACCGCGTGACCATGGAGCTGACGTTCCTGCTGGAGGAATGAGGGAGGCGGCTCCCTCATCCAGCCGGACGCTAGCCGAGCGCCTGATCGATCGACTTCTCGATGATGTCGAGGCCCTCGTCGACGATGGCGTCGCTCGCCGTCAGCGGCACGAGGATGCGCAGCACGTTGCCGTAGACGCCGCAGGTCAGCAGGATCAGGCCATTCTCCTGCGCCTTGGTCGCCACCTTCTTGGTGAGGTCGGGGTCGGGATCGTTGGTCTGCCGGTCCTTCACCAATTCGAACGCCACCATGGCGCCGAGGCCGCGCACGTCGCCGATGCAGGAGAAGCGGTTCTTCTTGGACAGCGCGTTGAGGCGATCCATCAGCCGCTTGCCGAGTTTCTCCGCCCGCTCCAGCAGCTTGTCCTCGGCGATCACGTCGAGGACCGCCACGCCGGCCGCAGCACCGATCGGGCTGCCGGCATAGGTGCCGCCGAGACCGCCCGGCGGCACGGAATCCATGACCTCCGCGCGCCCGATGACGGCCGAGAGCGGGAAGCCGCCGGCCAGGCTCTTGGCCGAGGTGATGATATCAGGCGCCACGCCGCTATGCTCGATGGCGAACATCTTGCCGGTGCGAGCGATGCCCGACTGCACCTCGTCGGCGACCAGGATGATCTTGTGCTCGTCGCAGAGCTTGCGCAGCGCCTGCACGAAATCCTTCGGCGCGATGTAGAAGCCGCCCTCGCCCTGCACCGGCTCGATGACGATGCAGGCGACGCGCGCCGGATCGACGTCGGCCTTGAACAGCATCTGCAGATGGCGCAGCGAGTCATCCACCGTCACGCCATGCAGCGGATTGGGGAAGGGCGCGTGGTAGATCTCGGCCGGGAAGGGGCCGCCGACCTTGTAGGGCTGCACCTTGCCGGTCATCGCCATGGTGAGATTCGTGCGGCCATGGAAGGCGCCGCTGAAGGCGATCACGGCGGTGCGCCCCGTATAGTGGCGGGCGATCTTCACCGCGTTCTCCAGGGCCTCGGCGCCGGTGGTGAAGAAGATCGTCTTCTTGGCGAAGTTGCCGGGCGCCAGCTTGTTCAGCCGCTCGGCCAGCTCGATGTAGCTGTCATAGGCGACGACCTGGAAGGCGGTGTGCGTGAACTTCTGCATCTGCTCGTCGACAGCCGCCATCACCTTGGGATGGCGATGCCCGGTGTTGAGCACGGCAATGCCACCGGCGAAGTCGATGTAGCGCTTGCCCTCGACGTCCCACAGCTCCGCGTTCTCGGCCTTCTCGGCGAAGAACGGCATGGCAGTCGCGACGCCGCGGGGCACCGCGTTGCTGCGCCGTTGCAGCAAGTCCTTGTTGGTCGACATGGTTTTCCTCTCTTGCGCCCACGGCGTGGCAGCCCGGGCGGCGGTGGCCATGGCGATAGCACGAAGCAATGCGCCCGCCAACCCCCACCCCCACCTCGGGGAGCCGGTTTGCGGGCCGCGATTCCTGCCTATATATTCAAAGCAATCCCATCAGTTCGAACCGTCCAGACCACGAGGAAACCGTCATGCAGCAAGCCGTTCGCAAGGCCGCCGCGCCGTTGGCGCTCAAGGATTCCAAGCTGTTCCGCCAGCAATGCTACATCAACGGCAAATGGGCCGACGCCGACTCCAAGCGCACGGTCGATGTGAACAATCCGGCGACCGACGAGATCCTCGGTACCGTGCCCTATATGGGCGCCGCGGAGACGCACCGCGCCATCGATGCCGCCAACGCCGCCTGGCCGGCCTGGCGCAAGAAGACGGCCAAGGAGCGCGCCAACATCCTGCGCAAGTGGTTCAACCTGATGATGGAGAACCAGGAGGATCTCGCCGTCCTCATGACGGCCGAGCAGGGCAAGCCGCTGGCCGAAGCCAAGGGCGAGATCGCCTACGGCGCCTCCTTCGTCGAGTGGTTCGCCGAGGAGGGCAAGCGCATCTATGGCGATACCATTCCCCAGCACCAACCCGACAAGCGCATCGTCGTCATCAAGGAGCCGATCGGCGTGGTCGCGGCCATCACGCCGTGGAACTTCCCGAACGCGATGATCACGCGCAAGTGCGCGCCGGCTCTTGCCGCCGGCTGCCCGGTCGTGATCAAGCCGGCGACGCAGACGCCGTTCTCCGCACTGGCCCTGGCCGAACTGGCGGAGCGCGCCGGCTTCCCGCCGGGCGTGCTCAACATCGTCACGGGATCCGCCAAGGACATCGGCGGCGAGATGACCTCGAACCCGATCGTGCGCAAGCTCTCCTTCACCGGCTCGACCGAGATCGGCAAGCAGCTCATGCAGCAGTGCGCGGGTACGGTGAAGAAGGTGTCACTGGAGCTCGGCGGCAATGCCCCCTTCATCGTGTTCGAGGATGCCGACATCGACGCCGCCATCGAGGGCGCGATCATGTCGAAGTACCGCAACACCGGCCAGACCTGCGTCTGCGCCAACCGCCTGCTCGTGCAAGACGGCGTATACGAGAAGTTCGCCGAGAAATTGAAGGCGGCCGTCGGCAAGCTGAAGGTGGGTGATGGCCTCAAGGGCGAGACCCAGCAGGGCCCGCTCATCGACATGAAGGCGGTCGACAAGGTCGAGGAGCACGTCCAGGACGCGGTGAAGAAGGGGGCCAAGGTGATCGCCGGCGGCAAGCGCCACGCCCTCGGCGGCAGCTTCTACGAGCCGACCATCCTGGTCGACGTCACCCCGCAGATGAAGGTGGCGCGCGAGGAGACGTTCGGCCCGGTGGCGCCGTTGTTCCGCTTCAAGACCGAGGAGGATGCCGTCCGCCTCGCCAACGACACCGAGTTCGGCCTCGCCGCCTATTTCTACAGCCGCGATATCGGCCGTGTCTGGCGCGTGGCCGAGCAGGTCGAGTACGGCATCATCGGCATCAACACCGGCATCATCTCGACCGAGGTGGCGCCCTTCGGCGGCATGAAGGAATCCGGCATCGGCCGCGAGGGCTCGAAGTACGGCATCGAGGACTTCCTGGAGATCAAGTACCTGTGCATGGGCGGGATCTGATTGACGCAAGGGCGGCCACGCAAGGCCGCCCTTACGATCCGCCATCCGCTGTAGGGGCGACCCCACGTGGTCGCCCCTTTCCGCACGTAGCCCGATGATCCAGGCCGAACACCTGATCTTCGACTATCCCGGCCATCGCGCGCTCGACGACGTCTCCTTCGCGATCGCGCCGCAGACCATCACGGCGTTGGTCGGTCCCAACGGCGCCGGCAAGACGACCCTCCTGCGCTGCCTCGTCGCCCTCGACCGCCCCGGCGCCGGGCGCGTCATGCTCGACGAACTCGACGTGCACGAGGCGCCGCGCGAGGCGCACAAGCGCATGGCGTTCCTCCCCGATTTCTTCGGCGTGTACGACGACCTGACGGTCCGGCAATGCCTGGGCTACCGCGCCCGCGCCCACGGCGTGCCGCGCGAGCGCCGGCGCGCCGCCGTCGAAGGCACCGCCGAGCGCCTCGGCATCGCGGACCGCATGAAGGACTACGCCGGCACGCTCTCGCGCGGCCTGAAGCAGCGCCTCGCCATCGCCCAGGCCATCATCCACGAGCCGCGCGTGGCGCTGCTCGATGAGCCCGCCGCCGGCCTCGATCCGGAGGCGCGCTACAGCCTCGCCGCCGTCTTCCGCGAGCTGCGCGCCGACGGCATGACCCTGATCGTCTCATCGCACATCCTGGCCGAGCTGGAGGACTATTCGACCCACCTGCTAGCTATTCGTGATGGCCGCATCGTCGACCTGCGCGCCCTGCAGGCGACCGACACAGGCGAGACGCCCACGCCGATGCAGCTGCGCCTCGCAACGCCCGATCCGCGGATCGGTCCGTTGCTGGCGAGCATCACGGGCGTATCGGATGTCGTCGTCGACACCCAGCTCGTCCATTTCAGCGCTGCCGGCGGCGCGCAGGCACACCATGCACTGCTCAAGCGGCTGATCGACGAGGGCCTCCCCGTCGCCGAGTTCGCGCCCGCGCAGGGCTCGCTCCAGGACTCCTACTTGGCGCTCATGCGCAAGCAGCCCGTGTCATGAACCCGGAGTTGTTGCGCAATCTGTGGCTGCAAGTTTCGCCGCAGCGCCTGATCGCGGCGCCGATCATTCTCGGCGCCGCCTTCGCCCTTGCGGGCTCTGCCACCGACAGCTGGGAAATCGTCGGCCGCGTCGCCGCGTTCGGCTATTTCGTCATTGCCTACCTCTGGGGCGCGCGCCGCGCCGTCAATGTCCTGGCCGACGAGATCGCGGCCGGGACTTGGGACGGGCAGCGCATGTCGTCAATCGACCCCTGGACGATGGCCTGGGGCAAGCTGCTGGGCGGTACGGTTTATGCGTGGTACTGCGCGCTGCTTTGCCTTGCGACCTATGCCGCAGCCGAAGTCGAGGTGGGTCGCGGCGGCGCGCTGATCACGAACCTGCCGATCAAGATCACCGGCGCACTCCTCGTTCAAGCGGGGGCCCTGCTGCTGGCGCTGGTCCTCGTCGGCAAGGGGCGGCGCTTGAGCCGGCGCACGGTGGCGTTCGCCCAGGGCGGCGCACTCGTGGTCGGTCTCTTCGGCGTTTCATCCGTACTGTTGCCCTCGGTGACGGAGCGCTTCGGTTTCGGACTGGCGGAGCGCATCACCTGGTTTGGCGTCGCGTTCAGGTCGGATGACTTCGCGCTGCTGACGCAGGTGCTATTCCTCGGTTGGGCGATCGCCGCGGTCTACCGACTGATGGCAGGCGAGCTGCAGGTCCGCCAGCGGCCGTGGGTGTGGCTGTCGTTTTCGCTGTTTCTCATCCTCTATTACCAGGGCTTCCTGCTGGTCGGTCTGAACGATCCCTGGTCGCTGCGGCTGTTGCCGGCGCTCGTCGTGGCGGTGCCGCTCTATTACGTCGCGCTCTTCGCGCAGTCGAACGACATCATCCGCTATCGCTGGCTGCTCCATCATCTGGGCCACGGAAACTGGCGCAACGCGCAGTCGCTGCTGCCGTTGTGGATACCGAGTCTACTGTTGGCAGCGGCCCTCTCGATCCTCGTCGCCGTGCTGGCACGGGACGACATGCAGTCCTTCGCGGATGTTGAGCGCGTCGCACGGCTGTGGTCCATGCCGATTCCGGCCGGAACGTTGCCAACGGCGATCGCACTCATCCTGTTCATGTTGCGCGACCTCGGCATCGTGCTGCTGCTGAACTTCGCAAAGCGCCCGAAGGCGCCGGACCTCGCGGCGGTCTTGTACCTGATCGTGCTCTATGGCATCTGCGGCGGATTGGCGATGGCCGCGGGCGCCACATGGCTGCTGCCGCTGTTCTTGCCGGGCGCCGCCAGAAGCGGGCTGCTCGTCGTTCTGGCGCCGCTGGTCCAGGTGATACTGGCCGTGATTCTGCTGCAGCGTTGCTGGTCGGCGCAGGATCGCACGCTCGAATTGCGCCCGGCTGCCTGAGGGAGGGCCTTCGATGCCGCGCTACGACTACGACCTCTTCGTCATCGGCGCCGGCTCGGGTGGCGTGCGCGCCGCTCGTATCGCCGCCGGCTACGGGGCTAAAGTCGCGATTGCAGAGGAATATCGCGTCGGCGGCACCTGCGTGATCCGCGGCTGCGTGCCCAAGAAGCTGCTGGTCTATGCCTCGCACTTTCACGAGGACTTCGAGGACGCCCGCAACTTCGGGTGGAGCGTGGAGGGCGCGCGCTTCGACTGGTCCGCGCTGATCGCCGCCAAGGACAAGGAGATCGACCGTCTAAACGGCATCTACAAGAAGCTGCTCGCCGAGTCCGGCGTCGCGCTCACGGAGGCCCGCGCCATCCTCGTCGACCCGCATACGGTCGAGCTCGGGGGCAAGCGCGTCACCGCCGAGTACATCCTGATCTCCACCGGCGCCGCACCCGTCATGCCGAGCGAACCCGGCGCCCAGCTCGGCATCACCTCGAACGAGGCCTTCCATCTGAGCGCGCTGCCGCGCCGCATCCTGATCGCCGGCGGCGGCTACATCGCCTGCGAGTTCGCGGGCATCTTCAACGGCATGGGCGCCAAGGTGACGCAGCTCTATCGCGGCGAGCAGATTCTGCGCGGTTTCGACGACGACGTGCGCAATACGCTCGCCGCCGAGATGCGGAAGAAGGGTATCGACATCCGTCTCAAGACCATCATCAAGCAGACCGTGAAGACCGCAGCGGGGCTGTCGCTGACCTTGAGCGACGGCACGACGCTGGACGTCGCCTGCGTCATGTACGCCATTGGCCGCCGACCGAACACCGCGACCATCGGCCTGAAGGAGGCGGGCGTCGATTGCGGCGCCGACGACGCGGTGAGGGTGGACGAATACTCCCAGACCTCCGTGCCCAACATCTACGCGGTCGGCGACTGCACGAACCGGCTCAACCTCACCCCCGTCGCCATCCGCGAGGGCCACGCCTTTGCCGACACCGTCTTCGGCAAGAAGCCCACGGCCGTCGATCACCACACCGTGCCGCATGCCGTGTTCAGCCAGCCGCCGGCGAGCGTCGTCGGCCTCACCGAAGAGGCCGCGCGCCTGATGTACGGCGCCGTCGACATCTACCGCAGCACCTTCCGCCCGCTGAAGCACACGCTCTCCGGCCGCGACGAGAAGACCATGATGAAGCTGGTGGTCGACCGCGCCACTCAGCGCGTCCTTGGCGCCCACATGGTCGGCCTCGACGCGCCCGAGATCATCCAGACCCTGGCCATCGCCGTGAAGATGGGCGCGACGAAGCAGCAGTTCGACCAGACCGTCGCCATCCACCCCACGGCGGCGGAGGAGTTCGTCACCCTGCGCACGCCGGTGCCGGAGCCGGCGAAGAAGGCGGCGGAGTAGCTACGGCTCCAGGAAACTCGGCGCGCCCGCAACGTCGCCGCGCATGGCGCGGATGAGATCGCGGACGCGCTCGGGTTCGGCGATCCCGAAGAAGCCCATCTTCTTCACGATACTGTAGCGGCCGCGACTGGTCCGGATGTGCCGGATCTCCTGACGGAAGACGATGTCGGCGCTGCCGTCATATCGTTCATTCGTCACCATGATGGCCCGCACGTCCTCCGGTGCGAACGAGGCCACGCGGTGCGCGAAGGCGTGGTCGATCACCAGCAGCCGCCGCGTCGTCACCGCATACACGGTCCTCCGAGCCAGCAGGGCCGCAACAAATGGCGCGCAAGCAGCTGCGAGTCCGAGGAGCGCGATGAACGCTCCGACGCCCCGGATGGGCAGCAATGCCAGGACGTCGCTGGGCACCAGCAGGGCGCGCGGTACCACATCGACCGCGAACGCGCCGACCGCCATCAGCAAGAGCCCGATGGGCAGCGCCGTCAGCGTCTGCCGTACCACCGCCCAGGGCCGCGGCCGCGCGGCCCACTGCAGCCGCTCGCCCGGCAGCAATTCGCGCGTGGCGATTGCCTCGAGCGTGTCGGCGACCGCGTCGTCTTCCGTGGCGTCCATTCGGATCTCCGGCTGCGCGGAGCGAATCCTAGCGGCGCCGACCTTGCCGCTTGGTTAACGGCCGAGTGCGCGGGCCAAGTCCCGGCAGCTCCCGAACACGTCGCGCGCGCCCGCCGCCCGCAGCTTCTCCCCGTGCCCATCGAGGCAGTGGCTGCCGCCGGTGAAGCCGAGCACGGTCATGCCGGCGGCGCGCGCGGCCGTGATGCCGGCCACACTGTCCTCGATGACTAGGCAGCGCATAGGCGAGGCACCCATGCTTTCCGCCGCGAACAGGAACAGGTCGGGCGCCGGCTTGCCGTGCTTCACCTGGGTGGCGCTGAAGATGTGCGGCTCGAAATGATGGAGAATGCCGGCAAGCGTCAGCGAGTGGCGGATGCGTGCCGGCTCGCTGCTGGAAGCCACGCATTTCCGATCCGGCAGACCGGCCAGCAGCTCCGCGATGCCGGGAATAGGCTTCAACCGCCGATCGAATGCCTCCAACGTTCGCCGCGCCGCCCGTTCGGCGAAATCCGGCGGCAGCGTGATGCCGCGCTCGTGCTCGATGACGGCGAACATGGAGGCGCTGCTCATCCCGAGGAAGCGCCCCAGCAGGTCCTGGGCGGTGAGCGGGATGCCGATCTCGCCGAACACCTCGGCCTCGGCCTCGAACGAGACGATCTCGCTGTCCACGAGCACGCCGTCGCAGTCGAAGATAATCAAGTCCATACGGGCCCTTCCCCGAAATCGCGCCCATGGTTAACGGAGCGCCCGTCGGTTGAAAACCCGTGACTTTCCGCGTATATGCCGCCACTCTTGCGTACAAATATGCGACGGAGAGCCTGATATGACCGCCAAATGGGCGCCGGACGGCTGGCGGACCAAGCCGATCAGCCAGGTGCCGGAATACCCCGATCCGGCCAAGCTCGAAGCCGTGGAGAAGAAGCTCCGCGGCTATCCGCCGCTCGTGTTCGCCGGCGAGGCCCGCAACCTCATGGCGTCCCTCGCCACCGTGGCCGAGGGCAAGGCTTTCCTGCTGCAGGGCGGCGACTGCGCGGAAAGCTTCGCCGAGTTCAATGCCAACAACATCCGCGATACCTTCAAGGTCCTGCTGCAGATGGCTGTCGTGCTCACCTTCGGCGCCGCTTGCCCGGTGGTGAAGGTCGGCCGCATGGCCGGCCAGTTCGCCAAGCCGCGCTCGGCCCCGACCGAGAAGATCGGCGAGGTCGAGCTGCCGAGCTACCGCGGCGACATCGTCAACGGCATCGACTTCACGGCCGAGGCCCGCGTCCCCGATCCCGAGCGGCTGGCGCAGAGCTACAACCAGTCGGCCGCCACGCTCAACCTGCTGCGCGCCTTCGCCCAGGGCGGCTTCGCCGACCTGCACAAGGTGCACCGCTGGAACATGGATTTCGTGGCGGAGAGCGCGCAAGGGCATCGCTACTCCGAGATGGCCGACCGCCTGTCGGAGACGCTCGAATTCATGGCCGCCTGCGGCATCACCAGCGCGACCACGTCGCAGCTGCGGGAGACCGAGTTCTACACCAGCCACGAGGCGCTGCTGCTACCGTACGAGCAGGCGCTGACCCGCGTCGATAGCTTGACCGGCCGCTGGTATGACTGCTCGGCGCATCTCCTGTGGATCGGCGACCGCACCCGCCAGCCCGACGGCGCCCATATCGAGTTCCTGCGCGGCGTCGAGAATCCGCTCGGCCTCAAATGCGGCCCGAGCCTCGATCCCGACGAGCTGTGCCGCCTGATCGACATCCTCAACCCGCAGAACGTCCCCGGCCGGCTCACGCTGATCGCCCGCATGGGCTACGACAAGGTGGAGGCGAAGTTGCCGGGCCTGATCCGCGCCGTGAAGCGCCATGGCGCCAAGGTCATCTGGTCCTGCGATCCCATGCACGGCAACACCGTGAAATCGTCCTCCGGCTTCAAGACCCGGCCGTTCGACCGCATCCTCAGCGAGGTGAAATCGTTCTTCGCCGTGCACCAGGCCGAGGGCACTTACGCCGGCGGCGTGCATTTCGAGATGACGGGACAGAACGTCACGGAGTGCATCGGCGGCGCCCAGGCCATCACCGACGACCAGCTGCGCGACCGCTACCACACCCACTGCGACCCGCGCCTCAACGCCAGCCAGTCCCTCGAGCTCGCCTTCCTGCTGGCCGAAAGCCTGAAGGCCTACCGCGTCGCCGGCAATGGCAAGCGCATCGCCGCGACGGCGTAGACCAGCACATCGATCGTTCTGTAGGGGCGGCCCATGTGGCCGCCCTTTTCGTGCGCTCACTCCGCCGGATCGGGACTGTGTGGCCGGAACAATCGGCCGCGCTCGGTCCACAGCACCACCATCAGGCCGATGATGCCGAGCGCCAGAAAGCTCGCGCCGAGCGGGATCACCGTGCCGTCGAACGCCTGCCCGACGAGCAACCCGAGCAGCGCGCCCGCCAGGGTCGTATAGAGTCCGATGATGGAGGAGGCCGTGCCGGCGATGGCGCCCAGCGGCTCCATCGCCATGGTATTGAAGTTCACCATCATCAGGCTCATGACGAAGAGGCTTGCCGCCAGCAGCGGCCCGAACAGCGTCAGCGGCGGCTTGCCCTTGAACAGGAGCGCTGCGCACAGCAACAGGGACGCCGTCAGGATGAAGGCGCAGAGCCCGAAGTGCGACAGCCGGCGCATGCCCAGCCGACGCACCAGCCGGGAATTGACGAAAGACGCGACCCCCAGCACCGCCGCGATCGTGCCGAAGGCGAGCGGGAACAGCGGCCCGAGCCCGTAGACCTCGGTCTGGAAGATCTGCTGGCTCGACATGAGATAGCCGAACAGCACGCCCATGGTGAGCCCCATGGCGCTGGCATAGCCGACCGACGCGCGCGTCGTCACGGTCTGCAGCGCGCCGTCCAGGATGCGCCGAAACGAGAAGGGAAAGCGGTATTCAGGATGCAACGTCTCCGGCATGCGCAGGGCGAAGCCGGTCATCACGATCGCCGCCAACGCCAGCATGCTGACGAAGATGAGGCGCCAGCCGCCGAGCCAGAGGAACAGGCTGCCGATCGCCGGCGCGAACACCGGCACGACGATGAACACCATGATGATCAGCGACATGACCCGCGCCATCTCGCGCCCGCTGTAGCGGTCGCGCACGATCGCCACGACCAGCACGCGGATCGCCGCCCCGCCCATGCCCTGGATGGCGCGCCCGGCGAGCAGAACGCCGAAGCTCGGCGCGAAGATGGCAACGACGGTGCCGACGCAATAGACGGCCAGCCCGATCATCATCGCCGGCCGTCGTCCGATGACGTCGGACAAAGGCCCGTAGACGATCTGCATGAGCGCGAAGGCGATCATGTAGGCGAAGATGAGCAGCTGCATAGCGTTGGCATCGGCGACGCCGAGCGACGACTGGATCGCGCCGAACGCCGGCAGCACATTGTCGATCGACAGCGACATCAGTCCCATCGTGAAGCTCACGAGCGCCACGAACTCCACGAAGGACGGAGCGCGGGGCAGGCGCGCGGGCTGAACGCTCTCGGCCATGGGACTGTCACATCGTGGTGGGGGCGAGCGGCGGCGCGCTGCTCATAGCGCGAAGGATCGGCCGCGGTCAAAGCACGATGTGGCGCGCCGGCGCGCATGCATGAGAGGGTTCCCCGTTTCGCATGGCTCGCTGCGTCCCCCTCACCCTTGCGCCGGTGGCGCGGGGGCGTATGCTGCTGCGCCAGACGGCTCCCGTCATGCGGCACCCTCGATTGTTTGAGCCGAGAGGCAAAGCGAATCCATCATGAACGACAAGCAATCCGTTGCCCGGTCCAACGGCGCGGGCATGCATCCCGACCTGAACGAGCTCCCCGCCTGGACCGACCACTACTTCCTGCGCACCAAGGCGACGGTGCAGAAGTTCGGGGACAAGCGCGTCACCTATGCCGTGTTCATGCGGCGGCCCGTGGTCTCGGCGCCGCGCCTCTGCATCGAGTGGCTGCAGCAGGTGGCGAAGGCGCGCGGCACGAGCTTCGACATCGACGTGCGGTATCGCGAGGGCAAGTGGGTCGGCGCCGGTGAGCCGCTGCTCTACATCACCGGCTCGTTCGTGCATCTGGCGGATACCGAGACGATATTCCTGATGAAGCTAGGCCCCGCCTGCGTCGCCGCCTTCAACGCCTACACCATGTGCACGGACCTGCCGCACGTCGCCTTCCTCGCCATGGATGCGCGCCACTGCGCCGGCACGGAGATGGCGGAACTGATGGCCTACGCCGCGTCGGTCGGCTCCGAGCGGGCCAAGCGCAAGTCGAACGCCAAGGGCTTCATCGGCAACGCCACCGCCGCCACGGCCCGCTATTTCGGCCGCTCCGACGGCATGGGCACGATGCCGCATGCGCTCATCGGCTATGCCGGCTCGACCGTGCGCGCCGCCGAGATGATGCGCGAGACCTATCCGAACGACGGCCTCACCGTGCTGGTCGACTATTTCGGCCGCGAGATCACGGACTCCATCGCCTGCGCCCAACGCTTCCCCGACCTCGCCGCCGACGGCGGCCTCGCGGTGCGCGTGGATACGCCGGGCAGCCGCTATGTCGAGGGCCTGGACCCGCCCACCTCCTACGCCGTGCTCGAGCGCCATTGCCCGCAGGCCATCCGCGGCTACCGCAACGAGACCGAGCTCCGGCACCTCGTCGGCGCCGGCGTCTCCGCCGCCTCGATCCACCATCTGCGCGATGCGCTCAACAACGCGGGCTTCCCCAAGGTGAGGATCGTCGCGTCGTCCGGCTTCGAGCCGGCGAAATGCAAGATGATGGCCGAGGCCGAGGCGCCGATCGACATCATCGGCACCGGCTCCTTCCTGCCGCAGCGCTGGACAGAGACCTACGCCACCGCCGATATCATCGAATATGACGGCGAGCGCCGCGTGAAGGTCGGCCGCGAGTTCCTGTTCCGGAAGTAGGGCGACCGACCTGGTCGACGCCCCCACACTGAAGAGATGGCTTTCAGACCAGAGCGAGATTGCGCTGGTTGACGTGCGCGAGCACGGTCAGTACGGGCAAGGCCATCCATTCTTCGCGGTTTCCCTGCCGTACAGCCAGTTTGAGCTCCGCCTTCCGGCACTCCTGCCGAACCCATCGATCCGACTCGTCCTCTATGACGAGGACGACGGCGTCGCTACAAGGGCGGCCGCCCGCGCACGGGCGCTGGGCTATCGCGAGCTGCACATCCTGCAGGGCGGGGTACACGCGTGGAAAAGCGCGGGCTACACGCTCTACGCCGGCGTCAACGTCCCGAGCAAGACGTTCGGCGAACTGGTCGAGCACGAGAGACAGACGCCCCACTTGAGCGCGCAGGGCCTTCAGGCGATGCGCGAGGCGGGCGAGGACGTCGTCATCGTCGACGCCCGCCCGTTCGCCGAATACCGAAAGATGAATATTCCGGATGGCATCTGCTGTCCGAACGGGGAACTGGTGCTGCGCATCCGTGACATTGCGCCTGATCCGAGAAGCAAGATCGTCGTCAACTGCGCCGGCCGCACGCGCTCAATTATCGGCGCCCAGACCCTGATCGATTTCGGCATCGCAAATCCAGTCTATGCGCTCGAGAATGGAACTCAGGGTTGGTTCCTTGCCGGGCTTCCGCTGGAGCATGCCGCGAGCCGGCGGCATCGTCAGGAATTCGGGGCGACTGAACTCGGCGAGCTTAGGGCACGCGCTCGCGCGCTCGCCGATGCCCGCGGCGTTGCGTTCGTCGCTCCCGTCGAGGTTCAGGGTTGGCTCTCCGATCCGTCGCGGACGACCTATCTGCTGGACGTGCGGACTCCCGAGGAGTTTGCGGCAAAGGGCGTGGCGGGCTTCGTGCACGCGCCGGGCGGTCAGCTCATCCAGGCGACGGATCAATGGGTGGGCGCCAGGGGCGCGCGGCTCGTCCTCTTGGACGAGGAGCAGGTGCGTGCACCAGTCGTCGGTGCCTGGCTGCGCCAGCTCGGCCACGAGGCCTGCGTGCTCGAGGGCGGGGCGGCCGCTGCTGCGACTTTGGCGTGGCAGCGACCCGAGCCCGTGTTCACGCCGCCGGTTCCGAGGGCAATGACTCCGCGAGAGGTCGTCGAGGCAATCAGGGACGGTGCGGTGCAGATCGTCGACCTGCGCCCCAGCATGATCTATCGCGAGCGCCACATACCGCAGGCCGTGTGGTCGATCCGGCCGCGCATCGCGGCGGCCGTTGCCGACCGGACGAAGACGGTGCTCCTCGTCGCCGACGATGCCGGCATAGCTGCACTCGCCGCGCTCGATCTCGCCGAGGCGGGCCTCTCCGACATCCGGCTGCTCGCGGGCGGCCACGAGGGTTGGCGTGCGGCCGGCCTCCCGGACGTGGCAACACCCGACAATCCGGCCGACGGAGATTGCTTGGATTTCCTGTTCTTCACGCACGCCCGGCACGACGGAGACGCGGACGCGGCGCGCCAATATTTGGCCTGGGAGATCGGCCTCATCGATCAGCTCGACGCGCAGGAACGCGCGGCGTTCAGCATCTCACCCGGCGCCCGAGGCTAGGCGGCCTTGATATTCGACCGCTGGACGTGATCGAGATTCTTCCCTTCGATGCGAATCAGCTTGACCGGCGTATCGCGCTTCGGCGAGTGGACGTCGCCGACATCGTAGAGACGGGCATCACCGGGTTTCATGACATAGGTCTTGACGGGTTCGACCAGCGTCGGCCCGCCCGAGTCGCCCTGCTTCGAGATTCTCCAGTCCGTCATTTCGGTGATGCCGGCGGCCTGCCCATAGATGGCCCAGCTCGATCCGTGGTCGTGGGGCGCGCCATGCGCCGGGCCGTCGTAGACGTGACCGCAGATGCAGAAGCCCAGTTCTGGGTCCTCGTAGATGACCTCGCGCGGGTTGGCGCCAGACGCGCGGTCCTTCAAATGCGTCTTGAGGAAGGCTTCGTCGGTCAGTGCGTGCGCCACGTACCCGCGCACCTTCTCCTTCCCCGCGCTGCCGGCATCGTCCTTGAGCGCCGCACGAATGTCGGCGATGAGCTGCGCAAGCGTATAGGCCATCGATCGGAACCTCCTCAGTCGAATGCCGTCATGGCACATCGCGGACAACCGTCGTTCGTAAGCGACATGCCAAGGACGAGTCCCCTAGGGCGCTGCCACGCCGCACCAGTCCACGACGAACAGCGCGATCGTCTGCGTCACGCGCCGCAGCGATTCCAGATCGACGCGCTCGTCATAGGCGTGGATGTCGTTGGAAATGGGGCCATAGACCATGGCGGGAATGCCGGCATAGAGGCCGAAGAACCGCGCATCCGCCGTGCCGGTGCCCGCCCGCTTCTCCAGGGCCTTGCCGAACACCGCCTGGTGACAGTGCGCCAGCAGCGCCTCGGCCGCCGTGCCCTCCTGCAGCACGTAGCCCTCGGCCTGGAAGCCGTGATAGACGATCTCCGGCGGGCTGTTGCCGAGGAACGGGTCCTTGCGCGCCGCCTCGCTCACGCACTGCTCCACCTGCCGCCGCGCGTCGGCCAGGTCCATGTCCGGATAGAGGCCGATGCGCATGTCGAAGGTGCACCAGGACGGCACGCTCGAGGTCCAGTCGCCGCCGACGATCTTGCTGAGCACGAAGTTGATGGGATGGTCGTGTCCTGCAAAGGCCGGATGCTTCTCCGCGTTCCAGTGCTCCTCCAGCTCGTGCAGCGCCTTCACCAGGGGGAAGCAGGCCTCGATCGCGTTGGCGCCACGCCCGGCATAGGCCACATGCGCCGGCCGCCCGCGCACCTTCACCTGGAACCACATGACGCCGA
>Ga0335082_10003117_pt1 | contig 17978 bp, 20 predicted proteins | sample Lox_Sample_41_FD_206718 | JGI IMG/M metagenome (GOLD analysis project Ga0335082, IMG submission 206718) | Soil microbial communities from Loxahatchee National Wildlife Refuge, Florida, United States - Lox_Sample_4.1 | ecosystem: Environmental > Terrestrial > Soil > Wetlands | place: USA... | reverse complement strand
TCTCTTCCCGCTCCCGTATCGCGGTGAGATTGACGTGGACGTTCCAGTGCAATATTAAATCGATATACATCGATATAGTTTGCAGTTGAGCGGGGGAGAGTGCTGCCGTGCTTTCAGGGTGCCGGCTCTCACTGCCGTCCCTCAAAAATGGTTCGAGCAACTCCGCGATGCGAGCGTCATCCATGCGATTGCAGATTGTAGATGGCGGGGATGAAATCTTAAACCGTGGAACGCCGCGCAAGGCTGGGGAAATACCAGTTTCCAGTTACCGGTTCTCAGTTCAGCGAACCACTTTCTCGATGGCTGATCGGAGTTCCTCATAGGGCATGACGTCAGGATGATAGAGGGCCACACGGCCTGCCCGATCAATCAAGACCATGGTCGGCGTTGTACTCACACCGTAAACCCTGAAATTCTCTTTGTTGACGGGGACGGGAGCGACCTGCAGGCCGGGATAATACTGCTTCCAGACGCTTTCAATGTAGGGCAGCTCTTCCTTCGGCTCGGCATCCTCCCCGCGCGCTTTGTAACCGTAGAGGGTAGTTGGCGCCAGCAGAATCAGGCCGCGCGGGCCAAACTCGGACCGGATGCGGGCAATGATCGGACCCTCCGCCTTGCAGTCCGAACACCAGTGGGCCCAGAAGAAAAGCAATATCGGCGAGCCCTTGAGTTCGGCCAGAGTCACCGGCTTGGGGCCCAGGTACGGAGTGATCGTCAGGGCAGGCGCAGGCTGTCCCGCGAGCGCCAGAAGGTTGAGATTCTTTTGCAACCGGTCATGGATGGAGGTGTTGCGATAAGCTACCAGGTTGTGGCGCAGCAGAGCGACCGCCTGGGCGGGCTCCCCGAGGGTGGCCAGCACCTGAGCCTGGACTTCAATGGCGGCGCCGAGAGCAGTTGGCAGGTGGGGTTCGGCATCCAGGGGGCGTTTGGCCAGCAATTGCCGCGACAGACTTTCGGTCTGCCGGGCGTAGGTCTGGGCACGGTCCAACTGGTTCGATTGAAGACTGGCCCGGGCCATCCAGGAAAGAGCTTCGACGTAATCCGGCGTGGCGCCCTTTTCTCCACGATAGCTCTGCAACTCTGCTTCGGCGGCGGAAAAATTATTTCGCGCCAGGGCCTGCCGCACGTCATCGCTGATGCCAGCAAACGAGGTGGTCGAAAGCACCAGGAGAGCGGCGAGAAGACGAGAAGCCATACCCAATGATAATAAATGATAGAGCTAACGACAGGGCAGGTTGTCTACGCCCTGAGCGGCTGCTCCGCCGCCGTCACCGAATCGACAAAGCGGAAGAACTGCTCTACTCGAGTGACTTTGAGCGCGCTGTGGACCCGATCGTTCACTCCGACCAAGTACAAAGTGCGGCCATCCTTCTCGTGGCTGACGTAAGCGCCCACCAGCGCTCCAATCCCAGCTGAATCTACGTAGGGAACGTTGGTGAAATCAAGGAGCAGCACCTGGGAGCTATCGGTCCGGACTTTTGATTGAAAATCGAACAGCGTGGTCATGGTCAACGGCCCGGTCAGCCGGAGAATGCGCTGTCCGTCTTTCGGGCCAGGGACATCTTCTATAACGAGAGGCTCCTGTGGCATCGCAAAATACTAGCCTGAGGCGATTTGGAAGTTGTTAAAAGAGTGTTAATTTCGAGCGAAGGGCGTAGGGAAGAGGCCCGTGTTGCAGCACAACCGTTCGGCTAACATGAGTACAGGAGACAGTTATGCCCCTGAAAGTGGGAGACGCAGCCCCGGATTTTGAATTGCCCGCGGTCGAGGGCGAACGCCATTTGAAGATCAGACTCAGTGATTTTCAGGGCAAGAAGAATGTCGTAGTGAGCTTCCACCCGCTGGACTGGACGCCGACCTGCGCGGCGCAGGTTCCAGCATTCGACGCCCAGCGCGAGAAATTCGCCAGCCTCGACGCCCAGGTCGTGGACATCAGCGTGGACTCGATTCCCAGCAAGATTGCGTGGCAGAAAAAAGAAATCGGCCAGATTCACATACCCATGTGCGCCGATTTCTATCCTCACGGCAAGGTCTCCGAACAGTTTGGAATCCTGCGCAGGGAGCAACCCTTTCCCGGCATCAGTGAGCGCGCCGTCTTTATCGTGGACAAACAAGGAAAGATCGCCTTCGCCAAAGTATATCCGCTGGATCAAGCGCCGAATAACGAGGAACTACTGGCTGCGCTCAAGAAGCTGGCCGCACCGGGTTGATGCGGCATCAGAACTTCACAAACGCTATCAGAAAAACCGCGTTAACGCTGGGCCGGCAATGAACGGTTTCCTTCGTGTACTTTAGGTAGTGGCTCAGTTGAAACGTCCGCATGACGCCATCGGCAACGGGTGGAACAGGCCTTCAAACCTGCATACGCGACCGTCTCTCGCAGCGGGCTTTCAGCCCCTGCGGTACCTCAACGGCGGAAGCCGCATGCTCCGCGTCGCCCTGATCGCAGCGCTAAAGCGCTGCTCCACCCAAAATCGCCCTGGCAGACCAACCAGAATTTCAAACTGAGCCACTACCGTACTTTAGTTTCCTTCGTGGTTAGAGTTTTTCTGCCGACCTCGATACACGGCCGTCCCCAGCACCAGGAAACTAAAGACAGAAATCACCCCCAGTGATGCCACGCAGTAAATGCACCAAACTCCGAGGAGGTGGGCTTCGATGTGGGCCAGGTAGAGTGAGAACGCGAGGGCGCCCAGCGACAGGGGCAACACGGCCAGATACCAGCGCTTGAACGCCAGAGCTCCCAGCAACAGATAGCCGGCAACTCCGATAGCCGCCACGGGCACACCCCAGAGCACGGCGTAGGGACTGTGGTTCACGATTCCGCAGTCCCACGTCTCGTTGATGCTGCAGGGCGACGTGTCGGTCCGATAGTGTTCGCGCAAGGCCAGCGCCGAAACCGTAATACCAATAACAGCCAGCACAGCCAGAACGAGTCTCATCTGCTCTGCTTCCCTTCTCTCAATTTTCCGCGTTCGGCTGAGGTCCGGCGCCGGCCTCTAGAAACGGAACCTGTACTTCACCTGCACCGAGACCTCAAGCGGGTTTACGTAGTGCGTTCCCCCGAAAGTATTGCTGTTGTCCAACAAATAGCGGTGATTGGACAAATTGAGCCCGCTGAGGCGTACATCCAGGTTCTCGCCAAACGATTTCCCCAGTGACAAGTCAAAGGTCTCATGCGAAGGTAAATGCTCCGGTCCTTCGCCATCGACAAAACCTGAACCGTAATTCGCATTAAAGTCGGCCCATGTGCGCCACGGCAAGCTGAGATTCACGCCGGTAGAGAGTGTGTGGCGCTGGTCGTGATCGAGGAAGAAGTAGCCTTGGTCCGGCGGCTCAAAATCGGTGAGGCCGCCGGTGACCCCGCCGGCTCCTTCCGCGTACTGATAAGAATAGGCGGCGTGGAACTGGGCGCGCCCTGCGAAGCGGGGTGAATTCATGGTGCCTTCCCATCCCCGGATGCGGGCGCGATCGATGGTGAGAGGAAAGAAAATATTGGAATTGCCCAGAATGTCATGGTCAAAAAAGTTATTGGCGCCAGTGCGGAAGTTGGAGAGATCGAAAGTCCATCCCGCCACCGGGATGGTCAAACCGAATTCGTGCTGCTCATCGCGCTCTCCGCGCAGCGGCAGGAAACCAAATCCCTGCTGCGCGGCCTGCTCCAGCAGGGGACCGTTTACCGTGAGCAGAGGCGGAGCCTGGTAGTAGCGTCCGTAGAAGCCGCGGAAGACCCAGTTGAGGCGGGGCACGCGGATGGCGGCGCCGATTCTCGGATCCGCCGCGTTTTCGCTCACAGTCGAGCCAAAATGCGTGAGCCGTACTCCCCCATTGATAGTCAGCCAACTGGCGAGCTTGTACTGATCTTCCAGGAATAAGACTTCCACATTCCCCCAAACCTTTTCGCGCTGGCTCAGCGGCGGGTTGCTGCCATCGCTGGTGACCACTCCAAAAAGCTGGTTGTCACGCGCCCCGAAGACCTGAAAACCGGCGCGGGCATCGTGCTTTCCGTGATTGACAGCCAGAGAAACCACGCCCCCCATGTAGTTCGAGCCGCGGTTGTCCTCCGGAATCACGACGTCAGGATCGGGGTGGCCCACATAATCACCAATGTAGTGCGCCTGGTTGAAATGGTAGAAGGGCGAAACCGTGAGAAGGGTCCACGGGCTCACCACATGCAGCCAGGAAAAATTGACCAGATCATCGCGCTCGTTTTCTACATCACGAATACCGAGGGCCTCCTGGTCGGGATCGTTGGGGACCTGATAGTGGTCGCCGCGGGCGGACGCTACCAGACGAACCTGGTCTTTCGGGGTCTTGTTAAACGTCAGGGAAGTGAAGGCGCTGAGTCCCGCACCCAGATCGTGCAGCACCTCGGTGCTTCCTGTTTCCAGTCCCAGGTCGGTGCGATTGCCGGAAATGCTGGCGTAGTAAGCAAAGCGGTCGGTGTGGTCGCCGATGCTGAACTGATCTTCGGTGCGATTGAAGCTGCCATAGCTGGCCACCAGCTCGGCCTGGCGATCGCGTTCAAACCCGGAGCGGGTCACCACGTTAAAGATTCCGTAAGTGCGGTCACCGTATTCCGCCGAGTAGCCTCCCCGCTGCACTTCGAGGTAATCAATGTCCTTGGGATCGAACTGCGGCCCGACGTTCGAGGCAATATTCGTATTGGGCACGGGCACGCCGTCGATCAGCCAGGAGACCTGGTGTCCGCCGCGGATGTGAAGCTGGTCGTGGACCATGTAGGCGCTGGGCACGTAATTCGTGATCATGCTCAGGCTGTTGGTCTGGTCGGCGCCCGGAGTTTCCTCAATCTGACGGCGGCTCACCAGGGTTGCAGTAGCCGAGGACTCGGGATTGACTACGATGGATTCGTCCTTGACCTCAACCGTTTCCTTGGCTTCGGCAACGGTCAGCGAAAAGTGAGTGCGGACATCTCGGCCCGAGCTGAGGACGAGTTTTTGCTCCTCCGTGGCGAAGCCAGCCAATTCGACGGTGACCGTATACTCGCCGAGGGGCACGCTGTCGAAGCGAAATTCGCCGGAGTCGTTGCTGCTGGTGGACTTGGTCCAGGCGGAATTGGCGGCGTGCAGGGTGACCTGCGCCCCCTGCACCGGCCGATGCTGCGGGTCGTGTATCAGCCCACTGACCGTGCCGAAAATGGTGGCGTAAGCGGCCAGGCTGCTCAGCAGTACTCCGACCACAACCAGCGCTACCTTGTTTTTGTAAGTCACGTCCCCTCCCCAGTTTGTTCGTCTAGTGCCGGCCAGGAGCAGCGTCGGCGCCGATCCTGACTTCCGCTGCATGCAGCGAGTTGTCGTTTTTGTGAGCATGAATCGCGATCCGGCTTCCCACCTGAACGTCCTTGATCGTGGCCGCGACATCGCCTTTCACGAACTTGGTTTCACCATCGAATTCCACCGTGACGGCCGCCCCGTCGCGGGTCTTCACCGAGAGAGAATGGTCGGTAATTGCAGTGACCGTCCCCAGGATGTGTTCCATGCCGCCGTGAGCCCAGGCCAGCATGCCCAGAAGCAGGCTGCAAATCAGAATCCGAGTCCGCATCAACGCCAGCTTTTTCACGCTTGTCTCCTTGAAATGTTCATTGGGATTTGTGGGCCCTATCTTCAGCCGGCCCGCCATTGAGGAAATCCCGTTCTTCCTCTTTTTCTCTACGGTCAGCATCGCTCTTCGGATTAAAACGTTCCATGTCGCGAACCTCGTCCGCAGTCAGGTTGGGCAGATGGCGGATGAATAGGACCAGCGTCCAGCTGTCCAGGTCATTGTCATTGCCGGGTTCGCCCCATGCCGGCATGCCCGTCCAGCGAACACCGTTGTGAATGATGTAGTAAAGCTCTCCATCACTCAGTTGCTGCGTAGTGACTTCCCGCATGTCGGGCGCCGGCGGATAAAGATTCCGTCCGATCTCGGTGTTGCCCCTGCCGTCGTTACCGTGGCAGGAAGCACAATGATCGGCAAAGTGCCGGGCTGACTCCTGAAGCACCTCGGGCGAGCTGGTGACCGGATTGCGACGCTGTTTTGCGTCCGATGGCAATGACCAGGAGCGCAGCCGCCGTGCCAGCGCTGCTTCCGCGGGAGTCGGCGACTGGCGCGCGCCACAGCAATGCGAGACCATGCCGGAAACCCAGAGGCCAACCCCCAGCAGCAGAACGACAATTAGTCCAGCCGAGAGCGCACGAGACATGCGTATCTACCCGAAATTCTTGTCCGAAGACTTGTGAGCATTGAATCCCTAGAGCCGGCACCTGCCAGCTGTCGGAGGGCATCCCTGCCATCCCCTTTGTGGGCGAACACCCACACGACAGCCGCCTGGATAGCGGCGCTATCCGCCAAAACAAGGCGATCCAAGAGACGAAAGTCAGAATGTCAGCGCAGGCTTGTTAGCTGAGCGGGGGGCCGCGGACGGGCTGGAGGGAGTTGGAATAATCGCTGAACAGCACCGGATGAGAAGCCCGGGCCAGGAAGCTTAGAAGTGGTTGGGCCTTCGAATCGATTCCCGCTCCCAGTTCGGCCCAATGAGCGGTTGTCACGGGAGGACAGCAATTGCCATGTCGCCCGCCCACAGCCTCGATTTCAGGGCCGCCGGAGCCGTGCTGGTGCATCGGTTTCCGCATGCAGCAGGCATGCGGAAGAGGGGCAGAGATCGCCATGCCTACGGGGACAAAAACCCCCGCGAGCAGAAAGACAAGCAACAGTCTGGCAGTCAAGCGATGCATGGTTACAAAATGCTGGTCACAAGGATAGGGGACGCAAGGCCCACGCGCAAGTCGTTAGCACATGATATGTCCGGTCGAATTAGCAAGTGAGATGTCCGCTTTGCAGGCGGTGAGAGTAGGAGACCATGCGGAGCATGGAAAGCTACTCGAGGGCCGCGATGGAGCGGGCGATGAAAGTGCAGGAAGTGATCTTGCAGGCGATGGCGAAGAAAATCACGTGGTATCAGGCGGCGGAGATCATCGGGATCAGCGATCGGCACATGCGGCGCTGGCGGGAACGCTACGAGGAGGGCGGCTTTCGGGCGCTGTTTGACCGGCGGCGGGGCAAACCATCGCCGAAGCGGGTGCCGATGGCGGTGGTGGAGCGGGTGCTGGAGTTGTATCGGGAGAAGTATTTCGATCTGAACCTGCGGCACTTTCACGAGAAGCTGGGAAGCGAGCAGCAGATCGAGCTGAGCTACAGCTGGGTGAAAGGCGTGCTGCAGGGAGCGGGACTGGTGGCGCGGGGACGCAAGCGCGGGGTGCATCGCAAGCGGCGTCCGCGGCGGCCGTTGCCGGGCATGCTGCTCCACATCGACGGCAGCCGTCATCAGTGGTTTCAGGACGAGGGTTGGTACGACCTGATCGTGATTCTGGATGACGCGAGCAACGAGATCTATTACGCGCAACTGGTGGAGGAGGAATCGACAGCGACGGTGATGACGGCGCTGCGTGAGGTGGTGGAGCGGAAAGGTGTGTTCTGCGCCTGGTACAGCGACCGGGGCAGCCATTTCTGGCTGACGCCGAAGGTGGGAGGCAAGGTCGATCCCTATCGACTGACGCAGGTGGGACGAGCGTTGCGCGAGTTGGGGATTCAAATGATTCCGGCGTACTCGCCGCAAGCGCGCGGGCGCAGCGAGCGCAACTTTGGGACCTGGCAAGGACGCTTGCCGCAGGAGTTGCGGCTGGCCGGCATTGGCAGCGTGGAAGCGGCCAACCGGTTTCTGCGCGAGCACTACATCGCCGAGTTCAATCGGCGTTTCACCGTGAAGCCAGCGCAAGCGGGCAGCGCCTTCATGCCCTGCCGGAGACGCGATCTGGACCTGGTGTTTGCCTTGCAGTTTGAACGCACGGTGAACCGCGACAATACGGTCAGCTTTCAGAACCTACGGCTGCAGTTGGAGCGGGTGGGTTGGTGAGCCACGCTGGCTGGCTGCCAGGTCACGGTGCATCAGCATCTGGATGGAAACGTGAGCCTGACCCATGGACCGCATCTGTTAGGACTTTACACGCCCGCAGGAGTGGCGCAGAGGGCAAGCGAAAACGCCGGCGCGCGACGGGCTGTGGAAAAGACGCGAGGTGGAAAAGTCATAAAGCCGACTTTCCCACCTCGCTTGGAAATCCCGCCAACCCCGCGGGATTCCCACTTTCCCACAGCCCCGACGGCTGCTGGCTAACTCAAAACCGGACATTTCACTTGCTACAAAAACCGGACATTTTAACTTGCTAAGAACACGCTGCGATAACGCCGGTGCGATAACGCCGGCTAGCGGCTCGTTTTGAAACGCCCGCATGACGTCATCGGCAACGGGTGGAGCAGGCCTTCAGGCCTGCATACCGCGACCGTCTCTTGCAGCAGGCTTCAGCCTGCGGTACCTCAGTGGCTGAAGCCTCTGCGTCGCCCTGATTGCAGCGCTAAAGCTGCTCCACCCAAAATCGCCCTGGCAGACCACCAGAATTTAAAACTGAGCCACTACCGGATGACCGATCACTTGGAATCGCAAAATCGAGTTTTCGTTGCATGACTGGAAATAACAGCGTCCTTTAAGGCAGCATAACCACTATGACCACGATTGTTCTGCTCACTATCTCTAACGTCTTTATGACTTTTGCCTGGTACGGGCACTTGAAGTTCCGGCAGGCCCCCTTGTTCAAAGTCATTTTGATCAGCTGGGGCATCGCGTTTTTCGAGTATTGTTTCCAGGTCCCCGCAAACCGCATCGGATCTTACGAATTCAATACGGTCCAACTCAAGACCATTCAGGAAGTCATCACCCTCACGGTCTTCTCGGTGTTCTCCGTGCTGTATCTCGACGAACAGATCAAGTGGAATTACATCGTGGGATTTGCCCTGATCGTCCTGGCCGTGTTCGTGATTTTCAAGAAGTGGTGAAATGGGAATTGGTGAGTACGAACCGGTCAACGCTGAGATTCCTCGAGCAATTGCTTGAGATACTGCTGCCAGACTGCGGCGTGAGTGTGTGTGCCGTGCCCGTGGGTCTGCTCGGAAGCAGGCAACAGCACGAACCTGCCCCGCTTTACCTTCCTGATCTCGCGTTCTGCCACCCCCATCTCAGGAGGATTGATGAAGTCGTCCGCGGAATTGATGAACATCACTGGTACTTTGATGGCATCGAGCCGGGGCGACGGATCATAGTTTCGTGAAGCGCTTACCGCATAGAGGAAATCGTTGGCGTCCAGGCCGGCCGTAATTCGCTTCATGGCTGCCTCCAGGAATTTGTCGGCGGCATCACGGGTCGGCAGGTCCTCCTGCATGTGGAGCGGCGCGCTGCCCGCAATTAATAGAAAGTCCGCAGAGATTTGCAGAGCCGCGCGAGGCTCGCTGTCGTAGTCTCCATTCTTCCAATCCGGGTCTTGACGAATTCCGTCGATGATCATCTTGCGCCACATGCGATTTCGTCCCGCAATCTGCACCGGCAGACAGGCCAGCGGCATTAACGCGTCTATGTCGTCAGGATAGGTTTCGCCCCACATCCAGGAGTGCATACAGCCCATCGACGTGCCCATCACCAGTCGCAGATGGTTCACTCCCAGGCCACTCACGACCAATTCGTGTTGCAGGGCAATCATGTCTGCATAGTCATATTGAGGGAAGTGTGCGCGCATGCCGTCGCTGGGCTTGCTGGATTTCCCGTGACCGATATTGTCGGGCAGAATGATGAAATATCGGGTCGCGTCCAGCAACTGGCCCGGCCCGAACATTACGCCGGCGAAGATGGGTTGCAGTAGTCTTCCTCCGCTCCCTCCGGTACCGTGAAGGACAAGGACAGCATTCGTGGTGTGTCCGCTGGCGTCTTTCACCGGCTTGCCCAGAGTTGTGTAGTGCAGTCGCAATTCAGGCATCGTCTCGCCCGATTGAAAGCGAAAGTTGTGGACAACGAAATCACTCTCCTGCGGCGCGGGCCAGCTGGCGCTCTCTCCGGCACGCGGTGCTCCCGTCTGGCCCATCGAAACTGCCATAGCCAGAACCGTAAGAATTCCAAGAAACCAAATGCTCCTGTTCATCGATCGCTCCAAAGGGTTAGGATGTCGGCTCCAAGTTAACCTGACGGCAGGCGGACAGTCCAAAAACATTATGAAAAAGCTGACCAACATCGGTCGCGCGTTCTTTGCCACTGCGATGGCGGCGTTCGGCCTTCAGTATTTAATCCATGCGCTCGCCGCGTCGGCGCCCGCGTCCGGCCCGCCGTGGGCCCCCACACCCTTGTTTTGGGGATACGTCACCGCGATCATTCTGGTTGCAGCGGCGACGGGTATTGCAACCGGAACCCTGGTGCCTTGCGCCGCAATATCGTTGGCAATCCTGCTTTTCGTTCGTCTGCTGTTGGCTTATGTCCCCAAACTGGCCGCGAACATTCACGATCCGGGACCGTGGACCAGCGGCTCCGAACTTCTGGCACTGTGCGGCGCGGCCCTGGCTCTGGCCGGAGTAAAAAAACTGGGACGGGTCCTGTTCGCCGCGCCTCTCGTGGTCTTCGGCGTTCAACACTTCCTGTACGCCCGCTTTATTGCAACCCTGGTGCCGGCATGGATTCCAGGCCGGCTGTTCTGGGCCTGTCTTGTCGGTGTCGCTTTTTCATGCGCCGCAGTCTCTATTGCAGCTCAAGAGATGGCCCGTTTCGCCGCAACTCTGTTGGGCCTCATGTTCTTTCTGTGGGTGCTGATTGTGCATCTGCCTCGGGTGGCTGCCGCGCCGCACAACGGAAATGAGTGGACGAGCATGTTTGTGGCATTGGCCATGTCGGGTGGAGCGCTCCTGGTTGCCGGATCCGTCAAACTTGGGTGGACGTTCTATACGGCACGTGTACCCAAGAGATAGGCGCTCGCACTGGACCCGATCAATCTAAGGCCGGAGGTTCTACGGCCAGACGTTGGGCGCGACGTTCTCCTGGCGAAGCATCGCGGCAGCAATTTCCTTCAGGGATTTGGCGCATACCATGGCGGTCTGGCCGTGCAGGTCCCGGGTTGGGTTGTACTCAACAATGTCGGCACCGACGACAGGCACCTTCAACCCCTGGATGCAGCTCAGCACTTCCCGAACCGACATTCCTCCCGGCTCGTAGTGCGAGATGCCCGGCGCGAAAGCGGGATCCAGTACGTCCAGGTCGAGGGAGATAAAAAGCGGCCCCTCGAATTTCAACCTGGCGAAGCGGTCCAGGTTCCGCATGGTGATGACTTCCACTTCGAATCTCGTCGCTTGCGCAAGCTGGTGGCGGTTGATGGTGCGAATGCCAACCTGGACCAGGCGGCGGGCCAGATGTTCCTCCATGATGCGGGCGAAGGGACAGGCATGAGAAAGGCGGTCGCCGTCGAGTACATCGTAGAGATCGGGGTGAGCGTCGAAGTGCAGGATGGTCAGGTCAGGATAGTGCGCATGAAAGGCCCTGATCGTGGGGTAGGTCACCGAGTGATCTCCGCTTAGACAAATGAGCGGATGACCCAGTTTCAAAGTTTGATCAACGGCGGATTCAATCGCGAGGAAGGCTGCGGCCGCTTCGTCAGGCAGCGTAACATCCCCGGCGTCGTGAAAAGAACCCGGACGTCCCAGGTCAATGCCATCCTCGGTCCATAAATTACTGGAGCCGGAGTAAAGTTCATCCCGAATCGCTTGTGGGGCCTGCGCTGGGCCACGCAGGTACGAAGAATTCGCGTCGAAGGGAATTCCGAGAAGCGAAATGGTTTTAATGGATGGAGCAGGATTGGTATCGCGCATGGAATTCCAGTTTAGCGCTTCAGGCGTCATGCTGAGCCTCGAAGCATCTGGCGTAAAGTGCATCCGCAGACGGCAAGCGAAGGCGTGCTCTGCCCGCCAGATGCTTCGAGAGTGAAGTCGCTCAGGGTGATGCCGGGGCAACAATCGTGGCCGCAAATGTATACTTCGGCTAACTCGCGATCTGCGGTGTTCCCGCCAGGTCACCGCAAAAGGGGCGGAACACCAAAATGAACGAACCGAACATAGAAGCCATCATGCAGGTCGGCCTTGGATTCTGGGCCTCGAAGACCCTGCTGAGCGCGATCGAGATGGAAGTATTCACCGAACTGGCCCACGGCGCCGAGGACCTGAGCGCCCTGCAAGGCCGGCTGGGGCTGCATCCGAGGGAGGCGGCCCGAATTTTTTTGGAGCACTCTACGCCGATCCCGAAAACCTGAAAGGCTTTCTCAAGGCCATGACCGGGATCAACACAGCGGCAAACCGCCTCATCGCCAGCAAGTTTCCCTGGAAGAACTACAGGACGGCCGCAGATGTTGGCACTGCCCAGGGAGATCTGATCGTACAAGTGGCTCTGGCCAACCCGCATATTTCGGGAATCGGTTTCGATCTGGCCGAAGTAGCTCCGACCTTCGAGGAGTACGTGGCCGCCAATGGCCTCAGCTCGCGCGTGGCATTTTGTGCCGGCAGTTTCCTGGAAGGGGATTTGCCCAAAGCGGATGTCGTGATGTTGGGTACATCCTTCACGACTGGAGCCTCGAAGAAAAGAAAATGCTGGTGGGAAAGGCCTTTGCAGCAATCTCTCCGGGAGGCGCACTGATTGTCTATGACAGCATCATTGACGACGACCGATCGAAGAACGCCTTCGGGCTGCTCATGAGCCTGAATATGCTGATCGAGACGCCCGGCGGCTTCGACTACACTGGCGCCGATTGCATGGGCTGGATGAAAGAGGCCGGCTTCCGCGAAACCCGCGTGGAGCACCTGTTGGGGCCCGATTCGATGGTGATCGGCATCAAGTGAGCGCATGGACCCGTTTCAGAGAAATTTCGCCAGCGCGTCCATCGTCTCTTTCGGACCTTCTTCCATCACCCAGTGTCCCGTGTTTTTTAAGACGACGAAGGTCACGTTGGAGGCGACCAGCTTCATCTGCTGACCCAGCACGTCACCGTTTGCCTTCTCGCCTCCGATCGACAGCACCGGCATGGTGAGTTTGGTTTGGGAGAGTTCGGTGAAATCTCTTGCCGCCTGCTGGAAGGAAACGAAGTACGCCCAGCCGGCGCGCATGCGTCCCGGACGAGAATACGCGGCCGTGTATGCCTGGCGGTCGGCTTCAGGAATGGAGTGGGTCTTGTCCACCGCGAAATCATTCCAGAAATGTTCGAAGTAAGTCCGCTCGCGTCCCTTCACCAGGGCTTCCGGGGTTGGTCCATTGAAGCGGAAGGGCCAAATGCCCGGATTGTTGTAAACCACCTCCCACCCGGCCACGCCCGGGAGGAACGCGTCCATCACAACCAGTCTTGTCACTTCCGAAGGAAACTGCGCAGCGTAGGCGTAAGCCACCATCAGTCCGATATCATGGCCAACCACTTCCGCCTTCTGGGCGCCGAGGGAACGGGCGAGGGCATGAATGCGGATTGCGGACGTTTTCATGTCGAGACCGTCTGCGGGAATCGCCGAGTCGCCGATGCCGGGCAGGTCCGGCGCAATTACGGTGAAACGCTCCGCCAGCATCGGAATTAGCGGCCTCCACATGCGCGAAGTCTCCGCATAGCCATGGATCAACACCACCATCGGGCCCTGGCCGGCAGTGAGGTAATGCAGGCTTACGCTTTCGACCGTCGCGTTGCGCGAGACGATGGAGCAGCGTGTGCCGGAGCGGAAAACATCGAGAACGGAAGGAGCAAACTTAACAGGACAGGGCGCGGAAAAATAGCAAGCAGACGTCGCATAACTCGGCTTTCCCCTCGGTGAAGACGATGTTAATTCTGCGCTCCATAATAATGATGTCCGGGCAATCTGGTCACATTTTCCGAAACCGTTAACCACGAAGGACACGAAGGTACACGACGGAAGCCATTGAGACTCATGCCTTCGCGCTACTTCGTGCCCTTCGCTGCCAATGCATTTTGTGGGTTATATCTGAAACTAGCCCACTACCGGGCCGGCGGCTCCCTTGAGCGGCCAAATTCCGCTGTGGTAGCATCCTAGGTTTCGACAGGATATCGGGCTTCGGTCTATAAGTTGTCCTCTTCTTTAAGTCCCTATGAGCCCGCCTTTTTTTCAAGGAGCGAACCCGTGAAGGCTTATGAAGGCGCGAACATCCGGAATGTAGCGGTGATTGGGCACGGTCACGCAGGCAAAACGTCGCTGGTGTCCGCCATGCTGTATGCCGCGGGCGCGAACCAGCGCCTGGGACGCGTGGATGACGGCACCTCAACCACCGACTATGACGAGGAAGAAATCGCCCGCAAGATGTCCATTTCTGCTGGCCTCGCCCATGTGGAGTGGGGCAAGACCAAGATCAATATGGTGGACACCCCTGGCTTCAACATGTTTGTTCACGAAGCCAAGCTAGTGCTGCCCGTGGTGGACGCGGCGATTGTTGTTGTGGACGGCGTTGCGGGCGTGGAGGTTGTTACCCAGCGGGTGTGGAACTACTGCGAGGAATACCAGACTCCCCGCCTGATCGTAGCCAGCCGAATGGACCGCGAGCGCGCCGACACCGAGCGCGTCCTGGAATCGTTGACCAACGCCTTCGGCCGATCGGTGATCCCACTCGAGCTGCCTATCGGAAAAGAGAAAAACTTTCGCGGCGTGGTCGATCTGGTGACCATGAAGGCTTACACCTACGAAATGGGCGGACATGGGAAGGGAAAAGAAGTTGAGATTCCGGCTGACATGAAAGAGGAGGCCCAGGCCCAGCACGAAAAGCTGGTGGAGTTGGTAGCCGAGGGTAACGACGAGCTGATGGAAGAATTTTTCGAAAAGGGGACCATTCCGGAAGAGGACCTGATTCCGGCGCTGCACAACGCGATCCGCGAGGACAAAATTTTCCCCGTGATCTTCGGCTCCGGTCTGGGCAATATCGGTGCTGACCGGGTGATGGACTTCATCGTGGACTACACGCCCGCGCCGTCGGAACACGAGTGGGTGCAGGGCGACCCGGCCTCGTCCAGCAATGGCGAGCCGCCGCGGCGGCATGAAACCGATGCGGAGCCGGTATCGCTTTATGTGTTCAAGACGGTTTCCGATCCCTTCGCCGGTCGGATTTCCTATTTCAAAGTCTTCTCCGGCGTCCTGAAAAACGATGCGACGCTGCTGAACTTCAGCCGCGGTTCCCAGGAGAAGTTCGCGCACATTTCCATCATGCAGGGCAAGACGGCGGTGCCGGTGGCGGAGCTGCACGCGGGTGACATCGGCGCGGTCGCCAAGCTGAAAGAGACGCTCACCGGCGACACCCTGGGCGACAAGTCCGCCCCCATCCAGTATCCGCGGGTCAACCTGCCCGAGCCGGCCATCACCTTCGCCATCGAACCGAAGAGCCGCGCCGATGAGGACAAGCTGGGCCCCGGCATCCACAAACTGATGGAGGAAGACGCCATGCTGCGCTTCTTCCGCGATCCCCAGACCAAGGAGTTTCTGATCGCCGGCACGGGCCAGCAGCACATCGAAGTGGTCGTCTCCAAGATGAAGAAGCGGTACCACACCGAAGTCGTGCTGAAAGCGCCCAAAGTGCCATACCGCGAGACCATCCGCGGCAAGGCCGACGTCCAGGGCAAACACAAAAAGCAGACTGGCGGGCACGGCCAGTACGGTGACTGCAAAATCAAGATGGAACCGCTGCCGCGCGGCGGCGAGTTCGAGTTCGTCAATGACATTTTCGGCGGCTCCATTCCCAAGAACTACATTCCCGCCATCGAAAAGGGAATTAAAGACGCAGCGGCGCGCGGCTATCTGGCTGGCTATCCGGTGGTGGATTTCAGAGTGGTTCTCTACGACGGCTCGTATCATGATGTGGACTCGAATGACATGTCATTCCAGATGGCAGGCCGCATCGCGTTCAAGAAAGCCATGGAAGTCGCGAAGCCGACGCTGCTCGAGCCCATCATGGCCGTCGAGATTACGGTGCCTGACGATTTTGCCGGCAGCATAATGGGCGACCTGAACAGCCGCCGCGGACGCATCCAGGGCATGGACAACAAGGGCGGCAATACGGTGGTGAAAGCTGAAGTTCCGATGGCCGAAATGCTCACCTACGGCGTGGACCTCACTTCCATGACCCAGGGCCGGGGCAGCTTCAACATGGAGATGCATCACTACGACACCGTCCCCGGCATGCTGCAGGAAAAGATCGTCGAAAAAGCCAAGGCCGCCCGAGGCGAAGTGAAGGAAGAAGAAGAATAACTTTCGCTTGTGTGGGTCGGACACTCCCTTCGACTTCGCTCAGGTCAAGCTTTGTCCGACGCTTTTGATCTTGATGTCGAGTCACCTGATTGCTTGCGACTCGACTCAGCGGGTTACCAACAGTCCTGAAAATCAAGAAACAAAGTCAAAGGCGTCGGACAAAGAGTGTCCGACCCACACCGGCTATCTCTAGCGGTGTTTGAGCGCCTCCAGCGCCTCGAGCGTGCGTGGCCACTCCGACTTCAAGAGCCGGGACAAACTGCGATCCGCGAGAATTGTTCCGCCCGTTTGGCACCGAGGACAGTAGTTGGTTTCGTTGTCCGCGTAGCGAATGCGCTGGATCTTTTCGCCACACCTCGGGCAAGGCTCTCCATAGCGGCCATGGACCGCCATGTCCTCGCGAAAGGCAGTTACCTCTTCTGGGAACCCAGCCTTGGCCTCTGCGTGCAGCCGGTCTATCCAGAGCTTGAGGGTGCCGCGGGTCGCGGTGAACAGCCTTTGCCATTCCTCCAGTTCCAACTTGTGGGTCAGCGTGATCGGCGATAGTTGGGCGGCGTGCAGGATCTCATCCGAATATGCATTGCCGATGCCGCTGACGATGCGCGGGTCGGTAAGAGCTCTTTTGAGGGTGCGATTTTCGACCGTGAAGGCATCGCGAAACGAGTTGAGATCGCTGGCGAATACATCAATTCCTCCCGGATCCACGGATTGCAAAGCCTCCTCGCCCGCGAAGACTGACAACGACGCGCGGTGCTTGGTGCCGGCTTCAGTAAGCAGCAGAGAGCCAGTGGGAAAATCGAAGGCGGCCAAACTCTTGCGGCCAGCCAGCCTGGCCTGCGGGGACTTCCAGTGCAGCCTTCCGGCAATCATCAGGTGCAGTACCAGCCAGAGATCGCCTTCCAGTCCAATCGCGATGCGCTTGCCGATGCGCCGCAGTTCTCGCACCACCCGCCCCTCCGCGCTGGTAATTGAGGGTTGCACCGTGCGAAGAAGAAACGGACTGGCCAGCCGTACCTGCTCGAGCGGCTGTCCGACGATGCGTGGTTCGAGCGCTGTAATGTAGGCGGCGATATCGGGCAATTCCGGCATATTGATTGAAGACCCTATTCCGCAACGCAAAGCCTACCGGCGTTCAGGTATTTAAATTCAGGATGCCTTCCCGCCGGCGTGAGTTTGACATTCCGGGCGCATACTTTCTAAGATATTTCTTTGCCCCGCACCATTCGGTGCGGCTCCGCTCGGCAATGTACACCTTTTTAGTGACATTCATATGATCAAGGTGCAAGACCTTACCAAGAGGTACGCGCGCACGATTGCCGTCGATCAGATCTCATTTGAAGTAGCAAAAGGACAGATTGTAGGCTTCCTAGGCCCCAACGGCGCCGGTAAGACTACAACTATGCGCATGCTGACATGCTTTCTTCCGCCTTCGGCGGGCACGGCCACCGTGGCCGGCTTCGATGTCCTCGAGCAGCCCCTCGAGGTCAAGAAACGGATTGGCTACCTGCCGGAGACTCCTCCCATTTATCCAGAGATGGAGACGGTGGAGTACCTGAAATTTGTCGGCAAGCTGAAGGGGCTTTCCGGATCTGAGCTGCAAAAGCGAGTCGATTATGTGTGCGAGCGCTGCGCGGTGGCCGATGTCAAAAGCAAACTTCTGGGAAAACTGTCGAAGGGCTACCGACAACGGGTGGGACTGGCGCAGGCCATCGTTCACAATCCCGATGTATTGATACTCGACGAACCCACCGCCGGGCTCGATCCCAAGCAGATCAACGAAACCCGGGACCTGATCAAGAGTCTGGCGGGCGATCACACCATCATCCTCAGTACCCACATCCTTCCTG
>Ga0335082_10003116_pt1 | contig 17981 bp, 14 predicted proteins | sample Lox_Sample_41_FD_206718 | JGI IMG/M metagenome (GOLD analysis project Ga0335082, IMG submission 206718) | Soil microbial communities from Loxahatchee National Wildlife Refuge, Florida, United States - Lox_Sample_4.1 | ecosystem: Environmental > Terrestrial > Soil > Wetlands | place: USA... | reverse complement strand
TCGGCATCACGCTTCAGCAGCGAGTAACTCAAACCGCTTTGTTTCCCAAGCATCATGTTCGAGGACAACGACGCGGCGGTCTGCGCGCGGAACTGGTTTTGCGCTTGCTGGTATTGCGCGTTTTGCGATGGACCTCCCAAAGGGGCGTTGATCTCCGCGTTGCGTTGATTCTGGATCGGCGCTGAAGGCTCGGCGACGGCAGCAGGTCGAGCTGCGACTATTTTTTCATCTTTTTGTCCGCTGGCCGCATCGAGTGCCGGTGGCGCAGACGGCGAAATAGGGGCGCGCTTTGATGACGTATCGGCTGAGTCGCGGCGCGCTGAATGCGCACGCGGTTGACTCGGGGGCGCCGCCGCTTTCAGTTCCGCTCTTGGCAGTGCCGGAATAGCTGGGATTTCTCGCGATGCGAGCTGATCGGCGAGTTTGGCTTGTGGCTTCTCGTTTCGGACGACGGCAACGATCAGGACGGCGGCGGCGACGGCTCCGATAGCACCGCTCCACGCCCACCAGCGTATTTTGGGGGCAGGCTTTGTTTCCAATGCCCGTTGCACTTGGGCGCGGGAGATTGGATCGGAAAGCAGGTCCTTGAGAGCCTGTTCTTCCTGCAGCGCGTTGAAAAGGTTCTGATCTTCGAGAGCCGCTTCGAACAGAGCTTTGCGCTCGTCCTCCGTGAGCGTGTTGGTGGCGTAACCGCCGAGCAGTTTACGAATGTCGTCGTTCATCATCTGCTCTTTCCCAACTGCCGCCCATCAGCTCCAGGAGATTCTTGCGGCATCGAAAATCCCAGGTGTAGACCGTGTTAATCGTTTCCGCGCCGAGAATGCTCTGAATTTCCGTGTAGCTCTTTCCTTCCAGTTTTAGCGCCATCAGCTTGCGGCAGCGGTCGCCGAGGCGCGACACGGCGGCGGTCAGGCGCTCGCGCATCTCGCGCTGCTCGGCGGCGGCAAGCGGATCTGCTGCGCCGTCGGGCACTTGAATCTCGTCCACCGGAACCTGCGTGTATTCGCCCCGCCTCTGTGCCTTACGCCGGAACGCCATCATTTTGAACCGCACGATTTGCAGCGAAAGCGGGAGAAGATCTTCCAACCTTTCGAGGTGCCCATATTTTTCGTGAAGCAGGATCAAGACTTCCTGGGCAAGATCCTCGGCAGCATCCCTCTGTATTCTGGATGCCGCGAAGCTGACAATCCTTTCGCGCAGCTTCTGCAGGATCTCTTCGCGCGAGCCGACGGCGGTTGTCGAGCCCATGTTACGACTTTAGCGTAGGACAAAGCCCCGGTTTGTCCTGGAGAAGCCAGAGGGTCGTCCTACTCGGGTTCACGGTATGGCGACAGCATCCGTGCGGCTGTCACTGGCTGTCACGCTGGCCTTGCGGTCGAGTTTGCTCCAGCCGACCAAGCGGCCGCGCAGGGCATAGAGGATCGATTTGCCGAGCACGTAGTACATCAACTGACGATAGTACATGCGCTGGAAGAACAATAGCGCCAGGTCCCATGGCTTCGTGCGTTCGAGTCCGTAGGCCAGCAGCGCGGTTAGGAATTCGAGCAGGAACAGGCCAAAGTAGTAGAGCAACACGATCCGCCAGTTGCCGGCGAACAAGGCGATGATCATGGCAACGTCGGCAAAAGGCGAGACGGCTGCGAGCAGCACCTGAAAAATCCAGATGCTTGGGAGCGCCACCCAGCCGAGGAAGCCGTAGTTCGGATTGAATGTGGCGTCCCGATGCTTCCAAGCGGCTTGCAGGGTCCCGAAAGCCCAGCGGAAGCGCTGCTTGGCGAGGTCGCGCGTGTTCTCGGGCGCCTCGGTGAAGGCGATCGCGCTTTCCTCGTAACAGATCTTGTAGCCGAGGCGGCGGATTGCGAGCGTAAGATCTGTGTCTTCGGCCAGGGTGTCGTTCTGGAAGCCGCCCACGCGCTCGATCAGGTCTTTGCGCCAAGCTCCCACTGCGCCCGGTACCACCGTGATGGCGTTCAATAGGCCCAAGGCGCGGCGGTCGAGGTTGAATCCGCAAATGTACTCGATGGATTGGAAACGCGTGATCCAGCTCTTGCGGTTGCCGACGCGAGCGTTGCCCGATACCGCGCCAATGTCGCCGGCGGCGAAATGTCGGACTAAGCGCTTGATAGTGCCGCGGCGGAAAATCGTGTCGGCATCGAGCGCGACCAGGATGTTGTTTTTCGACTCGCGAATGGCATGGTTGAGTGCGATGGCCTTGCCGCGATTTGGTTGCGAGAAGATGCGGACGCGCGGCTCGTGGCCGAAAGATTCTTCGAGGACGTTCAGGGTTCGGTCCGTCGAGCCATCGTTGACGACCACTATCTCGAGATCGGCATAACCGTTATCGAGGACGGAGCGAACGGTGCGTTCAATCACCTTGTCCTCGTTGTACGCCGCGATGACGACGGAAACGCCGGGCAGTGCAGCCACTGCCGGGCGCTTGTGCCGATTTCTCAGCTTCTGAACCATGGCCAGACCGCCATAGACGAAGGATCGGAACAGGGTCAGGTAGATCGCCACGAGAAAGAGCATGCCGGCGGTCTTTGTGAAGGTAGCCTTCGTTGAAAGCGCGTTACCTTCGATTTGCGCCCAGCGTTTTTCATCGGCGGACGGGGCCGGCATCAGCTCATCGCGCGTACGGCCCATGAGTTGTTCCAGCGGTACGAACTCATACCCTTGCGCGCGCAACGTCTCGATGATTCGTGGGAGCGCCTGGATGGTCGCTGAGCGATCGCCTCCGCCATCGTGCAGCAGGATGAGGTGGCCCTGATCCTTTTGCTCCAGCACTTCATTCAGGATCTTGCCGGCGGTGATGCCTTTTTCCCAGTCTCGCGGGTCAATGCTCTCGGCAACTGTGATGTAGCCCATCGCTTGGGCGCGCGCGATGGGTACGATTTCGTCATGGGTTTGCGGCTCGCTGTCGGCGTTGTACGGCGGGCGGAAGAGCTTAGTGCCGCGACCTACGTAGTGTTCGATCAGACGCTGCGTGGTGTTTAATTCCAGGTCGGCGACCTGTGGCGAGTCCTTGGCGATGTTGGGGTGGCTGTAGCTGTGATTGCCAATGGTGTGACCCTCGCTGTACTCGCGCTCCAGCGTCGAGGAGAACTGCTCGGCGTTCAAACCGATTACGAAGAATGTCGCAGGGACATGCTTCTCGCTAAGGATGTCGAGGATCTGCGAGGTATACTCCGACGGGCCATCATCGAAAGTGAGGGAGACGCGTTTCGCGGCATCACCACCTGTCGCTTCGACGACGTAATAGGACGGAAATTTCTGATACTGCTCGGCGAAGTCGCCATCTTTTTCCTGCCAGACATTACGGCTGCCATCGTGCGGATAGTCGGTAATCCTGAGGACCTCACCGCTCCCGTAGTGCTGCACCGATTTCTGCGCTGAGAGCGGGAACAGCTGCACTGGACTGAACGCGTCGTCCGGCCAGGAATGCGAATTGAGAATCGTCCATACGCCAGGATCTTCAGCGCCTAAGCGCCAGAGAGCGAGACCGCGGAATCCATCGGTGGAGACGTCTTCCATCTGGTTTAATGCAGTAACGGCATCGAGGAACCAGACTTCGTGCTTGTCGGATCCGTTCTGGTAGCGCAGCACCGGGTTTTCCATGTCTCGCTCCCAGGAAACGCCCGCGTTCTTGTTTGCTTCGGCGGCTGCGATCACGTCACCGTAGCTCACCTCGACGCCACCTTTGCGCGAGCCGATGATCCAGTCGTAGCCGTAGTTGCCGAAGCCGATGACGGTCTTCGAGGGCGGAAGCACTTTCTTCAGAGAATCAAGCTGGTTGTAAAACCAATCTTCTGATGCGACCGGGCCGGGCTCGCCCGATTGATAGTGCTCGTCGTACACCATGGGGACGATGAAGTCGCAAATTTCGCCGAGACGCTTCAGGTCGTAGGCTTCGTCGTCGATGGGAACGCTTTGGGTCAGGAGCAATCCAGCGGGTTGAAGCTTTGCATGCAACGCGGTCATGAACGCGATCATTTTTTCCCGGTCGTGACGTTGCAGTAGTTCGAAATCGACGTTTACGCCGGCAAATTTGTGCTCTCTGAGGTTGCTGTAAATGTTGTCGATCAGGTTGTCGCGGGCGCTCGGGTTGTTCAGTACGCGGTCCAGATATCCCGGCTGCCAGCCTTTTTCAGGCTGATAGTTGTTGATTTCGGCGAGGATCGGAAGGTTAGCGTCACGCGCGATTCCGATCACTGTCTCGTCGGAGGTATCGTCGACATCGCCATTTCCGTTTTGCAGGGTCAGCCATTCCGGGACCAGGTGCGTCAGCCGGTTCAGATTGGTGCGTAATGAGACGATGCTCCCGGGGTCCCAATTAACGTAAAAGCCGAACACGATGGGCTGGTCTGCACGAGGCTTCGCCGCCGTCTTGGCATGAAGTACGGGATTGCCGCCATTGCGGACGTAGCGGATCCCCGCCGCTTTTCGCGCTTGGAATGGCAGGGCCCTGGTCGCTTTGTCCCCGTGCGTGATTACCGGGAGTTCGCTGAAGTTGGCCAAATGCTGGACGACGGGCAAGCCAAGGGTAGGAAGTTGCGGGTTGCTAATCAGGCTTAAGATGAATAGTACTAAGAGGACGGCTAGTACAATCCCACTAATGCCGAGAGCGCGCCGGAAGCGAATCCAGCGTTTCCCAGTCGGGTCGTAAAAGACGAAATCCATACCTGTGTTATTAGACTTGTGCCGAGGGCCGCGCGATACAGCGAGTCTGCTTAAATTCCCTTCAGATTAGCGTCCTGATAGAATCGTGCCCGGAGGCGTGCTTTGAAGATTGAACTGGAAGCCGGAAGTAAAACCCACGAAGTAACTAATCAAGCCCCGCTACTTACTAATTATAATTTATTCACGACGGATCGTGTGTTGGCGGAGGCTTTGGACCGTGAGGGCGCGTCCTGGGCTCGTCCAAAGCTGGAGGAGTTCGGCCGGTTGGTTGGAACCGAAGAGGCCATTCGCTGGGGATTTCAAGCCAACGATAATCCTCCGGTGCTGCGAACGCACGACCGCTTCGGACATCGCATCGATGAGGTCGATTTTCATCCTGCCTGGCACGAACTCATGCGTCTGTCCATCGAACACGGACTCGCCGGTTTACCGTGGCGCGAGACAAAGGCGGGAGCGCACGTCGCGCGTGCGGCGCTGATGCTGGTGGCTTCGGAGAACGAAGCGGGACACACGTGTCCTGTATCGATGACCTATTCAGCAATGCCGGCGCTGCGCAAACAGCCGGAGCTCATGCGCGAATGGGAGCCCCGCGTTGCTGCCTGCCGGTACGATCCTCAATGCCGGCCCGCAACGGATAAACCTGGTGCGACGATCGGCATGGCGATGACGGAGAAACAAGGCGGGTCGGATGTGCGCGCGAACACGACCATGGCGGAGGCAATAGATTTCGGGGAATACCTAATCACCGGGCATAAATGGTTCTGCTCCGCGCCGATGTGCGATGCGTTTCTTGTTCTGGCTCAGGCCCCCGGCGGATTGACCTGTTTTCTGCTCCCGCGCTGGACGGCGGATGGCGAGCGCAACCAATTTCATATTCAACGGCTGAAAGAGAAGCTTGGCAATCGGTCGAACGCTTCGAGCGAGGTGGAATTTGACCGCGCCTGGGCGCGGCGGATTGGCGAAGAGGGAAGGGGAGTCGCGACCATCATCGAGATGGTGCAGCACACGCGTCTGGATTGTCTGATTGGCTCGGCGTCGCTGATGAGGCAAGCGATCGTACAGGCGATTCATCACGCCCGCCACCGGAAGGCGTTCGGCCGGCTGCTGATGGATCAGCCGTTGATGCAGAATGTTCTGGCGGATCTATCTATCGAATCGGAAGCGGCAACGGTTTTGATGATGCGCCTGGCGCGAGCGTTCGATGCGCGGGATAACGACGTGAGCGAGCACGGTTTCGCGCGTCTTGCGACTGCGGTGGCGAAGTACTGGGTGTGTAAACGGACTCCGGCGCATGTGAATGAAGCGCTGGAGTGTTTGGGGGGCAACGGATTCGTCGAGGAGTGCGTGATGCCTCGACTGTATCGCGAAGCTCCACTGTGTTCTATCTGGGAAGGGTCGGGGAATGTGATTTGTTTGGATATCCTGCGGGCGATGCGGAAGGAGCCGGAGTCGGTGGCGTGTGTGCTCGCGGAGATTCGGCTGGCCCACGGCGGGAATCGGCATTTCGACAGCTTCATCTCGCGTCTGGAGAACGATTTGACTCTTGAGGCGACGGAGGTTGAAGCGCGAAGACTGGCGGAAAGGATGGCAATTGCGCTTCAAGCGTCGCTGTTGATTCGGAACAGTATTCCTGAAGTTGCGGATGCGTTTTGCGCTTCGAGGTTGGCGGCGGATAGTGGACGGGCGTTCGGAACGTTGCCTGGGTCGGTGCAGTTTCGGGCGATCATCGACAGGGCTTTTTAGCCGCCGTGCAAGCTCATTTGCAACGACATACTTGCCCTCAGTCTGGCCTGGGAAACATAATGGCCACTGCGGACGTCCTTCAGTTTATGCACGGGAAAAGTGTCGTTTTACTGCTGGTGGTCTGTCTATTCTCGCAGGCCCAAGCAACCATTACCGTAGACCAGTTGGTGCAGTTCATTGGCTCGGCAATCCAACGGAAGCAGGACGACCGCCAGGTGGCGACCTATCTCCTGAAGATCCGTTTAAGCAACAAGCTCGACGACGCGACGATCGAAGAACTGCAGAGTAAGGGAGCTGGTCCGAAGACGGTGGCCGCGCTAAAGAACTTGAGAGACGCGACTGCTTCGCTCGCGCCGGCTGCAGCTCAGGCGCCGGTATCCGAACCGAAGCCAATCCCGCCTCCCAGCGAAGCTGTGCAAAAGAAGGCGCTGGCCGACGCCAAAGAATACGCGCTGAACTATGAGAAGAATCTTCCAAATTTCCTATGCACACAGGTGACCCGGCGATTTGTGGATCCCACGGGCAAAGGCAGTTGGAACTCGATTGATGTGATTAACGAGAATCTGAGTTACTTCGACCATCACGAGAATTACAAGGTGCTCCTGGTGAACAACAAGCCTGTGGACACCAAGCACGAGAAGTTGTCCGGCGCGGTTTCTTCCGGAGAATTCGGCTCGATTATGAAGTCGATATTTGCGCCGGAGACCGGCACGGAGTTTGAGTGGGAAGCCTGGCATACGCTGCGTGGCCAACGCATGCAAGGTTATTCCTACCGTGTCGCCCAAGACAGGTCAAACTATCACATTACCGTGCGCGAGCAATCGAAGGACATCGTCATCGCATATCACGGCGTGATCGAGGTGGATGATCAGAACCATTTCGTCCACCGCATCACGCTGATCGGCGACGGCATTCCTCCGGACTACCCGGTGCAGGATTTGAAGATTACGCTCGATTACGATTACGAGAATATCGGCGACTCGGCCTACTTGTTGCCGTTACGGTTCGAACTAAATTCCCGTGACGAGAGGATGTGGGTGAAGAACGACGTGGACTATCACCTGTACCGAAAATTCGGTACGGAGTCGACCATCAAGTTTGAGACTCCGGAGCCGGTTCCGGAGGACAAGGTCAAGGAGACGCCGGTGAAGCCGGTGAAGAAGCAGGACTAAATAAACGCCGTCGTTTTTACGCCGGAGATGTCAAAACGCTTCCGGCACCGCATGTTCTTGCACATCACTTTGTCGTCGAGCAGCACCATGTAGCTGGCGGCCTTCTTGAATTTGGCCCGGTCGCGTTCGTCGGCGTTGCCGGGCAAGCGGTCTATCTTGGTGCGGACCACCCAGCGCAAGTCATAGCTCTCCGAGCTCTTGCAAAACGGGCAGTTCAGCGTCAGCGGCTTGGTAGCTTGCGATTCTTTGTAAAAGGCGCGTTCATCCATGATGTGTATCCTCAGGCCACGGCCATCGCACTTTGCACTTTCACGAAGCTCGCATCCAGGCGCTTGGTGAACTCGTCCACGTCCGCCTTGCTGATGTTGAGCGGCGGCGAGATCCGCAGCACGTTGCCGTAGAAGCCGCCCTTTCCCACCAGAATGCGGTGCTCGCGTGTTGCTTCCATCAAGGCCAGTGTGTGCGTGCCTGCCGGTTTCTTGCTATCGCGGTCCTCGACGAGTTCGACGGCTTGCATTAAGCCCATCCCCCGAACGTCGCCGATAATGGAATGCTTAGCCTGGAGCTCGTGGAGCTTGTCGTTCAGGTATGCGCCGACTTCGGCGGCGTTGATGGACAGCTTCTGGTCTTCGATGAAATCGATGACCGCCTTAGCGGCCGTGGCGGTGATCGGGTTTCCGCCGAAGGTCGAAATCGTGGCGCCCTTCAATGAATCGGCGACCTCAGGCCGCGCGATAGTGAGTCCGATGGGCGAACCGTTGGCCAGGCCCTTGGCGCTGGTAATCATGTCGGGCTGCACGCCCCATTGCTCGATGCCAAACCATTTACCGCCGGTGCGCCCCCATCCGGTTTGTACTTCGTCGCTGATGAACAAGCCTCCGTACTTCTTGACCGTTTCTGCCACGATCGGGAAGTATTCTTTGGGTGGAACGACGAATCCTGCGACGCCTTGAATCGGCTCGGCGATGAACGCGGCGATGCGGCCCGACGTCGTCGTGCGGATCACTTCTTCCACGTCCTGCGCGCATTTGACTTCGCACGAAGGATACGAGAGACCGTACGGGCAACGGTAGCAATAGGCGTTCACGGCGTGCACGATACCGGCTTGGGTCACCGGGCCAAGCCGCCAGCTTGATTGAGCGGTGAGCCCCATCGCGAGCGATGACCGGCCGTGATAGGCGTAGCGCAGTGCCACCACTTCGCTGGAGCCGGTGTAGCATCGGGCGGTGAGAATTGCGGTTTCGTTGGCTTCGGTGCCGCTATTGGAGAAGAATGATTTCGTGAGCTTACCGCCGGGGGTGAGCTGGGCCAGTTTCTTGGCAAGAGCAGCCTGGGGCTCATGGGCGAACACGGTGGAGACGTGCTGCAAACGGTCGAACTGCGCGTGGACTTTCCGGTTTACCTCTGCGTTGCAGTGACCGACGCTGATGGTGACGATGCCGCCGAAGAAATCGAGGTATTGATTCCCATCCGCGTCCCAGACGTATTGGTCCTTGGCATGGTCGACCACCAGAGGTTCCTTGTAATAGTGGAAAACCGAGGGAAAAAGATGGTCGCGATTGGCGAGGATGATCTCTTCTTTGGTCATGTCTGATTCTAATACGCTGGGCTAAATCGGGGCAGTGATCCGGGTTGGCCAGCGACTCACTGGATTGCTTTCTACTACTCAAGCGGCTGAATCTGATAATATGATTATCATGGAATCAAGAATCTCGGCGACAGAGGCGGCGCGGAGTTTCTCCGATTTGATTAACCGTGTCTTCTACCGTGGAGAGGAATTTGTCATCGAGCGCGGCGGGCAGCAGGTTTGCCGGATCGTTCCTGCCCAGCCCGCGAAATTCACGGTTCGCGACCTGGTGGAACTCCTCAAAACGATTCCTAAGCCAGACCAGGAGTATTGGGATATCCTCGAGGACATCAATCGGAATCAACCACCGCTGCCGGAGCCGCCATGGGAGCGTTGATCGACTCCAGTGTTCTCGTTGCCGCGGAACGGGGTTCATTGGATCTCGCGGCTCTTCTGGCTAAATCGGGTGACTTGGACTTGGCGATCTCCGAGGTCACTGCATCGGAGCTACTGCACGGCGTTCATCGGGCTTCCAAGACGCGCTATAAGCCCCGGCGGGAAGCCTTCGTGGAGCGGTTACTTCGGTTCTGGCCGATTCTAGCTTTCGACCTGGTTGCCGCGCGAGTTCACGCCCGGATCTGGTCCGATCTCGCATCTAGGGGTGTCTCCATCGGCGCTCACGATCTCATCATCGCCGCGACGGCGTTGGCAAATGGATACTCCCTGGCGACGCGGGACAAGCGCAGTTTTCCGAAAGTTCCTGGACTCGAGGTGCTGCAGTGGTGACGGACGGGCCCTTGTTTCCCACTATCATCGAGTCATGAAGATCGCGCTCGACGCGACTCCTCTCACAGTTGCGAGCGGCGGCGTGCGGCGCTATGTCGAAGAGTTGAGCCGGGCGGTTGCGCAGAATTTTCCGGAAGACGAGTATTGGCTCGTTTCGGACCAGAAATTTGAGTTGTCGGCCGAGGCTATGCCGAATCTCCGATCCGGCGTCGGTCCGAAAAATGCACTGGAGCGCCGCTGGTGGTCGTTTGGATTAAACCGCGAACTCGCGCGGCTCGACGTCGATGTGTTTCATGGAACGGATTTCTCAGTGCCTTATCGCGCGGCTCGTCCGAGTGTCATGACTTTGCATGATCTGTCGCCTTGGATGGAGCCGTCCTGGCACCAAGGATCGTCAAGGGTTCGTGCGCGGACGCCGAAGCTCTTACGGCTTGGACTCGCAACCATGGTCATCACTCCATCCGAAGCTGTGCGGCGCGGGGCGATCGACTACTTTCAGTTGCCCGGCGATCGCGTCATAGCCGTTCCGTTGGCAGCCTCCGGGCATTTCCGTCCGGTGACGGCTTCGCGTACCGGCCACCCTTATTTCTTGTACGTCGGTACGCTCGAACCCCGAAAGAATCTTGGTCTGCTCCTCGATGTTTGGCGTGAAGTGCGCAAGAGCTACGATGTCGACCTAGTGCTTGCGGGCCGACGCCGTAGTGATTTCCAGGAGATTCCGGCCGAAGCAGGGTTGCGCGTACTGGGATACACTTCCGAAGAGGAGCTGCCGAGACTTTACTCCTCCGCGCTGGCGGTGATTTATCCGACACATTATGAAGGTTTCGGTCTGCCGGTACTCGAAGCCATGCAGTGTGGCGCCGTAGTGATTGCGTCGCGCGATCCAGCGATCGCAGAAGTAGCGGGCGATCATGCGATTCTGCTGGACGTCCGGGACAGGCTTGCGTGGGTCGAGACCTGTCTTGCAGTGCTCGCCAAACCGGAATTCGCCGGAAACATGCGGGAAAGAGCCCAAATGAGAGCTTCGGAATTTTCCTGGAGCAAGACCGCAAAACGCACTCGAGAGGTGTATGGACAGGCCGTCCAACGGTTCACGCAAACCTAAAGCGCTGTTTCTTTCTCCCGAAGCGCCATACCCCGCAATCGGCGGCGGACCCTTGCGCTCAGCGTCGCTTCTCGAATACCTCGCCCGGCACTTCGCAGTTCACGCCATCATTTTCCGCCATCTTCATGAGCACGATCCGGCTCAGGCTCTTCCGGCAGGTCTGGTGCAGCGGTTGGACGTACTCGATTTGCCGCATCATCCTAAGACTCCTGTCGCGCGCGCCGTCCGCAACTCCAGACGTCTGTTCCTAGGCCGGCCACCTCTGATCGACCGGTTCGCGGGATACGGGGAAGCTATCTCGTCGCTGATTTCGAAATGCGAATACGACATCGCAATCATCGAGCACTTCTGGTGCGCCCCTTATGTCCAACAATTGCGCAGCAGATCGAAGCGTGTGATTCTTGATTTGCACAATATCGAATCCGTCTGGCATCGAAGCCTTTCGGAAGGTGAAAGCAAGGCGCGTGCTTGGGCGCTGAGGCGATTCGCTACAGCTTCTGTGGCACTCGAACGCAAGTGGTGGCCGGAGTTTGATGCGATCCTCGCCACATCACAGGAGGACGGTGCGCGAGTCCGGGACATCTTTCCCGACGCCAACGTCGCGGTTTATCCGAACGCCCTTCCTTGCATCGCTAAGCCCCCGCGCGAAGAGCTGGAGGAGATCGTCTTCAGCGGCAATCTCGAGTATCCACCGAATGCGGGTGCCTTGAGATTTTTTTCAAAAAACATTTGGCCCATACTCCGTTCTCGCTGGCCGAACCTCAAATGGAAGATTGTCGGCAAGCATCCGGAAGCGATCGCGGGATTCGTTCGCGACGACCCAAGAATTCAAATGACCGGCTTTGTCGACGATGCGATTCCACTATTAGCCGAAGCCCGCATCGCTGTGGTTCCAATGCTTTCCGGAAGCGGGACCCGGATCAAGATCCTGGAGGCTTGGGCCGCCGGCACACCTGTCGTTTCTACCAGCCTCGGCGCTGAGGGGCTGGAGTGCCGTGATGGAGAACACCTACTGATCGCCAATCAGCCGGAACGCTTCGCGAACGCCGTGGCGAGCCTCCTGGAGTCCCCGCAGGAACGGATGCGGATCGGGGCGGCCGGGCGCGAGCTCTATGAGCAAAATTACACCTGGAATGCCGCTTGGGGCATTCTGGATACCGTTCTTCGAAACCATGTAACGCGGCAAGGGATCTAACCGAACGAAACATCAGCTCTCAGTTTGGGTTGATAAATGCAAGGGACTCGAGTACCGGGTGATGAAGCGGCGTCTGTAAACGTTTTGTTAAGACAGCCGACATAGGATAGAAACCCTCTATACTGGATAAAGTGATGCGCTTTTCCGTAGACGCTCATGCGATCGGACAGCACTTAACGGGGAACGAAACATACATACGCAACCTACTGAGTTGCTTCGCTGCACTGGATCGGAACGCCGATTTTGTAACGTATCTTTCGCGCCAATCCTCTTTCGAGGAGGTCCCGCAACGCTTCCACAAGAGGCTTGTCGCGGTGAATCCGTTTGTGCGGCTCGGTCTCGATCTTCCGCTCCGGCTACGCCAGGACCGGCCGAATCTGTTGCACGTGCAATACACGGCGCCGCTGTATTGTCCGGCTCCTGTGGTGGTGAGTGTTCACGATGTGAGTTTCCTTGAACATCCTGAATACTTCACTCCGTTTCGCGCGGTGCAGCTCCGTTGTACGGTTCACAGGACGGTCCGATCGGCATCGCGCGTTCTGACGCCCAGCGAATTTTCAAAACAGAGCATCCTGAACGCGTACGGCTTGCCGGAAGAGCGCGTGGTGGTGCTGCCCAACGGGGTCTCTTCGGCATTTCGCCCGATCGCGCGTGAAGCTGCGCAGCGATGGGTGCGGTCATCGCTCGGCCTACCGGCGCCGTTCATCCTTACGGTCGGCGATTTGCAGCCTCGCAAGAATCAAGTGGGGTTGATCCGTGCGTTTGAAAAGTTAGTCGAGACTCACCCGTCGCTTTCGCACCATCTAGTCATTGTCGGCAAGGAAACATGGCACGCGGCAGCCATCCGCGCGGCAGCCAGGAAGTCGAAGGTCGCGCAACGAATCCATTTCACAGGGTTCGTTTCCGATGAAGATTTGCTGCGGCTTTACGGCGCATGCGATCTGTTTGTGTACCCGTCGTTCTACGAGGGTTTCGGATTGCCGATCGTGGAGGCCATGGCCTGTGGACGCGCGGTTGTCTGTTCGAACACTTCGGCAATCCCGGAAGTCGCCGACTCAGCCGCGCTGTTGTTCGATCCACATTCCAACGGCGAACTCGTGCTGGCGATGCGCGATGTGCTCTTGAATCCGGAGTTGCGCATACGTCTCGAACGCTTGGGCGCACAGCGCGCCGCGCTATTTAGCTGGGAGAGAACAGCCGCGAGGACTCTCGAATTATATTACGAGGTCGCGGGCCTGACGAAGGGAACCACGCAGGCAGCAATGAAGAGGGTGTCGGCTGCGCTCTAATGAATGACTTCTTGCGGAAATTGGCCGGACCCGCCGCGTTGCTGATGGGTTTGGCCATTTCAGGATTGCCGGCAACGGCTCCTGGATATGATAACGAGCAATTGCGGTACAACATCAATTGGCCAAGCGGCCTCAGCTTGGGCGAAGCGCAGTTGCACGCGTCGCTCGCGAAGCCAACCGCGGATACGCCGGGCCGGCGGCATCTTGAATTCGACGTCGACGCCGCGATCCCCGGCTTCGTAGTGACGGACCGCTATCGCTCGGAAGCTTCCAGCGACTTTTGTTCGGCTGAGTTTCAGCGAACGGCATCGCACGGACGCAAAAAGACCGACGAAAAGACTACCTTCGATCAGCAGGAAGGCACTGCCTCACGAGAGACGTCCGGCGGCGGGAAAACCGACTTGAAAACGCCGCAATGCGCGAAGGACGCGCTGTCGTATCTGTATTTCGTGCGACGAGAATTGAGTCAGGGCCGCATTCCTCCTCGCCAGACGATCTACTTCGGCGCGCCGTACGAGATTCAGGTGGAGTTCACCGGGACGCAAACAATCAGACTCGCGGACTCTCAAGTAGAGGCGGACCGCCTGACGGCATCGGTCAAAGGAACAGCGTCCGATATCAAGTTTGAGGTTTTCTTCCTGAAAGATTCCGGTCGAACACCCGTTCTGGTCCGCATCCCGATTGGCCCTGCCACGTTCTCGATGGAGCTTGTAAGATAGTTCAGAACCTCTTCCGTATTGATTCGTGGCCATTAAGATAGCGTTCTTTTCTCCACTTCCGCCCGCGCGGAGTGGGATCGCCGACTACTCTGCCGCCTTACTCGAGGAACTCGAAAGGCTAGTGAAGGTGGAGGTGTTTCCATCCAAGCCTTCGCGCTTTCACCCCTCCGAATTCGACGCCGTGCTCTATCAGATCGGCAACAACGCCTATCATGATTTTTGTTACGAAGCGGCCGTCGAGCATCCGGGCGTAGTTGTCATACACGAAGCGAATTTACATCACTTGATCGCCGACCTGACCATCAAGCGCGGCGATTGGGATGCATACATGCGGGCGGTGGCGGAAGAGGGTGACGCGGCGGATCTCGAATATGCGCAACGCGTGCGCGCACTCGAAATCGGACCGGATTACGAAGGCGTGCCCATGTTGCGGGGGTTGCTATCCCGTTCGAAAGCGGCGATTGTACACAGCGGATGCGTGGAGTCGGAGCTACGCGTCGCAGGATTTGAAGGTCCCGTCGCCAGGATCCCGCACGGCGCCTGGATTCCTGACGTCAGCCGTCTGGACTTCCGTACGCGCCTTGGCTTGGATGAGACGACGCCCTTGATCGGGATCTTCGGCTTCCTGAAGCCGTACAAGCGGATTGCTGAGTCACTGCGGGCATTCCGTAGGCTGGTGCGGTTGGATCCGCGCGCCAAGATGATTCTCGTGGGCGAGCCGCATCCCGAACTTCCTTTGCAGTCGCTCATTCAAACACTGGGCTTGGGAGAGAATGTCCGCGTACTCGGATTCCGCCCAATCGAGGAATTTGTCGGCTATCTCGCGGCCTGCGATATTGTACTGAATTTGCGTTATCCCACGGTAGGGGAGAATTCAGGTACACTCATGCGCGCGCTCGGATTGGGAAAAGCTGTGGTCGTCTCGCAAGTGGGGTCATTCAGCGAGCTGCCCGACAAGATTTGTTTGAAAGCTCCCGTGGATGCCAGCGAAGAGGATCATCTATTCGAGTATCTGAACCTGTTGGTCAGCCGGCCGGATCTCGCGCAGACGATGGGTGCCGAGGCCCGGAAATGGGTGAAGTCTGAATGCGCCTGGCCGAAAGTCGCACGGCGGTACGCGGATTTTCTGGAGGCTGTGGTGAACCATCGGGGGATGGAATCCAATACAAGCGTGGCCGCAATTGCTCTGCCGGTGGATGCAAAGCCAGCGAATGCGGAGCCTGCGGATGCCGAGGCAGCAAAGCTAGCTGTCGAAGTAGAACCGGAATACATCTTGTCCTGGTCGCCAGACGAAGACGCGAAGACGTATATGGAGGAACACCTCACGCGCCTGGAGAAGACTCTGGCTATCACGCCGTCAGGAGGGCCGAACGACCGCATTCTGGAGATGGGTTCCTACCTGCAAATCACGCCGGCGCTGGCCACGAAGCTGGGCTACGGCGAAGTGCGCGGCTGTTATTACGGGCCGTCCGGCGAGTCGATGCGGCGGAGCACTGCGTCGAGCAACGGCGAGAACTTCACCTGCGAGATCGATCTCTTCAATGCGGAGAAGGATCGTTTTCCCTACGCCGACGAATACTTCTCAACGGTGCTTTGTTGTGAGTTGCTGGAACATCTGGAAGGCGATCCGATGCACATGATGTGCGAGATCAACCGGATTCTCAAGCCGGGCGGTCACCTGGTGCTGACGACGCCGAACATTTGTTCTCTCCGGGCGATTGCCGCCGTTCTGTACGGCTATCCGCCGGGCTTCTTTCCGGCGTATATAAGGCCGCGCGAGGAAGGCGTGGAGCCCGAAGCTCGACACAACCGCGAATATACGCCGCAGGAGGTACGCCGGCTCTTGCTCGATTCCGGCTTCGACGTCGAGTTGCTCGAGACCGGCGAGTTCCTCGATCAGCCCAAGCCGGAGCATGAGTGGGTGATCCATCTGCTTGAGCGCTACAAGCTGTCGAAGGACCTTCGCGGTGACGGGATCTATGCGGTTGGCCGCAAGAAGGGCGCAGTGCGCCATCGCTATCCTGACTGGTTGTATCAATGACGCCTGGCAGATATCGCGAGGTGCGCGTCCAGGCGCGTGGGGCTTCCCTCGATGTTTTTCTGACACTGGAGAATCTATCGCGCAGGACTTGGACGGCAGAGACCTTTTCGGTTGGATGGCAATTCTTCGATCCTGCGACGAATTGTTTCATTGTGGAAGGCACGTGGCTACCGGTGGCGCGCGAAACTGCGCCGGGCCAAACGGCTACCTTTGAAATGACGATCTCGTTTCCTCCCGAAGCGGGCCAATATCGGATCTACGTGTCGCCGATCTCACAGCCTGAGGGGTGGGCCTACTTGCGCGGCGAGCCGTTTCTATTGATCGATGTTGAAGCGGGCGATGCGGTACGGGTCATCGGCCATGAGATCACGACGCTTCGCGCGCAGCATTGGCGGCGGATGTTCAGCGCACTGCCGAAGCTGTTCACTGGTCCCGTTCGAACCGTTATCGACAACCGCCGTTTGATCCGTTCCATGGTGAGGCGCGATATTCTGGCGCGATATCGTGGCTCGTTTGGCGACGTTTTCTGGACGGTCCTGAACCCGCTGCTGCTGATGGGTACGTATTTCTTCGTCTTCGGCGTCGTGTTGGGCTCGCGCTTCGGCCCGGACCAAAGCCGCACCAGCTTCGCACTTTATTTCCTTGCGGGCATGCTTCCATGGCTGGCATCGTCAGAACCTGCGGGCCGCGCGTCGCAAGTGATTCTGGAACATCGGAATTTCGTCAAGAAGCTGATCTTTCCGCTGGAGACCCTGCCGGTGAATCAGGTAATCTCCGGACTTGTAACCGAAGGCTTCGCGGCACTCGTGTTTCTGGCCGCGTTGTTGGTAATCCGCGGTGCGGTGCCGCTGACCGTGGTCTGGCTGCCTGCGCTCTTGATTCCCCAACTGCTGCTTGCGCTCGGACTCTGTTGGTTTCTTGCGGCGTTGGGTGTTTTCGTCCGCGACCTCGGACAGATCATGGGCTTTGTGTTGACACTTTGGTTCTTCACGACGCCAATCTGCTATCCCGAAACGAGTTTGCATGGAATGGCGCTCGTGATCCTGCGCAAGAATCCTATGTACGTCCTGGTCCGGGGCTACCGGGCCGTCCTGCTTGAGAGTCATGCGCCGGAATTTCTACCGCTGTTGAAGCTGTGGCTGGTAGCAGTGACTGTGTGCGTGCTTGGTTACGCGTGGTTTTATAAACTACGGAAAAGCTTCGCGGATGTGATCTGAACTTACTTATGCTGCATTTCCCAGTCGTATTGGATCTGCGGATCGTTGTAAGGAATGCGCCCCTCGTCTTTGGGATTGTAAAAGCGGTCGGTGAGATAGATCAGAAACGCGGGATCATTTCCGATGACCTTGTAGCCATGCGCGACGCCGGGCGGAATCAGCAGTTGCCACGGCCGCAGTGCGCCAACATACACCGTGTTGCGCGCACCGAAGGTCGGCGATTGCTTGCGCAGGTCGACAAGCGCCACCTGGAACATACCCTGCACGGCTACCCAACAATCGGTCTGGTGACGATGGAAATGAAATGCCTTAATCGTCCCGGGATAGCTCAGCGCCGCGGAGACCTGCGTCGTATCCTTGGGGAATTCCGCCGCGAGGCCATGACCCAGTCGCGCTACCTCGAGGAAATAACCGCGATCGTCAGGCCACAACGAGTAGGGCGCCACGCGAACGCCGGCGATAAGATCGGG
>Ga0335082_10003113_pt1 | contig 17989 bp, 11 predicted proteins | sample Lox_Sample_41_FD_206718 | JGI IMG/M metagenome (GOLD analysis project Ga0335082, IMG submission 206718) | Soil microbial communities from Loxahatchee National Wildlife Refuge, Florida, United States - Lox_Sample_4.1 | ecosystem: Environmental > Terrestrial > Soil > Wetlands | place: USA... | reverse complement strand
ATCCGCAGTCTGCTTCGCATGGCCCAGTACGAGTGGCAGTGGATCGACTCGATGCCGAAGGTGCGGCTCCTGCCGGGCGAAGTGGAGCGCGACCGATGGCTGACGAAGGAGGAAGCGGACAGGCTCGTCGCCCGTTGCGCGCCTCACCTCGCAGCGATGGCGCGCTTCGCACTCGCCACCGGCTGCCGTGCGCGCGAGATCGCCGGACTGGAGTGGACGCGGGTCGACCTTGCACGCAAGACCGCGTGGCTCGACCTGACGAAGAACGGCACGCCGCGAGGCGTCCCGCTGAATCGCGATGCGGTGCGAGTGCTCGAGGAGCAGAAGGGAAAGCATCCCCGGTTCTGCTTCACGTATCGCGGGAAGCCCGTGCGGTGGGAGTTGACGAACACCGCCTGGGTCAACGCGACTCGGCGCGCCGGACTGACGAACGTGCGGTTCCACGATCTGCGGCACACGTGGGCTTCATGGCATCGGCAGTCGGGAACGAGCTGCGACGAGCTCAAGGAACTGGGAGGCTGGAAATCCCGTTCGATGGTCGACCGCTACGCGAAGTTTGCGACGGAGAATCTTGAGGTTGCCGCCGCTCGGATCGAGCGGGTCCGTGACAGAACGTGGGGATTTACGTCACGATTTCCCCACGTTCACGATTCGGCGCTGGCTGCAAATGATTCGTAAGCGCCTGAAGCGATTGAGTGGGCCCGCCTGGATTCGAACCAGGGACCAAGGGATTATGAGTCCCCTGCTCTGACCGACTGAGCTACAGGCCCGTTGAGCGCCGATTCTACTGCCCGCGCGAGGCCGCCTCCCCGGCTCAGCTGCCGGAGCGATAAAACCCTTGACCGATCAGGCGCGGAACGGTATATAGCGCCCTGCAAGAACGCTCAAGTCCGAAAGCCGCTGGTCAAGTCGATGCCGCAATCCGCGGTACCTCAGGTCTAACGTCATTTCCCTTGAGTTCTCGCAAGTGGGCCGCAAGGCTGTCATTTAATCCATTCAGTCAATTCATTCAAGTCAAGGAAAGTCACGCAATGAGCACAGGTATCGTGAAATGGTTCAGCGAGGAAAAAGGTTACGGCTTCATCAAGCCCGATGACGGCAGCAAGGACGTCTTCGCTCACTTCTCGCAAATCCAGGGGGGCGGCTTCAAGACCCTCAAGGAGAACCAGCGCGTTTCGTTCGACATCACCGACGGCGCCAAAGGCAAGCAGGCATCGAATATCAAGCCGATCGCCTGAAGCGGGTAGGTTCCGCTTCCCTCGAGAGCCCGGGCGACCGGGCTTTTTCGTTTCTGGTGCAGCGACGCGCTATCCTCGGCCGCGCCAAGGAGGAGGAGACATGAGAAGCGCAGTCCGGCTCGCAATCGCACTTGCCCTGGCCGCATTTGCCGCCGCGGCGGCAACGGCACAATCGTGGCCTCAAAAGCCGGTCCGGCTCGTCGTTTCCGGCGTCGCCGGCGGCTCGCTCGACATCCCGGCGCGCGCGGTTGCCGAGAAACTGCGCGAGCGGCTCGGCCAGCCAGTCATCGTCGAGAACCGGCCCACGGCCGGCGGCACGGTCGCGGTCGGCGAGGTCGCGAAAGCGGCGCCCGACGGCTACACGCTGATCTACAGCTTCAATGGACCGCTCGCGTACGCGCCGTTCCTCTACTCGAAGCTCTCCTACGATGTGCAGAAGGATCTGACGCCGGTGATCCTGATGGGCGGGCAGCCGTTCGTGCTCGGCGTCAGCGCGGCGAGCGGCATCGCGAGCGTGAAGGAGCTCATCGAGGCGGCCCGCAAGCAGCCGGGCAAGCTCAACTACTCCTCGCTCGGGAACGGCAGCGGCTCGCACCTCACGATGGAGCTGCTGAAGTCGGAGGCGAAGGTGTTCATGATCCACATCCCCTACAACGGCGCGGTGCCCGCGGCGACGGCGCTGGCGAGCGGCGACGTCCAGGCCGCGTTCCTGCCCCCAGCAGTGATGCTGCCGCACGTCCAGAGCGGGCGGGTGAAGCTGATCGGGATGTCGAGCGTCAAGCGCTTCCCGTTGATGCCCGAGGTGCCGGCGGTCGCGGAATCGGGCCTCCCCGGCTTCGATTCCGACGGCTGGAACGGGATCCTCGTGCCGGCCGGTACGCCGCGCGAGATCGTGGTGCGGCTGAACAGGGAGATCAACGACGCGCTCGCCGCGCCGGACGTCCGCGAGATCCTCGTCCGCAACCGGATCCAGGCGGGCGGCGGAACGCCGGAGGAGTTCGGCGCGCTGATCGCACGCGAGTCGAAGAAGTGGGGGCCGGTGATCGCGTTCACCGGCGCGAGGCTCGACTAGCTGGCCGGACCTAGCGGGTCTTTTCCCGGAGGGTCACGAACTCCTCGGCCGCGGTCGGGTGGATGCCGATCGTCGCGTCGAACTGCGCCTTGGTGAGCCCCGCCTTCACCGCGATGCCGATGCCCTGGATGATCTCCGGTGCGTCCGGCCCGACCATGTGCGTGCCGACCACGCGCTGAGTCGCGGCGTCGACGACGAGCTTGATCAGCGTCCGCTCGTCGCGTCCGGACAGCGTCGCTTTCAGCGGGCGGAACGACGCCATGTAGACGTCGACGACATCGAAGTTCTTCTTCGCCTCGGCCTCGGTCAACCCGACCGTGCCGACCGGCGGCTGGCTGAATACCGCGGTCGGCACGTCCATGTGATCGACCGGCGTGGGCTGGCCAGAAAAGAGGCTGAGCGCCAGGGCGTGCCCTTCGCGGATCGCGACTGGCGTCAGGTTGATCCGGCCGGTCACGTCGCCGATCGCGTAGATCCCCGGCGCGCTGCTCGCGGAGAATTTGTCGACGAGCACCTCGCCCTCCAGGCCGAGCTCGACGCCCGCGGTTTCGAGCCCGAGATCGCGGGTGTTCGGGATGCGTCCCGTCGCGTGCATCACAGCGTCGAACACGGCCGGCTCGGCGCCGGCTACGAATCTCACCCGCAGCGAGCCATCGGCCAGCCGCTCGATCCGTTCGAGCGCGCTATGGACGAGGATGCGGATGCCCTTCTTCGTCATCTCGGCGGCGAGATGCCGGCGCACGTCGTCGTCGAAACCGCGTAGGACCTGCTCGCCGCGGTACGAGACGGTGACTGCCGAGCCGAGGCCGTTGAAGATGCCGGCGAACTCGAGCGCGATGTACCCGCCGCCGACGACGAGGATCCGCCGCGGCAGCGCGGAGAGCTCGAACGCCTCGTTCGAGCTGATCGCATGCTCCATGCCCGGCAGGTGCGGGGCCCACGGGTGTCCGCCGGTCGCGATCAGGATGTACTTCGCGGTGATCCGCCTGCCGTCGAGCTCGACGGCGTTCGGCCCGACGACGCGCGCCGTGCCGCGGAAGAGCTTCGCGCCGGCCCGCTCGAGGAGTCCGACGTAGATCCCCTCGAGCCGTGCGATCTCGGCGTTCTTGTTCGCGATCAGCCTCGCCCACGAGAATTCGGCGTCGGGCAGCGTCCAGCCGTAGCCCGCGGCGTCCTCGAAGTCCTCGCGGAAGTGCGCAGCGTAGACGAGGAGCTTCTTCGGGATGCAGCCGCGGATGACGCAGGTGCCGCCGACGCGCGAATTCTCCGCGATCGCCACGCGCGCGCCGAATCCCGCGGCAATGCGGGCGGCCCGGACGCCGCCCGAGCCCGCACCGATGACGAAGAGGTCGTAGTCGAAATCGGCCACGGCCGCTATCTTCTCATCCGGTCACCATCACAGAAAGAAAAGGCGCCCCGCACTTGGGCGCCTTTCGCGCAAGTTTGGGCGGCGCGCAGCGTCCGCTCAACTCGCGCAGATATCACGGCAGCCTCGCTGCCGTGATATCAGTTGTTGTCGAGGAAACTCTTCAGCCGCTCCGACCGCGACGGATGCCGCAGCTTCCGCAGCGCCTTCGCTTCTATTTGCCGGATGCGCTCGCGCGTCACGTCGAACTGCTTGCCGACCTCTTCCAGCGTGTGGTCGGTGTTCATCTCGATGCCGAAGCGCATCCGCAGCACCTTCGCCTCGCGTGGCGTGAGCGAATCGAGCACCTCCTTCGTCACCTCGCGGAGCGATGCGTACATCGCGGCATCGTTCGGCGCGACGGTGGAGGTGTCCTCGATGAAATCGCCGAGGTGCGAGTCGTCGTCGTCGCCGATCGGCGTCTCCATCGAGATCGGCTCCTTGGAGATCTTGAGGATCTTGCGGATCTTCTCCTCGGGCATCTCCATGCGCGCGGCGAGCGTCGCCGGATCGGGCTCCTGGCCGGTCTCCTGCAGGATCTGGCGGCTGATCCGGTTCATCTTGTTGATCGTCTCGATCATGTGCACCGGGATGCGGATGGTGCGCGCCTGGTCGGCGATCGAGCGCGTGATGGCCTGCCGGATCCACCACGTCGCGTAGGTCGAGAACTTGTAGCCGCGGCGGTACTCGAACTTGTCGACCGCCTTCATCAGGCCGATGTTCCCCTCCTGGATGAGGTCGAGGAATTGGAGCCCGCGGTTCGTGTACTTCTTCGCGATCGAGATCACCAGCCGCAGGTTGGCCTCCGTCATCTCGCGCTTCGCGCGCCGCGCCTTCGCCTCGCCGGTGGACATCTGCTTGTTGATGTCCTTGAGGTCCTTCAGCGGGATGCCGATCCGCTTCTGGATCTCGCCGAGCTTGGTGATCTCCTCGAGGATGTCGGGCTCGTAGCGCGCGAGCTGGTTCGAGTACGAGCGCGCGGCCGCGATCTCGTTCTTGATCCAGCGCTGGGAGGTCTCGCTGCCCGGGAACACTTTGATGAAGTGCGGCCGGGGCATGCTGCCCTTCTCCACGCACAGCACCTGGATCTTGCGCTCGTGCCGGCGCACGGTGTCCACCATGCCGCGCACCGCGTCGCACAGCTTCTCGATCGTGCGCGCGGTGAACCGGACGAGCATCAGCTCGGCCGAGATCTGCTCGCGGACCTTGATGTACTCCTTGCTGCGGTGGCCGTGCTTGGCGAGCGCGAGCTTGAGCTTCTCGAAGAGGCGATGGATCTTGCCAAAGCGCTCGAGCGCGTCCTCCTTCAGCTGGAGCAGGCTCGCGCTGATCGCGGCGCTGTCGTCGCCCTCCCCCTCTTCCTCTTCTTCGTCGTCCTCCTCGACCTCGGCCTCGGCGGCCATCTCCGGCGGCGGCTCGTCCTTCGCGTTCGGGTCGACAAGGCCGTCGACGAGCTCGTCGATGCGCATCTCCTCGCGCTTCACCTTGTCGGCGAGGTCGAGGATGTCGACGATCGTGGTCGGCAGCGCCGAGATCGCCATGATCATCTGCTTGAGGCCGTCCTCGATCCGCTTCGCGATCTCGATCTCGCCCTCGCGCGTCAGGAGCTCCACCGAGCCCATTTCGCGCATGTACATCCGGACCGGGTCGGTGGTGCGGCCGAACTCCGGATCGACGGTCGCGAGCGCGGCTTCGGCTTCCTCTTCCGCGTCCTCGTCGGCCGCGGCGGCCGGGGCGTTCTCGGTGATGAGCAGCGTCTCGGCGTCCGGTGCCTCGTCGAACACCTGGATGCCCATGTCGTTGAACGTCGAGATCATCGACTCGATCTGCTCCGCGTCGACGACGTCGGGCAGGTGGTCGTTGATCTCGGCGTAGGTGAGGTAGCTCCGCTCCTTGCCGAGCTTGATCAGGCTCTTCAGGCGGAGGCGACGCGCCTCGGCGTCCTCCGGCCGCGCGGCGGCGGCGGCGATCAGCGCGCGCTCGGCCTCCCGCGCCTTGGCGCGGTTCACCTTGAGCCGCTGGATCGGTTCGCCCTTCTTCGGCGTCGCGAGCTTGGCCTTGACCGCTTCCTTGAGCGCGTCGGGCCGCGCAGCCACCTTCTCTTTACCGATGGGCTTGCCCGCCGGTTTGACCGGCATCTCGGTCCGCGCCTTCGCGAGGGCCTTCAGCTTGGTGAGCTGCTTCGGCTTCTCTGCCGCCTTCGGCTTCGCGACGGTCTTCGGCTTCGACTTGGCGAACGGCTTCGTGCGCACCACCGGCGCTTTCGCCTTCGGGCGCGCGGCGGGCTTCGCGCGCGCCGCCGGCCGCGACTTCGCGGCGGCCTTGCGCTTCGCTTTCTCGTGATCGCGCGCTTTCGCCGCTGGTTTCTTTGCCATGGTCCGTTCCTTGGGGGCGGTAGGGGTGGGGGCCGAAAAAAGCCGGGAATTATAGCGAGTTAGGTGAGGGTTCGGGACGCGAATTCAACGCCGTGCGCGCACCGGAGAGCTGCACGTATTCCGTGCGCTCGGCATCCGTCGCGGTGCCCGCCCGCACCCGTTCGGCGAGCGCTGAGTGACGAGCTTTTCTGAGGCGATTCAGAAGGTTAACCTGGGCGTCCCGGAAGACCGCGGCAGCCGCCTCGCGGTCGAGCTGCAGTTCGAGTAGGACGCGCTCGGCGGCCGCGAGGTTCCGCTCGTGTTCCGAATCGCGAAATGCCTCCAGGACCCCGGCGACGTTCCGGACCTCCGGCTGGCCCTGAAGGTAGGTCGCGAGCTCGCACACGGTCAGCCCCTCCGGGCGGGTCGTGTCGAGACAGGCAAAGTCGAGGTCCTTCGCGAGCTCCGGCGCGGCGAGCAGGCAGGCGATGAGCTCGCGCTCGACCCGGCCGTCGATCGCGACCGCCGTCCGGTCCACCCGCTGCGGCGCCGGGCGCCCCCAATTGGTGACGGTTCCGTCGCGCACCTCGAGGAGCCGCGCTGTCTCGACCGGTGCCATCGACGCCGCTTCCGCGAGCGCCTTCACGAGCTGGACGCGGAGCGCCGGCGCGGCCATCCGTTTCACCAGCGGCTTGGCGTCAGCGATCAGACGCGAGCGGCCTTCGAGCGTCGAGAGGTCGACGCGGGCGGTGAGCGTCGCGAGCAGGAACGCCGAGAGGGGCTGCGACTGTTTCACCTCGCCCGCGAACGCCTCGAAGCCGCGTTCGCGGACGAAGCTGTCCGGATCGTGCTCGGCCGGAAGGAACAGGAAGCGCACCGTCTTGCGGTCGGAGAGCGCCTCGAGGCTCACTTCGAGCGCATGCCACGCGGCCCGCCGGCCGGCGGCGTCGCCGTCGAAGCAGAACACGACCTCTTCCGCCTGGCGCAGGAGCTTCTGCACGTGCACCGGCGTCGTCGCCGTGCCGAGCGTCGCGACCACGTTCTCGACGCCGTGCTGGGCGAGCATCACGACGTCCATGTAGCCCTCGACGACGATCACCCGGCCTGAGCTCCGGATCGCATCGCGCGCCTGGGACAAGCCGTAGAGCTCGCGGCCCTTCTCGAACACCGGGGTCTCGGGCGAGTTGAGGTACTTCGGTCCGGGAGCGGGGGACCCCTTCGCTTCCCCCAAAGTGTCGTCGCCTTCGAGCACCCGCCCGCCGAACCCGATCACGATCCCGCGCTGGTTGAGGATCGGGAACATCACCCGGTCACGGAAGCGGTCGTAGCGCTTGCCCTCGTTGTCGACCACGAGGCCGCATTCGACGAGAGCTTTCTCCTCGTAGCGGGGGAAGACGGCGGCGAGGCCCTGCCATCCCGCCGGCGCGTAGCCGATGCCGAAGCGCGCGGCGGTCTTGCCGGTGAGGCCGCGGCCCTTGAGGTACTCGATCGCGCGCTGCGAGCCCTTGAGGCTCTCGCGATAGTGACGCGCCGCCTGGGCGAGCAGTTCGTAGAGGTCGGGGCCTTCCTCGGCCGGCTTCGCCCGTCGCTCGCCGCCGCTCGGTTCGGGGAGCTTCAGGCCAACGCCCTCGGCGAGCTCCTTCAGCGCCTCGATGTAGCCGAGGCCGCCGTATTCCATCAGGAAGCCGATCGCGTTCCCGTGCGCGCCGCAGCCGAAGCAGTGGTAGAACTGCTTCGTCTGGCTCACCGTGAAGGACGGCGTCTTCTCGCCGTGGAACGGGCACAGCCCGATCCAGTTGGCACCGCTCTTGCGGAGCTGCACCCGGCCCGAGATGACGTCGACGATGTCGACGCGGTTGAGGAGGTCCTGTTTGAAGGAGTCCGGGATCACTCGCTAGTCTTCACGACACGAGGGGCCACACCCCCTCGTGCTCCCCAAGTCGTGAAACGCGCTGTTGTGGCGGAACGCCGCATTCCGGGCACGATTCCCTGCAAGAACCGTTCCGATCGCTCCTCTGGCGGAACATCCAGCTGGCCCGCTTTTTTCCAGGGCCTCTCTACGAAGAAGCGGGCGTTGATTGCCAGCGCCCGCTCCTCGTTGGTATTCGTTATAGCCGATTTTTGGCGTTACGCAAACGCGAAAGCGCGTCGGAGGACCTAAGCGAGCCGCGCCTTCACCCGCGCCGAGACCTGACCCATATCCGCCCGCCCGGCGAGCTTCGCCTTCACCTGGCCGATCACCTTCCCCATGTCGGCGACGCCCTTGGCGCCGGTGGCGGCGATCGCTTCCGCGATCACGGCATCGACCTCGGCTTCGGTCGCCCGCTGCGGCAGGTACGCCGAGAGCACGTCGATCTCGAACTGCTCCTGGTCGGCGAGGTCCTTGCGGTTGCCGGCGGTGTACTGCTGGATCGAGTCGCGGCGCTGCTTGATCATCTTCTCGAGCACCGCCAGCACCTCGGCGTCGGAGAGCTCCTTCCGCTCGTCGACCTCGCGCTGCTTGACCGCCGCAAGGGCGAGGCGCACCGCGCCGAGGCGTGGCGCGTCCTTCGCCTTCATGGCGGCCTTCATGTCGTCGGTGATGCGGGTCTTGAGGGTCATGGCACAGGCCTGAAATGCAAGAAGCGCCGGCACGCGATTGCGTCCGGCGCTCCTGGATCGATGGAACCTTTCCGGCTCTAGTAGAGCTTGGGCGGGAGCTGCTGGCTGCGGAGCCGCTTGAAATGCCGTTTGATCGCCGCGGCGAGCTTGCGCTTGCGGGCCTGGGTCGGCTTCTCGTAGTACTCCCGGGCACGCAGCTCGGTGAGGAGGCCCGTCTTCTCGACGGTGCGCTTGAAGCGGCGCAGGGCCACCTCGAAGGGCTCGTTTTCCTTGACGCGGACGGTCGGCATTGCAACTCCGAAAACTGAAGGCGCGGGAGTATAGCCGAATCAGGGGGTTGCGGACAAGCAAAGCACCCCGGCGCCCCCGCACCTCGCCTCGGCCATAAGCTAGAGAACCAGGTGGGGAGCATGCGAGAGCCCCTTTAGATAGGGCGCGCGAGGGTGCGGAGGGCGCGCTCGATCCATCAGCGCGCGGCCGGTCCAAAAGAAAACGGCCCGCGAGGGCCGTTCAAGGAGTTTCGACCAGTTGAGAGGAAGCACACGTAGGCTACCTCCGTACGGCTGACAAAACCCTGACGCAGCTGGAGAAAAATCGCGATCCGGGCGCGCGCCCTACGCCGCTTCGGTGTCGCGGACGAACGTCGGGTAGAGGAGTGGGAGAAGCAGGAGCGTGAAAGCGGTCGCCGACACGATCCCGCCGACGATCACGACCGCGAACGGCCGCTGCGTCTCCGACCCGATGCCCTGCGAGAGCGCGGCGGGCAGCAGTCCCAGCCCCGCCATGAGCGCGGTCATCAGGATCGGACGCAGCCGCGCGACCGCGCCTTCGGTCACCGCGACGGAGAATGCGGCGCCCTTCTGCATCCGCTCGACGATGTGCTCGACCATGATGACGCCGTTCTGCACCGAGATACCCGCGACGGCGATGAAGCCGACCGCCGCCGAAATCGACAGGTGCAGCCCGGCGAGCGCGAGCCCGGCGATCCCGCCGATCAGCGTGAACGGCACCATGGCGAGCACGAGGAGTGCCTTCCGCAGCGACCCGAACGCCCAGAAGAGCAGCGTGAAGATGGCGAGCAGCGAGATCGGGATGATGATCCGCAGCCGCGCCAGCGCGCGCTGCTGATTCTCGAACTGGCCGCCCCAGGTGATCAGATAGCCGGGGGGCAGCCCGATCTCGCGCGCCACCCGCGGCATCGCCTCGGCGACAAACGAGCCCTGGTCGCGGCCGATCAGGTTCACCTTCACCGCGACGTACCGGCTGCCCGCCTCGCGGCTGATCCGCGCCGCGCCCTGGCGGATCTCGACGGTCGCGATGTCGCCGAGATTGATCGAGGGCGATACGCCCGGGGGCAGGTTTGCGGCGGCATCGGCGGTGAGCGACACCTGGAGGTTCGCGATGTCGTCGACCGCGTCGCGGAACGGGGTGTCGACGCGCAGGGTCACGTCGTAGCGGCGATCACCTTCGTAGAAGGTGCTCACGGCGTTCCCGGCGAGCGCAGTCTGAATCACCGCATTCGCGTCGGCGATACTGATGCCGTAGCGCGCCAGCTTCCCGCGATCGATCGTGATGCGGAGCTCGCTCTGGCCACCCACCCGGAACGCGGCGACGTCGGTCGCGCCGCGGATCGACTTGAGGATCGAGACGATGCTATCCGCCTTCTCCTCCAGGATGTCGAGCTCCGGGCCGATCACCTTCACCACGATCTCGCCGCGTGCGCCCGAGAGCGCTTCCTCGACGTTGTCCTGGATCACCTGCGAGAAGTTGGTCGACACGCCGGGAAGCGTGCGGACCTTCGTCGACATGTCAGTGACGAGCGCCTCCTTGGTCGGAAACCGCCAGGTCCCGCGCGGTTGCAGGTCGGCGAGAATCTCCAGGTTGTTGGGCCGCTTCGGGTCGGTGCCGTCATCGGGCCTGCCCACCTGCGTCACGACCGACTTGACCTCGGGGTAGGCGTGCAGGATCTCGCGCACGCCCTGCTCGACCTGCTTGGTGCTCTCGAGCGAGGACGCGGGGGGCAGTGTAAGCGTGAGCCAGATGTTCCCCTCGTCCAGCTTCGGCAGGAACTCGCTGCCGAGGAGCGGGAGCCCGGCGAGTGCGAGCGCGAGCATCGCGATCGAGCCCGCGACGACCGCCTGTACGTGGGCGCGTGTCCACGCGAGCAGACCCCGGTAGCGGTCCTGGAGCGCGCGCATCCAGCGACTCTCGCGCTCGGCCATGTCGCCGCGGATCGCGTAGGAGAGCAGCGTCGGCACGAACGTCACGGTGAGGATTACCGCGCCGAGGAGTGCGAATGACAGCGTGTACGCGACCGGCGAAAAGATCTTTCCCTCGACGCGCTGGAAGGTGAAGATCGGGAGGAACGCGAGGATGATGATCGCCTTCGCAAAGAGAATCGGGTGACCCAGCTCGACGACGGTGTGCCTGAGCGTCTGGAGCCGCCAGCCATAGCTGCGGTGCAGGGGATTCGCGTCGTGCAGGCCGACGGCGAGCCGGACCATGAGTGCCTCGACGAGCACCACCGCGCTGTCGACGATGATCCCGAAGTCCACCGCGCCGAGCGAGATCAGGTTTGCCGACATCCCGCGCGCGTCGATCATGATGAACGCGACGAGCAGCGACAGCGGGATCACCGAGGCGACGATCAGCGCCGCGCGCCAGTTGCGGAGAAACACGATCAGAATCGCGATCACGAGCGCGGCACCGAGCGCGAGATTCTCCGCCACCGTTTCTACGGTGTGGTTGATCAGGTCGGTGCGCTGGTAGATCGGCACGATCTTCACACCCGGCGGAAGGCGGGTTTTCAACCCCTCCAGCCGCTCGTGCAGCGCCTCCACCACGAACTTCGCGTTCTGCCCCTTGATCATCTGCACGATGCCCTCGACGACATCGTCGCGATCGTTGAAGCCGACGATCCCCGAGCGCGGACGCGGGCCCACGTCGACCACGGTTGCGATGTCGGAGACGAGGATCGATCGGCCCTGCCGGGTGGCGACCGCAACCCGCTTGATGTCGTCGATCGAGCGGAAGAGCCCGATGCCGCGCACGACGAGCGACTCCTCACCGCGGCGAAGCAGCCCGCCGCCGGTGTTGCTGCTCGCGTTCGCGAGCGCCTGCGCGACCTGGTCGATAGTCACCGCATGCTTCTTCAGCTGGTAGGGATCCAGTCGGATCTGGTACTCCTTCAGCGTGCCGCCGAAGCTGATCACGTCGGCGACCCCCGGCACCATCCGCAGGTACGGCCGGACGATCCAGTCCTGGATCGCGCGCACTTCGTAGCTCGGCATGTCCGGCGGCGCCTCGAGCGCGTAGCGGTAGATCTCGCCGAGCGCGTTCGAGAGCGGCGCGAGCTGCGGCTGGATCCCGGGCGGAAGGTTGACGATCTGCAGCTTCTCGAGCACCTGCTGGCGCGCGAAATAGTCGTCGGTCCCCTCGGCGAAGGTGAGCGTCACCACCGAGAGGCCGGTGATCGACACCGACCGCAGCTGCATGAGTCGCGGCACGCCCGCCATCTCGCGCTCGATCGGCAGCGCGACCACGCGCTCCATCTCCTCGGGTGCCTGACCGGGGTACTGCGCGATCACCTGGACCTGGACGTCCTGCACGTCCGGGAACGCTTCGATCCGCAGGTTGAGCGCCGCGCGCACACCGAATCCCACCAGCGCGGCGACGAGCACCAGCACGAACACGCGCTGCGACAGGCAGAAGGTGACGATTCGTTCGAGCATCGGCGGCCGGTCTCGCGCGGCGTCGCTACTGCGGAGTCTCGGCCAACTCGGCGTTCAGCAGCAGCGCCCCCCCCACCACGACGCGCTCACCGGCGACGAGCCCGGACAGGACGTACGACGATTCCGGGGTCTGGAACGCGAGGGTCAGCTTGCGCCGCTCGAACTCGCCCGGCGCGCGCTCGACGAAGGCGAAGGTGTACAGCCCTTCGGTGACGAGCGCCTCGTTCGGCACCCGGACCGCGCGCTCGCCGTGCTCGGCGAGCAGCGTCGCGCGGGCGTACATCTCCGGCTTGAGGCGGCGGTAGGGGTTCAGCACCGTGCAGCGCACCGGCACGCGGCGCGTCGCCGGGTCCACGACCTCACCGACCCGCGCGACCGTTGCCGGAAAGCGCTCGCCCGGGTAGGCGTCGACCTCGATCGCAACCGGGCGCCCGAGCTGGACCTTGCCGAGCGCCCGCTCCGGCAGATCGATAATCGCCCAGAGGCGCGTCGGGTCGGTGATCACGAAGAGCGGATCCGGGAGGTCCGGCCGTACCTGCATCCCGGGGTTCGCGTGCCGGTCGGCGACCACTCCCGCGATCGGCGAGCGCAGCGCGAAATCGGCGCCGCGGGCGCCCGCCGCCGGGCCGAGGTTGCGCAGCCGCAGCTCGGCGCGGCGCGCCTCGGCGCGGGCCTGGTCGTACTCGGCCCGCGCGTTCTCGTAGTCCTTGCGTGGCAGGACGTCGCTCTCGAGCAGCTTCGCGGTGCGCTCGAACGCGGCCTTCTTGCGCGCCTCGTCGGACACCGCCTTCTCGACGTCGGCGACGGCGGCGGCGAGATCGGGAGAATCCAGCACCGCGAGCGCGGCGCCGCGGCCCACCTCGTCGCCCTGCGCGGCGTCGAGCCGCACGATCCGGCCGGCGATCGGCGAGCTCACCCGCGCGGTGACGTTCTCGTCGTAGGTAAGCCGCGCGTTCAGCGGCTCGGCGAGCGGCAGGGGCGCCTCCTCGATGACGGCGACCTTGATCGCCGCGAGCTGCGGCGCGCCAGATGCGAGCTTGATGACGCCGGGTTCCCGCGGCGCCGAGGCCGGCGTCGAATCCCCCGAGGACGGGGCGCCCGAGCCGCGCATGAACGTCGCGATGACGAAGCCAACCGCGATCATGGCCGCGGCGAGCATCACGGTTGAGATGCGTTTGCTCACGATCCGAGCGATGGAAAGAGCAGGGAGAGAGACCGGGGCGCGAGGCTATCCCGCCCCGCCTGACAGCAACCTTACTCCGAAGCACTGCGCATCGCTCAAACGGTCAGATGCCGCGCTCGCGGCCTGCCGGTCGCTTAGTCGCCGGCCTCCGCGAGCGCCTCGGGATGACGGCGCGACGGAAAACGCTCCTCGAAGAGGTGATAGAGCGTCGGGAGGACGATCAGGGTGAGCAGCGTGGCGCTGATCAGCCCGCTGATCACCACCACGGCGAGGGGCTTCTGGGTCTCGGAGCCGATCGCGCTCGAGAGCGCCATCGGCAGCAAGCCGAGCATCGCAAGCAGCCCGGTCATCAGCACCGTGCGGAGCCGGGTGAGCGAGCCCTTGATCACCGCGTCGACCGTGCCAAGGCCCTCGGCGCGGAGCTGGTTGAAGTAGGCAACCATCACTACCCCGTTCAGGACCGCCTGGCCGAAGAGCGCGATGAAGCCGATCGCCGCCGAGACCGAGAGCGGGATGCCGGTGAAGAGCAGCCCGAAGATGCCGCCGATCAGCGCGAACGGGATGTTGAGCAGGATGAGGAGCGCGCTCTTGAACGATCCGAACGCGTCGAAGAGGAGCAGGAAGATGAGCAGCACCGAGAGCGGGACGATGATCGCGAGCCGCGCCATCGCACGCTCCTGGTTCTCGAATTCGCCCGACCACTGCATGGTGTAGCCCTCGGGGAGCTTGACCTGCTCGGCGACGCGCTCCTTCATGTCCGCGACGACGCTACCCATGTCGCGGTCGCGGATGAAGATGCCGACCGCGAGCACGCGCTGACCGCTCTCGCGGCTGATGTTCATCGCGCCGCCGAGGGTCTTGAACTCCGCGACCTGGGCGAGCGGCACGTACGCGCCGGACGGCGTGCTGACCAGGATGTTTTCCATCTTGGCGAGCGTGCGCTCGGGGTTCTTGAGCCGCACCACCACGCCGAATCGCCGCTCGCCCTCCCAGAGCTGGGTCGCCGCCGCCCCGCCGAGCGCGGTCTCGACCACGTCCTCGATGTCGGCGACGTTGAGCCCGTAGCGCGCGGCGGTGGCGCGGTCGATCTGGATCAGGATCTGCGGCAGCTCGCCCAGGCGGTCGACGAACGCGCGCGTCACCCCCTTGACGTCGCGCACGGCCCGCAGCGTCTTCACCGCGAGGTCGCGCAGCGTCGGCAGGTCCTGGCCGAACACCTTGATCACGATCTGGCCGTCGATCTGCGAGATAGACTCGAGCACGTTGTCGCGAATCGGCTGCGAGAACGCCGGCTCGATGCCCGGGATCGTCGACAGCTTCCGGTCCATCTCGACGATCAGGTCGTGCTTCGACACCTTGCGCGTCCACTCGGAATCCGGTTTGAGGTCGACGAGGAACTCCGCCATGTTGATCGTCTTCGGGTCGGTGCCGTCCTCCGGCCGGCCGGCCTTCGACATGACGCTCTTCACCTCGGGGAGGCTCCCGATCATCTCGCGGATACGCCGGTTCATCTCCCACGCCTCGGTCACCGACACGCTCGGCGGGTAGAAGACGTTCACCCAGATCGAGCCCTCGTTCAGCTCCGGCAGGAACTCGGTGCCGAGCTTCGGCACCACTGCCAGGCTCGCCGCGAGCCCTACGAGCGCGCTCCCGATGACGGTCTTGCGGTGGCCGAGCGCCCAACGCAGCGCCGGCTCGTAGACCGCCTTGCACCGGCGGACGACCGCGTTCTCCTGGTGTGGGATGTTCTTGCGCAGCAGCCAGTAGCAGAGCAGGGGCACCAGGGTGAGCGACAGGACGAGCGAGCCGACGAGCGCCGAGGTGACCGACCACGCCATCGGGGCGAAGATCCGGCCCTCGTGCCGCTGCAGCGTGAAGATCGGGATGTGCGCGCAAATGATGATCAGCATCGAGAACAGCGTCGGCCGGCCGACCTCGACTGCGGCGTCGAGGATGCGCTGCGCGCGCGACTTGCCCTCGTCGATGTGCTCGGTGAGGCGGCGGAAGATGTTCTCGACCACGATCACCGCGCCGTCGACGATGATGCCGAAGTCCATCGCGCCGAGCGACAGCAGGTTCGCGGGAATGCCGACGAACGTGAGCCCGAGGAAGGTCGCGAGCAGGCTCAGCGGAATGACGAGCGCGACGATGAAGGCAGCGCGCAGGTTGCCGAGGAACAGGATCAGCACCGCGGTAACGAGCAGCGCCCCCTCGGTGAGGTTGGTGAACACCGTCTTCAGCGTGCGGCCGATCAGCCAGGTGCGGTCGTAGAACGGCACGATCTTCACGTGGCGCGGGAGCACCGAGGCGTTCAGCTCGTCGATGCGCGTCTTCACCTGGGCGAGCACCGCGGACGGGTTCTCGCCCTTGCGCATCAGGACGATCCCGCTCGTCACGTCGTCGTCCCCGTCCTGGCCCACGATCCCCTGGCGCGGTACGTTGCCGATCGTCACCTCGGCGATGTTCTTCACCAGCACCGGCACGCCGTTCCGCTCGGCGACCACGACGTTGCCGATCTCGTCGGCCGAGCGCAGCAGGCCGATGCCGCGGATCAGGTACTGCTGGCGGCCCTGCTCGGTGTAGCTGCCCCCGGCGTTCGCGTTGGAGCGCTTGAGCGCGTCGAAGAGCTGCTGCAGCGTGACCTTGTAGTCGCGCATCTTCGCGAGGTCCGGGTTGACCTCGTACTGCTTCACCAGGCCGCCGAGGCTGATGACGTCGGCGACGCCGGGGATGAGCCTGAGCTGGCGTACCACGATCCAGTCCTGGAGCGTGCGCAGCTCGCGCGAATCCGCGCGGTCGGATTTGAGGACGTAGCGATAGACCTCGCCGATCGGCGTCGAGAGCGGCGCGAGCCCCGGCTGCACGCCCTCGGGGAGATCGGCCTCGCGCAGGCGCTCGACGACCTGCTGGCGCGCGAAGTACGGATCGGCCTTGTCGTTGAAGGTGATGATGACGAACGACAGCCCGAACTGGGTGTGCGAGAAGAGGCGGATCGAGTTCGGGATGCCGGCGAGCACCACCTCGAGCGGGATCGTGACCTGCCGCTCGACCTCCTCCGCGGCGCGCCCGGGGAACAACGTGATGACGTTGACCTGGGTGTCGGTGACGTCGGGGAAGGCCTCCACCGGGAGCTGCTTGAACGCGGCGATGCCGCCGCCTACGAAGAGCAGCGTGCCAAGCACGACGAAGAGCGGCCGTCCGAGCGCGAACGCGACGATCCGCTCGATCACGGCGTCAGACCGGTCCCTTCGACTGGATCAGCTGCTGCAGGAACAGGGCGCCGTCGATCACGACCTTCTGCCCGACGGCGAGGCCCTGCGCCACGATCACGACGCCGCCGGCCTCGGTCTCCGGCTTCACTTCGACGCGCACGAACTTCCCGGGCGCCTCCTCGACGAACACGAAGTGCTTGGCCCCGGCGAGGAACACCGCCTTCGCCGGCACCGCGACGCCCGGGCGCGGCGGCACGTTGAACTCGGCGTTCACGAACATCTCGCCCTTCAGCCGGCGCTCGGCGTTCGCGAGCGAGCCGCGCACCCGGATCGTCCGCGTCTGCGGATCGATGAAGTCGGACACCGCGTCGATGCGCGCATCGAACGTCTCGCCGGGAAAAGCTGAGGTCGCCACGCGCACGGTCATCCCGGGCCTGAGGAGCCCGAGCTCCCGCTCGGTGGCATCGAGCTGCAGCCAAAGGCGGGTCGGGTCAGTCACCACGAAGAGAGCCGGAGCGTTCCCCGCCATCGCGTCAGGACGCAGCTCCTGGCCGGGGTTGATGTTGCGCTCGACGACCGTGCCCGCGATCGGGCTGCGCAGCGCGAACGCGGAGTCGACCGCCTCGCCGCCGCCGTAAAGACGCAGACGCTCCTGGGTGCGCGAGTGCTCGGCGCGGACGCGGGCGTACTCGGCCTCGGCGGTCTGCAGGTCCTTCTTCGGTGCGACATCGTTCGCGACGAGCTCGCGCACGCGCGCGAGGTTCTTCTCCGCGAGCGCGAGGTCGGTGGCGCTCTTGCGGGCATCGGACTGCACCTGCCCGAAGTCGGGCGAGGAGAGCTGGGCGAGCGGCTGGCCGGCCTTCACGGCGTCGCCCGGTTTGGCGAGGATCTTCGCGACGCGCCCGGCGAACGGGGGGAAGAGCCGCACCGTGCGCTCCTCGTCCCAGACGAGGCGCCCCGGGAGGCGCACCACGCCAGCGGTCGGCGGGATCACCTCGGCGGTGCCGACCGCGCCGAGCTGCTTGCTGTCGCTCGGGAAGACGACTTTCGTCCCGTCGACCGTCGGTGTCGGCGTGTCGTTCAGGCGCCCGCCGTCGCCGCAGCCGGCCGCGAGCGCGAGGACAAGCGCGGCGGTCAGCGCCGGTCGCGTAGCGCCCGGTGTCCTTCGCATTGCACTCCACTCCTCCTCAACA
>Ga0335082_10003112_pt1 | contig 17990 bp, 15 predicted proteins | sample Lox_Sample_41_FD_206718 | JGI IMG/M metagenome (GOLD analysis project Ga0335082, IMG submission 206718) | Soil microbial communities from Loxahatchee National Wildlife Refuge, Florida, United States - Lox_Sample_4.1 | ecosystem: Environmental > Terrestrial > Soil > Wetlands | place: USA... | reverse complement strand
GACCGTCACCACCAGGCTGTGCGGGGTCGCGATGAGCAGCGGAGCGCACACCGCCGCCGCGACGTAGTGCGCCCGCACCCCGCCGCCGAACATCGCGTCGAACAACTCGAGCGGCTGCTCCCAGAACGGCGCGTTCCATTCTTCCCAGCCGCCGGCGTTCAGCCTCTCGTAGCCGGCCCAGGCGTTGTTGACGAGCAGGTCCAGTCGGCCGTGATCCGCCGTTATCCGTGCCGCGACCGTCCGGACCGCATCGTCGTCGCGGTGATCGCAGGGGACCGCGACACCGGACCCGCCGGCCGCGGTCACCGCGTCCGCCGTCTGCTCCACCGTGCCGGGCAGGTGCCCGGTCCGGCCCTCCGCCGAGGACCGCGCGGTCACGTAAACCACCCAGCCGGCCTGCCCGAGGGCGATCGCCACGCCACGGCCGACCCCGCGGCTGCCGCCGGTCACCCAGGCGACCCGCCGCGGCGGAGCACCGTCCCCATCCGCCATGCGCTCACCCTAGCGCGGGCAGCCACGCCGATCCGGCGGCCCGCCGCGCCACACCGCAGACGGCTGCGGTGGCTATAGACCTGTTTGGCTCCGGCGCCGGCCGGGCAGGGCAGTATCCGACGTGTGGCAGCAACGCGGCTGGCCCGTTCTCCGCGATCCCGGGAGTATCACGATGAAGCCACGTCACGTAGAAATCAGGAATGACGGCCAGGTCGTGGCCGCGGCCGAGGTAACCATGCCCGTCGCGGGCACCGCTAGAACCTCGCTACGCGCGGCGGCCGGTCACGTCGCGCCCGGCTGGCGCACCGACCTGGTCGACGCGGTCATGGACCTGCCCGAGGTACAGGCCAGCCGCCGCCTGGAGGCCACCGTGCCGCTCGGCGACGGCGAGCTCCTCGGACGCCTCCGCGAGCGGACCACCGGTGCCGTCGTCCGTCCAGCGGGCTCGACCTTGTTGCTGGACGCGAACATCCCGCCTCAGCGCCTGCCCAGCCCCTGACCCGCGCTAACCGCGTGGCCGGATCCGACTACCGCGCCCGTGCGGCCGCCGGGATCACCGCGCTGCAGCGATGGTACCGCCCGCGGACCGGCCTGTGGGCCGGAACCGGCTGGTGGAACAGCGCCAACGCGCTCACCGTGGTGATCAGGTACACCAGGCTGACCGGCGACGGCCGCTGCGCGAACGTCATCGCCACGACGTTCACCGCCGCCCAGAGCCAGCACGCCAACTTCGTCAGCACGTACTACGACGACAACGCCTGGTGGGCGCTGGCCTGGATCGCGGCCTTCGACCTCACCATGGAAAGCCGGTACCTCAAGGCAGCCAGGACCATCTTCGCCCGGAACACGACGGCCTGGGATCACTCCTGCGGCGGCGGCCTGCGCTGGCACGCGAAGAGCACCTACAAGAACGCGATCACCAACGAGCTGTTCGTCACCCTCGCCGCGCTGCTGCACCAGCGCAGCCCCGGAGGCGGCTACCTGACCTGGGCCCAGCGCGGGTGGGAGTGGTTCAGCGCGCGAGGCTTCATCGGTCCGGCCGGCCTGGTCAACGACGGGATCACCCTGTCCTGCCAGAACAACGGCGCCACCACGTGGACATACAACCAGGGCGTGATCCTGGGCGGGCTGGCCGCGCTGTCCGAGATCACCGGTGACCGCGGTTACCTGACCCAGGGCGAGGCGATCGCCACCGCCGCGCTCCGCGGCCTGGCTCCCGGCGGCATCCTGGCCGAACCCTGCGAGTCCGGCGCAACCTGCAACGAGGACCAGGCCCAGTTCAAGGGCATCTTCGTCCGCTACCTGTACGACTTCTGGCGGCACAGCCGCCGGCCCGGCTACCGCGGCTTCATCCTGGCTAACGCCAATTCGGTGTGGGACCACGCCCGGAACGCACCCCCGCAATCCGCCCCGCCCCAGTCCGCCCCGCCCCAGTCCCGCCCGCCCGAATTCGGCCTGCACTGGGCTGGCCCATTCGACCAGGCCACCCCGGCCCGCCAGACATCCGCCCTAGACGCCCTCATCGCCGCCGCCGCCCTAGCTCCGTAGCCATGCGTCAAACTCCCGCGCCTGATGGTCCGCCTACGGCGATGTCCGTGCCCGCTCTGCCCTCCGCGCCCGGGGTTAATGTGACGACCGATGTGACTCCCCAGGCTGCTGCGGTACTCGCCCGGTCCACGAGAGCAGCGATCCACGCAGTGAGCGGCCCCCAGCAAGCGAGTGCCGCTGGCGAGGAGCGTACCCTTCCGTCCCGGTCCGGCCCCTGTCTCCGGTCCGGATCCCGTCCCGCCATCGACTTGACAAAGTAGTGAGTGATTACTAACTTAGTCCTCATGACAACGACACGGCAGCGGATGCCGGCCGCCGAACGCCGCGAGATGGTGCTCGAGGCCGCCGTGGCCGAGTTCGCGGCGCACGGGCTGGCCGGCACCTCGACCGAGGATGTCGCCCGTCGGGCCGGGATCAGCCAGCCGTACCTGTTCCGGCTCTTCCCGACCAAGAAGGCGCTATTCCTCGCCCTGGTGGAGCGCTGCTTCCGCCGGATTGAAGGCGCGTTCACGGCCGCGGCGGGCGACCTCACCGGCGACGAGGCCATGACGGCGATGGCTGAGGAGTACGAGCGCCTGCTCGACGACCGGACCCTGCTCTTGCTGCAGATGCAGATCTACGCCGCCTGCGGAGATCCCGAAATCCGTGACGCCGCCCGGACCGGCTACAAGCACCTGTGGGAGATGGTCGAGCGGATCACCGGGCTGCCCTTCCAGGCCGTGGTGGACTTCTTCGCCGTCGGCATGCTGATGAACGTCGGCGCCGCCCTAGACCTGCCCTCGGTCGACGAGCGCTGGACGAGCTGGTGTCCGAAGGACTGAGTGCCCGAAGGACTCGGACAAAATAAAAATTTTAACCCAACAAGTTAGTGACTACTCACTTCTTTAGGAGGAAGCGATGACCGCCAGGCACCGCACCGCGTGGACCTTCGCGGTAACCTCGGCCGCGCTGTTCATGGCCTCGCTCGACAACCTCGTGGTGACCACCGCGCTGCCCTCGATCCGGGAGCAGTTGCACGCCTCTCTGGAGGGGCTGCAGTGGACGGTGAACGCCTACACCCTGACCTTCGCCGTCCTGTTGCTCACCGGGGCCACGCTGGGGGAGCGTTACGGCCGCCGACGCCTGTTCACGATCGGTCTCGGCTTGTTCACCGCCGGGTCGGCGGCCGCGGCCATGGCACCCGGCATCGGCGCCCTGGTGGCCGCCCGGGCCGTGCAGGGCGTGGGTGCTGCCATCGTCATCCCGCTAACCCTCACGCTGTTGTCGGCCGCGGTGTCCCCGCGGCGCCGCGGCCTGGCCCTGGGCGCCTGGGGCGCCGTCGGCGGCCTGGCCATCGCGATCGGCCCGCTGGTCGGCGGGGCGGTGGTGGAGGGCGCCTCCTGGCAGTGGATCTTCTGGCTGAACGTGCCGATCGGCATCGCGCTGCTGCCGATCGCCCGGCTCCGTCTCACCGAGAGCCGCGGGCCCTCGGCCAGCCTGGACCTGCCGGGCCTGGTCCTGGCCAGCGTCGGCCTGCTCGGCATCGTGCTCGGCGTCGTCCGCGGCAACGACTACGGCTGGACCAGCCTCACCGTGCTGCCGCCCCTGGTGATCGGCGCGCTGCTGGTGGCCGCGTTCATCGGCTGGGAACTGCGGGCGCGCGAGCCGATGCTTCCGCTGCACCTGTTCCGCAGTCGCGGCTTCGCCGTGACCAACGCGGCCTCGCTGCTGATGTTCTTCGGGATGTTCGGCTCGATCTTCCTGCTCGCGCAGTTCCTCCAGGTCGTTCAGCATTACAGCCCGCTGGAGGCGGGGCTGCGGACGCTGCCCTGGACCGCCATGCCGGTCTTCATCGCCCCGGTCGCGGGCGCGCTGTCCGATCGCATCGGAGGGCGGCCGCTACTGGTCACCGGGCTTGCCCTGCAGGCTATCGGGCTCGGCTGGCTGGCCGTGGTGACCAGCCCCACCGTGTCCTACCTGACCCTGGTGCCAGCGTTCATCGTCTCCGGTGTCGGCATGTCCCTGTTCTTCGCGCCCGTCGCCAACGTCGTGCTCAGCTCGGTGCGGCGCGACCAGGAGGGAATCGCCTCCGGCGCGAACAACGCGATCAGGGAACTGGGCGGCGTGTTCGGGATCGCCGTACTCGGCGCGGTGTTCTCCGCTCGCGGGGGTTACGCCAGCGGGACGGCGTTCGTCTCCGGGCTGGCGCCGGCGGTCTGGGTCGGCGGGGCGGCGGTGGCCGCCGCCGCAGCCGCTGCGCTGCTCCTGCCGCGGCTCCGCAAGACCGAGGCCGCGGCCCCGGCGGCCGAGCCGGTCCCCGAACTCGTTCACTGACCGCACCGGAACGCGGAGCCCGGACCCCGTGGGGCCCGGGCTCCTGCGTCTACCGATCAGCGACCTGATTCAGCACCGCCTTGACGTCGATCACCGGCGTCCCGTCCAGAGCCTCGAGGTGATCCACCTGGACCCGGAGCCCGTCGACCGCGATTACCCGGACGCGGTGCAGGCCGATGGGGTTGGGCCGTTCCGGGGACCGGGTGCTGAACACTCCCGTCAGCGGATTGCGCGGATCACCGCGCGGGATCGTGAGGAGCACGCTGCGGTCCGCCCGGTCGAGCCAGGTCAGCACCAAGATGTCGGTCCCGGGCCGCAGGTCGCGCAGTGCGTCGGCGACGCTGGCCTCGAAGACCAGCCAGGCCGGCGGCGCACCTTCGTCGGGCTGCATGGGCGCCCGGGCCATCTCGGTCAGCGGCGATTCCACCCAGCCGACCGGCACTACCTCGATCGTCATCCGCCCAGTTTCCAGCGCCGCCGCCAGCGCTCGCAAGACGCGAATCGGCGATGCCCGATTTCACGCCTTCGCCCCCTTAGCTAATGCTAAGGTCCTCTAGCCGGATAGGCCTGAATCATTACGGGCACATGGCGGGAAATGGCCTGAATTGTCACGGCGCGGGGAGCAGTCATGTATCTGGCGCACGGGGTACGGACCTTGGCGGGGGTAGCGCTCGGCGTCGCGACGATGACCATCGCGACGGTCGCCGCGGCGGCGACCTGGGCAGTGCCGGAATCGGCGGCCGCGCCTGCCGTGACCATCGCCCCCGGGATACAGCACCAGCAGCGCGAACCGCGGACAGGCCCGTCGAACACCGCCGAGTGCGAGCAGGCGATCGGGATCGCCTGCTATGACCCGGCGCAGATCCAGCGGGCGTACAACCTGCGGACGCTCTACTCCCGCGGGATCACCGGCAAGGGTGCGACGATCGTCGTCATCGACCCGTACGGCTCGCCGACCATCGCCCGCGACCTGCGCACCTTCGATCGCGCCGAGGGCGTGCCCAACCCGCCATCGCTGCGGATCATCAGGCCCGCGGGCAAGGTCCCCGCCTTCAACCCGAATAACGCCAACATGGTCGGCTGGGCCAGCGAGACCACGCTCGACGTCGAGTACGCGCACACGATCGCGCCCGGCGCGAGGATCCTGCTGGTCGAGACGCCGGGTGGCGGGAAGACCGGCACCGTCGGCATGGACCAGATCGTCACGGCCGAGAAGTACGTGATCAGGCACCACCTCGGCAGCGTGATCAGCCAGAGCTTCGTGGCCACGGAGCAGGCCATCGGCTCCGCCGCCATCAGGTCGCTGCGCGGCGCCTACCAGGCCGCGTACTCCGGCCACGTCACGATGCTGGCCGGCTCGGGTGACAGCGGCGCGACCGGCTTCGGGTCGAACCAGCAGAGCTATTACACCCACCGGGTGACGTCCTGGCCGGCCAGCGACCCGCTGGTGACCGCCGTCGGCGGGACCCGCCTCAACCTGGACGCCAGCGGCAACCGTGACTCCGCCGACACGGTATGGAATGACACCTACAGCCGGACGGCGAACCAGCTGGTCAACGGCGACAACGGGCCGAACCCGCTGGCCGCCGGCGGCGGCAAGTCGGTCGTCTTCGGGCGGCCCTCGTACCAGAACGGCGTCCGGAGCGTCGTGGGCAGCCAGCGCGGCGTGCCGGACATCTCCATGAGCGCCGCCTGCACCGGCGCGGTCAACGTGTACCAGAGCTTCGGCGGCCAGCCGGCCGGCTGGTACGCGCTGTGCGGCACCAGCGAGGCCGCGCCCATGTTCGCCGGGATCGTGGCGCTCGCGGACCAGGTGGCAGGGCACCCGCTCGGCCTGATCAACCCGGCGCTGTACCAGATGGCCTCCGAGCACTCCCGGGGCATCATGAGCGTGCGGTCGGGGAACACCACGGTGTCGTTCCGCCAGGGCGGCCGTTCGCACACCGTGCGCGGCTACGGCGCCCGGGCCGGGTACAACCTGGCGGTCGGCCTGGGCACGGTGAATGGCCAGTACTTCGTCCCGGAACTGGCTCGCCTGGCGAGCCGTTAAAGGGCGCTAAAAGGGCACAGACGGGCGACTAATCGCTCAGAATGGCCGTTAGCTCGTTATTCGTCACTATGCCGTCGGCATGGCCAATTCTTGTCTTACGATGGCTGCGTACCCCAGGCCTGTCCGCCGTGAGCGAGAAAGCGTCCGTGATTCTCGATGAGGCCGAAGCGCTGCTCGACCCCGTGTCAGACATCGAGGGCTTCATGCTCGCCTGCCTGGTCGACGCCTCGACCGGCATGGTCCTGGCCTCGCGGAAAGACCAGGACGATATCAGCCTGCCCACGGCCGGCTGCTTCGTCCTAGCCGAGCCTGCGCAGTCCATCCAGGACCCGGCGGAGCAGTTCGGGCTGAGCGGACGTGAAGGCGTCGCTGGCCGGCATGTCGGCCGGCCAGACCGGCGCGCTCATCACGGGCCGGTTCTCCCTGGCCTGCGGCACCCGGTGCGGCAGGCCGCTCCTGGCCGGCGGCAGCACCGCGGTCGGCGAGAGGACCTCAGGCCCGAACCACCGGTCCAGCGGCCCGGCTGGTTCGGCGCGCCAAGCCCACGTGGTAGGAGACCATGGCCTGCAGCTAGGCGGGGTCTACACGCCAGTCGTCACCGTCACGGTCCCGCCGACCAGTGGATGGCGAAATCGGCCAGGGTGTATCCGAGCGCGTTGACCGTCGGCTGGATGAAGTTGTTCTCTATCATCCGCGCCGCCTGCGCCTCGGCCGCGCTGATCAGCGGGCCGGTGACCTTTGGGTTCTGCCTGACCTGCGTGAACGCGAGGTTTTGCGCTTGGCCGTAGAGCGCCGACTCGGAGAACTGCGGCCGGATCAGGGCTCCGCAGCCGAGCCCCGGATAGGTCCAGCTGTGCTGCACGTCGATAGGGTGCGACATCGTGTCGTCCACGGTGACGTCGTGTACGGACTGCGGCAGCTGCGGCCGCGGCAGGACGATTGCGACGCTGACCCGGCCGGGCACGCCGCCCGCCGGGCGGCTCAGGACCTGCAGCCGGTAGTGGCCGGTCGCAGGCGTCCACCAGGCCGGCCCCGGGTTGAGGTCCACGGTGGCCGAAGCGTGGCCGACGGTGGCGAAGGTGGCCGAGTACCAGCAGGGCCAGATGCCGATGCTCTTGGACACCTTGTGCGTGAAGGTGAAGTTGAAGTTCTCGGTGCCGAGGGCGGGCCGCGAGATTCCCTGAATCTTCTGCAGCACCCACGGGCCGATGTTGGTGTCGGTGGTGGTCCCGGCGCTGATCGACTGCCACGGCCAGCCGAACCTGACATGCGGCAGGTGCACGTTGATCCCGACCAGGTGCAGCGTCGCGCCGAGGGCGGTCAGCACCGCCCAGGCAATCGCCTTGCGGAATATCAGGCCCGCCAGAATCAGCAGCGCGGCCCACTTGAGCTTACGCGGGATGCGCGGTCGCCGCCCCATGCGCTCCGGCCGGAGCGGCATGGTCCGCGGTTCGCGGGCCGACTGCGGTGGCCGGCCCGGCCGGGGCGGGAGAAACCAGGTGGTGTCGTCGCCCGGATCGTGGTGGTCCCGGGCCGGGCGAGATGAGACCGCCTCCGGGCGGCGGGTGGACAGCATGCCCACGAGGAAGATCAGCAAGCGCAGCATCTGGCCTACCTCCTATTCGCTGGTCATGAACAGCTAGGCGATGGCCGGGTAGCCAAGGCAGAGCACGGCCGGGACCGCCCCGAATGCCATCCGGAACCGCGTACCCGGCTTGTCCGGCGCGTTCGGGTCCTTGATGTCGGGCCAGCGCATCTTGACGTGCTGATCGGTCAGTCCGGCGACCGAGTACGGGAACTCCATGGCCGATACGCCGTGCAGCTTGAGCAGGCCGCCCCAGCGGAACGCCGCGAACACCTTGGCCAGGTCCCGGACTGAGAGCGGGCGCCGGGCGGTGATGTCGATCCAGTAGACCGCCATCGCCAGCTCGATCAGGTCGCTCGCGCACTGGCCGAGCGCTGCGGACTTGGTGCGGTACACGGTTCCGCCCGCGTTGACCGTGCCAAGCTTCTCGCCGTAGACAGGGGAGTAGCGGGGCTTGGCCTGGCATTGCATCCAGTCGCACGCCGCTAGGAGCTCCCAGCGGATGCCGGTGCGGCTGGCCACGTCGTCGTACAGCGGCTCGGCCCGGCTCAGGGGCTCCTTAGCCGTCGTAACGAACGCGGCGGTGACGGCCTGCGGGATCTTCGGCGCGTACCGGCTCGCCCTGGCCCGGCTGGCCCCGGCATGGCGCGGCGCGACCCGCGCCGCCGGGCGGCCAGAATGCGGGGCCCGGGCGTGCGGTGCCGTCGCGGCTGGCACGGAGCTGGCCGGCCTGGACTCGTAGGTGTCAAGGACGCCGGGGATCGTCGCCCCGCCGTCGCCGTCGCCGGCGGCACCGGCCCGGCTCGCCGACCTGCCCGGACTGGCGGACCTGCCCGGACTGGCCGATCCGCCCTGGATGGCCGATCCGCGGTGACCGTCTGACCCGCCCTGGCTGGCCTGTCCGTTCAGGTCGACCACGCCGCCGAGGCCGAACGTGCCTCCCGGGCCGGTGCCGTTGATGTTCGCCGTCCCGCTCTGCTGTCCACCCGGCGCGGCCGGTGCCTGCGCGGCGGCGGCCGGGGCGGGCGCGGCAGGCGCGGGCACGGTTTGCTGTGCGTCCGGGGCGCTGTAGCGGTACAGGTTGTACAGCTTCATGATCGCGATGAGATTGGAGCCGTAGTGCGGATCGGTCGCGTAGACGCCGGTCAGGTCGGTGGCGAAGGCGTCGGGCAGGTGCCGGTCGGCCATCGCGTGCTGGTAACTGGAGCTGGTCGCGAGGAGATGGCCATGGTCGGCGATGCTCTGCGCTATGTTGTGGTACACCCGGAACGGTGCGTTGACCGTCACGTATTGCCCGTTCTGGTATTCCTGCGTCGGCAGCATGTCGGTGCCGGCCGGGCCGGCGCCCTTGATGCCGAACAGGTTGTGGTCCCTGATCGCCAGGGCGCTCTGGCCCCAGCCCGACTCGTCGATAGCCTGGGCGATCGTTACCGCCGCCGGGATGCCGTACCGGCTCTGCATGGCGATGGCTCCCGGTGCCACCTGACTGATGAATGCCTGCTGGGCAGCGGTGCCCGGGACATGTGTCGCCTCGGCCGCCGGCACGTTCCTGGTGTACGACGGGGCCGATTGCGCCGGCAAGCTGGGGTGCGCGTCAGCGGGAGGCGCCTGCAGCCCCGGGATCATCGCCGTGCCGGGCCCCCGGGAACCCTGCCGCGTCTGGGACCCTTGCCGCGCCTGGGACCGCACCCGTGCCTTGGAGCCCTGCCGTGCCTGGGACCCTTGCCGTGCCTGCGGTCCCGGCCTGGCGTGGGATCCGTCGTCGGCCATCGCGCCCGGCAATGCCGCCATGCTCTGCGTGCCGAGGTTTCCCGCCCGGCCTGCCGTGCCCACCATCCTGGTCGTACCTTTCCTAGCCGTCGCGCCATGACCCTGGGCCGTGCCGCGTCCGCCTCCCTTCCCCGCCGTCGCCTTGGTGCTCGACGTGAGCGTCGTCCCCGGCACGGCCGCGCCGCCCGTGCCCGCCTGCCCCTGGCCCAGGAACCCGGCCGTCTCGACCTGCGCCGATCCACCGGCCGCCGCCGTGGCGTCGGTGGCCGAACCGCCCTCCTGGCTCACCGCGCTGAGCAGCTGGCCGTTGTTGACGAAGCCGTTCACGCCGTGCGCGGCCAGCGAGCCGGTGAACGTGTGCGCGTTGACCGAGAGGTTCGGCGCGGAGTCCCCGCCGATCGTGCGCAGGGTTCCGGACGAGGAGCTGGTAACCACCTCGACGTGGCCGTCGAACAGCACCCAGTCGCCGGGCTGGGGCTGGTAGCCGTCGCCGAGCGGGTGCCATCGGTTGTGCGCCTGCGCGTCCTGCACGACCGAGATGATCTGCGGCGAGTCCGGGTTGAGGTCGACGCGCACGTCGGCCCAGCGATGCAGCGGCCACGGATAGGTGCTCCCCCCGGTGACCCAGCTCTGCTGCCCGGTGGCCTGGGCGCCGAGGGCGAGGGTAAGGCTGGCGAAGGCGGCACAAGACTGACCGTGATTCGCGCCGTCGACGCTGTCGACGCCCCAGATCATCGCCTCCATCTCGGCTGGGCTCTTTGACCGCGCCATGCGCAGGTAGTACTTCGCTACCTTGACGATGGCCGACCGCAGCGCGCTGTCGCGGGTCTGCTCGGGCTTGGCCGGCTTGTCCAGGGCGACGAGCTTGACCGGCATCCGGGTCGGCGACGTCATCTCGTCGACTGTCCCGTGGGCGAAGGCGAACCCGGTCATCGCGCCGCAGGTGCTGAGGCTGACCAGCGCGGTCGCCTGCTGCCAGCTCGGTTTCCTCAGGGGCGGCACGGATTCACCTCCATTCTCGTCTGCGTCGGAGCGGGCGGCGTCGGGATAGGGTGAGCTGAGTTCGGTTTCCGGCTCCTTACCTCACGTTCGGCAGCGACTTGAGAATCGTCTGGACCTGCGGGTTGCCTGGGTTACTTGCGTTGGAGAACAGCACGCCGACGTCGAAGGCCGCGGCGGCCGTGGCGCCCACCACCCACTGCCGGTACGTGTCCGCGACCAGCGCGGCCTGACCGGTCGTGCTGGTCACCGACTGAGCGCACTGGCTGGGGAAGCCCGGGTGCGAGACGATGGCCGACGATCCGGTGTACTTGACGCAGTTGTCCGGGCTGCTCTCCAGCCCGGGCTGGACCACCGGCTTGCCGTTGCTGCCGGTGAGCGTGGCCCCGCCGATGATATTGTTGATCGCCCTGGCCGCGACCTGCAGGCTGTCCACCGGATCCATCGGGCTGTAGGGGTGATGCAGGTTCAGCGACCACGCCACCTGGCCGCCCTGGGCCGGCGTAATCGGTTCCAGGCCCTGCCTGCCCGTCTTCGCGTCGCTGAAGTTGGCGTTGTTGCCGCTGGTCATCAGCGAGAACACCCACAGGATCTGGCTCGTGTCCTTGCCGCAGGCGAAGTTGACCTGTGCGGGCTCGGACGCCACGTTGGGGTTCTTGCAGGCGGTCTCGATCTGGCTCTGCACGCTCGCCACGCTCGGCGGCCAGCCCGGGCCGGACCGGAAGATGAACAGCGAGGCGATGGTGATCACCGCGGCGATGCCGGCCACGGTCAGCACGCCCTTACGCGACTTCGGCATCCTGGGCCTGGCGGCCGCGCCCCGGCTGGCGCTGCGCCGACCGCGGTCGATGAGCGCCTGCGTGCGCCGCTGACCCGATGCGCCGGGCCAGCCCGGCCGCCCCGCGGTCCTAGCGGCAGTGGCCAGCTCGTCGTAGGGCTCGTCTTCCCCGATGGCGTACGGCGGCGTGCCGTCCAGCTCGTCGTCGAGCGGCCGGGTCGGCGGGGGCGGGGTCCGTGCGGGCGGTGCCGGCCGAGGCTGGGCTCGCAACATCCCGGGGCGGCCTTCCCTGGATCGTTGCGGTGGCCCGTCCAGCCCGAAGCTGCTATCGGCGAGTTCCCTGGCGTGCGCCTCGCGCCAGTCGAACAGGTCGTTCTCGAGGTCTGTGGCTCTGAGTTCTAGCTCACGCAGCCATTCTTCGTCTCGATCGTTAAAGTTTTCGAACTCATTGGTCATCGGTCTCACCTCCAGCGGCTCACGTGAACTGGGACACTCCGGACAGCCGACCAGCCTGCGGCCGGCCTCCGCGGTCGCGACCTAGCCGGGCGGCTTGTGTCCGGGCGAGAACGGAGGCGGCGGCTTGCCGGTGACCGGCCGCGCCGACCGCGCCCCTGTCTCGCGTCGCCGACTCATGTCAGCTATTAGAACACAACTTCGATCATCGGGGGAAGGGTTTGTTCCTACTGCTTAGCTGCGTTCGAAGCCTGTTCCCGGCGCCCTAGCGGCCGGCCCGGCTCAGCGCGGCTCGGCACGGACCGGCCGGCCCGGCCGCGCGTCGGCCACGAGGTCGCCCTCGCGGACCACGAAGGCACCATTGACCAGGACATGCCTGATCCCGGCCGACGGGCGCGTGCTGTGCCGGTAGCTCGCCCGATCGGTGACGGCGTCCGGGTTGAACACGACGACGTCGGCGTCGGCGCCGGGCTGCAGGCGGCCCTTGCCGCGTAGGGCAGGCACGCGGTCCTGCAGCAGCCGGGCCGGCTCCAGGCTGCACTTGGCCAGCGCCTGGCCCAGGCTGAGCGGGCCGCCGCGGGGAGGCGAACCCTCCCTGGTCAGCAGGCGCAGCGCCCGGCTGAACGTGCCCGCGGTGCGGGGATGGGTGGTCGCGGCCGGAGGCAGCGGCCAGGCCTGCGGGTCAGCCGGGGGCTCGGTCCAGGTCACTGGCATGGCGTCGCTGGCCACGACCGCGCCGGGGAAGGTCAGCGACCGCATCAGCAGCGCCCGGTCCGCCGGATCGTCCTCGCTGAGCAGGTCGATGATCACCAGACCGCCCGGGTCGGTGGCGCGCAGCTCACGCAGCCGGCCGGCGCTGGCCACCCGCTCGCCGGTCGGCGCGTAGGTGAGCGAGGACGGCGACAGGCCCCGCTCGCCGAGCCGTTCCGGCGCCAGGAACGCCGCGCCGATGCCGGTCATCCCCGAGCCGTACGGGTACGCCTCGGTGGTGACCCGCGACCCGGCGGCCTGGGCCCGGGCCACGAGCCCGAGCACACGGTCGATGTGCCGGTGCGAGGTGCTGTTGACGTGGCAGTAGTGCATGTGGGCGCCGGTCTCCGCCGCCGCCCGGACGATCTCCTCGGCGCCGTCGGCCAGGGTGGCGGGCACCATCTCGATGAGGTCGCGCGCGTGGGTGAACGTCGGCACGCCCGCCTGTGCCGCGAGCGCGGCCACCCGGAGGTACTCGGCCGGGCTGGCCGCCGGCGCGTAGCCGAGGAGCACGCCGATGCCGAGCGCGCCGTCGGTCAGATCCTCGGCCAGCCGGGCCAGCAGCGCGTCGATCTGCGCGGGCTCGGCCGTCCGCTGCCAGGCCGGGTCGGAGATGCGGGCCATGAGCGCGCCCAGGCTGGCGTCGGGCGGCAGTCCGGCCACGGCCTCCATCCTGGCCAGCGCCCAGGAGGCGGCGAAGCCGTAGTTGATCGGCCGGCCCTCATCCGCGGCCCGCTGGTAGGCCTGGGCCACCGGGGTGACGCCGGCCTCGAGTTCCAGCGCCGTGGTGACCCCGTCCATGGCCTGCAGGCGCAGGCCGCCCAGGTCGCTCACGTGGCTGTGCAGGTCGATGAACCCGGCCGTCACGACCTGGCCGGCCACGTCCACATCGCCTCGCCCGGCCCCGGCCGTCAGGCCGGCGCCGACGGCCGCGATCCGGCCGGCCGCTACGGCCACGTCGCGCACCGCGTCCAGGCCCGATTCGGGGTCGATCACCCGGCCGCCACGCAGCACCAGGTCCCACCCGTCCGCCGAAGCCTCCACCGCACCAGTGTCCTCCGCACCCTGCTAGCCTGACCAGGCCGGCCCCGAGGCGCGCACCCGAGGCGGGCACCCGAGGAGGGTAGATGACGAGCGGGCAGATACCCCCACGGGTATCCACCAAGGGAGTCGTGCTGGTCGTGCACGGCGGCCAGACGTCGAGCACCGCGCCCACCTCCCCGCTGCAGCCCGCCGTGCTCCGGATGATCCCCGTCGCGGCGGCGATCCGGCTGGCGCTGCGGGGGAGCGGTGCCGCGGTCCAGCGCCCCCGCTTCCGCGTCCGCGGCTGGAACGGCGCGCTGGCCTCCCCGGTCGGCGACCTGAACGAGGCGCTCGACGCGGTGGTCGCTGAGTGCGGATCCGTCCCGGTCGTACTGGTCGGGCACTCCATGGGCGCGCGCGCCGCGGTACGCGCCGCTGCTCATCCCGCGGTGACCGCGGTCGCCGGGCTGGCGCCCTGGCTGCCGCCAGGCGAGCCGGCCGGCCAGCTCGCAGGCCGGCGGGTGCTGCTCGCCCACGGCACCGCCGACAGCATCACCTGCCCCGCGGATACCTGGGCCTTCCTCGAACGGGCCCGCGCGGTAACCGAGGTGTCCGCCGTCGAGGTGCGAGACGGCGACCATGCGATGCTGCGCCGCGCGCGCTTGTGGCACGCGATTGCGGCCGAGTTCGCCCGCGCGGCGCTCGCCCTGCCATCCGCTGACAGCGCGCTGGCCGCCGCCGTGACAACGACGGCCAGCTCGAGGACCGTGGTCTAACCACATTCGTTCTGCCCCGCTCCCGCGGATCACGGTGACGCCGCTCGGCATGCTCGGGTGAACCGATCCCGGTCAGGGCTCGAGCACGACCGCCGCGCCGTGCGTGCCCTGGCGGACTCGGGCCATGGCTGCGGGCGCCTCGGCCAGCGGGTAGCTGGCCGACACCGTGACCGCGTCCGGTGCGAGCAGCGAGATCAGCGGCGCGAGCCGCGTCCCGTCCGGGACGACCACGATGTCGGACAGCGTGATGTCGCGCTCGGCCGGCGGCAGGTCGGCCGTTATCGTGGCGAGCCGGCCGCCGTCCCTGACCGCGCGCACCGCATCGGCCGAACCCGCCCGGGCGGCGTTGACCGCAGCCTCGACCCCACCGTTGGTCAGCGCGCGCACCCGCTCGGGCCAGCCCGGGTCGCGGTAGTCCAGCACCTGGACGGCGCCCAGCGCGAGCGGCCGGGAGGCCCGGCTCGCGGTCGCGATCACCCAGGCGCCGCGGTGGGCGGCCAGCTTCACCAGGACACCGCCGGTGACACCGCCGGCGCCGTGAACCAGGACGGTCTCACCGGGCCGAACGGTCATGGCGTCCAGCGCCTGGTCCGCGGTGAGCGCCGGCACGGGCAGCGCCGCGGCCACGGTCATCGGCACCCCGGACGGGACCGGGGCGACGTGGTCCGCCGCCGCGATGAACTTCTCGGCCCAGCTGCCGGCGGGCAGCGAGTGCGCGGTCACCGCGTCACCGGGCCGCAGCCCGCGGACGCCGGCGCCGACGGCCTCGACCATCCCGGCCGCCTCGACGCCGAGCGCCATCGGCGGCCGGACCCCGGTATCCCAGCCACCGGTCCTGACGTACTCGTCCCAGTTGCCCACCCCGCAGGCCCGCACCCCGAGCAGCACCTCGTCCGGCCGGGGCATTGGCTCAGGCAGATCGAGCAGCCGTATCTCCGCCCCGAACCGGTCTACGCCCGCTGCCCGCACGAGGCCCGCCCTTCACCGTTTAGCCCGGGTCTGGAGGGTAGCAGGCGATAGTCGGGAAGGAGCGCTTGTGGCCCATATCGACGTGCTGACCGGCCGGCCCATCGGCACCGTCGACCGGCGGATCTTCGGCAGCGTCACCGAGCACCTGGGACGCTGCGTCTACGGTGGCGTCGTCGAGGAAGGATCGGCGGACGGCTTCCGCGCCGACGTGCTCGCGGCCGTCCGCGACCTCGGGGTGACCAACGTCCGCTGGCCGCTGGGCGCCGCGCCTGGCGCCGAGGAGCCCGGCCGCTTCGGCACCGGCGACTTCCTGAGCTGGTGCGAGGTCGCCGCCGTCGAGCCGGTGCTCGGCGTCAACATGGATACCGGCACCCTGGACGAGGCGCTGGCCTGGGTGGAGTACTGCAACGGCAGCGGTGACAGCCACTGGGCCCGCCGCCGGCGGGCGGACGGGCACGCCCAGCCGTTCGGCGTCAGGTACTGGGGCCTGGGCCACCAGATGCACCGCCGCCGTACCGCCGCGGAGTACGTGACCGAGGCCAGCCGATGGGCCTCGGCGCTCAAGCGGCTCGCCCCCGGCATCCGGCTGATCGGCAGCGGCCAGACCGGGATGGACGACTGGGACCGGGACGTCATCGACGGCCTCGCCCGGCACGTCGACATGCACGGCATCCACCTGTACACCGGTTCGGCGGACTACTGGTCCAACCTCCTGGCGCCGCACTATGCCGAGCGAGCCCTGTCGGTCGCCGGCGCGCTCATCGACCGGGCCCGCTACCTGCAGCACGTCGAGCACGAGGTCTCGGTGGCCTGCGACGAGTGGAACGTGTGGCACCGGACCGAGGACGGGCGGCTGGAGGAGCGTTACACGCTGGCCGACGCCCTGGCCGTCGCGACCTGGCTCAACGTCTTCGTGCGCCAGTCCTGGACGGTGCGGATGGCCAACCAGGCCCGGCTGGTCAACGCGCTCGCGCCCATCGTCACTTCCGCGGACGGGCTGTTCAGCCAGGCCATCTACCACCCGTTCCAGCTGATGGCGGCGGCCAGCGAGCAGGTCGCGGTGGACACCTACACGGACTCGGGCGCACACATCCACCACGACCGGGGCGGGGACCGCTGGCCTCACCGGGTCGGCGACCTCGGCCTGTTCCAGCGGCTCGACGTGGCCGCTACCGCCGATCCCGGGCGGAGCAGGCTGACGCTGTCCGTGGTCAACCGCGATCCGCGCCGGTCGATCAGGACCCGCATCCGGTTGCTCGACGCCACCGCGACCGGGGTGATGGGCGTCCACGAGGTCACCGGCGACAGCCCGGATACCGTCAACTCGTTCACCCGCCGGGACGCGATCAGCGTTCGCAATGCCAAGCGCGAGGTGCACGGCGAGCACGTCGACGTCGCCTTCTCCCCGCACTCGTTCACGGTTCTCGAGATGCAGCTGGGGTTACAGAAGGCAGCGACGCGCGCAGCTCCACCGCATCCGCGGGCCGGTTGGTGATCAGCACGGTGACCCGCTGGTCGGTGAGCCAGCGCCTCATCTCCGCGTCCTCGTCGACCGTCCAGACCATCGTCTTGATCCCGGCCCGGTGGCACTGCGCCAGCACCCCGGCCGCGGCCAGGCGTCGGTGCGCCGCCACCCAGTCGGCCCGGCAGGCCCGCAGCCTGCGCATCGGGAGCAGTTCGCTGAGCCGGGTCGCCGCCCGCCTGGACCGCGGCACCTCGTCCAGGTCACGGCCGAGCGAGAGCGCCGCGGTGACCGCGGGGAAGCGCGCCTTGATCGCCGCCACCGAACGGTCCTCCAGCGTCGTCACCACGAAGTTGCCCGCTCCCAGGATGTCGAGCGCCATCTCGACGACCTGCTCCTCGCCGCCGGTGTCCTTCAGGTCCAGGTGCCCGGTGGCCTTCCCGGCGATCGTCGCCATCACGTCGGCCACCCGCGGCACCGGGTAGCCGGCCAGCTCGCACAGCCGGGAGTAGCTGATGGCGGCCAGCGGATCGCCCTGGTGCGTGCGCGCGTCATGGAAGGCGGCGAGTTCACCGTCGGCGGTCTGCCGGATGTCGAACTCGACGTACTCCGCGCCGGTCGCCACGGCGTTCGCAAACGCCTCGATAGTCCCGGTCCGCGGGCTGTGCGCCGAAATGGCCGCCATCTCCTGACCTCCCGTAAATGGCCGCCTGGCCCCCGCCAGCTTGGTAAATCCTATTCAAGCCAATTGTCGTTTCGCGGCGGCTAAATGGGCTCGTAACGGTTCATGCACGATCGCAGGCCGGGCGGCTAGATGATCTCATCGGTGACATAGAGTCCGGCTTGCAGCTAGCGCATACAGGGGAGAGGGAGCGGAAGAGGGAGCGCCGTGACGTTTCCGGATTCATACGGCTCCGGGCAGGATGCCATTCAGCCTCCGCCTGGCCAGGCATATGACCCGCCGCCGCCGCCCGGTCAGGGCTACGGCCAGCCGCCCCCGCCCGGCTTTACCGCCGCGCCCC
>Ga0335082_10003110_pt1 | contig 17992 bp, 21 predicted proteins | sample Lox_Sample_41_FD_206718 | JGI IMG/M metagenome (GOLD analysis project Ga0335082, IMG submission 206718) | Soil microbial communities from Loxahatchee National Wildlife Refuge, Florida, United States - Lox_Sample_4.1 | ecosystem: Environmental > Terrestrial > Soil > Wetlands | place: USA... | reverse complement strand
GTCAGTATCGGTGTTGCCCCGAGAGACTACCTCGACAAAATGCTGTCCGAACCGTTTGAGTCGTTTACCTTCTCACCGGCAGGCGCAGCCGTTTTCCAGCTAGGTCCATACGGCACGGCGGCGAAGAAACTTATGGAATGGAACATGTAGCGCTGAAGCTGGCTGCTGGGCGAACTTAGCCGAGCTACTTTGGGCTACGAAACACGAAACGAAGGAATAAGACCATGAAATCAGTACGCCGTAATTTTAAAGTCATTCTTGCCGGTCTTCTGTTGATCTGTTCGGCCTATGGACAACAGCCGGCGGCGCCGGCTCAAAGCGCAGCAGCCATGCCTGCGCAAGCGCCGGGGGCAAGCACCGAAGAATTGCAGAAGGCCGTACAGAACCCCATCGCCAGCCTCATCAGCGTTCCCTTTCAGAACATCAACGCTTTTGGAATCGGGCCATACAACAGAACGCAGGACGTACTCAACATTGAGCCTGTGATTCCCGCGAAGATCAGCGAGAACTGGAATCTCATTACCCGCATCATTCAGCCGGTAATATGGCAGCCCTATCCCAATGCCCCGACAGGCGGGGCATACGGCTTCGGCGACATGGTTCCGTCATTCTTCTTCTCGCCGCGGAACTCAGGGAAGTTGATCTGGGGTGCAGGTCCGCAGTTCATTCTACCGACTGCCACTGACCACATTCTTGGGCAAGGCAAGGTCAGCATGGGTCCAACCGTGGTGGTGTTAACGCAGCCGAAACCCTGGACCATCGGAGTTCTGGTGAGCAACGATTGGTCGATTGCAGGTTCGGGAAGCCGCCCCAGTGTTAACCAGATGACGTTGCAATACTTCATCAACTACAACCTGCAAAAGGGCTGGTATCTCAGCACGTCGCCTATCCTCACGGCGAATTGGAAAGCGAGCAGCGGAAACGTCTGGAACGTTCCGGTTGGTGGGGGCGTAGGTCGTGTGATGAAGTTCGGCCCCCAGCCTGTCAACCTCAACCTGCAGTTTTTTGGCAATGCCGCCTATCCCGCAGGAACATCGCCCTGGGCCATGCGGATACAGATTTCTTTGTTGTATCCAAAAATGCCGAAGCCATAGCAGAGGACGATGATGGAGATGAAGCTATAGCAGTGGGAGAAGGAGAGGCCAGGAAGTGGTTGCGAGCAGTAATGGCGGCAGCAACATCGACGTGCCGGCGCACGCGCCCAATGTTGAAGGCGCCACTCGCGCGGCCTCTCCAGATCTGTACGGAATGCGCAGCATCGCGTTGGTTGTGTTCGGCCTGATCTTGCTGGGCGCGATTGGCGCAATGAGCCAGGAACCGGCTTCACCTCATGCCGGTGGTACGGACCTTAACCTCCCGCAACCAGAATCCAAAGCAGAGGCGCTTTCCCCGTCGCCGCAGTTGACTCGGAAGGACTCGGAAGCAGTCAAGAAGAACGAGTACACTACGCCCGATCTTCCCGATCCGTTAGAAAAGTGGACCAGGTACAGCGGCAAATATTTCACCATCGGCCTTGGTATGGCCATACTGGTCGACTACGACTCGTTCTCACAAGACGCGAACAGTAAGGAACAGATAGGAATTCAGGACGATCAATGGGATGCACGCTCGGTGCGTTTCTTTGCTTCGGGAGGCATCGGTCCCAAGTCATACCGAGTGTCGTATCTGGCTTCCGACGGATTTAATGGCTTTGATGCCCCAGAGAACAAGAAGAACTATTGGGGCTTTACCGACCTATTCGCAACTTTCCCCGCAGGGAAGCTGGGGGCGCTGACCTACGGCAAACAAAAGGAGACCTTTGTATACGAGATGGTTGGCGATGCCGCGTACTTGTACCAGGCTGAGCGCAATCTCACCCCATTCTTCACTTCCCGCAATGTCGGCCTGGTGCTCGCTAATTCCGTGTTGAAGAAACGGATGACCTACACGGCAGGATGGTTCAATGACTGGTATGTAACGGGAACACCTTTCGACAAGTCAGGCAATCAATTCACAAGCCGGATTACCGGTTTGCTCTCAATCAATGAGGATGGCTCTAAGTATTGGCACGTGGCATTCAGCGGACGCTACGCGGGAGCGACGAACGGGTTCGTACAATTGCGCGGCCGTCCGCTCGGGAATGTGGGTAGCTACGTGACCGACACGGGAAAAATTCCGGCGACGGGCCAGACGGACTTTGGACTTGAGGCCCTGTGGAACTACAACTCCTTCTCGGTGCTTTCCGAATTCGTTCGGGCTTACGTGCATGGAACGCAGTTTCCCAGCCCCTCGTTCTATGGTTTCTACGTAGCCGGGTCGTGGGTTATCACGGGAGAACATCATCCCTATGATCGCAACGTCGGATATGCTCGCCGCATCATCCCTCAACACCACTTCGGAGCGGTAGAACTTACTGCCATGTTCGGGCGAAATGATCTGGACGACAAATCAATTCATGGCGGAATCAGCGATAAGGCTTTCTTTGGAGCGAACTGGCTTTTAAATCGCAGGCTGAAGCTTGGCGTCGCGGGTGGAGTCGTGACCCTGGATCGTGCCGGCATCACCGGTCACACGACGATCGTTCAACCGCGAATTCAGTACATCTTCTAGTCATGAAAGGGCGCAATGCCGGTATGACATGTCAACCCAGAAATCTCCTTGCACTCGTCCTGGTATGCATCACCTCAACCTGCAGCTTGAGCCAAACAGCTTCCACGGCTGGAAGTAGTCGGCGGCCCAAAGTTGGCCTGGTCTTGCAAGGGGGCGGGGCCCTCGGACTCGCCTACGTTGGCGTAATTACCTGGTTGGAGGAACATCACATTCCAGTCGACTATATCGCCGGCACCAGCATGGGCGGTCTGGTCGGCGGAGTTTACGCCACCGGACACAATGCCGCGGAGATGCGCCAGATCGTGAACGGAATCCCTTGGGACCAGGTGATGGCTGGGACGACCCCTTTCCAGGATCTTTCGTCCGCCGCAAGCAGGACGCTCGGGATTATCCCAACAGCCCAGTGGCCTCTGAGTATCACCGTGGCAATGTTACTCACGGTCATCGGATTGGTGTCACTATGGTATGTGTTCCCGCGTTCAGGAGCGATCAATCGTTCATGGTGCTCAGGACTCTAGTATGCATAATTCACGCAAGGGCAAATTGGGTGTTTGGTTAGTTCCCGCACTCTACGCTGTCGCAGCAATAGCGCTTGGACTGACACTTCCTCGAATTGAAACCTACTTCTTTCCGGGGCTCACCTCTACAATCACCGTCGGCCAGGCAACGGCGATTTATTCCGCAATCGCTTCCGGAGTGATTGCGTTGACAGGTATCGTATTTTCGCTTGCCTTTGTGATGATACAGTTCAGCGCAAGCGCCTACTCCCCACGCCTCGTGCTGTGGATCGCTCGTGATTCCGTCATATCCCATGCCCTTGGAATATTCACCGCTACCTCTCTCTATGCGCTCGCAGCACTCTCAGGAGTAGATCGGAATCACTCGGGCAAGGTTCCGTTTGTCAGCCTTTGGGTGGTCATCGCTTTGCTTCTGGCGAGCATGGCCATGTTTATCAGGTTGATCCAACTCATCGGTCTGCTCCAAGTCAACCAGATGTTGATTTTCACGGGCGACCGAGGTCGGGAGGTGATAGAGACCACCTACCCGCTCGGGGAATCAGAAGTTGAAACCAAGGAATCGCCGAATCGAAGCGGATCAATTTGCACTCAGACTCTGATTCATTGCGGAAGGCCTCGTTGCATGCAAGCTATCGATGTGGCTACCTTGGTGAGTTTGGCGGCAGTATCAGGCGGAATCATCGAAATGGCCGTGGCCGTTGGTGACACCGTAGTTGAGATGATGCCAGTCGTGCGTGTCTATGGAGCGCGGCTGTCGATCGATGAAAAGAGATTATGGGACGCGATTCAACTCGGTGACGAACGCACATTTGAGCAAGATCCGAAGTACGCGGTCCGGTTACTCGTGGACATAGCCATTCGGGCCTTGTCGCCGGCCATTAACGATCCGACGACGGCAGTGCAAGCCCTCGACCAGATCGAGGACTTGCTGACGCGTCTCGGTCAGCGCCACTTGGAAATTGGAGCGTACCGCGACAACACGGGCGAATTGAGACTTTTGGTTCCATTTCCTGCGTGGGAGGACTTGGTTCGCCTAGCTCTTGATGAGATTTGCTTCTGTGGAGGAAGCAGCGTGCAAGTAATGCGGCGCATGAACGCACTCATCGCGGATTTGATTCAACATGTGCCGGAAGAGCGTCGCCCTACACTCCGCCACTGGCAAGGAAGAGTAAGTGGCACAATCGCGCGCTCGTTCGTAGATGAAGAAGAGAGGATGGAGGCACTGGAAGAAGATCGGCAAGGACTTGGGGTACCTCGCCAGGGTTTTCGAGACAATTAACGTCCACGGAGCGGGGAACGTCCATCCAAGTTAGTCCGACAAGGGTCGAGATTGCTGTGCGCCCGCCCTCCGGAAAGGGTACCTGGATTCGTGTTCTCGGCTAATGACGAGATCTTGAAGATTGCTTGATGAGCAATAGTGCTCAGACGATTGCGATGTTGGATATTAGGATCGAAAAGATCGTCTACTGCATCTCAACGGAATTCGTGGCCGGTGTGGTGGTCGCAGCGTGAGGAACCGTGATTGCCTCGTCAATTCCGCCGGGAGTAGCCAAGGCAAGCGATTCGAGCTGCTGTGCCGAGAACGCACCCAGTTTAGCAAATGAACTGAGGCTCATCGAGTACCGTAAGCCCCTCCGATACTGTGAGTGGCGAAGGAGGTCCACCTGTGACGAATGCGACACTCCCGCAATTGACACGCGACCAGGCGATTGACGCGTGGAGGGCATTACACGACAAGTTGCAGAGAGATCCTGTTATCTCCCATCTGATGACCTCGGGCATTCATGAAAGGTTACAGGCGCAGAGACTGCTGGCGCAGCGATATACCAGTGCTGGCGCAAAGTTACTAAACACCGGGGGAGGAGTCACCTTCGCCGTCGTTCCCATCGCAATCCACGCGGTGGTGGGAATCGGCAAAGCGACGACCCAATTTTGCTGGAATGCCGAAAGCACGAATCCTGAAGAGATTTTTCAGGAACCAGATGAGGACGGGATGTGTCGGAACTTCGGTTCCACCATGAGAAGGGGATAACGACATTACAGCTATGTCCCAGCGCAGGAGGTCGACCGAGAGTTCAACTGCGGAGCCGGATCAAGAGCTCTCGCCGAATGCCAAGTTTCTCCGCTTCTTCGAGGTGTCTCTGGAAAGCGCTGCGCAGACACGAAAAGCCCGGAACTTGGACTCCGGGCTTCCTGATTGACGCTGTTAGAGAACTTGAACGTTCTCGGCCTGAAGACCCTTCGGGCCTTTCGTCACACTGAACTGAACGGCCTGACCTTCTTGAAGGCTCCGGAACCCATTCGTCTGAATTGCCGAGAAATGTACGAAGACATCCTCGCCGTTCTGCCGGCTGATAAACCCAAATCCCTTTGCATCGTTGAACCACTTCACTGTTCCTTGTTCCACTTTGTGTGTACCTTGTTTTTCTGAATTTCCGGCTGAGAAAAATCGGTCGCTGCTTGGATTGGGTAACGCGTTAGGCGGGACCTGTTCAAGATCGCTTTCGCTAAGACTTAGCCTGATACTAACGAGATGTTCCCCATTCTGAAAAAGATTCAAGGATTCGGATTTCCGATCGAATGCCCAAGCCGGGGTGGACAACTGACAGAGATCGTTGCGGCCGCCACGGAATCGGGAAACGCTTGTTCCGCCCGCTGAAAAAGCAAGTGTAGCGAGTTAGTGCTGAGGGATCCACGAAGGCTACGGGCTAGCGCATGACCAGCACGGCCGGCGTCTCGCTTTACCGGGCGTTTGCGACCTCGGAATACCGCATTCGCTGTTTAGTCCCTGAGCGCCTTGCGAGTGTCAGTCAGGGTCTTGATGAGCGACTCGCGAGGCAGCTTTCGGATTATCGGATCGACGATCCACCCCAGCCCTCGTGGCACGTCGCGCGAGAGCGACAACGCGCGGCATTCGAGGAACACGCCAGCGTCTGTCTCCTGGAAGCGCCAGTACGAGTACAGGCGCCACAAAAATCCGTGGCCCTCATCCGGGGAAGAAATATGTTCGTCCGACTTCCCTGCGTTCTCCACTTCGGCGGTTCGCGTCGTATACGAACGGCAGGACCAGCACAGGGCATCCAGCGCTGAGTAATGCACGTCGTGCTCGGTATCGAGCACAACCGTGATTACCTTCTTCTTCAGCAGTCGCAGATAAATGTGAAAATCGTTGCCGTTCCGCCGTAGCAGCTTGGATTCCATCACCTCGGGCTTATACACGAGTTTGTGATGGTCGTAGTCCTGCAGCAGGGTCAGAGTCCTCGCGATGGTAGCGCCCGGAGTGAACACCGCTCCAACCCAGTCGTGAATCAACCCTTTCGGCACAGGAACAGGTCCTTCACCCGACCAGACCTGTGCTACGACGCTTCCGCTGCGAACCTGATTTGCCCTTGGCCCATTGTTAAGGCACCAGAGAAATGGCTCACGGCCGTGCAGCGACGGTTCCATGGCCTGCTCGGCTTGCCGAACATAGCTGGCAAAGTGTTCCAGAGTTTCAGGCCTCAGGTGCACTCGCGCAACGCTCTGCGACATGGTCAGCGGTCCTTCAAGCCTTGAATGCAGAGGCGCGAACAGGTTATTTCATCGGACAGCAGTTCACGAACTTTTTTCGAAGACATGGTTCATCAGTTGCCTCGCATTTTCAGTGTCTTCCGCCGTTGGGGCGATGATGTCGATCGTGGCCTCGCTGTTAGGGAGATGCCGCTGCTCGAAGAGATTCTGGTTCATCATGATCGACTGCAGCAACCTTCCCAGTGTATGAGAGTGAAAGCCGTTTTGGAATCGGGGCCCGTCGGACCATGCTCCTGCGATTTTGTAGTCGCAGATCAGGCTCCAGTACTCGCGCGCCGATCCCCACAGTTTCATGCATCCCACGCCGCCGTCTCGCCCCACCCGGTATTCGACCCTGACACGTCCCGAAGCCTCGGAGGACACAAGTGCTTCCCAGTTAAGCACCACGGCGCTGGCCAAGATGTGATCCAGTTCCATCAGCCCGGAAAGCTTCGCTGTTTCAATCATCGTTATGCTCCATTGAATTGATTTACCGCTGTGCTGCTGTCCTTCAGCCCTCACCATTGAAACTCAACGTCAGGCCGCGTGCGTGACGCTTCGCCTGACGGCCTATCTTCACCTTCTAACGCCGTACCCGCCGGATTTATTGGTTCCAGCGCAAGAATCTCCAGATTCTCTGTGTCGGGCCGCTTGGGAGAGTGTGCAGGTTTGATTTTCCGGGCGAGAGAGATCCTCCAACTAGCCTCAACAAAACCGTTCCGCTGAGGAAGGGAGGCACAACTCTCGCGTACTGCTTGCCGCAGCGAGTCGCCCCACCTGAAGCGATGCTCTTCGTGGACATAAGAGTCCCAGGACGGCTCCAGGTCGACGAATTTCGGCCTACCCACGAGGAAGCCGACAATCTGCCCGGGCTGTTGTTTTTTGATTTCGTCCCGCAATGCGATACAACCGCGGTGGTCCGCACGAATATCCATCAGTACTAGGTCGTACCGATCACGGTGCCAGATCAGACTGGCCTCGGTCAGATCGCAGGCGACGATGACTTCCAAACCGCGCAGTCCCATGATGCGGGTGCGCAGCCTTCGACGCTCGGCGTTATTGTCTATCAAAAGTACGCTGAACTTCTGGTCGGGCAGCAGGGGGTGGCGGCAACTCATCGAGTTCATTTGCGAACCTCACATTCGAAGCAAAGCTTCAGCCTGATAAGCTTGTAATGAATCGCTGGTGAGGGGGGTGGGAGGTGTGACGCTCTTCTTCAGCAAAGAAAACGCAAAACGAGCCATCCCCGTGCGTCTCGGGTTATTGCTCAGTATACCCTGTGTGAAAGTCTATATCTCGGGAATGCCCGACTCGCGGCGTCTTTGGTAGTTCAAAAATAAGCACAGCTATTGTGAGGAGGGCCACAGCTTGCCACAAAGTGCGATAGCTGCGAACTGACGTCGGCCGTGAAGCACGCGTTGAGTAAGGAGCTGTTGCACTTTCCTACCTCTCCCTTCGTATTCCAGCAAATCCCAGCTTTTTGAAACGGTTCATCATAGAAGCCAGACTATTCATTCATTCCCCGGGGAGCACTGTTCTGCGACCATCGTCCTGGACAGAACGAGGCTGGCGCCGCCAATCACGAGTCACATACTCTTGCATGCAGACATGGTCGTGGGTCTCGCCTAGCGATTACTGAACCGGGAAGAACGTCCTATCCCGGATGAGATTGTGAGGAGTGTTGAGGATTGGAAGCGCTCCCACGCTTCAGTTCAGCAAATTCATTCCCTAACGATTGCGTTCTGCATCGTTAATCTTGCCATTTGCGTCCAGCCACTTCAGCAGTGAGCGCACGCTGGCGTGCGCCAGCGCAACGCACGAATCGCCGGCTCCATAGTAGATGTTCAAGGTGTCGCCGTCAGGATCAATCGTGTGGCCGCACGGGAAGACTACGTCGTGCACATCGCCGCCCCTCTCATATTCGGTTTCCGGACCAAAGATCCAGGAATCACCTCGCAACAGGCAAAGATCTGGCTTCTGGGTATCAAACAGAGCAAGGCCAATCCTATATAGGCAGCCGGCCGCTGTCTGCTTTACGCCGTGGTAAAGCACCAGCCAACCCCGCTCGGTCGCAATGGGTGTGGAAGATAATCCAATCTTGTTTGCGTCCCACCATGCGCCTTTCCGCGCCTCCATCATGATTCGATGACCTCCCCAATGTCGCAGATCAGGAGAGTAAGAAATCCAGATGTGCGCTCCCAAGGGAGTCATCGGTCGATGTATGAGTGCCCACCGGCCATCGATTCGATGTGGCAGAAGAGCCGCATCTTTATCGTCGGGCGACATGATGACCCCATATCGTTCGAATGTGCGAAAATCCCGCGTCAGAGCAAGAGAAACTCCGGGCCCACCTTTGGAATAAGAGGTATAAGCGACGGCATATTGCTGCAATTCCGGGACGTAGGTAATGCGCGGATCCTCAATTCCCCAAAGCTCTTCCGGATATTCAGTCGGATCGGGCATGAGGGTTGGTTCTGGATCGATCTTCCAGCCGTCAACACCATTCGCCGATCGCGCAGTACAGAGATGGGAGAGACCGCGCCGATCCTCTACCCTACAGAGCAGCAGCGTTGAGCCATCGGGAAGCAGGGTGGCCCCAGCATTGAACACGCTATTGATCTTGTAAGGCCAGTCCTTGCTTTCAAGAATTGGATTGGCAGGATGACGCTGAAACGGATTGTCGGTGGTGTCGATGACCAGGGTCGTGGGTGATTTCATAAAAATGGAAACTCAATCAATGTCAGTCTGTGAACGCGCACTAGACTCCTCATCCAACTAGAGCGCACAGTGTGGAGCCGCTCCGTGCTGAAACTGCTGCATCTCCAGAAGGGCCATCAAAAAGGACAGCGTTGACTCCGCCCCCTGGTTCTCGTTTGCTCGGTCAGGATGAAGACCGTCTCGACAGCCTCCCGTGGTGGCATCGTACAAAGTGGTTTTCAGGTCGTTGTCTCCTAGGAACCAATTGAAAGCCGACCATGCTTGAGTGCGCCAACGGTGATCTCCCGTCGCACGATGTGCTTCCAGACACGCCGAGACGGTTGCACCAGCTTCGACAGGCTGCTGATCAAAGCGAGCCTTGTCGCCCGACTTACGGTAGAAGCCGAGTGAGCCGATAGGAACAAAGTGGCCGTGCATGCTGCAACGCTGCTGGGTAACAAGCCACTCGATTGACTGCAAACCTGCAGCAAGCCAGTCTTGGTTGGAACTCCGAGCGCCGGCCAGCAATAGTGCCTGAGACAAGTTCGCGTTGCAGTAAGCCAACCCCTCCTCAAACCAGTACCACCCTGGCGCGCGAGTGACTTCATATATGTGCAATAACTTGTTAGCCAGTGCATCCCTCTGCCGTTGAGCCGATCTGTCCCCGGGAAAGCGATCCAGGTACTGCTGGATTCCAAACAGCGAGAACGCCCATGCCCGGGGACTGGTGAACCCTACCACTGCAGGGAGCGCAAGTTCAAAGAGGCGCCCCGCAAGACCTCTTAAATCTTCATTGATTGCCTGATTTATCGCGCTTCCCAAGGCCCACAAGGCGCGGCCGTGGCTGTCTTCTGATCCCTCGGACTCCTGCCACTGGCGCTCATAGCTCAGGAAGTTACGGAATCTGCCATTTGCCGAGTTGAAGGCGAGCCAGAGAAACGCCAAGTATCGCGACGACAATTTCTTGGCTCTGGCTTCATCCTCCACTCCAACTTCCTCCGCCAAAATCGACACGAGCAGCGCCCGGGCATTATCGTCCGTGGTATAACCCTCGTGCTGATTTGGAATTGTGAAGACGGCGTGCTGGAATATTCCGGTATCGTCCGTCATCCGAGCGAGATGATTCAGCTTCACCGCTGGCAAGCTCAGGAGACCTTTGGATTCCGAGTTCGGGCTAACCAGGCGAGGGTTCCACATACGTTCGGCCCGGGCTCGCTGAAAGCTGCGCATGTAGTCCTGGGCGACACTCTTCCAGACCATGTTTCTTGAATAGAGGTACGCCCGTTTGCGCATGGCGTGGCGTTCGGCCTCATTTTCCAGAAGGGAGATGGTTTGATCAGCAATCGATTTGGGATCGTGGAATGGGACCAATATCCCGCGGCGCTGATCGAGCAGCTCAAGCGCGTGCCAATAAGGAGTTGAGATGACTGCCTTCCCCGCACCAAGAGCGTAGGCCAGTGTTCCAGAAACGACCTGGGCCTCGTTCTTGTAGGGGGTGATGTAGATATCGGCTGAACCAATGAACTCCATCATCTCGTCGGGGCTCACAAACCGATTGTGAAAGATGACGTTCTTCTGAACTCCGAGGTCCTTCGCGAGCGACTGCAATGATTCCCGGTATCGATCTCCTTCACGCCGCCGGATGTGAGGATGTGTAGCGCCGGCGACAATGTAGATCACGTTGGGCGTTCGAGCCAGAATGTTGGGCAGTGCCTCGATGACTGTTTCCACTCCTTTGTTTGGCGAGAGCAAGCCGAAGGTCAACAGGACAGACTTCCCCCCCACGCCGAACCGATCCTTGAAAAAGTTCGGATCTACAAACGCCAGGTTAGGAACACCGTGTGGAATCACATCAATTTTTGCCGCAGGAACCTGGAATATCTCCCGTAAGAACTCGGAAGAATGCTGGCTCATTACGATGAGGCGATCGGATAACTCTGCAAGCTCGACCATCACTCTGTGCTGCTCGGCGTTTGGTTCCCGCAGCACGGTATGTAGTGTAGTCACGATCGGTATGCGCAGATTGCGCAGCAGCTCTAAAATATGGCTTCCGGCTGTCCCTCCGAAGATTCCGTATTCATGCTGTACGCAAACCAAGTCGACGTTCGTGAAATTCAGGAACTCGGCTGCACGTTCGTAGCACACGAGTTCCTGTTCGGTCAGTTCAAATCGAACTCTTTCGGGATAGCTATATTCGGATTCCGGATCGTTCACGGGCAGTGCAAATAGACATTCGCTACCGTACTCCGCGGCCATGGCGTCGCACAAGTCCGTCGTGAAGGTTGCGATCCCGCACTGTCGTGGAAGGTAGTTGCCAATGATGGCTATACGGCTCGGAAGCGAGAGACTGACGGTCGCAACGAACGGATGCACCGGCTTAATTTCAGACACATGACTGACCGAGGCCGCGATTCCTAGCGGTTTTCTGAATGGTAGTGTTTTGGATAATGACATAGACCCTTGTCTGCGAAGATCACTGCGAGGGGGCTGCTCGTAGTCAAACTCGCGTTCGACGTTAAAAGATAATGAGGGTGCGGCCTTTGAGGGTAAAAGCTTTCGGCGACGACGCCGGCTTGGGACTGTTAAACAATTGCCACCTGGCCATACCTGATTGAACGAAGTGCGACTTCTCTACGATGTCACGACTTTGGCCTCAAAGTCTGGTCAAAACAGAACACTTCACGGGCAGAAGGTTTCCGGCAAAGAAAACTATTACGTCTAAATCGTTTCGGGTGAACGACTGTGGACAGACGGCAACCGGTAGAGGAGCTTAAGATCAGGTTTGCTACCCCATTGGGACTCCATTCCTTTATGCAAACACAGTACCTCAATCTCGCCGTATTCAGCTGTGACGCATGTAATGGCCCCGGCATTTCGGGTTCGTTCGCGACTCGCGAAACTGCAATTTAAAGGGAGAGCGACATTCAGGTGATCGGTTCGCTCTCTCTATGTTGCAGAAAACAGTACAGCTCACTTCCGACTTCGTGTCCCATACGCCACATGTCGCCCCTGGAATGGGACTTGCGGGAATCGGTACGGAGGCAGCAGACATCCCCTTCGGCACCGGGTCAGTCGTGAAGCACTACATTCAGTAAAGAGCTGTGAACTTTCATTCCGCTGCCGTCGTACTCCACAAACCCGAGCTTCTTGAATCGATTCATGAAGAAACTGACGCGGGAACGGGTGGTACCGACCATCTCGGCGAGCGACTCCTGCGTAATCTTGGGAATCACAGGTTCAGGTATATCTTCCTTGCCAAAGTGCGCCAGCAGAAGAAGTATCCTGGCTAGCCTTTTTTCGCTGGAATTGAAGAGTTGGTCCACCAAATCTTCTTCGTAGCGTATATTGCGGGCCAGTAGATGGGAGACAAACAGATCAGAGAATGAGTGCTCGCGATGCAGAGCCTCAACCATGGGCTGCTTCTCGATTCGCAGGACCGTGCAATCCGTCATCGCCGAGGCGGAACCCATGCGAAGGCCCTGGCCTGCGAGGCTACCTTCACCGAAAAAGCTGCCCTCTCCAAGCACTGCCACCGTGGCTTCTTTTCCAGTTTGCGAGACGACGGTCAGCTTGATCTTACCCTTTTGAACATAGAAGACAGCATCCGCCGTATCTCCCTGGGCAAAGATGGTTTCGTCTTTCTCGAACTCCAGGATCTTCCTGCCATCACCGATAGTCGCCAGAAATGCCTTGGGGTCGAACCTTCGCACGCTCTTTGGTTTCATCTTCACTATCTATTTCCAGCGGGTGAACAGTGGATGTACTTTATGGTCAAGCCGCAAGAACGCTAAGGCCGGCAAGTTCAACCGAGCGTCTACGCCGGATCTCCGCTTCCCAGAGTCTCGGGAACGGCGTTGACACAAGCTTACTCCAGCCAGAAGACAAAGCAAAGAAAGCAAGCGGCAAAACACGCCACCCGCGACCGGCAACGAGTTCTCTGGCAGGGCGTGGGGGAGGCAATAACCAAGCCTACCACGATTGGTGCCGAGAAGGGTTAGGGATTCGAAGGGCCTAGCAGGATGAGGTCTCGGTGCATCCGTTCCGCAAATTGACGCGAGCGCAAAAGTCACGATCGTCCGTGGCCGGATTAGACGCGACTTCCGTGCTTGCTGACAGGGACGATGGCGACTTTGGAAAGCAAAAAACTCTCGTCCGCTACTCCTAGAACTCGTCTTGTATGCTGCTTTGCTGTTTCCTCACTTACAAACCGCTTCGCGGGACGAGAGATAATTTTGGCAATTATGAAATCGACCCTGTAATAAGTCACGCTATTTTCCCCTCTGGTCGGCGGGATGCTGAAGTTGGATGAAATCAGCGCTCATCGCCAGACGTTGGGTAAAGACGTCCATCTCTGAAAGATCGGTACGTATCGCCGCTTGTGGCAGACAGCACACACCCCAGGACAGATAAAAAGCCGCGGCAGAATGACTCTTTCAATCCAGCCCTCCGCAGGCAAGGCTCTGAATTGATCGCTCTTACATACGCGGCAGTGCGCAGAAAACAGGTTCATCGCTCAAGAGTGTGACACTGTGCCGGGTCGAACAGCAGCTATTCTCCATGATTTTGCTGGCAGATGGACAGCACGCTGTCATAACCTGCGTTCCCGTTTGCGGGCGCCGGAAGGCTCCTCATCTCGCTGCCTTCTTGCTTCCTGAGATGCTGGTTTCGGCCTCTGCCGGTGTCAGGCGCGACCCGTCGCATCCCGTCAAGCCACTTACACATGCAAGGTAATCACGATGATGATCGGCCACCCTCACCGCCGCCAACTCCGTGGCGGACAATTGGGAGCGATCACAATTCGAATAGCCATCCCAACACTGCGAGACATTCCTCCGGTGCTGGGCTACGGCTACTTCGCTCAACTCGGAGGGACTCAGCTTCGCGACGTTGCAGGAAGACCAGCCGTTCCAGCAATCAGAAACGTTCTTCTGCTCTTCTGCCACAGCAACACCAGCTGCTTCGGCCGCCGTCAACTTTTCGTGCTCGCACGCTGTCGTACCGCTCCAACACTCGCCAACCATATTCTGGTGTAGAACCATCGCTACTTCGGCCAGTTCAGGGCCGCTGAGTGTCGAGCGATCGCAAGTCGACAAGGCGTTCTTGCAGTTGGCAACATTTTGCTCGTGCTTGGCGGCAGCCACTTGGTATTTCTCGGCGGGCGTCAAAGCAGCGCTATTACACGAATCCCAGTCGTTCTCGCAGGCGAACAGGTTCTGTTGTCGAGCGGGCGATTGTGCCTCGACAAAAGCCGTATGACAGATCAAGAACGGGATAAATAACAAGAAGATTACCCGACGCCAAGCATTCATGCTTCCCGCCTTTTAATCAGGGCACACTGAAGCCACCGCCATGGGCACTTTCATTGTCCTCCACATCAGTCACGAGAAGCTGTTCAACATTGCTCAGTGAGCAATAGTGCTCAGACGGGCTCATTCTGGCGCGCTAGTATCAGTAAACGGCCAGTTATTGCACTCGCGCCAGGAACATGTGGCAGGTGCCGTATCCGCAACGGGAGGAATCGTGGTGACTACTTCGAATTTGCAGACAATCGCATCCCTTCCGTGGAAAGGCATGTTGTCTAACACCATAGTTTTTAACTGGAGCGACCTCATGCCTGAATCAGCCGGAGGCCAAATCCAAGTTGAGTATCACGTCGGACCGGCAGGTGTGGTCGAGTTCCTGAAAGTTTGGGAAGCTACGATTCGCGGTCACTGGGACTTGATTTGCTCGTGCTGGGCGCATTCGGTCTCTTCTACCCAGAGCGGAGTGCAATTCGCCAATGGACATACGTCCGACACGTTTCGTGGCATGCTCGACTCGATCATGCAGCACCAGGACTTGTTCCTGGTCGAAACCGCTCCAGACAGTGACTGCATGATCCAGGTTTCGCCCCCGACTGACGGCGAGCGGATTTCAGCGCTCAACATGGTGGACGTCTTGCGTGACCGCTTAAGTAGTTGACCGTCCGCGTCTTCACGTCTCGCGATTTCCCAATCCTTTCCAGTCTGAAGTGCTCGGCGTGTTAACAAATGAACGGAGAACACGATGCAAGTGCCTGAAAACTATAACTCGCAGGAAGATGCCTCAGAAGGCAAGACGGTCGCTAGACCAACAACTCAGACCCCTGCTCATAATACCGCCGCCAAGCGGGCCGCTGCTATCCTCGCCAAGAAGAAGCAGAGGCGTGCCGCCCACCGCGTGATGCTGAGAAGGTCGCATAGCAAGGGATAGCTAGCCGGAACCGAGGCGGATTTTGCAATGTGGCCGCCGCGTAGTTCAGGCGCCCGCGTAGGAGGGGAAGTCGCTTGTTCCTCCCAAGCAATAACCGAACAAGAACGGCTACGTGTGAGGTCATGATGATGATTTGTCCGGGGTGCAAGAGCGAGATGTCGAAAAAGTGGCAAGCCAAGAGCGCCGACGAACCGGCTATGGTCTCGGGTATGGTGTGGTCATGCGGTGTGTGCGGACGTCAACTCACCCTGGCCGATATGAAGGCGCATGTCCACATAGAAGCAAGGGAAAAGCACGAAGCAGTGAGCAATCTGCTGACGTTGCCCCGGCCGGCCTCTTCCTTGATCCCATGGGCGCCTCGAGGCGCAAAGTCAAAGCGAGGTTGAAGTGTACTCAAGAATTGTGAAATGGATTTGCGTGGTTGTGTTGGGTTTGGCCGCCGCTGTGGTATTGCACGGAGTTCCGCAGATTCTGCTGCAACTAGTAATCTGTGGTGGAGCATTATTCGTGCTTCTGGAAGCATTCCGCAGTCACAAATACTTGTGGGCGGGTACATTTGCGCTGGTTGCTCTTTATTTCAACCCGATTGTTCCATTTGAGCTCTCGCGATTGGCGTCGCTTCCCATACAACTTGCGTGTGCGGCTGCCTTCCTGGCATCTACCCACTATGTGAAGGCTGTGCCAAGGATGTCGCTGGCAACCATAACCGATCTGCCCGCGCGCGGCGAGTCGCTGTAGAGCAAGAAACGCAAATAGTTTTGCGCGCAAGAAGGCTGGGGTAAAGATGGAAATAGCCCTGCAAAATGGCTGCATTTTTGTCATGGAGGGAACTCTTTTGCCTCCCGCACTACGGTTCGAGGGGCAGTCGTATTCCGACGGGTGGAGGCTGCTCAAGAGTGTAAAAAGCGACGAAGTCGACCTGCGCGCACGCAACTGTGGCTGGAACTATTTTTTGGTGGGTAATGCTATGAGGCGTACGGTGGTTGGTTTTGGGCGGCCGTGGAGTTTGCGAAGAGCCACCGAGCAACTCCTCGCTGAGACACGCAGGAATGCTTTTAATTCCATGGAACTTACCGGAATTAAGACCCGTCAATTCTTTAGATTGCACTGGGTCAGAGTAGCCGCACATTCCCGAAGCCTGCAAAAGAGTTGCCACGTCAAGGACATTTCAGCACGCCGTTGCGATCCGGCAATGGCTCAGCATATCCCCAGCGCTGAGCGCATCTGATCACGGAAGAGCAAACGGCTCCCTGTCGCAAATAGAGAGTTTCGCGGGCCCTCTGCAGAGATCATAGGTCGCGGGCTTGCGCCGTACGTCATGTTCCGTTGCAGGCCGTCCACGGACACTACGACGTTTAGCAGGGACAGGTCATTCCACTGCCACGGAACAGTCCGGAACGCACTGGCTACGACCTGTGCATGAATCCCGCGCCGATTGATCTCGGGCAGCAACTCTTTCAATTCGCGGAAACGTACCAGTGCAGCGTTACGATGGCGGCGACGGCCAAGGCAGCCAGACAAGACATTTCACTATTCTTGAGTACATTTCGTGCTCCGTTTCATCTTGCGTTCGTCGTCTGATGGTTCTCTATCTCGACCTGAGACAGAGCCCCCTCTTTTCTCCGAGATCGCGCGTTTATTCTTCTTGGCGCTTTGTAAAGTTTGATCGGCCTCGTGGCATAAGCGTCCCCTCTGTGTCTCTGTTTCTGGCTGGCAATCTCCCGCAACCCCGGCCTGGACATTTCTTTTAGAAAAGACTACCAGCGCGGTTCGCGCGGCTGACGTGCGTGACCACGGTAATCGTCGCGGCCACGGCCGCCTCCACTGCTGAAGCGTTGGCCGCCGCCGCCGCCTCTTGGCCGGTCCGCCTTGGGCTTGGCTTCATTGACCGTCAACGGCCGTCCGCCCAGATCCGTTCCGTTCAACAGCGCGATTGCCTTATCGGCTTCGCTGGCATCAATCATCTCTACAAATGCGAAGCCGCGCGAGCGTCCGGTTTCCCGGTCCGTCACCAAGCTTACCTTTTCCACCGCACCGTGCGCCTCGAAAACATTTCGCAGTTCCGCTTCGCTCGTGTTGTGGGGCAGATTACCAACGTAAAGATTCTTCATTGTATTTCCTCTCTTAGATAATTCATCCACTGTGGCGCTTGAGGTGATTGATTGCGTTTGCCGCCTTTCGCAATCTCGTGACTAAACTGGCGGACTTTATGACGCTTGGTTGCGAGCAACAGACGCGGAGCGCTTGCTTGGAGGCAATTCGACGTGAGTCCGCTTTTCATCAGCGACTATGCAATTCAAGACTTTTCGGGTCACGAAGGAGGCATGTCAATTCGTGCTCTTCCATGTCGTACCTGGCGCGCTCCATATCAACCTTTTTCTCCGCTGCGAGCTCGGTGCTGACTTGAT
>Ga0335082_10003109_pt1 | contig 17994 bp, 21 predicted proteins | sample Lox_Sample_41_FD_206718 | JGI IMG/M metagenome (GOLD analysis project Ga0335082, IMG submission 206718) | Soil microbial communities from Loxahatchee National Wildlife Refuge, Florida, United States - Lox_Sample_4.1 | ecosystem: Environmental > Terrestrial > Soil > Wetlands | place: USA... | reverse complement strand
AAATGCACCTCGTGCCCCTGCATCCGCTGGAAGCGCACCCAGATGTCGGCCTGGATGTACTCCATGATGTGCCCGATGTGGAACGAGCCGTTGGCGTACGGCAGGGCGGTGGTGACGAAAAGGCGGCGCGGCATCGGCAGATGTTCTTGTAAGTCCCTGAGTTTAGCGTGGATAAACCGCCAAATCGACTCTGCTAGACTCGGCGCACCCTGAAGTGAACCGCCGTCGAAGACAGCGGTTGGCGGCTTTGGGGAGCACGCGGGGGTGTGGCCCCTCGTGTCGTAGGACCCAGGAGTGCACCGATGCCCCTCACCGAAGAGTTCATCCAGTCCGCGCTGAAAGAGATCGTCGACCCGAACACCGGGAAGGACCTCGTCGCCACGCGCTCGGCGAGGAACATCAAGGTGTCCGGGCGCGACGTCTCGGTCGACGTCGAGCTCGCCTATCCGGCGAAGACGCAGCTCGAGCCGATGAAGAAGCTCGTGTCCCAGAAGCTGCGATCCCTGCCCGGCGTCGGCGCGGTGAACGTCAACGTGACGTCCCGCATCGTTTCCCACGCCGTACAGCGCGGGGTGAAGCTCGTTCCCGGCGTCAAGAACATCATCGCGGTGGCGTCGGGGAAGGGCGGGGTCGGCAAGTCGACCACGGCGGTGAACCTCGCGCTCGCGCTCGCGGCCGAGGGCGCCTCCGTCGGCGTGCTCGACGCCGACATCTACGGGCCGTCGCAGCCGACGATGCTCGGCATCACCGGCCGCCCCGAGTCGAGGGACGGGAAGTCGCTCGAGCCGATGATGGGCCACGGCCTGCAGGCGATCTCGATCGGCTTCCTGATCGACGTCGACACGCCGATGGTCTGGCGCGGCCCGATGGTGACCCAGGCGCTCGAGCAGCTCCTCAAGGACACGCGCTGGCGGGACATCGACTACCTCGTCGTCGACCTGCCGCCGGGCACCGGCGACATCCAGCTCACGCTCGCGCAGAAGGTGCCGGTGACCGGGGCGGTGATCGTCACGACGCCGCAGGACATCGCGCTCATCGACGCGCGCAAGGGCTTCAAGATGTTCGAGAAAGTCGGGATTCCGATCCTCGGCGTGGTCGAGAACATGTCGCTGCACGTCTGCTCGAAGTGCGGCCACGAGGAGCACATCTTCGGCGCCGGTGGGGCGGAGAGGATGTGCAAGGACTACGGCACCGAGGTGCTGGGGTCGCTGCCGCTCGACATCCGCATCCGCGAACAGGCCGACTCGGGCAAGCCGACGGTCGTCGCGGATCCGGACAGCCGCGCCGCGGAGATCTACCGCGCGATCGCGCGGCGGGTGGCGGTCAAGATCGGGGATCTGCAGCGGGACATGAGCGGGAAGTTCCCGAACATCGTCGTCCAGAACACCTGAGATGCAGGCCGCCTACCGGGCCGGTTGGGGCGGGCGGCGCGTGCCGCACCGCCCGCCCCAACCTTGGCCCGGAGATCACGCGATCGGCGCGCGCCGTAGCACCCCTGGCCGGTGAGCGAGGGCTTCCGGGTTCTGGTTCTCGGCGGGTACGGGCACTTCGGCGGGCGTATCTCGCGTGCCCTCTCCGCCGACCCCTCGATTGATCTCACAATTGCCGGTCGCGACGCGGCCCGCGCCGGGGCGTTTGCCGCGCCGCTCGGCGCGAGCGCCGTCGGCATCGACCACCGTTCGGCCGGTTTCGCCCAACGGCTGGCGGAGATCCGGCCCGATCTCCTGATCCACACCGCCGGTCCCTTCCAGGGCCAGGATTATTCGGTCGCCGAGGCGAGCATCGCGGCGGGCGTGCACTACGTCGACCTCGCCGACGGGCGAGCCTTCGTCTGCGGGATTGACCGGCTCGACGCGCGGGCGCGGGAGCGCGGCGTGCTGGTCGTGAGCGGCGCGAGCACGCTCCCCGCCGTCTCGAGCGCCATCGTCGATGCGCTGTGCGGCGCGGTTCCAGGGCTGGAAAGGATCGAGATCAGCATCGCGCCGGCGCAGCGGATACCGCGCGGCGAAGCGACGCTCGCCGCGGTGCTCACCTACTGCGGCAAGCCGCTCACGCGGCTCGAGGATGGCCGGTGGCGCACGGTTCGCGGGTGGCAGGCGATCCGCCGCCACGCGTATCGAACGCTCGGGACGCGCTGGATGGCGGCGTGCGACGTCCCCGACCTCGACCTCTTCCCGCGCCGCTATCCGGGCCTGAGGACGGTGACCTTCGACGCCGCGCTCGAGCTCTGGCCGCTGCAGTGGGGTATGTGGCTGATGGCGGCGGTGTCGCGGCTCGGCCTCGTACGCGACTGGTCAAGGTACGCGGGGCAGTTGCGGCGGCTGGCGGCGTTGTTCGACCACTTCGGATCCGACCGCGGCGGCATGCAGGTCCGGCTCCGAGCCCCGAGCGGCGGCGTGGATTGCGAGCTCATGGCCCCGGACGGCCGCGGGCCTGAGATCCCCGCGATCCCGGCCGTCATCCTTGCGCGCAAGCTCGCCGCCGGCCGTCTCGCCGCCCGAGGCGTCACCCCCTGCATGGGACTCTTCAGTCTCGACGAGTTCCGCGAGGCCGTGGCCGATCTCGGGATAGGCTGGTGGATCGACGAGAGCCCGCCCCGGTGAGCCCCTATCTCGCGCTCAAGACGGTCCACATCCTCAGCTCGACCCTGATCTTCGGCACCGGGCTCGGGTCCGTCTACTACCTCTGGGGCGCCCACCGCTCGCGCAACCTGGAAGCACTCAGGCTGACCACGCGGCTCGTGGTGTGGGCCGACTGGATCTTCACCACCCCGGCGATCGTGATCCAGCCGGTGACGGGTGCCTGGTTGATGCTCGTCCTCGGCTACCGCTTCGACTCGGCCTGGTTCGCCTGGGTCGCTGTGCTCTATCTGGTCGCTGGCGCGTGCTGGATCCCAGTGGTCGTCGTTCAGTACCGGCTGCGCGGGCACGCCGCGGCGGCGGCGGCCTGGGAGGCGCTACCGCGGGACTACTACCGGCTCATGCGCTGGTGGATTGCGCTCGGCGTCGGCGCCTTTGCCGCGGTGCTCGCGCTCTTTGCGCTGATGGTGTTCCGCCCGGGTCTGTAGAATCGCGGCGCCGCGTACAACCTTCCCGGAGCGAGCGATGTCCGTCAAGTCCGACAAGTGGATCCGCCGCATGGCGTGCGACCACGCCATGATCGAGCCGTTCGAGCCCGACCTCGTGCGCGAGGTCGCGGGGCGGAGGGTGGTGTCGTTCGGGACGTCGAGCTACGGCTACGACATCCGCTGCTCGAACGAGTTCAAGCTGTTCACGAATCTCAACTCGACGATCGTCGACCCGAAGAACTTCGACGAGAAATCGTTCGTCGACGTGAAGGGCGACTACTGCGTGATCCCGCCGAACTCGTTTGCGCTGGCGCGCACGCTAGAGTACTTCCGGATCCCGCGCGACGTGCTCGTCCTGTGCCTCGGGAAATCCACGTACGCGCGGTGCGGGATCATCGTGAACGTGACGCCGCTCGAGCCGGAGTGGGAAGGGCACGTGACGCTCGAGTTCTCGAACACCACGCCGCTCCCGGCGAAGATCTACGCGAACGAGGGCGTCGCACAGATCATCTTCATCGGCGCGGACGAGGTCTGCGAGACCTCCTACCGCGACCGGGGCGGCAAGTACCAGGGGCAGAAAGGCGTCACGCTGCCGCGGATCTAGGTTCGGTTCCGCTGGCCGTCCCCTCAACCGACGTATTGCAGGATCCACAACGACAGCGACGGGATGTAGGTCACGATCATCAGCGCGCCGATCGCGGCGACGATGAACGGTCCGAGCCCCGGGTAGATCGCCGACGCAGGCGCCTTGAACACCGCCTGGCCGACGAAAATGTTGACGCCGAACGGCGGCGTGAACGTGCCGATGCTGAGATTCATCACCAGGATCACGCCGAAGTGCACCGTGTCGATGCCGATCGCGCGCGCGATCGGTACGAGGAGCGGCGTGAGCACGAGGATCGACGACGCGGTGTCGAGGAACATGCCGACGATGAGGAGCGCGATGTTGATCGCGAGCAGCACGCCCCACGGCGGCACCTCGAGGCTCTGGATGAACGAAGCGAGCGCCTGGGGCGCGCCGCCGACGGTCAGGATCCAGGAGAACACGCCCGCGCACGCAACGATGACGAACACCTGGGCGGTGAGGTACATCGACCGCGCCGCCGACCGGAAGATCTCGCGCGGCGTCACCTCGCGGTAGACGAGCCCCACGACGATCATCGCGTACACGCAGGCTGCGCCGGCGGCCTCGGTCGGCGAGAACACGCCGGCGTAGATGCCGCCGAGGATGAACACCGGCGCGAGGATCGACCAGATGCCCTCGCGCGTGGCCGCCACGAACTCGGCCAGATCGAACCCCGCCTTGCCGCGCTCCCCGCGACGCGTGACGTAGTACCAGATGTAGCCGCCGAAGAACGCGGCGAGCACGAAGCCGGGGAAGATCCCGGCGGCGAAGAGCTTCACGACCGAGGTGTCGGAGGCAGTCCCGTAGAGGATGAAGCCGATCGACGGCGGGATCAGGTTGTCGATCGCGCCCGCGGAGATCAGGAGACCCGACGAGAACCGCTCGTTGTAGCCCGCGTCCCGCAGGCGCTGGTGGGTGAGGCCGCCGACGGCCGCGACGGTCGCCGCGGTGGAGCCCGAGATCGCGCTGAACACCGTCGCGGTGCCGAGCGCGGTGAACGGCAGGCTGCCGCGCATGCCGCCGATCATCGAGGTGACCCAGCGTACGAGTCGCTGCGAGACGCCGCCGCGGCCCATCAGGTCGCCGGCGAAGATGAAGAAGGGGACCGCGAGCAGCGCGTACTTGTCGATGCTCCCGTACATCACCTGGTGCATCACCGTCGCCGGCACGTCGGCGAAGAGCACGAGCACCACCGCGGCGGTCGAGAGCAGGATCAGGAAGAACGGGAAGCCGAGCGCGAGCAGGACGAGCGGCATCAGCGCGATCGTCCACTGCATGCGGGCGGGCCTAGAACTTCCCGGTCAGGTACGACCGGATGCGGACGATGACGGCGAGGACGGTCAGCACGAAGCCGACGAGGAGCGCTGCGTGCGGGATGACCTTCGGCACGCCCAGGGCGAGGCTCCTCTGGCCCGACTGCGCCATCAGCAGGACGACCTGATACGACTGGACGATCATGAAGATGCAGGTGGCGAGCAGAGCGGCGGTCGTCACGCCGTTCAAAAAGAGCCGCCAGCGCCCGCGGAACTGCGCCGAGAAGAGATCCATGTTGAGGTGCGCGCCCTGATAGGCGATGGCGCCCATGCCGACGAACACGCTCCAGACGACGAGGAAGACGAGCACCTCCTCGGCCCAGAAGATCGCCTGGCCGAACGCGTAGCGGCCTACCACGTTGGCGAATACGAGCGCCACCCCGGCGAGCATTAGCGTGCCGAGGATCCAGTCCGGAGCGGTGACGAACGCGAACCGGGCGATGCGGCCGCCGGCTCCCGCCATCAGAATTTCCGCGAGGTCGTTGCCAGCGTCTTGTAGAACGCGTTGACCGGTGCGTTGTCCTTCGTGACCTCCTCGCCGATCGGGGCGAGGATCTGCCGGACCTTCGCCTGGTCCTCGGCCGGCAGTGACACGAACTCCCCGCCGACCTCGTTCCAGCGCTTGCGCATCTGCTCGTCGAGCACGCGCGACTGCTCCATCAGGCGCGGCTGGAGCTTGTTGCCTTCCTCGATCACGATCTGGCGGAGATCGGGCGGCAGCTTGTTCAGCCAGGGACGGCTGAGGACGCCGGCCGAGACGATCATGGTGTCGTTGACCAGCGTGATCACCTTGCTGATGTCGTTGAACTTGAGGTTCACGTAGACGGCGGTGGCGCTCATCGTCCCGTCGATCACGCCCTGCTGCAGCCCGGGAATCACCTCGGGCAGATCCATCGGCACGGCGGTGGCGCCGAACACGCGCATCTTCGCGCGCTCGGCGGGGGTGGCGTTGACGCGCAGCTTCTTGCCCTTGAAGTCGTCGAGCCGCCGGATCGGCTGCTTGGCGAGGTAGTGCGCGAAGCCGTATGTGAATACCGACACCACCTGGAGCCCCTTGTCGCTGCCGATGGCGAGGATCTCCTTGTTGACCGCGGGGTCGAGCAGGATCTTCTCCGCGTGCGACGCGTCGCGGAAGAGCACCGGGATGCTGAAGACGCCGAAGCGCGGGTCGACGCCGGAGTAGAAGTCGGTCGGCGAGACCACGCCTTCGATCGTGCCGAGCTGCGCCCCCTCGATCATGCTCGCGATGCCGCCGAGCTGGGCGCGCGGGAAGATCTTGACCTCGATGCGCCCGTTCGAGCGCGGCTCGAGCGCCTCCTTGTACCAGATCGCCCACTGGTGCTGGATGTCGTTCATCGTCCCGAAGCCGAGCTTCATCGTGAAGTCGGCGGCGGACGCGCTCGCCGCGGCGGCGCCGACGGCGATCCCGGCGAGCGCGGCGAGCGAGCGAACGGCGATGGCGGTGCGTGGCATTGCGGTCTCCTCCTCCTGAACCCGCCCTTGATCGTGCGTTCTGATCCGTGACGGCACGCGGGGGCGGCCGGTGCCGTCCGTGTTCTACCAGACGAGGTCGCCCTCGCGGATGAGCATCATGCACCCCTCTTCCTCGGTGTACGGCGCGTGCGGAATGCCGATCGGCATCCGGAACCAGACGCCCGGGGTGTACGCGGTGTACTCGTCCTTGAGGCAGCCCTTGACGATCAGCGTCTCCTCCCCGATCGCATGGTTGTGCGTCGGGATCTTCTTCTGCGGGTGGACGAAACCGAACCGCGACGTCTCGATGCCGTGCATGTCGCGGTAAAGGTGCAGCACGTCGGCGCCGCGGTGGGGGAACGGCGTCCACGGCGTGGTCTTGGCGTCGATCACCATCCGCTCGTCGGGCTGCTTCGGGCGGATCGGCACGCGCCACTTTACGTAGAGCACGCAGCCGGTCCGCGAGCTCGGCGTGTGCTGCGCGCCCGCGGGGTTGCGGATGAAGGTGTGCTGGCCGTACTCGCCGTGCCCGTCGGAGTAGGTGCCGTCGAGGACGAAGACGTCCGTCCGCATCGTGAGCACTTCGGCCGGCATATGCGCGTTCGGCTCGAACTTGAGGAGGGCGGTCTCGCGGCCTTTCTTCGGGTCGACCACCCGCTCGAGCACCTTCCGCGACACGCCCGGGTGCTCGGTCGGCTCCCACGGCATGTTGTTCGTATCCAGCATGACCACCTTGTCCGGATCCGCGTTGACCTGCGCGCGCGCCTGCATGGCCTCCTCCCTTCCCACTGGATAAACCGCGAAAATTACGATAGGCTACTTTTTGATCGATTGTCAATTAGAAGATCGAAATGCGGATCCCGTTCACCACCTCAAGAGGCCTCTAATGTCCGATGAGGAACCGAAGATCGCCCAGAAAGGCCCCTACCGGGTGGAGCTGATGGCCACGTACCGGTACGGCTGGTGCGCCTGCGGCCTGAGCAAGGCGCAGCCGTTCTGCGACGGCTCGCACACGATGAGCAAGACCGGCATCCAGCCGGTGATCTGGACCCACGACAAGGACGAGACGGTGTACCTGTGCGGCTGCAAGCGTACCGGCAAGCGCCCGTACTGCGATGGCACACACAACAAGCTCTGAGCGGACGGCATGACCAAGGCTCCGGAACAAGCTGTGCTGGAGCGCTCCGCTGGCGCGGACGCGCAATCGGGCGTGACGCTGGCGACCGCGATCAGCGATCGCATCCGCTCGGAGATCCTCAGCGGGAAAAAAAAACCGGGCACGAAGCTGCGGCTCGACGAGATCAAGGCGCAGTTCGGCGTCAGCTGGAGCCCGATCCGCGAGGGGCTCTCGCGGCTGCTCGCGGAAGGGCTCGTCACCACCGAGGACCAGCGCGGGTTCCGGGTCGCCCCGGTCTCGAAAGCCCACCTTGCCGACATCATCCGGACCCGGGTCGCACTCGAGAGCATGGCGTTGCGGGCCTCGATCGAGCGGGGCGACGACGCGTGGGAGGCCGACCTCCTCTCGGCCCACCACCGGCTGAGCAAGTTCGAGACGCGGCGCTGGGAGGGCCGCGAGCTTGACCAGTGGGAAGTCTGGCACCGGACCTATCACGAAGCGCTGATCCGCGGCTGCGGCTCGCCGATCCTGCTGCAGTTCTGCAACATGCTCCACGACATGAACTACCGCTATCGGCGGTTGTTCCTGTCCACGCACGAGCCAGACCGCGACGTGGCCGCGGAGCACCGCGCGATCGCCGAGGCGACGCTCGCGCGCGACGTGGACAAGGCGTGCCGGCTGCTCGAGCGCCACATCGAGCGCACGGGACACCACCTCCTGCAGTCGATGTCGGACTAGGCGCCGGCGGCGCGGCGCAGCGCGCGGCCCCCGGGCCCGACCAGACGAGACCAGAGTGAGCCGCAAGCCCGTGTTCGTGTCCGCGGCGGCGACCGCCGCGGTGCTCGACTGGGGCGAGATGATCCGGGCGGTGCGCGCGGCCTATTCCGTCCCGCACCCGCCGCAGACGAGCGTCCGGGCCGTCGCCCGCGGCAACGGCACCTCGATCCGCGGCCTCGTCTCGTCCCCGCCGGGGACGCGCTGCATGGGCGCGAAGGTGTTCGGCGTCGCGCGAGCGCGCCAGGTCACCTACCTCCTGCCGCTCTTCGACCAGGAGACGGCCGAGCTGGTCGCGCTCGTCGACGCCCTGCACATCACGGCGCTGCGGACCGCGGCAACCTCGGCGGTCGCGGTCGACCGGCTGGCGCCGCGGCGTCCGGCGACGCTCTGCGTACTTGGGAGCGGCGACGAGGCCCAGGCGCACGTCCGGGCGCTCGCGGCGGTGCGCACGCTACGGGGTGTGCGGCTCTTCAGCCCGAACCCGGCGAACCGCGAGCGCGCGGCACAGACGCTCGAGCGCGAACTCCGGGTACCCTGCGCGGCGGTCGCGAGCCCCGCCGACGCGGTGGCCGGCGCGGACCTCGTCGTCGCCGCGGCGCGCTCCCGCGACGAGACGCCGATCCTCGACGGCGCGTGGCTCGCACCGGGCGTAGTCCTCGTGTCGGTCGGCTCGACGGTCCCGGAGCAGCGCGAGCTCGACGTCCGCTCGATCGAGGTCTGCGACCTCATCGTCTGCGACGCGGTCCACGAGGTCGTGAACGAAACCGGCGACTTCCTGGCGGCGAGGGCGGCGGGGGTGGCGTTCGAGGACAAGCTCGCGACGCTCAACGACCTCGTCGCCCACAAGGTGGACGCACGGGTGGCGGCCGCCCGGCAGCCGATGTACAAGTCGGTGGGTGCCGCGATCCAGGACGTCGTGATCGGAGAGATGGCCTATCGGGCGGCGATCAAGCTCGGCCTCGCCCCCGAGCTCGACGCGCGCCTGGAGATCAAACACCTGTAACCGGAGGGAAGCGCATGGCACGGTACAAGCGGCACGAAGCGCGCGAATGGGCGCGTGAGCACCTGCGGGGCGTGGCGAACGTCGTCATTCCCTCCTACACCCGCGACCTCAAGCGGCTGAACGAGCAGGGCATCCGCCACGACCTCCGGCTCGAAATCGAGTACGGATTCGCCGGAACCCTGCTGGTCTCGGAAGTGGCGATCACGCTCGACGAGTACCGTCAGTTCTTCGAGTGGGCGGCGGACGAGGCGAAGGGCCGCCTGATGCTGATCCACCACGCGAGCTGGAATGACCTCGAGGAGAACCTCGAGGCGGTACGGATCGCCGAGGCGAACGGCGCCGAGCTGATCCTGCTCTCCTATCCGCCGAACTTCTACCCGACGTCGGCGCAGGATATCTACGACTACACGCGCGCCTTCTGCGACGCGACCAGCCTAGCGGTCATGCTCTTCCCGGTGCCGCTCTGGGGATTCGACCGCGTGCACCCCGCGGATATCGAGTCGGCGGTCATCCGGCGGCTGATCAACAACTGCCCGAACGTCGCCGCGGTCAAGGCCGAGGGCGGGATGCCGAGCATCATGGGGTTCGTGGAGTGCCACCGCCTCTTCGGCAAGGAAATCGTCGTCACCTGCCCGCTCGAGGCCGACATGGTGCCGCTCGCTCAGCTCGCGCCGATGCGGTTCAGCGGGACGAGCAACACCGAGTACTTCGGGCCGACGATCCCGCGGATCTTTCGCCTCCTCCAGGCGGAGCGGTACGACGAGGCGACGCGCCTCTACTGGCAGATCCACCCGGCGCGCAAGGCCAACCAGGCCGCCAACGCCTACGTGTCGCAGACCCTCTTTCTGCACCGCATGCTCTGGAAGTTCCAGGGCTGGCTCAACGGCTTCAACGGTGGGCCGCTCCGCCGCCCGACGATGCGGCTGAACGACGGCCACATGAACATGCTGCGCCAGGGCCTCGAGAAATCCGGCATCAAGCCGACTGCGGATCCGAACGGCGCGTTTTTCGTGGGACGTAATCCGGGCTGAACCCGGCGCGCGCGCCGGGCGAATTCCCTGCCCGATCTATTGACCCCCCCTGGGGTGGGGTATATAGTCGCGCGCACATCGTTGGGCCGAAAGGCTTTTTTCCCCGGGCCGCGAGGCCTTTTTTCTTTGACGGTGCGGGCCGTCACAAGAGAAGAGGAGCTCATCATGACAGGCGAGAGGAAGTCGTACGGGGTCGCATTCTGCGACCGCGACGTACCCGTGACCTAGCTTCGCACCCCGGAGACCTTGATGCCTGTTCGAGCTGTCGCACCCAGGAAGACCACCCCGACCCGAACCCGGGCGCCACAGCGGCCCGAGCAACTCTTCGATACCCACCCCGAGACGAGCCTCGACTTCGAGCTCGTCCGCGCCGCCGCCAGGGAGCGCTACGACCGGCCGTTCCTCCTGATCGACAGCCGGATCATCCGCGAGAAGACGCGCCGGTTCGTAGCGGCGATGCCGCGCGTCCGGCCGCACTACGCGGTGAAGGCGAACCCCGACCCGAGGGTGCTGCGCGTACTGATCGAGGAGCGCGCCCGCTTCGAGATCGCATCCACCGCGGAGCTCGATCTCCTGCTCGAGCTCGGCGTGCCGGCGGCGCAGGTCTTCTACTCGAACCCGATGAAGTCGCGCGAGTGGATCGGCGACGCCGCGGCGAAGGGCGTCGAGTGGTTCGTGGTCGATGCGGTCGAGGAGCTGCGCAAGATGCACGCAGTCCGGCCGCAGGCGCAGCTGTACCTGCGGATCGACACGCCCAACATCGGCGCCGACTGGCCGCTCGCCGGCAAGTTCGGAGCGCACGCGGCCGAGATTCCGGAGCTCATCGCGGCCGCGGCGAGCCTCGGTGCAAACCTGGCCGGCGTCACGTTCCACGTCGGCTCCCAGTGTCGCAACCCGGAGAACTGGCGGGTCGGCCTCGAGAAGGCGCGCGCGGTCTTCGACCAGATGGTCGCGGCGGGCCTCGAGCCCCGCCTGCTCAACATCGGCGGCGGCTTCCCGGTGCGGCACGTGAAGCCGATTCCTTCGATCGAGGTCATCGGCGAGGTCGTGAACCGCGCGCTCGAAGCGTTCCCGCCGGAGATCGAGGTGATCGCCGAACCGGGGCGTTACCTGGTGTCCGACGCCGGCTACTTCGTGTGCCGCGTCGTCGGCACCGCGACCCGTAACGGCACGCGCTGGATGTACTGGGACGCCGGCCTCTTCGGCGGGATCATCGAGACCGCCGAGGGCCTCAAGTACAAGCTCCGCACCGACCGCGCCGGGCCCGATGTGAAATGGACGATCGCCGGGCCGACCTGCGACTCGGTGGACGTCATCCTGCGCGACGAGGAGCTGCCCGCCGACCTGCAGGGCGGCGACTTCGTCTACATCCGCAACGCGGGCGCGTACACGACTGCGTACGCGTCGTGCTTCAACGGCTTCCCGCTGCCCGAGGTGAGGCTGCTGTAGCGCCGGCGCGGGTCGGCCGATGCGGTTCCTGCCAGCCGATCCCGCGTTCGAAGCCCGCGTCCGCGCAAGCTTCGAACGGCAGGCGGCGATGAAGCTGATCGGCGCAACGCTCGTGCGCGTGGGGCCGGGCCTCGCGGCGATCGAGCTGCCGTATCGCACGGACCTTACCCAGCAGCACGGCCTCGTCCACGGCGGGATCGTCGCGATGATCGGCGACAACGCCGCGGGTTATGCGGCGTACACGCTGTTCCCGGCGGACAGCTCGATCCTCACGGTCGAGTTCAAGCTCAACCTCATGGCCCCCGCCGACGGCGAGCGGCTCGTCGCGACCGGCCGGGTGAAGAAGCCAGGGAAAACGCTCACGATCTGCGAGTTCGAGGTCGTTGCGCACAAGGGCGCAAGCGCGACCGTGTGCGCGCTCGGGCTCGAGACCTTGATCTGCCTCGCCGGAAAGCGGGACGCCCCCGGCGATCGGGACGGCTAGCGGGCGCGTTCGTAGGTCACGAACGTGAACCCCGCGCCCGGCTCCCGGACGGTCTCGCGCCACTCTGCGGGATCGAACGCCGGGAACAGGGTATCGCCCGCGTAGTCGGCATCGATCAGCGTCAGGTACAGCCGGTCGGCGCGCGGCAGCGCGAGGCGGTAGAGCTCGGCGCCGCCGATCACGAACACTTCCGGCGCGTCGCCCGCCGACGCGATCGCCTGGTCGAGCGAATGGACGACTTCGCATCCGGGCCAGCGCGCACCGGGCTCGCGCGTGACGACGATGTTGCGCCGCCCGGGGAGCGGGTGACCAATCGATTGGTGCGTCTTGCGGCCCATGATCACCGGCGCGCCCGTCGTGAGCCGCTTGAAGCGCTTGAGATCCTCCGGCAGGTGCCAGGGGAGGCGGTTGCCCGCGCCGATCACGCGGTTGCGGGCGAGCGCTGCGACGAGCGAGACGACCGGCATGGATCAACGGACCGGCCGCGCGCTCCGCACCCTCGCGCGGCCCGCCGTACGTCTCGCTCGCAAGTCCCCCATCAGCTCGGTCCACGGCCACGGCATGACAGCGCTCGCCGGCGGCGGCACCTGTATCATGGAGCGACCGATTATAGGATGCGCTCCCGCCGGCATTGAAGTTCGCCAACTTCTATTACCCGAAGTCGTTCCTGAAGCTCCTGCTGATCGGCTTCGTCGTCGTCGCCGCGCCGCTCGTCGTCGCGCTGGTGAACGCGGCGATCTCGATGCAGCGGCTCGCGAGCATGAGCGAGAGCGCGGTCGACCAGGCGGCGCAGGCCGCGCGCAGCTCGCGGCTCCTGATGGAGCAGGCGCTGTCGATGGAGCGCGTCGTGCGCCAGTACGTGATCCTCGACGACGCCGGACTGCTCGACGATTACGTCAAGATCCGCGCCAACTTCAAGCGCACGACGAGCGAGCTCTCGCTCCTGCCGCTCGACGAGTTGCAGCTCTCCGAGCTGAACCGCACCATCGACAAGGAGCAGGCGCTCTACGACGCGCTGTCGACGCAGCCGGCACAGGCCGCCGACCGCCGCAAGCTGATCGAGGGGTACGTGGACCTCTCGGGCCTCGCGAAGAACGTCCTGAACGAGTCCAACCTGCTGATCGACCGCGAGGTCGACCGGATGCGCGCGACTGCGGCGGCGACGCAGCGGGCGCTCTTCGTCGAGCTCGCGGCGGCGTTTCCGCTCGGCCTCGCGATCGCGGCGCTGTTCGCGTTCCTCATCGCGCGCCCGATCCGCCAGCTCGATCGCGCGATCCGCCGGCTGGGCGCCGGCGACTTCGGCGCCGCGCTGGACGTGCAGGGGCCCGCCGACCTGGAGTACCTCGGCGAGCGCCTCGAATGGCTGCGGCGACGGCTCGCGGCCGTCGAGGAGCAGAAGGCGCGGTTCCTGCGACACGTCTCGCACGAGCTGAAGACGCCGCTCACCGCGCTGCGCGAGGGCTCGGAGCTGCTCGCCGACGGCGCCGCCGGGCCGGTGACGCGCGAGCAGCGCGAGATCGTGTCGATCCTGCAGTCGAACAGCGTGCACCTGCAGCGGATGATCGAAGACCTGCTGCACTATCAGCGCGCGGTCGCCGGGGTCGAGCAGCTCAAGCTCGCCAAGGTGGATCTCGCGGCGGTGGCCCAGGGCGCGATCGACGGGCAGAAGCTCAACGCCGCGGGGCGCTCGATCGCATTTGCGCTCGACGCTAAACCCGCGCCGCTCCTCGGCGACGAAGAGAAGCTGCGCGTCGTCCTCGACAACCTGTTGTCGAACGCGGTGAAGTACTCACCCGAAGGTGGAACGGTGCGCGTCGAGGTCGCGGCGCGCGCGCGCGACGTCGCGCTCGAGGTCGCGGACGAAGGGCCGGGCGTGCCCGAGAGCGATCGCGAGAAGGTGTTCGACTGGTTCTTCCAGGGCGAGCGGCCGGCGGGCGCGCGCGTGAAGGGGAGCGGGCTCGGGCTCGCGATTGCGCGCGAGTTCGCCGTCGCGCACGGCGGCACCCTCGAGGCGCTGGCGGGGCCGGGCGGGCGGTTTCGCCTCGTGCTGCCGCAGGTCGCCTCGCGCAAAGAGGCGGGCGCGTGAAGCGCCGCGCGGCATTCGCCCTGATCGTGCTCGCCGGCTGCACGGCGGTGCAGCCGCCGGCGCCGGTCACGACCGTGCCGACCCAGCCGCCGGCTCCCGCCGTGCCCGCGCCATCAACGCCCGCTCCGTCGCCGCCGCCCGCGCCGACCGCCGAAGCAGAGGAGGCACGGCAGGTGGCGGAGCTTCTGAGTTACTATCAGCGCGTGGCAGGCCTCGGTCTGGAAGACCAGAAGCGCGAGCTTGCGACCGCGACGCAAGTCTTCAACCGCGAGCGCTCGAACGCGAGCCGCGTGCGCCTCGCGCTGGTGTACGCGATTCCGGGCAGCGCAGTGCAGGACGACGCCCGTGCCGCCCAGCTGCTCGAGCCGGTCGCCTCCGGCAGCGGCGCGCTCCGGCAGTTCGCCGGCCTCGTGCACGCTCAGGTCACCGACCGGCTGAAGACCCAGAAGCGGGCCGACCAGCTGAAGGACCAGGTCGAGCAGCTGCGCTCGATCGAGAAGGAGCTCATCGAGCGCGGAGGCCAGACGCCTCCGCCGCGAAAACCATGAACCGGCGGACGCGCTCGTTCGCGGCACGGCCGGTAGTGACGGGGATAAACAAAGGGGGGGCCATACGGGGGGGGTCGCCCCCTTCGCGTACGAGGGTTTTGTACCGCGCATGAACGCCAACCCGATGCAGAAGACGGTTCTCGTCGTCGACGACGACCCCGACCTCCTCAAACTCCTTGCCCTGCGGCTGACCGCCGCCGGCTACTCGGCGCAGACGGCCGAGAGCGGCGAGCGCGCGCTCGCGGTGATCGCGGTGTCTCGTCCGGACGTCGTGGTCACCGATCTCAAGATGGGTGGCATGGACGGCCTCGCGCTGTTCGAGGCGATCCAGCGCACCGCGCCAACCCTGCCGGTGATCATCCTCACCGCGCACGGAACGATCCCGGAGGCGGTCGACGCCACCCGGCGCGGCGTCTTCGGGTTCCTGCCGAAGCCGTTCGAGTCGCGGGAGTTGCTCGCGCAGGTCGAGCAGGCACTGAAACTCTCGTCGTCGTCCCCGGCCGGCGCGGCGGAGGCGTGGCGTGCGGGGATCGTCACCGCGAGCCCGCAGATCGAGGATCTGCTGCGGCGGGCGCGGCTGGTGGCGCAGTCGGATGCGAGCGTCCTGATCGTCGGCGCGAGCGGCGCCGGCAAGGAGCTGCTCGCCCGCGCAATCCATCGCGCGAGCAAGCGGCACGACGCGCCGTTCGTCGCGGTGAACTGCGCGGCGATCCCCGAGCCGCTCCTCGAGAGCGAACTCTTCGGCCACCGCAAGGGCGCGTTCACCGGCGCGAGCTACGACCACAAGGGTCTCTTCCAGTCGGCGGACGGCGGCACCGTGTTCCTCGACGAGATTGGCGACATGCCGGTCGCGCTGCAGGTGAAGCTCCTGCGCGCGCTGCAGGAGCGCGAGGTGCGACCGGTGGGCGCCACCCAGTCGGTGGCGGTCGACGTGCGGATCGTGTCGGCGACGCACCGCAATCTCGAGGAGCGGGTCGCGCGGGGGGAGTTCAGGGAGGACCTGTACTACCGGCTGAACGTCGTGTCGTTCACGGTCCCGGCGCTCGCCGAGCGGCGCGAAGACATCGTGCCGCTCGCACAGCACTTCCTGGCGGCGACCGCCGCGCGCTACGGCAAGGACGTGCGCGCGTTCGCGCCCGAGGCGCTCGAGCTCCTGATCGCCGCGCCATGGCCGGGGAACGTCCGCCAGCTCGCGAACGCGGTCGAGCAGGCGGTCGCGCTCGCGACCTCGCCGATCGTGCCGGCGGCGCTGGTCGCCGCGGCGCTCAAGAGCGAGCCGGTCGGCCTGACGCCGCTCGACGAGGCGAAGCGCGCGTTCGAGCGCGACTATCTCGTGCGCATCCTGCGGCTCACGCGCGGCAACGTCTCGCAGGCGGCGCGGCTCGCGCAGCGCAACCGCACCGAGTTCTACAAGCTGCTCGAGCGCCACCAGCTCCAGCCGGGCATGTTCAAGGGGGACAAGCGCGAGCGCGGCACGCTGAGCGTCGAGCGATGAGCGGCCGGCGCGGTCTCCTTTTCCTGGCGGTCGTCCTCGCCGCCGGGTGTGCGAGCGACGCGAACCTGCGGCCGGGCGCGCAGAACCCTTCCACGGTGACGAGCTCGGTCAATCTCTCGGGCTTTCCGCCCGAGTTCCGGCGCGGCTTCAGCGACGGGTGCGCGGCCGTGCGCGCGAGCGAGACCGCGCAGCGGCCGAAGGGCGAAGCGCAGTACGTCGCGGGCTGGCAGGACGGCTTCGACTACTGCAAGCCGCGCAAGTAGCGCACACCGTGTCGTCGCGTGGCGACACGGAGATCGAGAGCGAAATCTGATCGAACCGCTCCACGGCCGTCGTGGCGGGGCGACAACAGGCGCTCGGCGCGCCGGCATACACCGTTGATTCCGTTCAGGTTCTCCGCGCTGGCACGGCGGTTGCAACCGAGCGGCTCGAAGCGAAGGAGCCGCAATGGTTACGACGATGCGCACCCGGCCACAGTTGCTCGTCGCCGGAGCCGTAGCCTCGGTCGCGCTGCTTGGGTTGGGCGCGCTCGTCGTGCTCGCCCCGGCGCGAAGCCCGGAACGATCCGAGGCAGCGTCGGCTAAGGGGCCCGATGCAGCACCGAGGCTCGGCGCCGGCTCGTCCTGTGCGAGCTGCGGCACCGTCGAGGCGATCCGCACCGTCGTCGTGGCGAGCGGGGCGGACGGCGCGAAGCGCACGGTCTATCGCATCACCGTGCGCATGGACGACGGCTCCTTCCGGACGCTTTCACAGGCGCTGCCCCCGTCGGTGGCGGTGGGCGAAGCGGTCAGGATTACCGACGGCGCCGTAGTGAGGCCGACGCCGCAGGACACGAAAGGGTAACCACGGCGCGAAGCGCGCCCGGACAACAACACGATCACACCGTCCCCGGGAGAGCTCTCCCCGAGCAAGGTTCAGTTCAAAGAGCTCTCCATTCAGGCCCGCTCCCCTCCCCGCGGGCCTTTCTTTTTTCCTCCGCCGTCAGCCCGTCAGCTTCGAGAGCTCGCCGCTCAGCCGCGTTCGCAGCGCCTGCTCCGTCTCGTCGACGCCGTCGGCCGGCGAATCGAGGAACGCGATGGCTTCGCGGAGCGCGCCGCCGATCTCGTCCATCCGGCGCAGACGCTCGAAGAGCACCGTGCGCTGCTCGAGCAGGGCGGCGAGGTGCTGGTCGCAGCGAGCGATCGGGGTCGGGTAGTGGCTGATCTCCTCGTTCAGCCGCGCGACCCGGCGCTCGAGGTGGCGCTGCAGCTCGACCCACGGTGTCGGCACCGCGGCGGGCGCGAGCGCCTCACCGCCGGGCCTGCCGCGAATCGCCTGCGCCATGGCGGCTACTTCGGCTGCGGGACGATCCGCAGATACGGCCGCTGCGCCTTCCACCCGGCGGGGAGCTGTCTCTTGGCGTCCTCATCCGACACCGAGGCGGGGATGATCACGTCCTCCAGGTTCGAGTCGCCGATGATCGGGTAGTTGGCCGCCGTACCCTGCGTCTCCTTGATGTCGTTCGCCCAGCGCTTGTGGTCGTCGGT
>Ga0335082_10003108_pt1 | contig 17994 bp, 15 predicted proteins | sample Lox_Sample_41_FD_206718 | JGI IMG/M metagenome (GOLD analysis project Ga0335082, IMG submission 206718) | Soil microbial communities from Loxahatchee National Wildlife Refuge, Florida, United States - Lox_Sample_4.1 | ecosystem: Environmental > Terrestrial > Soil > Wetlands | place: USA... | reverse complement strand
CCATGCGGGAAACCTCCTGGCCGGAACGGACAACAGTGGCCTCATTTATCGCATCTCGCCCCAAGGCGAGGGGTTTGTGCTGTACAGCGCCCCGAAAAAAGAAATTACCGCACTGGCGGTGGACGCACAGGGCAACATGTACGCTGCCGGGGCCGGGGACAAAAGGGGAGGAGCGCCAACTCCGCCCCCGACCGCACCTGGAGGCCCCACTCCCATTGCGCCAGTTCCCACCATCGTGATCCAGCAGGCTCCGACCCAATCAACAGGTGGGGTTCCGGGTATTGCGCCCGTTCCCTTCCCCAACGTCCTGAATGTGGGCGGGTCGGAAGTGTATCGAATCGCCCCCGACGGTTCTCCCAAGACCATCTGGTCATCGAAGGACGACCTGGTGTATGCCTTGGCATTCGACCGGGCAGGCCGGCTGTTGGCCGGCACCGGCAACAAGGGCCGGATCTACGCGATTCAGGGTGATGAGTTTACCGACCTGTCCAGGGCCAGCGCCAACCAGGTGACGGCATTTGCCCCCGCTCCACAGGGAGGCCTGTACGCAGCCACCAGCAATCTGGGTAAGGTGTTTCTTATAGGCGCCAGTCCGGTGACGGAGGGAAGCTACGAGAGCGATGTGTTCGACGCCAAGATCTTTTCCAAGTGGGGACGCGCCGAAGTTCTTGGCACGGGCAACTTTGAACTCTTCGCCCGCACCGGCAACGTGGACGACCCTGACCGCAATTGGAGTCCGTGGAAGAAAGTTGACCTGGCAAAGGAACTTCCCGTAGACGCTCCTGCGGCCCGTTTCATTCAGTGGAAGGCCGTGCTGCACTCCGGAAGTCCAGCGCCGCGAGTCGAGCGCGTCGCAATCAACTACTTGCCCAGGAACGTAGCGCCCGAGGTGGACGACGTGACAGTGATGGTTGGCATGAGAATACCGCCCTCGACGCACACCAGTAACACTTCTCCAGAGGGCACAGCCTACGAGACGCCCTTAGCCATGGTGCCCGACAAACACTCCATCGCCGTGAAGTGGAAGGCGCACGACGCCAACGACGACCAACTGGTGTACAGCGTGTACTACCGCGGTGACGGCGAACAGCAATGGAAGAGGCTGCGTGACGACGTAACCGACCGCTATGTGGACCTGGAGTCGGACCTGTTCCCCGACGGCGGCTACGAAATACGGATCGTAGCGTCCGACGCGCCGTCTCACTCGCCCAGCGAGGCGCTCACCGCGGAGAAGGCCAGCGACCGCTTTGAGGTGGACAACACGCCGCCCAAGGTCGAGTTCACCAACACCGCGGTCCAGGGAGGCAAGCTGCATCTCGCGTTTCGCGCAACGGACAGCTTCTCGCCCATCAGCCGCGCCGAGTACTCTTTCGATGCTGGCGATTGGCAGACCGCCGAGCCGGTGGGGCAGATTTCCGACTACAAGGTGGAGAGCTACGATTTGACGCTGCCCCTGCCCACGGCTGACAAAACCGCCCCGACGGGCGAACACACGGTGGTAGTGCGGGTGTTCGACCGACATGAGAATGTTGGCGTTGGTAAGATGGTGATCAAAAATCCCAGATGAAACTGCACGCCTTCCTTGATCTTGCAGGTTTGGCAGTCTGCTCGGTCTATTGCACGATTCCCCTCTTTTGGCTGGTGTTTCATCGCTTTGTGGAACGTTGGCGAAAGTATGGGCGCACGGCCTATTTCGCGATCATTCCTGCCTGGGGAGTCTTCATCGCCGGGGCGTTCGCTCTGGGCTGGCCGATCCGGCACCTCCACCTGTACGAAAGCTGGTTACCCTGGGGGCTCGGAGGGCTGTTTATCCTCGCTGGCTTTTCAATTTATCGCTCCGCGTTGCTGGGATTTGACCGGGCACGGGTGTCAGGCCTGGCGGAACTCGAGCCGCAGCAGCACGATCAAAAGCTCGTAGTCACAGGCATCCGCACCCAGGTGCGGCATCCCATTTACCTCGGCCACCTCTGCGAGGTCTTCGGCTGGACGGTCGGCACCGGGTCGCTTGCGTTGTGCGCCCTGCTCGTCTTTGCGGCGATCACCGGTGCAATCATGCTGCGCAAGGAGGATGCCGAGTTGGAGCAGCGCTTCGGCGACCTCTATCGGCAGTACCGCGACCGCGTGCCGGCACTGCTGCCCAGGTTCCCGGTGTGAAGCAGCCGGCCGCCGCGCTCCCGGCCCTGCCCTATTCGCTACAATGAAGTTTCGGCGGGATGAGGCCGCGTCCCGGGGCCTTTAGCGATGCAATTCGAACTCTTTGTAGCCGCGCGGTATCTCCGGGCCAAGCGCCGCCAGGCGGTCATCGGTGTCATCACCGTCATCTCCATAATCGGAGTCGCGGCGGGCGTGGCCTCCCTCATCATTGCTCTAGCGATCAACAACGGCTTCCGCCAAGACCTGCAGGACCGGCTGCTCGGGTCCACGTCGCACATCAATCTGCTGCGGGTGGAGGCCGACGGCATCCGCAATTGGCGGCCACTGCTGTCGCAGTTGGTCAAGCAGCCCCATGTGATCGCCGGAGCGCCCGCGATCTACGAGCAGGTGCTGATCTCACGCGGCGCCCGCGCCCAGGGGGCCATTCTCAAAGGAATCATTCCGGCCGAGGAGAACAAAGTCAGCGACCTGCTGAGTTCCGTCAAGTCGGGGTCGGCGGCGCCGCTATACGCGCAAGAAGGCCAGTCCCAAGCCCAGCCTCCCGCCGATTCGGACGAGCCCAACCCATTCACCGCGCGCCTCACCGCATCGCTGGCACCCATCGTGCTGGGCAAGGACATGGCCGACCAACTCGGGGCGACGGTCGGCTCGGTCGTGACCGCCACCAGCCCCCAGGGCGAGTTGACCCCGTTCGGGATCGTCCCCAAATACGCGCGCTTCAAAGTCGTCGGCATTTTCAGTTCCGGCTTTTACGACTACGACAACACTTGGGCATTCATTCGCTTGTCGGACGCTCAGCGCCTGTTCGACCTCAGCGATGTGGTCTCGGTGCTTGAATTCAAGGTGGACGACATTTACAAGGCAGGCGAGATTGGCCGCCAACTCGAAGCCGTCGCGGGCAAAGGGTTCATGTCCACCAACTGGATGGAGCAAAACCGCGCACTGTTCCACGCCCTGCGGCTGGAGCGGGTGGTGACGTTTATTACCATCGGCCTGATCGTCTTTGTCGCCGCGCTCAACATTCTGATCTCGCTGATCATGATGGTTATGGAGAAGACCCGCGACATCGCCGTGCTGGTGTCGATGGGTGCCAAGAAGCGGCAGGTGCGCCGAATCTTCATGCTGCAGGGAGTGCTGATCGGCGTGATCGGCACGGTGATCGGGCTGGTGCTGGGTTACTCGATCTCCCGGGCTGCCGGGCAATACCACCTACTGTCGCTCTCGGCCGAGGTGTATTCCATCGACTATGTCCCGTTCGCCCCACGCTTCTGGGATGCTGTGCTGGTTTCGGTCGTTGCCATCGGCATTTCGTTCGTTGCCACGCTGTATCCCTCATGGTCCGCGGCCGGCGTTTTGCCGGCCGAAGCGCTGCGCTACGAATAGGCGACCAATTCGTGCGTAATTCCCTTTCCTTCTGCTCTCTCGCTGCGGCGCAAGTGTCACTGACGCGGGCTTGCGTAACGTGATTTAATTTGAATGTGGCTGGCGTTTTCAGCACATCGGCGCTCAGTGCAAGTTGTGACGGCGATTTGACAAGGCTCCGTGATCCCTGAGGCGGACAACTGCATCTAACGGAACAAGGCGAGTTACTCCGCGTACGGAACTTGAGAAAGGTGTTCCGCTCCGGAAGTTCGGAACTCGTGCTCTTTGAGAATTTGTCGTTCCAGGTGCAGACCGGCGAGATGCTGGCCATCGTGGGCGAGTCGGGCGCGGGCAAGAGTACCTTGCTGCACATCCTCGGAGTGCTTGATAGGGCTTCCGCAGGTGACGTATACTTCGCCAAACTCGACTTGGCAACGCTCTCGGAGGACGAGGCCGCTGATTTCCGGGGACGCGAGCTTGGGTTTGTGTGGCAGTTTCACTATCTGCTTCCCGAGTTCACGGCCGTTGAGAACGTGGCCATGCCCTTGTTGATGCGGGGTACGGGCCGGCGGGATGCAGAGCAGCAAGCCCTGCACTGGTTGCAGGAGGTGGGGTTAGCGGACCGTTCCAGTCACCGGTCCGGCGAACTGTCTGGTGGGGAGCAGCAACGGGTAGCGCTGGCCCGTGCGCTGGTGACCAGACCGAAGATCCTGATGGCTGATGAGCCTACGGGGGACCTCGACAACCGTACAGCGGACGCGGTATTTGAGTTGATCGCGAAACTACATCGGGACTATCGGCTCACCTCGCTCATCGTTACTCACAACCATGCGTTCGCGCGGCGCTGCGACAGGGTACTTCACTTGGAACGCGGCCGCATGGTGGAGGTGTCGCCGCAGTCGCTCTCCGCTTGAGGAAACCGGCGGAAGCCATGCGGGATTGAGAGTTCTTGAGGCCGGATAAGAACGGTCCTCATCATTCGGTCTCGGAGATTTTGCGAGGCCGGCGGTCGGGGGAAAGGCAGTCACAGAAAGCTCCCGAGAAGAGTGGGTCCGGAATGGGGGAAACGTCCCGGGGAGCTTTTGGAGAGGTCCAATGTTTGAACGGTACACGGAAAAGGCCCGGCGCGTCATCTTCTTCGCAAGGTATGAAGCCAGCCAGTTTGGTTCTCCGTACATTGAGACGGAGCACTTGCTGCTGGGTCTGTTGCGCGAGGACAAGGCGCTCACCAATCGGTTTCTGCGATCGCATGCTTCGGTGGAGTCCATCCGCAAGCAGATCGAGGCCCATACGACCATTCGGGAAAAAGTATCAACCTCCGTGGACCTGCCCCTGAGCAACGAGTGCAAGCGTGTGCTGGCCTACGCAGCGGAAGAAGCCGAGCGTCTTTCGCATAAGCACATCGGCACCGAGCACCTGCTGCTGGGTCTTCTGCGCGAAGAAAAGTGCTTTGCGGCGGAGATTCTGCACGAGCGCGGCCTGCGCCTGTCCACCATTCGCGAAGAGTTATCGCGTACCTCGCAGGAGAAGGCCCAGCCCTCGCAGCGCAACCGCGAGTCGTCTCTCCTGTCGGAGTTCTCCCGCGACCTAACGCAGTCGGCCATGGACAATCAACTCGACCCGCTGGTCGGTCGCGACGGCGAACTGGAGCGCGTTGTCCAAATCCTGTGCCGCCGCACCAAGAACAACCCCGTACTGATTGGTGAGCCTGGCGTAGGCAAGACCGCAATCGTGGAAGGCTTGGCGCAGCGCATCGCCGATGGCGAGGTGCCGTCGTTCCTGGCGGACAAGCGAATCCTGGCGCTGGATCTTTCGCTGATCGTAGCCGGCACGAAGTACCGCGGCCAGTTCGAAGAGCGACTGAAGACCATCATGAAGGAGCTGATGGAGTCGCAGAATTCCATCATCTTCATCGACGAGTTGCACACCCTGGTGGGCGCGGGATCGGCGGAAGGTTCGCTCGATGCCGCGAACATCCTGAAGCCCGCACTCTCCCGCGGCGAGATTCAGTGCATCGGCGCCACCACGCCGGCCGAGTTCCGCAAGTCGATCGAGAAGGACCGCTCCCTGGAGCGCCGCTTCCAGGCAGTGAAGGTACCGCCTCCGACGGAAGCTGATGCGGTCAAGATTCTGTTCGGCATCAAGGAGCGCTACGAGAAGTTCCACGCTGTCACGTACACCGACGACGCTATCACTATGTCGGTTTCGCATTCAAACCGGTACCTGCCCGACCGCTTCCTGCCCGACAAGGCCATCGACCTGATCGATGAGGCCGGGGCGCGTGTGAAGCTGCGGCAGACTTCCCTGCCGGAAGACATCACCGAGGTGCAGAAGCGCATCAAGTTCATCGTCCATCGCATGGAGAACGCCATCGCGAACCACGAGTTCGAAAAGGCGCGCTTCTACTCCGACGAAGAACGCAAGGAACGCGACAACCTGCGCACCCTGCGCGAGAAGTATCACCTCGACGAGTCGTCCACGGGCGTGGTCGGCCGCGAAGACATCGAGGACGTGGTCTCCCGCTGGACGGGCGTGCCGGTCGCGTCCATCAAGGAAGAAGAGAGCCAGAAGCTGCTGCGCATCGAAGAAGAGTTGCACAGGCGAGTGATCTCGCAGGACCGCTCGATCTCCGCCCTGGCGCGCGCCATTCGCCGCTCACGTGCCGGGCTGAAGAGCCCGAACCGTCCCATAGGCTCGTTCCTGTTCCTGGGTCCGACTGGCGTGGGCAAGACCGAAGTCGCGCGCACCCTGGCGCAGTTCATGTTCGGCAGCGAAAAATCGCTGGTGCGCTTCGACATGTCGGAGTACATGGAGAAGCATTCGGTCTCCAAGCTCATCGGCTCGCCTCCGGGATACGTGGGTTATGAAGAGGGCGGCCAGTTGACCGAGCGTGTCAAGCGCGCGCCGTACTCCGTCGTGCTGCTCGACGAGGTCGAGAAGGCGCACCCTGACTTGTTTAACATCCTGCTGCAGGTGTTCGAAGACGGCCAGTTGACCGACGGACTTGGCAACACGGTGGATTTCAAGAACACCATCATCATCATGACATCGAACATTGGCGCGCGTCACTTGCAGAAACGCACCGGCTTGGGCTTCCAGTCCGAAGCCGAGGACATGATCTCGTCCAAGGTCGAAGACATGGTGCGGAACGAAGTGAAACGCACGTTCAACCCCGAGTTCCTCAACCGTCTCGACGAGGTCATCATCTTCAACGCGCTGACCGAGGCGGACCTGATCCAGATCGTCGAGCTGATGGTGAACCAGCTCAACCAGAACCTGGCGCAGCGTTCCATCACGGTCACGGTAACGGAGGATGCCCGCAAGTGGGTCCTCAACAAGACGGTCGTCGATCGCAGCTATGGTGCCCGTCCGCTGCGGCGCGCACTGCAGAAATACATCGAGGACCCGCTCTCGGAAGCGCTCATCCAGGGAACCTTTGCGCAGCGCCCGGCGTTCATCGAAGTTTACTTGGAGAACGATCAGCTCTTCTATCGCCCCGTCGGCGAAGAGAAGGTCGAGGGCGTGCTGCTTTACAGCAACTAAGCGTGGAGACACTGGCACACTGAGGGGAGCGGCGACGCTCCCCTTTCTTGTTCAATGAGCGTCAACCGTCGCTAGCGATTCCAAAGACCTCCGCACGTCCAATTGGCGCCCTTACGCCGCGTCCTTACTTTTCTGCATAATGGCTTTCTCCGTTCCCACGCCAATCGTGAAACCTTTCAACGGCGAGTCAATCTGATGCTGTATCGATGCTCCTGATTCACCATCTGTGGCGATGACGAGCGAACTTCACAAGGAGAAACAACCGATGATTACATACCGTCGCGCCAGTGTTGCAGGCAACCAGATTTTCTACCGCGAGGCAGGATCGAAAACGAACCCCACCTTGCTCCTGCTACATGGTTTCCCGACATCCTCTCACATGTTCCGCAACCTCCTTCCAATACTCGCCGGCGAGTATCACGTTGTTGCCCCAGACCTGCCCGGATTCGGCTTTTCGGACGCGCCCGACCGGAATCAATTTCGCTACACTTTCGAGAATCTGTCAAAAACCATCGGCCGATTCACTGAAGTTATTGGCCTGGACCGTTTCGCCATTTACGTCTTCGATTACGGTGCGCCCGTAGGTCTGCGGCTTGCCCTGGCGCATCCTGACAAAATCACGGCGATAATCTCGCAAAATGGCAATGCCTACGAAGAGGGGCTGAGCCAGGGGTGGAATCCAATCCAGAAATACTGGCAAGAACCGACGACGGCCAACCGCGATGCTCTTCGGGAGTTTCTGACTCCGGGGACTACCCAGTGGCAGTATACCCACGGTGTAACGGATGAGAACTTGGTAGCGCCAGAATCGTATTCTCTGGATTCTTACCTGCTCACACGGCCGGGCAACGACGAAATCCAGCTCGACCTATTCCTCGACTATGCCAGTAATGTCGCGCTCTACCCGAGATTCCAGGAGTATTTCCGGACGAGGCGTCCGCCGCTGCTCGCCGTCTGGGGCAAAAACGATCCGTTCTTCCTGCCGCCTGGCGCAGAAGCATACAAGCGCGACATCCCCGACGCCGAAGTCCACCTGCTCGACACCGGACACTTTGCGCTGGAAACCCACTTCGCAGCGATCGCTGATGCCATCCGCGAGTTCCTGGGCCGAAAGCTCGCCCGAACGAATATCGCAGCCTAGCTATTGGGGTGACCCTCGAGCACGCGGGGGGCGGCGACGCTCCCCGTTCTTTTGGTACCTTGGAAGGGCATGGGGAACGGGCAAAGCAAGCGGATCGCCGTCGATATGGACGAGGTGCTGGCCGACACGCTCACGCAGTTCCTCTCCGAATACAACCGCGAATTCGGCGAGAACATCACCAAGGCTGACCTTGTCGCGCGCAAACTGGTGGAGATCGTCCCTGCAGACCGCCGGGCGCGCCTGCGCCATTACGCACTTAGCCCCGGGTTCTTCCGTGATATCCCGCTCATGCCCGGAAGCAGGGACGTCTTCTCTGAGCTGCGCGAGCGCTACGAAGTCTTCATCGCCACCGCCGCCATGGAATTCCCTAGTTCCTTCAACGAAAAGTACGCCTGGATCAAAGCCCACTTCCCTGATTTTCCCGATAGCCACATCGTGTTCTGCGGCGACAAAAGCGTCATCGCCGCTCATTTCCTCATTGACGACAGTCCCCGCCATTTCGCCCGATTTGCTGGCCAGGGTTTCCTGTTTACCGCGCCCCATAATCGCGCCGAGAACCGCTACCCGCGGTTGAACAACTGGGCGGACGTGCGGCGGCAGTTTCTCAATGGCGAGTAGCGGCGCGCCCTTCCGTGACATCTTGGGACGCACAGGGGCGACCACCGCGCGATTGGTATGCAAGTCGCCGCACCTCCAACCCCGCCAGCGAAACTACTCCGATTACAATGGAAGGTTGCCGTTCATCCGCAATCGCATTCTGTAAAGGAGCACTCCTTGATCGCACGCTATACCCGTCTCGAGATGGGGCATATCTGGAGCGACCAGAACAAGTTCCGCACTTGGCTCGAAGTCGAGTTAGCGGCCACCGAAACCCTGGCCGAGGCCGGAATTGTGCCGAAATCGGCGGCTGTCGCGATCCGCGAGAAGGGCGACTTCGACCTCGACCGCATTAACGCCATCGAAGCCGAAGTGAAGCACGACGTCATCGCTTTCACCACCGCGGTGGCCGAAAAGGTCGGACCAGAGTCGCGCTGGCTGCATTACGGCCTCACCTCCAATGATGTGGTTGACACCGCACAGGCGCTGCTCGTCAAACAAGCGTCGGCCATCATCCGCGAAGACCTCAAGAAGCTGCGCGACGTGCTCAAGCGCCGTGCCTGGGAGTTCAAAGACACTCCCATGATCGGCCGCACCCACGGCGTGCACGCCGAGCCCATCACCTTCGGGCTGAAGCTGGCCAACTGGTACTCCGAGATGCTGCGCAACATCGACCGCTTCGAGTTGGCGGCCGAGCAGATGCGCGTGGGCAAGTTGTCAGGTGCCGTCGGCAACGGCGCGCACCTTGACCCCGAGTACGAGGAGAAGATTTGCCAGCGCCTGGGCCTGAACGTCGCGGCGGTATCGTCGCAGGTCATCCAGCGCGACCGGCACGCATTCTACGTCAGTACGCTGGCCGTTATTGCCTCCACCCTCGACATGATCGCGACGGAGGTGCGCCACCTGCAGCGCACCGAAGTGCGCGAAGCCGAGGAATACTTCAGCGAGAAACAGAAGGGCTCGTCAGCCATGCCGCACAAGCGCAATCCCATCACTTGCGAGCAAATCAGCGGCCTGGCGCGGGTAGTGCGTGCCAACACTCAAGCTGCGCTGGAAAACGTCGCGCTGTGGCATGAGCGCGACATCTCGCACTCGTCGGTCGAGCGCGTCATCCTGCCGGATTCGACTATCCTCGTGGACTATCTGCTGAACAAGACCGCTAACCTGATTGCCACTCTGATGGTCTACCCGCAGCGTATGATGAAGAACCTCGAGTCGACGGGCGGGCTGGTGTTCAGCGGGCGGTTGCTGCTCGATCTGGTGGAGGCCGGCGTGCTGCGCGAAGATGCCTACCGCATCGTTCAAGCCAACGCCATGAAGGCGTGGAAAGAAGACCTGAACTTTCACGACCTCATCATGAAAGACAAGGAAATCACTTCCAAGGTGACGCGCGAGACACTCGAGCACGCCTTCGACCTGAAACGGCCGTTGCGTAACATCGACAAGATTTTCCATCGCGTCTTTGGCGCGACCAGTGGCGACTGGGGCGTCTAGATTTCCATGCCTCTCTTCGCAGAAGTGGTGAATTCACTTCAGAGACACGGATTTGGTTCTTTCTTTTCCTCAGCTCTTCTCCGTGTCTTCCGTGCCTCCGTTCCGAAAGAACTCGCGCTTACGGCAGCCGGTTGATGATCGACGCCACGTACCCTGCCCCAAAGCCATTGTCGATATTCACCACCGAGACATTCGAGGCACAGGAGTTCAGCATCCCCAGCAGTGCGCTCAGGCCCTGAAACGAAGCTCCGTAGCCCACGCTGGTCGGCACGGCGATCACCGGAACGCCTACCAGGCCACCGACCACACTGGGCAGCGCGCCTTCCATGCCCGCGCAAACGATCACCACGCGTGCGCCGGTCAGCGCCTCACGCTGGGCCAGCAGGCGATGGATGCCGGCCACGCCCACGTCGTACACGTGCTGCACCACGTTACCCATGACCTGTGCTGTGACCACCGCCTCTTCGGCCACAGGTATGTCGCTGGTTCCTGCCGAGACAACCACAATCTTTCCCTTGCCGCGCACAGTCTCGTCCTGCATGAACGTGATGGCGCGCGCCAGCTCGTGATACTCGGCTTTGCGGAACCTGCGCTTCACGGCCTTGAACTGCTGCGAGGTCGCGCGCGTCGCCAGCACATTGTTTCCGTGCTTCGCCAACCGGGCAAAAATCGCTGCCAGATCCTCCGGCGTCTTCCCCGGCCCGAAGATTACCTCCGCCATGCCCACCCGCAGCGCGCGGTGGTGGTCCACATTGGCGAAACCCATGTCCTCAAAAGGTAGGTGCTTGAGCTGTTGCATCGCCTCGTCAGGCGAGAGTTTGCCCTTTCGCACCTGCTCGAACAGTGTCTTAATGGCTTCCGATTTCATGCGCTCATGAGCGATGACCGCCGCACTGCGAGATTATCACTTGCGGATGTGGCGCCGACAACCGGGCAGCCGGGAGGCCATCACGGCAATGTTACGATTAAGATCTGCCATGCCTTCTGCCGAGTCTGCCGCACCGCTTACGCTGACCGTCGCCGCCACCGGAGCCAGCGGCTCGATCTTCGTCCAGCACCTGCTTGACGCGCTGGATCGCGACCAGCGCGTCGAAACCGTCAACCTCATTTTCTCGGACGGTGGGCTGCGGGTGATGGCCGAAGAGCTTGGTGTCGGTGGGCGCAACGAGATTGTGAGCAAGTTGTTGGGCCGCGAATCTAAAAAGTTCCACCAGCAGAACAACTCCGATATCGGCGCCAACATCGCTAGTGGCTCTTATCCCACCGACGCTATGATCGTGTTGCCCTGCAGCATGGGCACGCTGGCGCGCATCGCCCATGGCATGGCCATCCAGTTGATCGAGCGCGCCGCCGATGTCTGCCTCAAGGAGCAGCGGCCGTTGGTTCTGTGCGTGCGCGAAGCGCCATTCAACCTCATTCATCTCCGCAACATGACCCTGGCCGCCGAGGCCGGCGCGACCATTTTTCCCGTCATTCCGGCGTTCTACTTCCATCCGAGTTCCACCGACGATATCGCCCGCGAGTACGTGAACCGCGTGCTGGCGCATGTGGGCTTACCACAGGCCGGCGCCTATCGCTGGAAGGAAAATCAGAGCGTCTAATCGGCAGCGTGTCGCAGCTTCTTCTGCCGCTGCCGGAGCATTTCCAGAAACTGCCGCATCGTCTCCGGAGAGTGCCCGGCGAAGTGATTGTTCACGTAGGTGTACACCTTGAGGCCGCGCGACAGCAGGGCGTCCACCACCGCGCTCCACTCTATGAGCTCGCGGGTGCGGTCCACCACGGTCTTGTCCCACGTCTTGGTCACTTCCTCGATAGCGTAGCGGTCGCCTAATAGCCGCATGTACACGAAGTCGGCGGTGGCAAGATCGCTGCTGCGCACAAGTTCAGACGGTCGCGACATCCACGGATGGTCGATCAGGGTGAACGCAACGTTGTGTTTTCGCAGCAGATCGAGCAACGCCGGTCCTACCCAGGCTTTGTTGCGGATCTCCAGTGCGAACTGAAATCCCTTCGGCAGCTTCGGCAGGAACCCGCGCAGCCTCTCGAAGAACTCCTCCGGTCGGGGAAACGTCTTTTTGTTGAAGTAAGGGAACTGGAGGAGCATGGGCCCGAGTTTGTGCTCCAGCACCGCCATGACATTCACGAACGCTCGGAACTGCCCATCGCAATCCACCAGACACGATTCATGCGTGATCGCCTGCGGTGCCTTGCAGGCAAAAACGAAGTCCTCGGGCGTTTGTTCATACCATCCGCGCACGGTTTTCTCGCTAGGAATGCGGTAGAACGTCGAGTCCACCTCGACGGTGCGGAATTGCTCCGCGTAGTAGCCGAGGTAACCGGCCCTCTTCACACGGGGCGGATAGAACGTCTTTTCCCATCCCTGGGCGGTGAACGAGCAACTTCCCAGATACAGATGATCGAGCTTTTCCACCATGGCATTGTAGGCGATTCGCGCAGGTTTGCCGCGAGGGGCGGCGACCGGCCTCGTATAATCGGCGCGAAACCCGTATCGAACACCGTGCACAATCATCTCAGTAGCGAAATCAAGCGCCTGGCACTTGAGGCCGGATTCGACCTCGCCGGGATAGCGAGTGCCGCGGACGCTCCCGAACACACATTCTTCCGGAAGTGGATTGCCAACGGCACCGCAGGCGAGATGAGTTACCTCGAAGCCCGCAACGACGCGGGCAACCTGAAACGGGCTTCGCTGGCCAACGCGGCGCCGTGGGCCCGATCGGTGGTGGTGTGCGCGATGAATTACAACACCGGCCAGCCCTACTCCACCCACGCCGGGACCACCACGCAGGGCTGGATTTCTCGCTACGCGTGGACCCAGCGAGACTACCATGACGTGCTCCTGGCCAGGCTCAGGCAGCTTGAGGCTAAGGTCGCCGAGCTGTGCGAACAACGCATCAGTGGCGCTCTGCGAACGTGGTGCTACGTCGATACCGGCCCGGTGATCGAGCGCGTGTTCGCCAAATATGCGGGAGTCGGCTGGATCGGCAAGAACACCTGCATTCTCAATCAACGTCTGGGGTCGTGGCTGTTTCTCGGTGTCATTCTTATGTCGATCGAATTGACGCCCGGTCTGCCATCTCCCGATCGCTGTGGCTCCTGCACGCGATGTCTCGACGCCTGCCCCACCAACGCTTTTCCGGCTCCCTACCAGCTCGATGCCACCCGCTGCATCTCGTATCTGACGATCGAGAAGCGAGGAACAATCCCTGAGCATCTTCGTGGTGGAATCGGCCGCCAGGTGTTTGGGTGCGATATCTGCCAGGACGTTTGTCCCTGGAACCGCCATGCGCCTCCGGCCACGACTCCAGAGTTCGAGTCCCGCGCACGCCTGGTCAATCCGGAGCTCGATTGGCTGGCACGGCTTGGTCCCGACGAATTCCGCGAGGTATTTCGCGGAACGCCGGTCAAACGCGCCACGCACAAGGGCATGCTGCGCAACGTCGCCATCGCCATGGGCAACAGCGGCGAAGAACGGTTTCGACTCATTCTCGAAGAACTTGCCCGCCATGATGACCCGACGGTTCGTGAAGCGGCCGAGTGGGCACTCCGCATGCTTCCCAACGAAACGCAATCGGGAGACACATGAGCGCGGGCGGGTCTGTTCGATTCCTACTAGGCGCTCGCGTCAACGGCATGCGACGTCGCTTTGTGTGTGACAACCCGCTCAATTCTGGCTATAAAAGACAGCATGACGGAAGCGCTCAAACGCCGCTTGAAGCAGTCGCGTTTTGCCTCGCCTCAGCAGGAAGCAATGTTGAGCGTCGCGGTCGCTGCCGCTGCCGTCAACGGCCTCATGGATCAAATTTGCGACAAGTACGGGTTAACCCGTCCCCAGTACAACTTGCTGCGCATACTTCGCGGAGTGCATCCCGAGGGCCACCCGCGCTGCGAAATTGCCCAGCGCATGATCGAACGCGCGCCCGACATCACCCGGCTGGTTGACCGCCTCCAGGCCCGGGGACTGGTGCGGCGTTCGCGTGGCGGAACTGACCAGCGCCAGGCCATTGCGCGAATTACCCCCAAGGGGCTAAAACTTCTGGACACAATCCAGCCTGAGCTGGACGCCCTGTCCGCCGCGCGACTGCACAAGCTGAGCAACCAGGACTGCCATGAACTCAGCCGCTTGTGCGCTCTGATTTTTGAAGAAGAGGCGTGCCCCGGTGGCAACTTGCCCCATCCTAAGACGGTTCCATAGTCAATGTGGTACGGCTTTCGCCTCGAAAGGGTACGGCTTCACAGGCTAGGAAAAACCCGCTTCGGACGATGTTTTGAAAGGGCACAGCTTTAGCTGTGCCGTTAAGCGCTTTATTTTTGGTCCGCCGAGCGGACCTTAGTCCGCGAGGTGTGCGCACTTCCGACTTTCTCAGCAGCCTCTTCAGCCGTGCCGCAAGAGTCCCTTATTATTGATCCGCCGGGCGGACTTTAGTCTGCGAGGCGTGTGCACTTCCGACTTTTTCAGCAGCCTCCTTAGCCCCGGAGGAAAATCGGTCTACACCTTCTGTGAAAATGGACTCACTAATCTGACCCCTGCACGAAGTTGAATCCTCGCCCGTCCTGGCGCATCTTATGTGTTGTAACACGTAACTATATGTTGCAACATAGAAATCGCCGCACAAGGAGAGGCCCATGGACACCCTGCTGATCGTCAACTCCAGTCCCCGCAAAAACTCGGTTTCGCGCACACTCACCGGCAGATTCGCCGCTCAATGGCTGGCCACCAATCCTGCCGGCCGAATCATCGAGCGCGATTTGTCCGACGGCTCAATTCCCTATTTGAGCGAACCCTGGATCGAGGCCGCTTATACGCCGGAGTCGGCGCGTTCGACGGTCCAGCGTGAATTACTGGCCTTATCGGACTCGCTGATTGACGAAGTGCTGTCGGCTGACGTGATCCTACTGGGTGTACCCATGCACAATTTCTCGGTGCCAGCCACCTTCAAAGCGTGGATTGATCAGATCGCGCGTGCCGGAAAGACCTTCAGCTACGGCGACCAGGGGCCCAAGGGATTGATTCCGTCCAACAAGAAAGTGGTCGCGATTCTCTCGCGAGGAGGCGTGTACGCCGGCGACGGACCGCAAGGTTCGGCCGACTTCCAAGTGGCATACCTGCGGCAGATCCTGGGATTCGTGGGATTGACCGACGTGACATTCGTCCATGCCGACCGGCAGAGCATGGGCGGCCAGGCAGCGCAGTTTTCCTCCGAGAAGGCGATGAAGCAAGTAGCTGCTCTGGCCAGTGAAATGCCCTCCATCACTGTTGCGGCATGACAGTCGAGAGAAGCGGCCGAGACGCTTGAACCCTCCCTTGCGGGAGGGTTCAGTGGTTTAGTCGCTAACTGCCAAGCTCAACGGGCCCGCTGAAATGGCGCAACCGACCTCAAGGCTGTTGCGTGGCGGAGACGCCTAGACGCGCGCGACGTTAGCGGCTTGGAGCCCCTTGGGACCCTTGGTCACATCGAACTCCACGGTATCGCCCTCGTTCAGGCTCCGATATCCAGATTCCTGGATGGCGGAGAAGTGCACGAACACATCTTCTCCTGTCGAGCGCTGAATGAAACCGTAGCCCTTGGCTCCGTTGAACCACTTGACTGTGCCTTTTTCTCTCACACCAAACTCCTTTCGCATGTTCTTCCTGAGATAACCCCTGCTTCGCGGACGTTCCGCATAACACCCTAAGGCGCATACGGAAGACGTCTCCACGTTGCCGGGAAACAGGGTTGCCGCTCAGCTCGCAGCTCTAACGCAATGGAAAAAGGCCCACGCAGCCGCTCAGGAGCACGACTAGCGTCGCGTTCCTGCAGTTACGTGAAGCCCGTGCAATGCGAAAAATTCGACTGCTGACAGAAACATCAACCCAAATCCGCACTTCGGCGTAACCGAAGGCTCCCCCATTCCGCCCTTTCGGAGGGGAGCAAGGAATCATTACAGGAACTCCGATAATTAGCAAGTGTTTCTATCACAGCACCTTGGGCACGATCAGTAGGCTGGCAAGAAACTCCCGGAAGTGAGCCCAGCGGCTTGCCGGTTTCACTCTGCTACCATAGAACCCAAATGAGCAGTGGCTCGGCACAACCGTCGAACACATCGCCCGCGCCATCGCCGGCTCCCGGTTCAGATTCCGCCAGCTCACCCGCTGCAATCGATAACCCCTTAGAAAACAGCACATTACAGATAAACCCCTTGCAGGCCGGAACCGCCGCCAAGCGCCTGCAGGCGCAGGACGATGTGCACCGCATGTTCCAGGTTGAGGCGTCCCAGCGCGGTCTGCTAGGGCGATTGCGCCGTTACGGCTGGCCAACCCTGCGCTACCTCACCCAGACCGAGGTTCATACCTACGCGTTCTCGGTAGCGGCCAACTCCATCCTGTCGCTGTGCCCGTTGATCGTGTTGCTTCTGACGTTGGTGCGTCGTGTCTTTCACTCGCCGCAGATGTACAACGTCGTCCTACAACTGCTGCGCGACTATCTCCCGAGCAATCAGGACTTTGTCATCCGCAACCTGCAGTTTCTAGCCAGCGTGCGCGGGCGCGGACAACTGCTCTCGCTGGCCATGCTCTTCATCACCTCGACTGGCATCTTTCTTCCGCTGGAAGTGGCGCTGAACAGCATCTGGGGTTTCACCAGGAACCGCTCTTACCTGATGAACGCTATGATGTCTGTGGTGCTGGCAATTGCCTGCGGCTCTCTGGCGCTGCTCTCCATCTATCTCACAGCGCAGAACTTAAGGATCCTAGGCTTGGCGATTGGCGACCAGAACTTCGTGTTTCGCGGCGTCGGATTCGTGGTGATGAAGGCGTTCGCCATCGTGACGACGATCGCTATCTATTTTCTTATCTATTGGATACTGCCGCACGGTAAGGTGCCTGTGCGCGCGGTGCTGCCGGCTGCGATTACGACGGGTTTGCTCTCCGAGGCGGCTAAGTACTTGTATATTCTGCTTTTGCCTTGGCTGAACTTCCGGGAGGTGTACGGGCCGTTCGCGGTATCCGTCACGCTGATTTTCTGGTCATTCTGGAGCGGCATGCTGCTTTTGGGCGGGGCCTACCTGTCCGCCGCGGAACATGCCGATCGGGTCGAGGCGCAGCAAGCCACGGCAGAATAACCCAGAGTCAAGACGCTGCAAAAAGGCAGACTTACAACACAAGTTATAATGCCTTTTGCCGGTGCCGAATGGTGAGCGTGAAACTCACTTGGCCTTGAGCCAGAGTTCTGCGGGGCGCGGACTGGATTCTTGGCAGACCCTGAACGAAAAATACGGCCCAGGGGCTAAAGAGGCTGGGGAAAAAGTCCGAATCAGCGCTGTGGCGCGGACGAAAGTCCGCGCGGCGGGTCAAAAATAAAGGCCTTGGCGGCATGACTGAAGTCGTGCCCTGATACGAAACAACTGCCAAGACGAGTTTTTCAGCTGTCGCCCAGGGCCTACGGCCCGCGCGAATGCATGAAAAATCACATCGAGCGACCGAGTATCTTTAATGGCTTAGTCCGATTTTTCGACGCAGCCTATAAAGCCCCGGCGTTACGACCACTGAATTCACCGGGCTAGCCCCGGAGGGAAATCGGTCTACACCTTCTCTGAAAATGCTCTAGGTCGTGTTAACACTAAATAGGAATCGGAGGGCCTCCACGATCAGGGCGAAGTAGAGGAAGCCGAGAAACATCACATCCAATTTCTCGAAGCGCGAGAAG
>Ga0335082_10003107_pt1 | contig 17995 bp, 9 predicted proteins | sample Lox_Sample_41_FD_206718 | JGI IMG/M metagenome (GOLD analysis project Ga0335082, IMG submission 206718) | Soil microbial communities from Loxahatchee National Wildlife Refuge, Florida, United States - Lox_Sample_4.1 | ecosystem: Environmental > Terrestrial > Soil > Wetlands | place: USA: Florida... | reverse complement strand
ACGGGAAGAAGAACCTGTGGGGCGAGAGCATCCGCTTCCTGGAGCCCGAGTCCGAGCACAGCTCCGCTTCGGCCTGCGAAGGCTTCGCGCTGGCCGGCGGACGCGTCAGCAACTTCACCAGCGGACAGGGCCTCATCCTGATGAAGGAAGTGCTGTACGTCATCAGCGGCAAGCGCCTGCCCGTGGTCTTCCACATCGGCGCCCGCGCCCTCACCTCGCACTCGCTGAACGTGCACTGCGGCCACGACGACGTCTACGGCGTCGCCGACGTCGGCTGGGGCATGGTCTTCGGACGCAACGCCCAGGAGGCCGCCGACCTGGCCCTCATCTCCCGCCGCGCCGCCGAGGAGACCGAGACCCCGTTCATGAACATCCAGGACGGCTTCCTTACCACCCACACTCTCGAAACCATCCAGCTTCCCGAGCCCGAGCTGATGAAGCAGTTCGTCGGCGCTCCCGCCGACCGCCTGAAGTCGCTCTTCGACCCCACCCGCCCCGTCCTCACCGGCTGCGTCCAGAACCAGGACAGTTACATGAAGGGGAAGGTGGCGCAGAGGTACTTCTACGACACGGTGACGCCGAGGCTGGTGGCGGCGATGCGCGAGTACTCGGAATTGACGGGCAGGGAGTACGACCTGATCAAGCCCTACCAGATGGAAGGCGCGGAGTACGCCATCATCGGCATGGGCAGCATGATGGAGACGGTCGAGGCGACCGTGGACCATCTGCGCAAGAAGGGGATCAAGGCCGGATGCGTGACCGTGGTCAGCTTCCGTCCGTTCCCCGGCCGCGAGCTGGTGGAAGCGCTGAAGGACTGCCGCGCGGTGGCGGTGGTGGAGCGCGCCGACATCCCGCTGGCGGAATCGAATCCGCTGACGGCGGAGCTGAAGGCCGCTTTCGCCGACGCGCAGATCGACCCCAACGGCCCGCGCATCGAGCGCGTGCCCGACATCTACTCCGGCGTGGCCGGCCTGGGCGGGCGCGACGTCCGTCCCGGACACTTCGTGGCCGTCGCCGAGGCGATGGCCCAGCGCAGCCCGAAGCGTTTCTTCGTGCTGGGCGTGAAGCATCCCGATTCGCTCGAGGTCACCTACGATCCCGACGTGCGTCCCGCAGGCGCGTTCTCGATGCGCGGACACTCGGTCGGCGGTTTCGGCTCGGTGACCACCAACAAGGTGATCGCGGCGGTCGCGTCCGACCTGTTCGGCCTGTACGCGCAGGCGTTCCCCAAGTACGGCTCGGAGAAGAAGGGCCTGCCCACCAACTACTGGCTGACCCTGGCGCCGGCCCCGGTGCGCCTGCACGCCGAGATCAACACCGTGGAGTTCGTCGCCATCCAGGACCAGAACGCGTTCCTGTCGGGCGACCCGCTCTTCGGGGTGGTGGACGGCGGGGTCATCTATATGCAGTCGCAACAGGCGCCGGAGGAGGTGTGGAACACGCTGCCGCCGGCGGCGCGCAAGAAGATCCGCGCGCACGACCTGAAGCTGTACGCCCTCGACGCGGCCAAGATCGCCCGCGAGTGTTCCAGCCGCGTCGACCTGCAGATCCGCATGCAGGGCATCGTGCTGCTGGGCGCGTTCCTGCGCCTGACCCCGTTCGCCGAGAACGAAGGCCTCGATGCCAAGAAGCTGTTCGCCTCGCTGGAAAAGACGCTGACCAAGTACTTCGGCAAGCGCGGCGGGCGGGTGGTGGAGGACAACCTGAAGGCGGCGCGGCGCGGCTTCGACGAGGTCACGCTCATCGCGGCCCCGGCCACCGACGCGGCCGAGGAGAAGAAGGACGAGGTCGTCTTCAAGCAGCTCAACAATCCGACCGCGCCCCACGTGCAGGACGACTTCTGCGACCACATCATCGGCAGCTACGCCCGCGGGCGCGAGGCCGACCTGGAAGCCGACGAATTCCTGGCGCGGTCCCTGATGCCTCCCTCCAGCGCGTCGCGGCGCAGCTTCCGCACCCTGGCGCCCGAGCTCCCGCAGCTCGACGCGTCCAAGTGCGTGGGCTGCATGGAGTGCGTCAACGTCTGCCCCGACACCGCCATCCTGGGCAAGGTGACGGAGCCCAAGGTGCTCGACCAGCAGCTGGCCAAGGTCCGCGAGGACGTGCGCGAGCAACTGCGCGCCGACTTCGTCAAGACCACCAAGTACTTCGACATCCCGGAAAAGAAGGGCGAGATCGGCGGGCTGTTCAGCATCTTCGTCGATCCCGACAAGTGCAAGGGATGCGGCGAGTGCGTGGTGGTCTGCGGCAAGCACGACGCCCTGAAGATGGTCCCCAAGAACGGCATGGCCAAGTACGACCTGGGCATGGACCTGTACCATCACCTGCCGGAGACGCCGGCGAAGTACCTCAACGAGAAGGCGCTGGGCGACATGATGCTGGCCGGGCGCTCCATCCTGTTCGCTGGCGGGGCCGGTTCGTGCATGGGCTGCGGCGAAGCGACGGCGCTACGCCTGATGCTGGCCGCCACCGGTTTCGTGTACGGGGCGGACAACATCGGCATCGTGGCCTCCACCGGCTGCAACTCGGTGTACGGCTCCACCTACCCGTTCAACCCGTTCTCGGTGCCGTGGACGAACTCGCTGTTCGAGAACTCGCCCGCCGACGCCATGGGCATCCGGCTGCGCTGGGACCAGGAAGGACACACCAAGCGCCGGCTGTGGTGTATCGGGGGCGACGGCGCCATGTACGACATCGGCTTCCAGTCGCTGTCGCGCATGCTGGCCTCGGGGCTGGACATCAAGGTCATGGTGCTGGACACCCAGGTGTACTCCAACACCGGCGGCCAGACTTCGACCTCCACCTTCACCGGGCAGGACGCGAAGATGGCGCAGTTTGGGACGGCATCGCCGGGCAAGCGCGAGCACCGCAAGGAGCTGGCGCAGATCGGCCTGATGCACGGCGACGTGTTTGTGGCCCAGACCACCAGCGCCCACCTGAACCACTTCTACAAGACGATCATGGCGGCCAACGAGTTCCCCGGCCCGGCGCTGGTGGTGGTCTACACCACCTGCCAGCCGGAGCACGGGGTGCCCGATGATCACTCGCTCATCCAGTCCAAGCTGGCGGTCGAGAGCCGCGCCTTCCCGCTGTTCACCTACGATCCGCGGAATGGCGAGAAGCTCTCGGAGCGGCTGAGCCTGGCCGGCAATCCGGCGATGAAGGAAGACTGGTACTTCGATCCCCGGAGCAACAAGCCGGTGGACTTCATCTCGTTCGCCAAGACCGAAGGCCGCTTCGCGCGGCACTTCGACAAGGACGGCAACGCAGACGAATTCCTGAAGTACGCGCAGGAAGACCGGCTGTACAACTGGCACCGCCTGCAGGAGCTGGCGGGGCTGCGGTAGGTAGGAAAGCCCCGGCCTTGAGGCCGGGGTCGCGGGCTAGCGCCCGCGAATTTTGGCAAGGGAGACGCGATTCCGGCGCGTCTCTTCCTCCCAACGGGCCGCGGATAACCATCCGCGGCCCGGTTTGTTTTCACCGCCGAGTTCGCCGAGAGCGCAGAGGAAACTCATTTTCCGCGGATGAACGCGGATCTGGCGCGGATAGAAGGTGGACCTTTGGTTCCTGGACACCCTTCCACCCCTGTCATCCTGAGCGGGTTTCAGCCCGCGAAGGACCTCGGGGCAGCTGCAACCGAGACGCCGGTTGATCGGTCTTCACCCAAAGGCATCCCTGCCGGTCCGATACATAGGGCCGTCCGTCCCACTTGGTCCGAAGATCCTTCGGGGCCAAAGCCCCTCAGGATGACAGGCCCAAGCAGCAGCCGACCCCTGTTAGCGCGAGGGCCACTGCCACTTCGGCGAGCTAAGTTGGCTGGCCCCGACGACCTGGGTCTGGCCGAACTGCTTTTCCAGCATGAGGGAATTGCAGCCAAACTCCGAGAGCGCTTTGATCAGCGGCTGGGAATGAGTGACAACGATGATCTGCGAGCGCTTCGTAGCCTGACCGATCAAGCGCGCCAGAGGGGCCAGCAAGTCGGGATGCAGGCTGGTTTCGGGTTCGTTGAGCACCATCAGCGCAGGCGGGCGGGGCGTCAGGAGCGCCGCCACGAGAAGGATGTAGCGGAGCGTGCCGTCCGACAACTCCGCTCCACTGAGAGGCCGAAGCAGGCCATGCTGTTGCATCCGCAGGGAGAACCAACCGGCGTTGTTTTCCACGTTCAGTGTGCTACCGGGAAATGGGTCTTCGATTGCTGCGGCGAGAGCCTCATTGTCACCGATCTCGCGGATGGTCTGGATGGCGGCGGCGAGGTCGGTGCCGTCGTTGCCGAGGACCGGTGTGAGCGTTCCAATCTGCGCGGCGCGGGCTGGGGCGTCGAGATCGGTACGAAAGTGGTCGTAGAAGCGCCAGGCGCGGATGGACTCGCGCAAGCTGAGCATCTCCGGGGTGTTCCGCGGGTCGGCGACCATGGTCATCATGCTGTCGAAGGGCGACAGGTTGTAGGCGACGACCCGCCAGTCCTCTTTCTCGGAGCGGACCTTCACCACCGAGTGATTCCGGTCGGACAGCAGGGTCGAAGGACGCAGGTGGTCGCCGTGCCAGATGCATTCGCGCTTTATCTCGGGATCGAGGGCGAAGGATGAGCTTCCGGGTGCCGGCAATCCCAGATCGATCAGGTATCCGAACTCGTCACTGGAAAAGCCCATGCGGAGGCTCACGACTTCCTTCCGCACAGTCCCTTGCACGGGATGATCGCCGCGCTTGACCGCGCGTCCGGTCACCTCTGGCCCCGCCCACAGGGTGGATTGCAGCCCGCCCTCGCGCGCCAGCGACGAGACTACGCGGCCCTGGGCGGTGTCGGCGAGAAGGCGCAACGCGCGATACAGGTTCGACTTCCCGCTCCCGTTGGCGCCTGTGATGACGTTCAGCGGTTGGAGAGGAACGACAAGGTTTCGCAAGGAGCGGTAATTCGCGATTGCCAGTGCGGTGAGCACGAAGCCTCGGCGCTAGTGTATGCGAACAGGCGCGAGAGCGGCTGGCTCGTGCGTACTGGGATGAGTAAAACGAAGAAAATCCCGATGCTCCAATTTGGGTCGGTTCGCCGCGGCTCCCCCGCGAAGGACCTCGGGGCAGCTGCAACCGAGACGCCGGTTGATCGGTCTTCACCCCAAGGCATCCCTGCCGGTCCGATACATAGCATCGCGAGTTCCACATGGTCCGAGATCCCTCGGGCATGGCCCCTCGGGGCGACAGGTTGGACAGACGCCGATCGCTTATCTCGTCAGCCACTGCGCGAACGTCATCCAGGCAGCAGTGTTGCTGACGACCAGCGAAAGCGGGTGAGAGGCGATCACGAACAGGCCGCCCAAGATATAGGCGGGATGAAGCCTGCGATGGGCGATGGTGTCAAAGGCGACGCAGGCGAGCAGCAGCAGGTCGGTGACGCCATAGAACGCAGGTGGGCCGTTCTTGGCAATGAGCGCCACCGGAATACGCGCCACGGCCGCGGGCAGGATGGCGAAGGTCGCCAGCAGCATCAGGCGCTTGTGGATGTCCGGACGCTTGCGGTACCACAATGCCGCAAGCACGAGGACACCGAACACGACCATGGCAAACAACGGGATGGTCAGGAAGGGCAATGGCGTCGGCGGGCCCGGCCGGTAGCCGGGCTTGGTGGTTGCGATGGCGGTGAGGGGGCCGACGATCACCATCAACGCCGCGATCACGCCGCCCGCGACCCCCAGCCTCCGATGAATGTCGGTGCGCTTGTTGGCCACCAACCCGATCTGGACGACGAACAATAAGACCCAGGCAGTGAAGAGCACGCCGTGAAGTGCGATGAGCGCAGGCAGCGGCGGCAGTCCATAGAGGAAGCGCAGGAACCAGGTGTGCTCGAACCCGACAAAGACGATGCCGGCGGACGCGACGGCGGCGGCGAGATAGAACACGCGTTCGCGACGTGGGCTGGCAAGCGAAAGCGGGGCTGGTCTGGCAGGTGCGGCCATGGTCCTTCATCCCTCTCACCGGGTAGACGTTGGAAACGTTGCCATTCTAACCTCCGTCCAGTGCCGGAGCCCCAGCGTTGTAACCCGGAAACTTAAGCGACCGATTCACCCGCCCGGCATCTTTGCACTGGAAGAGCGATTTCGACGCAGGCCCCTTCTCTCAGACCTCTTAACCGCAAACCGGAAACGCGAAGCAGAAGGAGTAGTCATCCATGAGCCAGCCAGATTCAGCGACCGCCCTACAGGAACGTCAAACGGAAAAAGCCTATACAACGAAAGCATTCGCCGCACGAAGCGCGACTTCGCCGCTGGCGCCCGCCACCATCCAGCGCCGTGTCCCCCGGCCCCAGGACGTCCAGATCGAGGTGCTGTACTGCGGTGTCTGCCATTCCGACCTGCACACCGTCCGCGACGAATGGAAGAGCGTGATGCCGACGGTCTATCCCTGCACGCCCGGGCACGAGATCGTCGGGCGGGTGACCAAGGTCGGCAGCGCGGTCAAGAAGTTCAAAGAGGGTGACATTGCCGCCGTCGGCTGCATGGTGGATTCCGACCGCACCTGCCCGAGCTGCCGCGAGGGGCTGGAGCAGTATTGCGACACGGGCGCGACCTTCACCTACAACTCGGAAGACAAGCAGCTCGGGGGCGTCACCTACGGCGGCTACTCGGAAAGCATCGTGGTGGACGAAGCGTTCGTCCTGCGGGTCCCGAAGGGACTCGACCTGGCCGGCGCGGCCCCGCTGCTGTGCGCGGGCATCACCACCTACTCGCCGCTGCGTCACTGGAACGTGCGCAAGGGTCAGAAGGTGGGCGTGGTGGGACTGGGCGGCCTGGGGCACATGGGAGTGAAGTTCGCCAGCGCCTTCGGGGCGAACGTGGTGTTGTTCACGACTTCCCCCGGCAAGACTCAGGACGGGCTACGGCTGGGCGCGAAGGAAGTCGTGGTCTCCAGGAATGAAGCCGAGATGCTGAAGCACGCCGCCAGCTTCGACTTCATTCTCGATACCGTCTCGGCCCAGCACAACATCAGCGCCTACCTCGACCTGTTGAAGCGAGACGGGACGCTGTGCATGGTGGGTGCTCCGGAGAAGCCGCTGGAACTGCTGACCTTCCCGCTGATCTTCAAGCGCCGCAGCTTTGCCGGCTCGGGCATCGGCGGGATCAAGGAGACGCAGGAGATGCTGGATTTCTGCGCCGAGCATGGGGTCACGGCGGACATCGAGATGATCAAGATGCAGCAGATCAACCAAGCCTACGAGCGGCTGCTGAAGAGCGACGTGAAATACCGCTTCGTGATCGACATGGCGTCGCTGAAATAAGAGCCGCGGCCGAGAGCGGCCGGGCCACGCGATCAGCGAAGTGCAAACAACATCGCCAGCGGATGGTCCGCTGGCGATGGTTTCTGAGAACCGAAAACTGGGAACTGGGCACTGGTTAAGGCATCTGCGCCCCGGCGGGGACCATCCAGATGTCGTCTTTCTTCCCCGCCTCCGGACTGGACTTGGTATGGACGCGAGCGGGGTCGATGCCCTTGGTCTTGGTCAGGTAGGCGGCGGCGTTGTCGGCGCGGCGCTGGGCCAGGGTCTTGGCGCGCGCTTCCTTGGGCTCGGCGAAGCCCACCAGCATGACCGAGGAGTTGGGGTCCTGCTGCAAGTGGAGCGCGATGTCGTCGAGCACGGCCTTGGCGCGGTTGTCCACGTAGGCGCTGGAGGTCTTGAAAGCGATCTCGTTGGCGCGAGCGGCCACCGGCGCGGGCGGCGGAGCTTCGACGTTGACCGAGGTCAGAGCGACCGAGGAAAGATTGCGGTCGTCGGTGGCGGTGGCCTTCACGCTGATGGCGCCGGGCTCGGCGGAGGTGAGCATGCCCAGGTTGTCGCGCTGGGTCATGGTGCCGCCATTGGAGGCGAAGTTGATCTGCACCGGACGGTTATCCGGGCTGCTGGCGTCGCAGGTCACGGTTGAGGTCTCGCCCACGCGGATGCTGGCCGGGTTGGCGGCGCAGGAGATGATGGGCGGGTTCATGGGAGCGGCGGCGGCCGGCGGCGGCGGCGGAGGCGCCTCTTCCAGTTCCACCGTGTCGCCGATCAGGATCGCCTCCAGCGAGAAGGTGATCATGGCGGTCGCGCTCTTGGGCGTGACGTTCAGGATGACCATCTCGCCCAGGCTGCGGCGCGGCAACTCGCCCAGGCTGCCCAGCGGGAACTGCGGAACCTTGTCCTGAGTGTCCTCGTAATTCACCGCGTGAAACGAGATGGAGTCGACCTGGTCCTTCTCGACCTCTTTGTAGCTGCGGACGGCGCGGAGGTAGTCGCCGACCTTCAGGCCCTGGCTGCTGCCGATGTTGAGATAGACCTTGTGGCCGGTGCCGCCCAAGGTGTCGAAATCCTTGAACATGACGATGCGGCCGGTGGTCTTGCCATTGGCCGGGGCGAAGCGATCGAATTTGACGCCGGTGCGCAGCGGCGGAATGTCCTTGGCAGCGAACGGGACCGCGAGGTCGCCGGGCGCCATGCCGTCACACGCGAACTCCACCTGGGCGATGCCGGTGTTGCCGTTGACGCCGATGATGCGCAGGCGGCCCATCTCCGAGTAGGGCTGGCCCAAGCCGCTCATCAGCGACCGCTGCTCCAGCGTGTAGGGCTGGCTGTTGGGGTCCTTCAGGGGGCGAAGGATGGTGTAGCGAGCGCCCTCCTGGTATCCGCCGCCGGTCAGGTAAACGTAATCACGGTCGGCGAAGCGGGTGGAATTCGGCGTCTCCCAGCCGCCCGCGATGTAATGATCGTGGGGGACGGGCTGGTCGCTGATGAATCCCGCGCAATAGGAATCGGAATACGTGGGGGCCTGCACCCGCTGCGTGATGTTGGTGCGGGCGACTTGCGGCGCTGGAGCGGCCTGCGGGGCAGGCTCGGATTGCTGCGCGTACGCCAAGCCAGCCAGCAGGATCACTACGACAAGAATTCGATTCATGGTGCCTCCGGACTTCTCCAGCCACCGGCCGGGCGGAAGGTCCTTTCACGAGTGCGGTCGGGCGCCCAGACAGCGCAGATCACCGAGGAGGGACGCAGCCAGACACTGCGCCCACCTTGCATCTCGGGACGAAACGTAGCACCGAGGATGGTGCGGGTCAAGGAACCGCCTAGTTACCTGAAAGGTACCTTAGGCAGTGCACAACCGTGCGCGGCGGCAAAGATTGGGCAAAGTTTGGTTGCATAGAGATTAGTGCATCTGTAATACTTTCGCGCCAATCGCGCATGGCCACTATTGCAACCACCGTGCGGCGGCACTTGCCGCTCCGGCTGCCCCGGATATGTGTGGCCGTCACCGCCTCCCATGCAGCCGAAATGATCGAGAAGGCGGAGTCGTTGGTGCGCGATAACCCCTTTATTGAGTTCAGGTTAGACTATGTTCGGCAGCCCGCGACGGTGCTGCCGCGGCTGCGACGTTTCCTGGAATATCACCCCGAAGTGCTGGCTATCGGGACTTGCCGCCGGGTGGCCGGAGGCGGGAAGTTCCGCGGGTCGCCGGTAGCCGAGGCGGACGTGCTGGTGAAGGCGGCGGCGGCCGGCTGCCAGATGGTCGACCTCGACCTGCAATCCGCGCTGGCCATGAAGCCTCGGGAACTGGACCGGGTGCGCTCGGCGGCGGCGGTGATCCTCTCGTTCCACGACTTCAAGGCCACCCGCAAGCTGGAAGAGACCTACCGCAAGATGATCGCGATCCCGGCGGATTTCTACAAGGTGGTCACGACCGCGACCTGCCTGGCCGACAACGTGTCCATGATGCGCTTCCTGGAGCAGAAGAGCCACGAACGCTCGGTGATCGGGCTGTGCATGGGAGAGCAAGGCCTGATCAGCCGGGTGCTGGGGGTGCGCGCGGGCAGCGCTTTCACCTTCGCGGCCGTCACCCAGGGGGAGGAGACCGCGCCCGGACAGCTGGACAGCCGCACCTTGCGCGACGTCTTCCGCATCGAGCAGGTGGAGAATTCGACCCGCGTGTACGGCGTGGCCGGCGATCCCATCGAGCATTCCCTGTCCCCGGCGATGATGAACACCGCCTTCCGGCGCGAGACGGTGAACGCCGTGTACCTGGGACTGCACGCCAAGAGTCTCGACGACCTGATGACCTGCGTGAAAGAGATCCCCATCCACGGGCTGAGCGTGACCATGCCCTACAAGGAAGACATCGTGGAGTACCTCGACAACACCGAGCCGGTGGCGGCCAAGATCGGGGCGGTGAACACGATGGTGCGGGCGCAGGACGGCAAGCTCTACGGGTTCAACACCGATGTGGCCGGGGTGGTGCGCCCGCTGGAGCAGCGCCTGCCGCTGAAGGGGGCGAAGGTCCTGGTGATCGGGGCGGGCGGAGGAGCGGCGGCGGCGGTGTTCGGCCTGAAGGAACGGGGCGCCGACGTCTACATCACCAACCGCAGCAGCCGGAGAGGGCAGAAGCTGGCCAAGCGGTCGCGAAGCAAGTTCGTCACCCGCAACCAGATGCGGAAGCTGCAGTTCGATGCCATGGTGCACGCCACGCCGGTGGGCATGGGGACGTCGAAATCGTCGCCGCTGACCGAGAAGGAGATCAACTGCAAGTATCTGCTGGACATGGTGTACGTGCCGGCCGAGACCAAGCTGATGAAGCTGGCCAGGGCCAGGGGCGTGCAGGTGATCCCCGGGTCGGAGATGTTCGTGCAGCAGGGCGCGCGGCAATTCGAGATCTGGACCGGGAAGCCGGCGCCGCTGGAAGACATGCGGCGCGAAGTAAGCAACGCGCTGGAAGGGCGGAAGTAGGCGGCAGTCGGCAGTCGCCAGAGATTGCGCAGGTCTCGCGCCGGTCAAGCGCCGAACTGGCGCAGGTGATGGTCGAGGTGCTTGTACATCAGGCGCGCCCATTCGTCCGGCGTCAGCTTGCCGAAGAAGGTGTGGGGGTGGGTCGTGCACGCTTGCGGCCCGGCCGAGGCGAAGCGGTCCACCAGCCCGATCAGCCGCTGTTTTTCCCGTTCCAGGTCGCGCTCATCGGCGACCACCAGCGTGGGCGCGGTGGGAGTGTTCCGCCGCAACGGCTCTTCGTCTTTCAGCACCCGCGATCGCACCATGCCTCCGAGCAGCCGGCCGAGGAACATGCGCGCGGGATTGCTGACGCCCACCGCCATCTCCATGGCAGCGGAGCAGTGCGCCAGGGCCTGCGCCAGGTTCATCTTGCCCCACTGTCGAGGGCTGTCGGGCTTCAGCTGCGCGATCCGCTGCTTGACCTCGGCGGCCTGCTCCGGCTGATATAAGCTACGCATGTCGGCGTCCTTCTACTGTGTTCTTCCCCGGGTCAGTCATTCCGTGAGTGTGAGCGACCTAATCTTACATTGCTGGGAAATCCGCAGGGAATCACAGACTAGGGCCGAGGTAGCGCCACGGAACACGTCGCCGGGCGTCCCGCCCGGCGAGTCGTCCCGGAGGGACGACCGCTGTAACGCTCGTATCAGGTCCCTCAGGGTTGAAGCCCTTCGGGATGACAGTGCTCTAGGTTACTTCCTCATCAATACGGGGAATGGATGATGCGCTTGCCCCATAAAAGTTGCTATTTCTCCCGGGACGGGCTAGGATGAATTTGGATGTTCGCCGACCCCCAGCCAGAGCGGATTCAGGCTCCGGATCCCGGCAAAAGCGGACACCACCTCGCTAACAGCCCGTACACCACATAATCGGCCCGTGTATCCCGCGAAAGAGTTGCGTCGCGGCAGCCCATTGTTTTCGGAGCGATGATATGGCGTGGTACGCGTACTGCATCACTGAGCAGCAGGCTTTTCAAGGCGAGACACGAGCTCGCCGCCCCTTCCCGATCGAAAACCTGAAAGGAATCGCCGGCGCCCAGGTGTTCGGGTATCCCAGCGGCGAGTTTGCCATCATCGTGAGCGAGTACGACCGCGGGGCCCAGACGCTGGACCAGCGCGCCATCCTCGACCATGCCCGAGTGGTGAGCGAGTGCTTCCGCAACACCACGGTCTTGCCGTTCCGCTTCGGCACCATCTTCGACACCGACGAGGCGCTACGGCGCTCGGTGCGCTCCAACCGCAAGGCGTTCGTGGAGAGCGTGGTCAAGCTGCGCGGGAAAGCCGAGATGCACCTGAAGCTGCTGATCAAGGACGGCTCGCTGAAAGAGGCGATGACCGATATCGAGCTGCCCACCACGGCGGGCGGCGAGTACCTGACCAAGCTGCGCGAGAAGGCGGCGCGGCACCGCGAGCGCCAGACACGCGCGCGCGCCATCTCCGTCCAGGTCCACAAGCTTTTCAATCCCCTCGACGAGGAAGTCTGCTGCAAGAAGGTGGATTCGGGCGGGATGCTGATCGACATCGCCCACCTGATCGACAACAAGGCGGTGGAGAAATACCAGAACCGTTACACCACGGTGGGCAAACACCTGAAGGACATCGAGGTGCAGATCAGCGGTCCGTGGCCGCCCTACCACTTCATGCCCAACAAGACGCGGGCCAGCTAGCCAAGCAGATCCGAGAAAAGGGGCCGCCTGAGAGGCGGCCCTTTCTCTTTCTGATGTTCGACCGCGGTGACCAACCACCCCGGTCGCATACTTTCTGGCGCAGCCGGCCAGTTGACGCTCCCTTTTGCTGGGGCCTATCATCTAAGGTTTGATGTTGGTTGGGAGAGGGAGTAGGAACCTGAGGGTTCGCGGCATTCATCCATGGATAAGAAGAAGCTGGAACAATACAAGAAGAAGCTGGAACAGAGGCAGCAGGATCTGCGCCGGACCATGTCGCGCAACGTTGCGGACGGGCGGGCCGCCGACAGCGAGGACATCGCGCAGGACGTCGCCGACAAGGCCGCCAACTCCTACACCAAGGAGTTCCTGTTCTCGCAGAGCAGCAACGACCGGGCGCTGCTGGCCCGGGTGGAAGAGGCGCTGGGGCGCATCCGCGACGGAAGCTTCGGCGAGTGCATCAACTGCGGCAACGAGGTGAACCCCAAGCGGCTGGAGGCGGTGCCGTGGGCCCGCTATTGCATCCAGTGCCAGGAGAAGATCGAGCAGGGCCAGATCCAGGAGGTCAGGCCGTAGGACAGTTTCTGGTTTCTCGTTTCTAGTTTCTAGACAAGAAAACGCCGTCGAGAGATCGACGGCGTTTGACTTTGTTCCCAATGCAGCTATTGCGGCTGCTCCGGCGGCTGGTTCTTCTTCTGCGGCTTCTGTTTCTCCTGCTGTCGCTGCTGTTGCTGTTGCTGCTGGTTCTGATCGCCCTGTTGCGGCGAAGGCTGCTGCTGCTTCTTCTGCTGTCCGCCAAGCGCCGCGCCCAGCACGTCCTGCCAACTGGGGGACTTCTGTTGTTGCTGCTGCTGCGTCTGATCGGGGTTCTGCTGCTGCTGCTGTTGCCGCTGTCCGGTGATGGCGCCGACGATCCCCTCCAGGCCGCCCTGCTGAGCTTGCGATCCCTGCTGGCCCTTCTGCCCCAGGATCGCGCCCAGGATGCCGGTGGTCATGGCGCCGGGATTGGCGGCGGTGGGCAGCATGTTCGACAACCGCATCTTCGCGATCTGCTCCAGATCGGGCGCGAACCTCGGATGCTGGAAAGTGCCGGTGACGATGATGGGGATCACCAGCTCGCCCTTGCTGTTGGCTAGCGCCGTGTTCATGAATCCGCCGATGCCGGTGCCTCCCACCAGGTCGCTGGTGGCTTTGGATAGAACCGCGGTCACGTGCATGTTGAGGGACTGGTCGGCGAGGTTGACCGCGCCCACCGCGCCCAGCGTGCCACCGTCGATCTGGGCCTTCAGGTTGCTGGTCTGGGCCAGGCCGTTGCGCACGTCGAAGTTGCCGCTCAACTGGGCGATGTTGGTGTAGCCGCGGTCGGCCTGCTGCCCGCCTTGCAGAAACTTGGCAATACTCGTCAGCTGGTGCATCACGTCCATGCCGACGAGCTTGCCGTTGGCCAGGTTCAGCGAGAGCGTGCCGTTGAGCGAGCGCGCCATCTGGTCGGCGTTGGCGCCGGTGAAGCTCAAGTCGCCGGCATTGGCAGCCAGCAAGCCATAGAGCGTCTGCTTGAGCGAGGTGGTGGAGGAGAGCAGCTTGTTGGCGTCCACCTGATCGAGCTTGCTGGTGACGGTGTAGACGGGCGGATCGGGGCGAGTGTCGATGACGATGGAGCCCACATCCTTTCCGCCGTAGACGCCGGCGGTGATGGGCGACAGGCGGATGACTCCGTGGTCCAGCGTGACGTTGCTGCGCGCATCGTTCAGCACCAGCTGGTCGTACTGGATGCTGCCGACCGCCAGCGAACCGGTGCCCGTCATCTTCGACAGCAGGCTGGGCTCAGGCGGATTGGCGGCGTAGGCGAGGGGGACCAGGGAGAGTGCGGCGTGCCGGGCGGGCTGCGGGTTGGGGAACATGGCCTGCCACTCGGCGGCGATGACACGGTCGGCATTGATGGAGAACTGCACCTGCGGTGAGGAGAAATCGCGCAGGGTGATGGAGCCGGTGGCGTTGGTCGAGCCCAGGCCGGCGTCAACGTTGTCCATGATGACGGAGTTCTGCGTGAACCTGAGGCCGGCGTTGCGCACCTGGATCGGCTTGGTGATCTGCGGCATGGTCAGCGAGGCCTGCTGGATGGCGCCGGTGCCCGCGAAGTTCATGGCCGCGGAAACTTTCAGCGGCCCGGTGGCGTGCAGGTCCAGGGCAATGGTCCCGCTGCCCGACATGCCATCCACGGCGGACAGGCCATAGGCCTTGGCGATGTTCAGCAGTTCGCCGATCTTGGCGCCCGCCGTACGCAGCGTCAGGTCGATGCCCGGCGACACCGAGGTGTAATCGGCCAGCGCGAACTGCGCCGTCAGGTTGGTGGAGCCGGTGCTGGCGGTGAAGTTGTTGGAGCGGATGGTCTGCGGGGTCAGCGCCAGTTCGATGGCCGGCACCTGCACCGGGCTGGGCAGGTCCTTGCCCGCCATGTTGAGGCCCTGGGCGGAAAGCGTGCCGTTCAGCGCCGGCCTGGTGGCTGCGCCTTGCGCGTGGATGTCGGCGTTCATCTTGCCGCTGATCTTCATGCCCGGATCGAAGGCGACCCCGAAGGCCGCGGCCAGCCTCGCCGCTTCCTCGATGGAGACGCTCGAAGCGTTCACTCTCAGGTCGAGCTGGGACGGGGTGGGCTTGGTGTCCACGGTGCCTGTGACCGACAACGGTGTCGAGCCTAGCTTCAGGTCCCCTTTGGTGATGTGCAGGTCGTTGGTGTTCAGGTCGTTGCTCAGGTCGTAATCGAGGGAGATGGGATACCCGATATCGGTGCCATGGACGCGCGCGTTGTCCAGCTTGAGAGAGCCGCTGGTGGCGACCTTGCCGCCCTGGTTGCGCATCGTGGCGTCGCCCGAGACCACGGCGTCGATCCCGGCCAGCCCGTGCGTGTTCAGGAATTTCTGCACTCCCGAGATGGAGATCTGGTCCAGCTTGAGAGTGCCGTCGAAGGGCATGTTGGTCAGCGTGCCTTCGGGGATCGGTCCGGCCCTGCCGGTCAGCTGCACTTTCTCGGCGCCCTGGCCGGGCAGGTGCGCGGCCACGTCGATGTCGAAAGCTTTGCCGGGGGCGTAGCCATCCACGCTCAGGTCGATGTGGTCATACACGGCGCGCGGCTGGCGAGCCTGCAAGTCGGTGAGACCCACCTGGCCATCGAGGATGCTCAGCTTTCCCAGGCTGAAGGTTTCCGGCTGCTGCTGTGCCGGCTGCGTCTGTTGTTGTTGCGAGGCCTGAGTCCGCGGCTCGGCTGGAGGCGCAGGCGCCGGCCCGCTCGCGTTGTGTCCCAGGCTGGAGAAATTCCATACCCCCTGCTGGTTGCGGACCAGTTCGATCTGCGGCTTGCGAAGTTCCAGCGAGTCCACCTGCACATCGCCGTGGAGCAGGGGCATGAGCTTGGCCGTGATGTAGAGCTCCTGGGCTTCGGCAAAGGGCCCGCCGCTGGGGAAGCTCGGGTCTTCTCCGATCACCGCGTTCTCCACCCGGAAGGCGAGCGGCAGGACGCTCAGGTGCATGCGGCCCAGGGACACGGGCCGGTTCAGTCTCTTTTGCAGTTCCGCCTGGATGCGGTCGTGGTAGCGGTTGACATCGAGGAACGATGGCAGCGCCAAGGCGACGATGACGATCACCGCCAGGATCACCAGGACGGCGATCCCAAACTTACGCATGATGACCTCCCGAGCGCGGACGCGCGCCCGCGCTCTGAGTATTAAGGACGGGATGGCTTACTCATGAGAAGCGCGGCCCTTGTCCGGCGGTTGCACGGTCCCGTGCAGCGGCGGGCCTGCTACAGACGATTGTACGGCCTCAAGGGGAGGTGCGCCGTACTTATGCTGACGCGGGGGTTGACGACGCTTGCTTTGACAGGCTGCCTGGGCTTGGAGGCCGTCCTAGAGGGCCCAGTACTTTGGTGTGTTCCCCCTGTGCGCTTTTCTGCCATGGAGCAAGGGAACCGTGGCAACATCTGAGGCTACACGCCACGGACGAGCAAAGGGACCCCCATGTTTTCGACCGAGTCATGCCGCACCCCTCGGATCTGCCATGCCCTCGTCTGCCTGCTGATCTCCGTGGCTCCGAATGTCCAGGGGCAAACGTCCGGGCCCGCGAATCCACGTGTCGCTCTACCGCAGGACTGGAGTCACCGGCACGTGATCTTCACCAACGCGGCGCCCGCCTCCACCGCGGCCGCTTCGGCCCACGATGCTCGCCAGTGGCACAACTGGATGGCGCGCAGCCGGTGGCTCCTGAACCCTCCGCAGGCCGGACAAGGCAGGTCGCGCTCCGGCGCGGCAGCTCGCGTCATGCACCGGGATTGGGCAGTCTCGCTGGGACCGACGGCCGGCGTGCCGGTCGGAGAAGCTCCGGCAAAGTTCGTCTTCGACAGCACGGCGACGCCAAGTTGCACGAATGACTTCGCGGTGTATCCGGTGGCAGCGCCGGCGGGCGCCGGCAGCCAGGCCAATCTGGTGGGCTTGAACAATCTCTATTCGGGGAGCGGCGGCATCTGCGGCGCGGTGACGATCAATGGCGCACCATTCGGGGCCATCCGCAACACCAACGTGGTCACCGTCCACACCGCGACCGCGCATGCCTTCACCGTCGGCATGCAGGTGGCGATCTCGGGCGTGACCGACGCCACCTTCAACGGCATCTTCACCATCGCCACCGTGCCGACCACGACTTCATTCACCTACGCACAGACGGCAGCCAATGCCTTCAGCGGCGGCGGACAAGCGTCGTTTGCCACCGCATCCTTCATGTGGGCTTACGCCGTGGGTTCGGGCCCGGCCACCGGATCTCCCAGCATCTCACTGGACGGGACCCAAGTCGCCTTCCTGGAGAACGCGACCAACGTGATCTTCCACACCTTAAAATGGGTCTCGGGGCAGGGAACGGATGCGACCGCGGGTGCGGTTGTGCCGGGTTCGGGTGGCTCGTCGGTGACCAGCCTCGACTACACCGCGAGCGCGGCTCCGGGTTGCGGAGCGAGCGCCGCCAAGTCCAGCTACTCTTCGCCGTTCGTGGATTACCACACGGCGTCAGCCTACGTGGGCGCCGACAATGGCATCCTGTACCGCATCAAGAACGTATTCGCCGGCACGCCCGTGGTGGACTATTGCATCACCGTGTCCGCCGGCACGAAGCTGACGGCCCCGGTATATGACTCGGTGTCGGGGAAGGTGTTTGTCTCCGACGGGCAGTCCATCTACGGGTTCACGCCGGGCGCGAGTTCGTTCAGCGCGGCCGGCCAGGTGCAGATCGCGGGCACGGCTGGGTCCATCGTTCGTCCGCTCATCGTGGACGTGAGCTCGGGGTTCGTGTACGCCTTCTCCAGTCACGACCTGGGCAACAGCAACGCGATCGTCTCGCAGATGCCAGTCTCGCTGGCCTCCCACGTGGATGCGGCCATCGGACCGGTGCCGACGGGACCGGCGCCCAAGAGCAACATCTACGAAGGCGCCTTTGACAACGCGTATTACGCCACGGGCCCCGCAGCCGGTTCGCTTTACGCTTGCGGTACGCAGGCCGCAGCGGCCGGCAAGCGCTCG
>Ga0335082_10003104_pt1 | contig 18000 bp, 14 predicted proteins | sample Lox_Sample_41_FD_206718 | JGI IMG/M metagenome (GOLD analysis project Ga0335082, IMG submission 206718) | Soil microbial communities from Loxahatchee National Wildlife Refuge, Florida, United States - Lox_Sample_4.1 | ecosystem: Environmental > Terrestrial > Soil > Wetlands | place: USA... | reverse complement strand
GAGAGGAGCATGATCACGAAGAGGAAGAGCACCATCACCGCGCCGGCGTACACCAGGATCTGCATGAAGGCGATGAGGTGGGCGACGAGCAGCACGTAGATGCCGGCCATGAAGAAGAAGGCGGCCACCAGGTTCATCGCCGCGTAGACCGGGTTCTTGGCGATCACCACGCCGAGCGCGGAGAAGAGCAGCGGGACGGCGAAGACGAAGAAGGTGACCAGCTCGGCCTTGTCGTTCATGGGCTAGTACCTCACCGCGCCGACCAGCGCCTCGCGCGTGGACTGATCGAGGCCCCAGGCGTGCTCGCCGTAGGGGCAGCGGCGCAGCTCCACGTGCTGCAGGAACTCCGCCTTGAACTTCTTGACGAAGGAGAGGACCGGCATCGCCGCCGCGTCGCCCAGCGCGCAGATGGTGTTGCCCATCACGTTGCCGGCGACCTGCTCCAGCTTGGCGACGTCCTCGGCGGTCCCGTGGCCGTGCTCGATCTTCTCGATGATCCCCTCCATCCACGAGGTGCCCTCGCGGCAGGGGGTGCACTGGCCGCAGCTCTCCTCCGCGTAGAACTTGGCGATGCGGGCGAGCGCGTGGACCATGCAGGTGGAGTCGTCGAAGACGATGACGCCGCCCGACCCGGACATCGACCCGGCCGCCTTCACCGCGTCGAACTCCAGGGAGATGTCGATCTCGTCGCCGCGCAGCACCGGCGCCGACGAGCCGCCCGGGATGACCGCCTTCACCTTGCGGCCGCCGACGATCCCGCCGGCGTCCTGCATGACCAGCGTCTTCAGGTTGTAGTGGACCGGCTTCTCGTACACCCCGGGCCGGTTCACGTGGCCGGAGACGCCGAAGAGGCGCGTCCCGCCCGACTTGCCCACCCCCAGCGCCGCGAAGGCAGCGCCGCCGTTCTCGACGATCCAGGGGACGTTGGCGATGGTCTCGACGTTGTTGATGATGGTGGGCTTGCCCCACAGGCCGACCACCGCGGGGAACGGCGGCTTGAGCCGCGGGTAGCCCTTCTTCCCCTCGAGCGACTCGAGCAGCGCCGACTCCTCGCCGCAGATGTAGGCGCCCGCGCCGCGGTGGACGTGGACGTCGAGGTCGAAGTCCTTCCGGCCGCCCAGGCGCGCCCCGAGGATCCCCGCCGCGCGGGCCTCCTCGATGGCCGTCTCCAGGACGCGCGCCTGCCTGGCGAACTCGCCGCGGATGTAGACGTAGGCGAGGTGGATGTCGAGCGCCCAGCAGGTGATGGCGATCCCCTCGATGAGCATGTGGGGATCGTGCTCGATGATGTAGCGGTCCTTGAACGTGCCCGGCTCGGACTCGTCGGCGTTCACCGTGAGGTAGCGGGGACGGACGTCCTTGGGGAGGAAGGTCCACTTGAGGCCGGTGGCGAAGCCGGCGCCGCCGCGGCCGCGGAGGTTCGACTTCTTCACCTCCTCGACGATGGCGGCCGGGTCCATCGCCAGCGCCTTGTCGAGCGCGGCGTAGCCGCCGTCGGCGCGGTAGGAGGCGAGAGCGGCCGAGCCGGGCTTGCCCCAGCGCCTGGTGAGGATGAGCGTCTCGCTCACTTCAGGCCTCCGATCAGCTTCTCGACCTTCTCCGGCGTGAGCCGCTCGTGCATCTCCTCGTCGACGAGCATGGCCGGGGCGGTCCCGCAGGCGCCCAGGCACTCGACCTCGCGGAGCGTGATGCGCCCGTCGCGCGTGGTCTCGCCGTTGCCGACCTCGAGCTTCTGCTTGAGCCGCTCGAAGATCCGCTCGCCGCCGGTGAGGCAGCAGGACACGTTGGTGCAGACCTCCACCAGGTGCCTGCCGATCGGCTTGGTGTGGAACATCACGTAGAAGGTCGCCACCTCCTCCGCGCGTGCAGGGGAGATGCCCAGCCGCTCCGCCGCGAGCTTCTGGACGGGTGGCGAGGCGACGCCGAAGATCTCCTGGCCGAGGCGCAGCGCGGGGAGCATCGCCGCGCCCTTCCGATCGGGCGGGTAGCGCTTCAGGATCCCGGCGAGCTCCCGGTCGAACTTCTCGACCTTCTCGCGGGGCAGTTCTTCCAGGGCACCGGAGGACGGTGTGGTCATAAGGGTCCGAGAAGGCGGGACGACGAGCCGCGGAAGGCTAGAGTTCACATGTAAGATTGTCAAGGAGATCCGCTACGATATACTCGACCTGGACGCTCCGGGAATGCCCCAGTCCGACGAGAAGAGACGCGATCCTCGCGTTCCGCTGGTGCTCCGGGTCGACTACCCCGGGGCGCCGGGCGCGGTCCGCGACGCGACGGAGAATCTGTCGGCGGGCGGCCTCTTCGTCCGCACCGAGCGGGACCTGCCGCAGGGCGAGCGCCTCCCGCTCCGGATCAGCTTCCCCGGGCTGCTCGAGCCGCTCGAGGTGGAGGTCGAGGTGGTGCGGCGCCGGGCGCCGGGCGACCGCGGGCCGTCCGGCGTGGCGGTGAAGATCCCCGTCGACCGGGTGGACGACCGGCACAAGCTCGCCCGGCTGGCGGAGATGGCGCGGGCGGCCACCCGGCCGTCGGCCTCCGCCTACCGGGTGCTGGTGGTGGAGGACAACCCGCACGTCGTCGAGATGTACGAGTACGCGCTCCGCAGGCTCCGGACGGCGGACGGCGCCGTCGAGGTCGCGGTGGAGTACGCGTCGAACGGCCACGACGCGCTCAACCGGCTGGTCGAGCTCCCGCACATCGACCTGGTCATGACCGACCTCTACATGCCGGTCATGGACGGGTTCACGCTGGTGGAGCGGATGAAGGCGAACGCGGATCTGCTCCAGACGCCCATCCTGGTCATCAGCGCGGGAGGGCCCGACGCCCGCGCCCGCGCCATCGAGCTCGGCGTCGACGTCTACCTCCAGAAGCCGGTGCAGTTCACCGACGTGCTCTCCACCGTCCGGACGCTGCTGCGGCTGAAGGGCTGAGCGGCGCCCGGAGCCCCCTCGCAAGCACAACGCCCGCCGGACCGAGGGCCGGCGGGCGCGGTGCGACGCGACGTGTGGCAGGTGCTACTTGCCCTTCTTGTTGAACGCGTCCTTCATCGTCTTCGACGGCGTGATCTTGATGACGGTCTTCGCCGGGATCTTGATCGCCTCGCCGGTGGCCGGGTTGCGGCCCATGCGCGCCTTCCGGTTCACGAGCTTGACCGCGCCGAGACCGCCCAGCGGGATCTTGCCCTCGTTCCTCAGCCGCTTCGTCACGAGCCCTTCGAGGGCCGCGAACACTTCCTTCACCTGCGTCTTCTTGAGATTCGAGGCCTCGGCCACCGCTTGGAAGAACTGAGCCTGCGTCATGTAGGGCATCCCTCCTTACGCACGCCGCGGGAAACGGCGATTGGCGCCGTGATATCGCTTCCCGATCCCCGCGTCAACTTTGCGATGCGCTGGGAACCCTGAAAAATGGGCCTTCCGCGGCGATCGACCGCTGGAATGCCCAAGAAACGGGCTTTTCATCGCGGACGCCCCACGAAACGCTTGCCCGGCGGGGCGGGGTGGCTACCGCAGGGCCGCGACGATCTCCAGCACGATGAGCAGGATGACGGCCACCTCCAGGAGCTCCCCGCGCGAGGTGTCCGCCGCGTCGCCGATGAGGTCGTTCACCTCCGCGAGGAGCCGCTGCTTGCGGAGGACCGTCTCCTGCCAGGCGGGCAGCCGGAAGCGGCGGACGGCGCTCAGGTACAGCCGCGCGAGGTAGAAGTCGCCCACGATCTTCACCGCGTTCTCCAGCCGCTCGGTCATCTCCGACAGCTCGAGGAGCAGCGCCGCGGTCTGCCGCTGCAGCTTGCGGTACCGCCGGGTGAAGATGTTGGTGACGGGGCTGCCGCCCGCCTCGATCTCGTCGTAGAGCCGGTGCAGCTCGCGGTCGATGAGCGCGTCGTAGTAGCGCAGCTCGAGGAGGTGCGCGGTGGCGAGCTCGAGCAGATCGGGGATGTCGCCGACACCGGACGGCTCGACCACCAGCGCGCTGTTCCAGTGCACGACCGCGACGTCCTCTTCGAGGTAGCTGAAGCGGTGCTCGAGGACGTCCCGCCGCTCGGCCGCCGAGAGCGGGACGGCGCTCGTCTCGCCGAGCACCAGCTCCGCCACGGGCGCGTCCACGAGGAGGTCCTCCGCCCGCACCGGGCCGTCCTCGAAGCGCCGCACGAAGAAGACCTGGTAGCTCTCCAGCCCCTCCCACCGGTGCGGCCGCTCCAGCGCGGGTGCCAGCGCGCGCGCCAGCTCCTCCGCCTCGAGGCGTGCCGCCGCGTCGAGCGCCGGCGTCGGCTCCACCACCAGCTCCTCCGCGAGCGGCACCAGCGCGCCGAGCGGCGTGCCCGGCGGGATCGGGAGCTGGTAGACGACCGAGACGACGCCGTAGTCGAAGACGTGCGCGCTCGCCTCCGCCGAGCGCGCGCCGGACGCGAGCGGCAGCTCCCGGCGACCCAGCGCCACGTGCAGCGGCGGCTGGGGGAGCTCCAGCGCCGTCGCCGACTGAGCGCTCTCGAGCCTGAGCCGCGCCGCGCGCGCCGTCACCGCGCGATCCGCCACCGCCAGATCGACGGCGTCCGCGACGTCGAAGAGGCGGTAGACGAAGACGGCGCCGTCCGCGATCCGGGGCCCTGGTGCGTCCACGGATGGAGCTTACCGCGCCGGCCGCACCGGCAGGCTGTCTCCGAATGACCCGACCCCGCGAAAACCGTCGCGAATTCTCGGTAGACCCCCTTCGAGTCCTTGCTGCGCCCCTCGGGCGGCCTTTCCTTGAGCTCACCTGAGTAGGGGAGCTGTCAGGGGAGAACCCGTGGTCACCGAGCTGCTCGATCCGCGCCGGGCGCCGCGCGTGCCCGTCCGCCTCCTGGTAGACGTCCAGGACCGGACCGCGTCCTTCCGCGCGATGACCGAGGACCTCGGGCCGCGCGGCTGCCAGGTCGTCGCGCCGCGTGGCGTCCCGGTCGGAAGCGAGGTGCAGCTCGCCTTCCACGGCCGCGGCGCGGGGCGCCCCCTGCGCACCTCGGCGCGCGTGGTCTGGTGCCGCACCGAGAGGCCGTGCCGCCTGGGCGTCGCGTTCGTCCCCGGGCCGGTCGCCACCGAGGCGCTGGAGGAGCTCGCCGGCGTGGAGGCGGCGCCGCGATCGCTGCGCCGCCCGGCGCTGCGCCTCCCCGGGGACGCGGCCCTGTTCCTGGGCGAGCCGCCGGCGGCGATCGTGGACCTCTCGCACGAGGAGCTGGTGGTGCTGCGGCGCGTGGGATCGGGTACCCGCGTCCAGGCGCTGGCGCGCGATCTCGGCGCGGCCTTCGAGCGCGTCCGCGGCGCCGTCTTCGGGCTCCTCGCCCGGCGTCTCCTCACCCTCGATCCGCGCGCGGCCACGGCGCTCGAGCGCTGGAGCGACGCGCTCGCGAAGGCGGAGGGCGACCTCGCCCGCCCGGGCGGCGCGAAGTCCCCGGCAGCGTCGGCCGGGACCGAGCGGCCGGCCGCGGCGCAGCGGCTCTACGACGAGGGCGTCGCCCACCTCGCCGCCGGACGCATGGCGATGGCGCTGGCCCGGTTCCGGGAGGCGCTGTCGGCGGCGCCGGCGGATCGCGCCATCTCGGGCGCGGTGCAGCGGCTCGCGCCCTGGGTGCGGTGAGGGCGTCTCAGGTCCCGACCACGCGGAGCGCCGCGGCGGCGGGCGCGTTGCGCTTGGGGAACTCGACCAGGTACTCGCCGGAGAAGCACGCGTCGCAGAAGCCGGCGCGGTCCTCGCCCAGCGCCGCGTACAGCCCGTCCCGCGAGAGGTAGCCGAGCGAGTCCGCCGTGACGTAGGTGGCGATCTCGTCCACCCCGTGGGAGCTGGCGATGAGCTCCTGGCGCGTGGGGGTGTCGATCCCGTAGTAGCAGGGCCAGGCCGTGGGAGGGGAGCTGATTCGTAGGTGCACCTCGCTCGCGCCGGCCGCCCGGATCATCTTCACGATCTTCCGGCTGGTGGTGCCGCGCACCACCGAGTCGTCCACCACCACCACGCGCTTGCCGCGGAGGACGTCCTTCAGGGCGTTCAGCTTCAGCTTCACGCCGAAGTGGCGGATCGACTGCGACGGCTCGATGAAGGTCCGGCCGACGTAGTGGGAGCGGACCAGGCCCATCGCGAACGGGATGCCGCTCCGCTCCGCGTACCCGATGGCGGCCGGGACGCCGGAGTCGGGCACCGGGATGACCAGGTCCGCGGGGACGGGGTGCTCCTCGGCCAGCCGCCGGCCGAAGGCGCAGCGCGCCTCGTACACCGACTTCCCGAAGAGGATCGAGTCCGGGCGCGCGAAGTAGATGTGCTCGAACACGCAGCGCCCGAGCCGGTCCGCCGGGCGCTGGTCGGGGAAGAGCCGCTCCGAGCGCAGCCCCTCGGCGCTCACCAGCACCAGCTCCCCGGGCTCGACCTCGCGCACGTACTCGGCCTCGATGAGGTCGAGGGCGGTGGTCTCGCTGGCGAGGACCCACTGGCCCTTCAGCTTCCCGACGACGAGCGGGCGGAAGCCGCGCGGATCGCGGACGCCGACCATCGCGTGCGGGGTGAGGAAGAGCAGGGAGTAGGCGCCGGCGACGCGGGCCAGGGCCTGGCGGACGGCGGCGAGCAGGTGCTCGCTCGAGGCGGGCGCGGCCGCCGGCCGGGCGCGCGCGAGCAGGTGGACGATGACCTCGGTGTCGGTGGACGAGGTGAAGATCGACCCCTGCGCCTCGAGCTCGCTGCGGAGCGCCTCGGCGTTCACCAGGTTGCCGTTGTGCGCCACCGCCACGGCGCCGCCGGCGTACTGGACGGCCAGGGGCTGGGCGTTCTTGAGGTGGCTCGCGCCCGTGGTCGAGTAGCGGACGTGCCCGATGGCGGCGCCGCCCGGGAGCTTGGCGAGCACCTCGGCGTCGAAGATGTCGGCGACGAGCCCCATGCCTCGGTGCACGTGCAGCGTCTGGCCGTCGGTCGAGACGATGCCGGCAGCTTCCTGGCCGCGGTGCTGCAGGGCGTGGAGCCCGAGGTAGGTGAAGTTCGACGCCTCGTGGAGCTGGCCGAGCGCCCAGATCCCGAAGAGGCCGCACTCGTCCTTCATCTTGTCGTAGACGGCGTCGTACCCCATGAGGCGGCGGAGTATAACCGTCCCCGCCTGGAATTTCTGCCCGCCAAGAGGTGGACGCGCCGCGCCACCGCCGCGCTCGCCGCCGCCGCGGCGGCGCTGGCCGTCGCGTCGCTGCCATGGCGCGGCGACCGTCCCGCCGCGACGCCGCGCGTCGAGACCGCAGCTCACGGCGCGGGACCGCTCTCGGCCGGCGCGGCCGCCGTGCCGCTCGCGCTCCCGGCCGAGGTGCCCATCGGCGGCTTCGCCCGCCTGTCCTACCGCAGCGAGCCGGCGCACGAGCCGCTGCACGCGCGCGCCCTGGTGCTGTCCGAGCCCGGCTGCGCGGTCGCGCTCGTGTCGCTCGAGATCCTGCTCGTCCCCGAGGCGCTCGACCGGCTCGTCCGCGAGCGCGTCGCCGACCTTCGCCTCGACGGCGTGGTGGTCGCCGCCACCCACACCCACGCGGGGCCGGGCGGCTACTGGGAGCGCGCCGTCGGCGAGCGGCTCGCGACCGGGCCGTTCGATCCCGCCGTCCGGGAGGCGATCGTCGAGGCGGCCGCGGACGCGATCCGCAAGGCGGCTGCCGACCGCCTCCCCGCCGAGCTGCGGACGGCGGTGGCGCGTGACGAGACGCTCGCGGTGAATCGCGACGGCGGCGCGGTCGACGCGCACCTCGTCGTCGCCCGGCTGGCACGCGTGGACGGCCACCCGATCGCGGACGTCGTGGCGTTCCCCGCGCACGCGACGCTGCTCGGGAAGGGGAACCGGCGCATCTCCGGCGACTGGCCGGGCGCGTTGATGGACGACGGCCATGCGACGTCGCTCGCAGGGGCCATGGGCGTCCGGCTCTTCTTCCAGGGCGCCGTCGGTGATCAATCGGCGCGGCCGCCCCCCGGGACCGACGGGTCGCCGGAGTCGTACGCCCGGTCCGTCGAGGCCGCGATGGCGGCGCTCCGCGCGCCCTCGGATCCGGACGCGGCACCCAGGCTCGCCTACTCCGCGGCGACGGTGCCGCTGCCGCCGGTCGATCCTTCCGCCGTGCCGGCTTGGCTCCGACCGGCCGCGCGCACGCTCGCGGGCGGCGCGCTCCCCGAGGAGGCCCGGGCGCAGGCGGTCCGGCTCGGGCCGCTCCTCCTCCTCGCCGTCCCCGGGGAGCCGGTCGCGGCGGTCGGCGAGCGGTTGCGCGCGGCAGCCGGGGACGGCGCGGAGGTGCTCTCGCTCGCGGGTGGCTACGTCGGTTACGTCGAGACGCCCGAGCGCGTCCGCGCCGGCGCCGGGGAGGCGCGACGCACCTACTACGGGCCCGACCTGGCCGACCGCCTGGGGAGCGCGGCCGTGGCGGCGGCCCGCGCCGCGGACGGCGGCGGGCGGTAGAGCCGATGCGATCCGGCGGACGTGACGTCAGGGGCCGCGCGCCCTGGGCGGCAGCTCCTGCCAGCCCGGCGCGCGCGGGACGGCCTGGATGGCGGCGAGGAGCGCCGGCGGCGGCGGGACGATGCGGCGCGCGCCGAGGTCCATCCACCCGCCCCAGAGCACGATCCGCCCGGCGGCCTTTCCGTCCCCGCGCTGGAAGTCGTGGGCGAGCTTGAACCGGGAGCCGTCGGCGCTGAGGCCGAGCGCGGTGAAGTCCACCGCCACCGTCTGGCCGAGCCGCACCTCGCGCTGGTAGTCGATCTCCTCGCGCAGCAGCACCGGCCCGAGGTTCGCCGCGACGAACTGCTCGAACCCGAAGCCGTGCTCGGAGAGGAAGCCGATGCGGACCTCGATCGCGTACTCGCTGTAGGCGGTGTTCCGCATGTGGCCGTTGGCGTCGCAGTCGGCCCAGCGGACGGTGAAGGTCTTGGAGTAGCCCATTTCAGAAGCGTATCGCGGGAGGTCCCGGCGCGCCGTCGAACGACATCCACCCGAGGGCCCCCGCGCCGGCCGCGAGGACGACCGCCGCCCCCGCCGAGAGCCAGGCGTTGCGCGTCGCCGCGTCCCCCTGCGTGCGGAGAGACTCGTAGTGAACGCGGTCCGCGAGCGGCACCAGGTTCCCGTCGGCGCCCAGCATGGCGCGGGCCTGCGAGTACGCCTGCTGGGCGGAGGTGCCCTGCTGCACGGCGAGCCCGGTGAACCCCAGGGCCAGGACGCCCGCGCCGATCGCGGCAGGTCGCATCCAGGGCCGGGCGCCGGTCGTCCGGACCGTGGCGCCGCTCTCCTCCGGCAGGGAGAGCAGGCTCCCCGAGCCCTGTGGCGAGGCCGCCGGGGGCGAGGCGGTGGCCGGCGCCAGCGCCGCCGACGCGGCCGGAACGAGCCCGGCGCCCGTCCGGGCGAGCCCGGCGGCCGACGGTGCGCCGGACGCGCCGGGCAGGGCGGCCATGCCGTCCGCGGAGCCGAGCAGCGCCGCGACGGGGCCGGGCGCCGCGGCCGAGACCGCCGGTCCCCGCGCGGCGACCTGTGGAGGTGCGAGTGGTGGGGCGCCGCGCACCCCGCGGGGAGCAGCCTCGGGGGCCTCGCGGGGGGCCGCCCCCGGGAGCGCGGCGGCCCCCGGAGCCACGGCCACGGTCTGCGGCGGGAGGACCGGTTCGCGCCCCGGCTCCGGCGTGCGGTCCTGCACCTCGCGCGACGACTGGCCGGTGAGGAGGAACGCCGCGAGCGCGCCGAGGTTCGGCGCGGCGACGCCGCCCGCGGCCATCCGGACGCTACCCTCCCGCAGCAGCGCACCCCGGCGCACGTCGTAGATCGAGCCCACGAGGAACTGCGCCTCCCCCTCGACGCCGCGGCTGGTGACCACGAGCTTGTCGGCGCCCAGCCAGGCGCCCGCCCGGATGATGGCCGCCGCACGGCGGGCCGGATCGAGCGCCAGGCCAGGCCCGGCGTTCACCCGCAGGGACTCCGCGAGCGCGAAGTCGAGACCGACGCTGCGGTCCTCGTCTTCCAGGTCCACGCGGAAGCTCGGGACGCGCAGCGCTCCGGCGGCCCCGCCGAGCCGGTAGCGCCCCGCGGGCAGCGACAGGGTGACGGGCGTGACGCCGAGGGCGCGGCCGTTCAGGTACACGGTCCCCGGCCGCCCCTCGGAGGCGACGGTGAGCCTCCGGCGCGGTCGGGCCCGGACGCGGGCGCGGAGCTCCTCGAAGTGCCGGCGGTAGGTGGGCGAGTACTGCTCCGCGTCCGGCTGGAAGGACGGGTCGACCATGAGGAGCCGCACCAGGGCGTCGTCACCCTCGCGATCGGCGCCCATGGTCGCCGCGGAGTGGGCGAACCGCAGGACCGCCCGCGTCCACTGCCGGTAGGCCTCCTCGCCCTCCGGGACGCGCTCCAGGTCCTCGACCACCGCGCGCAGCGTGCGGAGGGCGCTCTCGAACTCCCCGTTCTGGTAGACGACGAGCGCACCGGCGTAGGCGCGGTCCAGCTCGCCGAGGGTGGCGTGCGACGCCTGCCCGAGAAGCCGGGCGCGCATGGTCGAGACGTCCTCGACGCCGGTGACCCGGTCGCGGCACGCGGCGCGGAGCTGGTGCGTCAGCTCGGCGAGATCCGGATCCGGCCCGCGGGGCGCGTCGCCCAGCGCCAGGATGGCGAACGAATCCGCCGCCCCCGCGGGACCGGGGAGGGAAGCGGCGAGCGCTGCCGCGAGTGCGAGCGAGCGCGTCACGGCAGCGGGGTGGCGGCGCTGGAGGTGTTGGCCGGATCGTGGAACGCCCGGGGCCAGGGCGCGGCCGCGTCGAGGCGGCCGTCCACGATCACGGCGTAGAGCTTGCCGAGCGAGCTGCCCAGGTAGGCGAGGCTGAGCGCGGAGCCCGGCGGCGTGAAGACGTTCGGCTCGCGGAGGTCGGACCCTGCGTTGAGCGCGCCGGACCAGACCACCTGGCCCTGCGCGCCGATCGCGTAGACGCTCCCGTTCTGGGTGGGGACGAGGAGGACGGCGTCGCCGCCCGCGAGCGCCAGCGGCGAGCCGGGGACGCCGTCGAGGACGGGCTCGGTGGACCAGATCCTGGCCCCCGCCGCGGAATAGCGATGCACCGTCCTCGTCGCGTCCCCGACGACGATGTCGCCGTTCGAGAGGACGACGGGCGAGGCGGTGACCGAGCCAGGGAGTGTCTTCAGCGTCTGGGTGACGCCGCTCGCCGTCCGGTTCAGCTGGCTCGCCGCGGCGTCGGCGGAGGCCGTGATGACCCCGCCCGTTTTGTCGACGGCGAGAGGGGCGGAGAGCGTCGTTCCGACGAGATTCTCGGTTGGCCCGGCGAAGCCGAGCCCGTCGAACTTGAAAGCCCTCAGCACTGCGGCGGCGCTGCCCACGAGTACGTCGCCGCTCGAGTCGAGTGAAGGTGCGGCAGCGAGCGCAGTGAACCGTTGCGTACGACTGCACGCAGTTGCGGCATCGAACGCGAGCAGGTATCCGCTCGACGACGCCACGAACCCGAATTCCGCCCCCGCGTTCCCCACCGCGGGAGGCCCGGTCACCGGCCCCCCCGTGTTGCACGCCGCGTTCAGCACCGCGCTCCCGTCCAGCTTCACCGCATACGCGTACCCGTCGGCGCCCCCCACGTAGATCGCCGCGCTCCCGATCGACGGAGGGACGCCGACGCCGAGCGGGGACCCTGCGACCGCCTCGAGCTTGAGCGACCACTTCTCCGTACCGGTCAGCCCGTCGATGCCGCGGAGCTGCTTGTCGTTGTTTCCCACTCCGACCACGAGGGTGCCATCACTCATCACGGCGGGTGAGGTGACGGCGGGACCAAGCGTGTACACCCACCTCACCCGCGTCGCATCCACCGTCTGCTCGGCCGCCGCCTCGTTCCCGGCCACGTCGCGCGCCGTCACGCGGACGGTCATGTTCCCGGAGAGCATCGGGAACGGCCAGGCCCCGAGGTCGAGGTCGGCCGAGCGGGCCGCGCCAGGCCCGGCGAGCGGCACGCGCTGCACGTGGCCGTCGAGGTCCACCGACACCCACGCGTCCGACAGGTTGGCGTCGGAGACGCTCGCCGCGACGTGCAGCACCGAGTTCCGGAAGCACCGCGGCGCGCAGGCCGCCGACGCGATCGCCGCCCGCGGCGCCGTCCCGTCCACCTGCACGGGGACGTCCGGGCTGTCCACCGCTCCGCCCGGGAACGCCGCCCGGGCTCTCAGCGACGCGGTCGCGGCGCCGGTGCCGGGCGACCAGCTCCCCTGGTAGGTCCCGTCGCCCTGCGCGAGGAGGGCGCCGGCCGGCGCCCCGTCCACGACCAGCGCCAGCTGCGCGGGCGGCTCCACCCGCGCCGAGCGCACCGCCGCGGTCGCCGCGACCCTCGCTCCCCCGGCCCCGACCCAGGCGGCCGCAGCCGGAGCGGTGAGCGCCACCTCGTAGGGCGCGATGCACACGCCCTTCTCGCCGGCGACGGGGACCTCGCAGAGCGTGCCGGCAGCGCAGTCTGCGTCGCCCCGGCACCGCGCCAGGTCGCCCTCTCCCCCGCAGCCTGCGATCGCGAGCAACCCGACGATGGCCGTCCCTCGAAGCATGTCCCCTCCGTCCGCTCAGAACGCGAACCGCCAGGCGAGGCCGGCCGCGACGGCCGTCGCGCCGGCCGCGAGCGCGACCCCGCTCGCGGTCCGCCAGCTGCGCCAGCGGGCGTCGTTCTCCACGTAGCCGGTCCAGTCGCCGCTCTGGCCGGCCCGGTCCCGGGCATCGGCCGACGAGCGCGCCACGGACGCGCAGACCGCGCCCGCGACCATCGCCGCGGCGCCCGCCCCGACGGTGATCCAGGGCCCCGCAGCCGGCCGCGCCTCGGGATCCGGCGGGATCGCCGCGAGCAGGCGGTCCAGGGCCGCCCGCAGCGGCGCCGCGGCGTCCGCGCCTGGCGCGACCTCCACGCTCGCCTGCGCCAGCAGGACCTCGCGCTCGGCGCTGGCGAGGGACAGGAGGTAGCGGCTGCCGTCGACGCGCCCCTCGGCCGTTCCGGTGAGCGCGTGCGCCAGCCCCGCGCGCCGGGCCGCGCGCGCGCCCTCCCCGTCGTCCTCGCACACCACCCCGTAGTCGAGGAACCGGCCGCCGAAGGTGCGCGCCGCCTGCGCCACGGCCTCGCCGCGCGCCAGCGCCGGATCGCCGGCGATCCTCGGCCTGCAAAGGAGCAGCCGCCCGTCGGCCGCGCCCGCGGCCAGCGCGAGCGCGATCGCGACCGCACCCGTGGTCACCATGTGCCTCGGTCCTCCCATCTCACCTGGAGTGTGCGCGAACCTTGGAGCACACCCGCAGTGCGAGTGCAAGCGCCGTGCGAGCGCACCCGGCGGAGAACGCCGCCTTCACGGACCGCGGAGGTCCGCGCAGCGGACCGTCGTCCGCGCGCCGGACGGGGCGGCGAGCGCACACCGCCGCCATTGCACCCCCCGGCGACGGCACGATCGTCGCACCGCGACCGGAGCGCTTGCGCCTCATCGTGAAATCGTACTACCGGTACACGTTCACCCGGAGACCTTCATGACCTCGCACGCACCCCACGTGACGGCTGCCTTCCCGTTCCTCGCCCTCCTCGCCGCCTGCGGGGGCGGGACTCCGCCGCCGCCGCGCTCCTGCACCGCCGACGGCGACTGCGGGCCGCACGCGCTCTGCGTCTCGAACGCGTGCGTCGCCGACGCGGCGCCCCGCGCCGACTTCACCGTGCCGTCGCCCCTCGCGACCAATCGCCTCCTCCGGTTCGTCTCGACGGCGAGCGACCCCGACGACGGCGTCGCCGTGCAGCACTGGAGCGTCACGGCGGTGGACGGTGCGTGCGCGCCGGATCCCGAGTCGGGCGAGGGCCCGGCGCTCGACGTCCTGTTCCTCTGCCCGGGTGCGTTCGACGTCGAGCTTTGGGTCGTCGACGGAGGGGGCCTGGGAGCCGCCCCCAGGAAGGTGCGGATCCAGGTGGCGCAGACGCCCGGCGCGCCCTCGGTGACCGCCGGTCCGGCGCTCGCCGCCGATCACCGCTGCAGCGGCGAGCCGCTGGCGTGCCGGGCGGTGGACGCCCTCGGCGGCACGTCCTTCGCGCTCGACGCCGCCGGCCTCGACCCGGACGCCCAGGCGGTCACCTACCAGTGGACGGCGGTGCCCCCGGCGCGGCCGGAGGGATCGCCTGCCCCCACCGCGACCTTCACGCCGGGAGCGACCGCGCAGCGCCCGACCGTGACGCTGTCGAGCGACGGCGGCCCGATCGCCGGGACCTGGCGCTTCAAGGTCCGGGTCCGCGACGTCGAGGGGCTCCTGGGCCAGTCCGAGCAGCTCCTGGTGGTCGGCAACCGGCCTCCGGAGGTGGCCGCCACCACCTTCGCCCTGCCGCACCGGTACGACGGCAGCCGTTTCGTCGCGAGCGGGCCGCTGGCGATCGACGTCGTCGATCCCGACGGCGACCCGGTGGAGGGCCGCATCGCCGTCGCCGAGCCCGGCGCGAGCTGCGTGGACGCGTTCTCCGACGGGACGCTGGACCTGGCCATCAGCTGCGACGCCGCGGCGGATCTGGCCCTCGCCCGCAGCGTCGACTACCTGGGTTCGGACGGAAACGGAGGCGTCGCGACCGCCCACATCCCGCTCGCCGTCCTCAACCGCCCTCCGGTGGTGGCGCTGGACCTCGGCAACCCGGCGGCGAACCTCGCCTGGGTCCCGCACACCGTGAGGGCGTGCGACGTGGGCGCGTGCTTCTCGGCGAAGGGCACGAGCCCGTTCATCGTGGACGACCCGGACGGCGATCCGCTCGGGCCCGTCACCGTGACGCTCTCGCTCGAGCCGAACCGGCCCAACTCGACGGGCGCCGTCTGGACGGACGAGGTGCGGGTCACGCGCTTCGAGTTCCTGACCCCGGTCACCGCCCCCTTCGAGTTCCGCGACCGCGGCGGCATGACCGGGTTCCACCTCCACGCGAAGGTGTCCGATCCCTGGGTGGAGTCGGCGCCCTTCGACGCCCGCGTCGCGGTCGCGAACCACGCGCCCGCCCTCGACGCCGGGCTCGCCGCAGCGGACGTCGATCACACCTACGATCTCGCCGGCAAGGCGTACCGCGCGAGCGCCACGTTCTCTCCCTTCGTCGATCCGGACGGCGACCCGATCGCCCTCTCCATCGGGGCGGTGGATCCCGCCTGCGAGGTGTCGGCGTCGGGGGCGTGGATCTCGGCCGACTGTTCCCTCCCTTACGACGCGACCGTTCTGCCGCCGACGCCCCCACCGCTCGCGACCTTCGTGACGGGTCACGCCATCGCGCTCGCGGCAGCCGACCCGTGGGAGACGGTCACCGGGACGGCCTCGGTGAACGTGCTCGACCGACCGCCCGCGGTCTGGGCGGGGCCCCTCGTCACGAACGCGGCGTGCCAGTGCGACGACGGAGCCTGGTTGTTCGGGCCGTTCACGCTGCCGGTCGCGTACTCCGACCCGGACGGCGACCCCGTCGTCGTGCAAGCGGCGCCGGGCACCGGGGCGGAGTGCACCGCGTCCCCGTGCCGCGTGGTGGCCCGCCCGCCGACGGAGAGCTCGAACGTCGACGTCACGGTCACCGACGGCCTCGCCGTCACGTCGGGGACCTACGCCGTGACCGCGACCTGCGGCATCCCGAAGCCGGCCTCCTGCCGCGTCCGTCCCTGAGGCGCGCCTCCTCCGCCGGCTCACCGTCACGCCGTGATCCGCTTCCGCTCCAGCGCGGCATCCGCTGCCTGGGCGATCAGCTCCGGGCCGAGCACCTTCTCCAGGACGGCATCGGCCCCGGCCGCCTCGAGCCGCGCCTCCATGTCGCCGGCGAGCTGGCCGGTCACGGCGACGATGGCGAGCTCCGATTCGCCCCCGATCTGGCGGATGGTGCGGACGAAGACCTCGCCGTCCATTCCCGGCATCACCAGGTCGGTGAGCAGGAGATCCAGCGCCAGCAGCTCGTCGGAGAGGGTCTGGAGACCTGCGCCTGCGTCCTCGGCGGTGAGCACCTCGAATCCCCGCACCGCGAGCGCGTCCGAGAGCATGCGCCGCGCCAGCTCGTCGTCGTCCACCACCAGCGCGCGGCGCGGGCGCGCCGAGATGTGCGCGATGGCCGCCGAGAGGGCCGCCTCCGCCTCCGCGTCGAGCGCGAACTGGACGCCCATCCCGCCCTCCCGCACGAACACGACGCGGGCCTCGGAGCGGAGCTCCGCCCCGTTGGGCAGGCGCAGCTCCAGGGCGACCGTGGAACCCGCCGGCGCCGGCTGCGCCGTCCGCACGAAGGCGCCGCCGTGCGAGAGGTTCTCCACGTAGTCGGCCGCCAGCTCCTGGTCGCTCGCGTACTCGATGAGGGCGCGCGGCGACGGCAGCGGCGGCGGCGCCAGGGCGCGCGCCGGAGGCGTCTTGGCGGCGGGGGTCGCGAGCACCACCTTCACCGGGGCGCGCATCTGGAACCGTGGGGCGCAGCGCGAGGACTCCACCGACGCGGGCGCGTGCGCGGCGAGCGCGCCACGCACCGCGGGCGGCACGTCCCACAGCCCGACGGAGAAGCCGGCCGGCAGCCCGGGGCCGGCGTCCTCGGGCCGGCGCACCTCGAGGACGATGCCGCGGGCGGCGACGGGCCGCGGGTTGGAGGGGATGCGGAACGAGAGCGACAGCTCGTCGCCGACCGGTGGCGCCATCGGCCCGGCCAGGAAGAGGACGTCCACGTCCGGCTGGAAGGTGACCCCCTCCCAGCCCGGGCCGTTCACGTCGATGGCGAGGACCAGCTCCTCGCGCAGGCTGCGGCGCCGGGCCGTGGCGGCGCCCGCCTCGGTGACCAGCCGCCCGGCCGCGTCGAACAGGTTGGCCGGCACGATCCCCTTCACCTTGAGGTCGCAGGACTCGAGGTGCGAGTGGAACGCCTGCACGTCCGCGGGCGCCATGGCGAGGAGCGCCGCGGCGCGGCCGCCGCTGCGCGCCGCCCAGTAGGCGAGCCGATCGCGGAGCGCCGTGGTGTAGCCCTCCTGCAAGAAGCGCGCGACCACCGCGAGGAACCGCGACGACGCCCGCCAGGCGAGATCGCAGTCGACGAGCGCGCCCCGCGAGAGCTCGGGCAGCGCCAGGACGAGCCGCTCCGCGAAGGCGAGCCGGTCCGCCCCCGCCTTCGCGAAGATGAGCGCGTGTTCGACGGTGGACATGGAGCCCCGGTGCGCGATCAGGGCGCGGGCAAGCAGGTCGCGGGAGGGGTCAGCGCGATCGCGGAACATCCCGTCACGCTGCCGAACACCTGGAGCTCGCTCGTCCCGCTCGCCTGGCCGGTGACCGGCACGGAAGTCGCGAGCGTCACCACCGCGTCCGACGCGGAGACGTCGAGCTGCACGCCCGTCGCCGGATAGGACCGCGCATCGAGCCGCGAGCCATCCTCGAGGGTGGCGTCGAGGATGTTCCCGCCGGAGCCCGCGAGCTTCACCGTCGAGCGCTCGTCGGCGGCGACGTGGAAGGTGTCCGCCGCCGCACCTGCCACCTCGACGGAGGCGTTGGCGGTGACGTCCACGGTGTCGAAGGCCACGACCGTCGCGTCGATGCGGAGCGGCATCGTCGGCGTGACCGAGTCCACGCCGTCGAGGTTCGCCAGCAGGATCCCGTCGGGCGTCACGGCCAGCTTCACGTAGTAGTGGACGATGTTCTCGTCGCCGCTCAGGACGACGGACTGCGACCCGGCGCTCGCGACGCCGACCCGGACCTCCATCTGCCCGATCTTGCCGTCGAGGCGGACGCCGTGCACCGCCGGCAGTCCGTCGTAGCGGACCTGGCCGTAGCTGCCGCTCCCGTTCACCTGGGTGCTGCACGCGGCCAGGGCGAGGAGCGGGAGGGCGAGGCGAAGCGCCCGACTCCCCGCCGACCCTGACGAGCGCGTCGCGATCGCGCGGATCGCGCGCTCGACGTGCCGTGACACCGCAGGCATCGAACGCGCGGACACCGCGCGCAGGGCTCGCGCGCAACCCTCCCCGAGGTCGAGAGAAACGGTCAAGACGATCCACCATCCCAGGCGCTGGCGCACGAGGCGCAGGCCGGCACCGAC
>Ga0335082_10003103_pt1 | contig 18006 bp, 15 predicted proteins | sample Lox_Sample_41_FD_206718 | JGI IMG/M metagenome (GOLD analysis project Ga0335082, IMG submission 206718) | Soil microbial communities from Loxahatchee National Wildlife Refuge, Florida, United States - Lox_Sample_4.1 | ecosystem: Environmental > Terrestrial > Soil > Wetlands | place: USA... | reverse complement strand
CAACGGTGGCGAAGATGAGCGGGTTGTGCAGGTTCAGCCGCTCCGCAGCACCAACCAGTTCCTGCGTGATGCCTGCCTGTTCCGCGCCTCCCAGAACGAGAAACAGTCCGAGAAACAGCATGAGCAGCGACTAATCGATGTCGCCATAGATTGCCTTCAGCGAGCGATGGCGCTGCACCAGAAGCAGCGCGCCACCTGTGGCAGCAACCAGCGGCGGCGGATAACCAGCGAGAAAGCCGATCAGTACACCAAGCGTAACTGTCACCGCCCAAGCGGGATGAATCTGTGGCTCGCTCACCGATGGCTGCGGCTGCTCAGGCGCATGCGGATTGTCGGTCTCATGTCGCAGGAAGATCCAGTAAAGCAGCGCCCAATCCACGAACAGCCCAAGAAATGCCACCGGTCCGAGGTGCGCCAGGAAGTCGCGATAACCAATTCCAGAAACCGAGCCGATCAGAATGTTCTGCGGATTGCCGGTGATGGTAGCCACGCTGCCGATGTTGGACGCGGTCGCCAGCGCGAGCAGATAAGGCAGCGGCCGCACACCCATGCGTTTGCAGACGCCCAGCACCAACGGCGCCATCACCAGGCACACCACGTCGTTTACCAGAAATGCCGAAAGGATGCCGCTGGTGAACACCACTCCTGGCAGCAGTTGCCGCGGACCCAGGTGCTCGATCACCAGGTGGCCAATTCCCTCGAAGAAGCCCGACAAATGCAGGCTGGCAACAATCAGCATCATGGAGAAGAGCAGGACCAGGGTTGCGAAGTCGATGCTCTCCAGCGCTTGTCTTGGCGCGAGCACGCCGAACACGAACATGAACGCGGCGCCGATAACCGCCATCGCCGGCCTGTCGATCTTGGTTCCCGGCAGATGCCCGATGGCGAAGACAAGGTAGCTTGCGAGAAAGATGAGCCATGCGACGACAATGTGAAAGTGCGAGAGCGTGTGGCCTATTGTCTGAATCATGGTGCTCGGGTGGTGCACGATGCAGGCGGAGCTATGCAATCGAAGTATTGTATTCGCCACAGTGCCGCCGTGGTGCAGTTCCCGGGATTCCGAAAACTTCCATGTCCCTGCGCGGCTTTCCTCCATAGGGGTGCCGCGCATCCCACCATCGGCTTTACGCTTGCCGAACACACACCCTTGGCTTGATAATAGTGTCTTCGCCTTTTCTTCGCGCATAGTCCAGAGTCGCCATGAGCAGTAACGCAAACCGCAGTTTCACGCCGACGGAGCAGCAGCGGCTGGCCATCGAGCATGTCCGCGGGCCGATGCTTGTAGTGGCAGGTGCGGGAACAGGCAAGACGACGGTGCTGTCGCGCCGCATCGCGCACCTTATCAACTCGGGTGCGGCTAATCCGAACGAAATCCTGGCCGTGACTTATACGCGCAATGGCGCTGCCGATCTGATCGCGCGCGCCGGTGGCATTCTCTATCCCGATCTCGAACCACAAGATGCTGCTACCAAACTGCTCTCCAGCGGCCTGCAGGCCGACACGTTCCACGCGTACTGCTATTCGCTGCTGCGCGCCGCGGGAATCAAGTTTGACCTCTTGGACGATCAGGACTTGTTCGTGCTGTTGCGCCGCCGCATCGACGAGCTGCAACTCGAGCGGTTCACCAAGGCCGCCGATCCGGGCAGGTTTCTCCGCGATCTGCTGGATTTCTTCCGTCACTGCCACGACGAGCTGCGCACGCCGGACGATTACGAGGCTTACGTCGCCCAGCTTGAGCGCGACGAAATTCCCCTGCCGCGAGTGGCCAAGTCGAAGGACGCACACGCGATGCCAAGGGAAGAAGTGCTCGGCCGGTGCCACGAAATCGCGAAGGCATTCCGTTGTGTGGAAGACCTGCTGAGGCAGGAGGGCTTGGGGACCTTTGGGCACATCATCACACGCGCAGTCGAACTACTGGAGCGCAATGAGCTTGCCCTGCAAGAGGTCCAGAAGCGTGCCCGCTTTATTCTCATCGACGAGTTCCAGGACTCCAACGTCGCCCAGATCCAACTCACAAAGCTGCTCGGTGGAGAAGAGGCCAACATCTTCGCCGTCGGCGATCCCGATCAGGCCATCTATCGTTTTCGTGGCGCCACCAGCGGGGCCTTCGATCAGTTCCTCAAGATCTTCGGCGCGGAGCGCGTCAAGCGCGTAACCATGTCGGACAACCGGCGCTCGACTCCGCAGATCCTGAGCTGCGCCCACGAAGCGATCCGGTGCAATCCTGAAGTCGGCAGCAAGGAACTGGAGGAAGAAGGCTGGCCGCGTCAGCGGCTCACGTGCGCCCGGCTGGAATGGGAGAAGAACCTCGGCGCCAGAGCAACGCCCGTGCATGTCCTTGTGCACCACAAGAACGGGGAGCCTGCCTTCATCGCCGATACCATTGAGTCCATGCGCAGGCGGCGCCCGGCACTGAAGTACCACGATTTCGCGGTACTGTATCGCTATCACCACCATCGCGACGAGGTAGTTGACGAGCTTCAACGGCGCGACATTCCGGTGCAGGTCCGAGGTGCTGATTTCTTCCATGCGCCGCAGGTGCGCGACGCAATGGCTGTGCTCCGTGTCCTTGACGGTCCCGATCCCGTTGCCTTGTTCCGCGTCGCGGCTCTGCCGCGCTTCCTTGTCGATCCCCAACGCTTCCGCGCCGAACTCGCGTTGGCGGGAAGGGAAGCCTCGTTCGAGTCCGTCCTTGAAAAGGTCAACGGCGGGCTTGAGGTTATGGAGGCAGTACGAGAGGCACGGCACGACTTGGCCAACGCAAACGGCATGATGCCGGCCGCGATAAGGATCATGCGGACCAGATTCCAAATCAGCGACTCGTTCCCGTTACAGCGCCTCCAGGAATTCGCTGCCGACTGGGGCGCCAAGCCGAAGGAAATCACACGAAATGAAACGCTGCGTGAGTTTCTGGGATACGTCACGCTTTTTCAAGAGGCGGGAGGCACGCTGTCGGAAGACAGCGGCGATGACGATCCTGTGTCCGCGCTCGCTCCACGAGACATCACCGTCGAACCGCAAGATGCGGTGCAGTTGATGACCGCGCACGCTGCCAAGGGCCTGGAGTTTTCCTGTGTCTTCGTCATACGAGTTGCCTCGCCATCTTTTCCCGGCCATTACAAAGAGCCACTGGTCGAGTTTCCGCAAGAGCTCCGCAGCAGGGACACCGCAGCCGAGGATGCCCCCAAGGTCCTTCATGATGAGGAAGAGCGCCGCCTGTTTTACGTCGGCATGACCCGCGCGAAGGACGAGTTGTATCTGTGCGGGCCGTTTGCGCGTGGCAGAACCGAGTCGATACCGAAGCTCTACCTGCGAGAATTGCTCGACAAGAAGAACGGGGCACTCCGAGGCGCAATCGAGTGCCGGCTGTTGTCTCAGGGAACACTCATCGACAAGATACATGCCGCGGCCGTGGCGCTGCCGCGGGTCTCGGAGTGGGTGCGGTTGCCGCCGCGTGACGACGCGCGCCTGACGGAGTTGAGCGCCAGCGCCATCCAGCAATACGAGAGCTGTCCGCTGGCCTACAAACTACAGCGCGATTGGCTGATCCCAGAAGAACCGGCGGCTCGTATGCAGTTCGGAGCAGCCATGCACGTTGCCATCAAAGCCTACTTCGACGGTGTGCGCGCCGGGCGGCCGCTCAGTGAAGAAACAGTCGTCGCCTGCTTCCTCGACGAGTTTTCCAAGGCCAGGATCGAGGAACCCGTCCAGCGCGAACTCTACGAGCAAGGGGGACGCGACCAGCTTACTCGCTTCTTGCATTCTGACCTGGCGCGGCCAAGGGGCGAAGTCCTGCACACCGAGCGCAGCATACGCTTTGGCGTTGGCGAAACCACCGTGAGGGCCAAGATGGACCGTCTCGACCGTGTTCGCGACGGCGAGGTTGTGATTACGGATTACAAAACCGGCAAACCGAAGACACAGGAAGACGCCGACGCGAGTCTGCAACTCTCGATTTATGCGCTGGCTGCTCGGGAGCTGGGGTTTACCGCATCCTCACTTGTATTCATCAATCTTGAGAATTGCACGGCGGTGGAATCGTCGCGCCCGGCAAAGCAGCTTATCAAGACCGAGGAAGATGTAATTGATGTCGCGGGAAGGATAGCAGCGGGAGAGTTCGATCCCAAGCCCGGCCTGTTGTGTAAGGGCTGTTCCTACCACAGCATCTGTCCGGCGCATGAGGTCGAAGCGTTTTGCGGGCGCGAGCGAAGCGGGAGCCCGCAGCCGAAATCCCGAGCGTAGCGAGCGATCCCCACAATCGTTGGCACGCGCAGCTTTGAGGTTGAGGCGTTTTGCAGGATTGAGGGAAGTGGGGTGAGCAGGCCAAAAGCGAAGGGGGCGCTTCCGCGCCCCCTTGGTTGGTACGAAGAAGCGTTATCTCTTCTTTTTCTTGGCAGCCTTCTTCGCTTTCTTTTTCGTTGCCATGGTTTCTATTCTCCCTTCCATGTGTCATGGAACATTGCGACCATCACTTCATCGCAATTTGATAGTTGTATAGAGTCAATGAAAAAAATAGTCAAGAGAAAAACGCACGCTCGAGTGCGTACTTCAGCGCAAGGGGCAAACGCTTTACGCTTTCGGGACCGCGATAAATTGTTTCGTTGTGCGCCTTGTGGCCGCAACACCAATTCCGACATGTGCATAAAAGCCGCATAAAGACTGGCTATTTCGGCGTTGTCTGATTCATCCAAGGAGAGTGTCGCACATCGCGCGGCGACATCCATCCTGGACGACGACAACGATTTGCGGTGTTGACGTGTCCCCAAAATAATTTTCGGAATTCTGTTTGCAAGGCCGCGACTTCCACCTCAAATGCGATCTTTAGCTCCTTCATGAGTAACATGGGAGCAGGGAGACACCGATGAAGCGAGTGCTGGTGGCTACGTCGAATCCAGGAAAAATCCTCGATCTCATTGGCGCGGCCGCAGCCCATGACGTACGCATCGAGCTACTGCCCGGTTTTAATGCATTGCCTCGGGTCATCGAGAATGGCAAGACATTTGAAGCCAATGCGCGCAAGAAGGCCGAGCACTACAGCAGATATTCTGAGGGCGAATTGGTCATTGCTGATGATTCAGGGCTGGAAGTTGATGCGCTGGCTGGCGCCCCTGGTGTCCGTTCGGCGCGGTATGCTGCGGATGAAGCGTCCGAGGCTCCCTCTTACGAGCAGGTTTCCACTCCGGGGAGCGACATCCCGTTGCGGCAGCGCCCTAATTCCGTGGACGAAGCCAACAACGCACGGCTGCTGCGCGAACTGCACGACGTTCCCAATGAGTATCGGACCGGACGCTTCATATGCACGATTGCAGCAGCGCGCAATGGACACACGCTCGCCACGTTTCACGGCAGTGCCGAAGGCCTTATTCTGCGCGCGCCTCGGGGCGCCAGCGGATTCGGTTACGACCCTCTGTTCTTTATTGCCGAGGCCGGCAAAACCTTTGCCGAACTCACGGCTGAACAAAAGGCCCAGTATAGCCACCGTGGCGCTGCGTTTCGCCAGTTCCTACTTTGGGAGGATGAGAAGAGTGAACGCCACCCTCACAGCCGCCAATAGCGTGAGGAAAAACCTGCATGTCGGGGGGAGCGACGTTGTGTTACGTGACCGATGTACTTGAGGATAATGTTCTATGTGGTGTTGGGGGGCGTGGCCGTTGGAGGCCGCGCCCCAACTGCTTAATCAGTGACGAGTTTCAGAGTTTCGTGAAGCCAGCCTTGCGCTTCATGTTCGCACTTCCTGCAGCAGAACGTTCGTCCGTCACGTGCCCGGCTTGTGTTCAACAGGTATTGCGAATGGCACCAGAGGCAAACCGCTGCGGAAGTGGCTGCGTCATATTGGTTTGGTTGCATGGCTTCTCCATTGGCTTGTCACAATAGGACAAGTCGCCGCCAAACGCAATCAGCAAATTTGTGGAAACGGTACAACCTAGGTTCGTGGTAGGGGACGGTGTGACCTAGACGCACTCGGGTCCCAGAAGATCACGGACGGATTCCCGCCTTCGAATGAGGCGTGAGCGGCGGCCTTCGACGAGCACTTCTGCCGGCCGGGGGCGCGTATTGTAATTGGACGCCAGCGCCATGCCATAAGCTCCGGCGTCGAGAATGGCCAGCAGGTCACCTTCGTCGGGTCGCCGGATTTCACGTTCCCGGGCGAAGTAGTCGCCCGTCTCGCAGATCGGCCCTACTATATCGACCGTCTCGGGTGGTGGGTTATCCTCCCGCAACCTGACGGGAACAATCTCGTGATAAGCACCATAGAGCGAAGGCCGAAGCAGATCATTCATGGCGGCATCGACGACGATGAACCGCTTGCCATCGCTGTCCTTTCGATAGACCACGCGCGTGAGCAGCAGCCCGGCAGGGCCGATGATCGCGCGACCGGGTTCCAGCAAAAGGTGTACTCCCAACGATTTCAGTGGTTGGTGAAGGGCAATTGCGTAGCGTTTCGCGGCCGCCGCGAAGTCCAGTCGCGGATCACGTTTATAAGGGATGCCCAGCCCGCCGCCAGCGTCGACCCATCGAATTTTGTGGCCCTGCGAGCGCAGCAAACGAACCAGCGACGCTACTCGATCCATGGCCAGGCGGAACGGCTTCACCTCGGTGATCTGAGATCCGATGTGAACGCTGACGCCACAGGCCTTAAGCTGTCGAAATTCCGCTCCCCGCCGATAAAGTGCGGGGGCCTCACGCCAGGACACGCCGAACTTGTGCTCCTGTGATCCAGTGGAGATGTAGGGATGGGTGTGTGTAGTGACATCAGGATTCACGCGTACGGCGAATTGCGCGACTTTGCGAAGATTGATCGCTCGCGCCGCCAGTAACTCCAGTTCACTGGCGCTTTCCACGTTGAACATGAGGGTGGCGGATCGCAGTGCGAGATCGATCTCTTCGGCCAATTTGCCGACTCCCGAGAAAACTACATTGCGCGCCGTCTTTACACCGATCTTCCTCACGCGCAGCAGCTCCCCGCCTGAAACCACGTCGAATCCTGCGCCCAGACTCGCCAACAGCCGGAGGATCGCAAGGTTGGAATTTGCCTTAACCGAATAGCAGATGGTGTGCGGGCAGTTGCGAAACGCCTGATCGAACTGATGGTAGCGCTCGCGGATCATGGTGCCCGAATACACGTAGAGCGGAGTGCCATACTGCTCGGCCAGATTGACCAAGGGGATGCCTTCGGCGTACATCTCTACGCCGGAACTGCGGATCCGCTTATGCCGGCCGTAGGTGAATGCGGGCGGTCGCTCCGGACGATGTTGGGCTCTCACTTCTTGGCGGCGATCCTTTCACCTTGATGGCAACAATGGTCTGATCGTCAAACGTCTCGACCCCGTGGGCGTGATCGGAAACAGCGGTGAAGATGGCGTCAACCAGTTCTTCGGCACTGCTATGCGCATTTTCGCGTACAATTTTCTCCAGTCGCTGGCGACCGAACAGCTCACCATTCGAGCCGGTGGCGTCGAGAATTCCGTCGCTAAAAAACAGGAAAACATCGCTGCGGTGCCCTTGCAGGCTCAGCTCATCGTACGTCGCATTGTTAAACAAACCGATCGGCAACCCCGTCGCCGGAATCGTCTCGATCTTTCCGGCGTGGCAGCGAATCGGGCGCGGCAGTCCAGAATTCGCGATCTGCAGTATTCGTTGGTTGTCGTCCCAAATACCGTAGATCATCGAGACATATTGGCCTTCGATGGGTCGCTCCGACAACGACAAGTTGATGGCCTCCAACATGCCGGCGGCGCCAGGCTCTTCGTTGGCGTGCGAACGCGCGATGCCGCTGACCAGAGCTGCGTAGATTGCAGCTGGGGCGCCCTTGCCGCTCACGTCTCCCACTGCGATACCTATCACTCCCTGTCCGCTGTACTTCAGGAAATCGTACAGATCGCCGCCGACCTGACGGGCAGGAGCAAAGCGGGAGGCCACTTCGGCATTGCGAAGCACCGGTGGTTTCGGCGGTAGCAAACGAAACTGCAGCTCGCGTGCAAGTGCCAGGTCCTGTTCCAGACGCTGCTCCTGCCGTGCAATCTGCTCGTACAGCGTGGCGTTCTCGATGGCGATCGCTACCTGCGCTGCCAAGGTCGTCATGATACGTACGTGGTCTTCGGTGAAGTAGCCGCGGCGCGTGTGTTCGATATCAAGCACACCGATCACCTTGTCCTTATAGATCAGCGGAATGCAGAGCTCGGAGCGCGTTTCAGGGTTCGCGATGATGTAGCGAGGATCTTTGCTGACATCGGGGACCAATACTGCCTGGCCATGTTGTGCGGCATAGCCCACCAGCCCAACACCCAGAGGGATCTCGTGCTTGAGCTGCACGTTTTCCTTGAAGCGCAGCGAGAACCGGTGCTGCAGGACGCTTCCGGTCTTGTCCAACAGCAGAATGGAAAACATCTGATAGTCGATAATGCGCGTTACCAGGTCGGCGATACGCTTCAAGAGTTCGTCAACATTCAGGATGGATGTCAGCTCACGGCTGATTTCGGTGAGCAGCGTCAGTTGTCGGGCCTGTCGCGACACGCGCGTGTACAGGCGCGCATTCTCAATGCCCGCCGCGATCCTTGAGGCAAAAAGCGTCAGAAGGCGCTTGTGTTCTTCAGTGAAGGCCCCCGGTTGTGGCGCTTCCACGTCGATAACGCCGATGACCTTATTCTTGGCGATGAGCGGCACTGCGAGCTCAGAGCGCACACCCGGGGTGGCGTTGATGACATTATTTTCGGCACTGACGTCGTTGACCAGTACCGGCTGTCGCGTTTGCACAGCACGCCCGGTGACGCCTTCCCCAACTTTGATTCGTATCCGCTCTGCAACCTCGGGGGGATGCCCCACTTGGAAACGGACCCGCAGCTCCTGTGTCTTTTCACTCAGGAGAAGGATGGCGAAGATTTCATAGTCGATGAAGCGCTTCAACATCTCCGCCACTCGCTGCAGCAAGGTGTTCAGGTCTAGCGTGGTGTTGACCGCGTCGGCGACTTCAAGTAGGTAGCTGTCGAGCCTCGAAGACACGAGGGGTGGCAGGGTGGGGGACGGCGTCAGGCTGGGTTTCTCGTTCACTTTCATGGCCGCTGACATAAACGGGCCGGCCAGCGGCCCCGCAATCGCAGCAGAGGAGAATGGTAACACTGCCATTCTTTTCGCGAGTGTTCCATTGTCGAGCTGCCGTGGGTTGCGGAGCTGCACCACAGCCACTAAAATTCTCACCGGCTCAAGAAGAGGTGAGCAATGCCTTTGCCCGAATTCAGACAACTCGTGGAGGAAGCCAAGTCTCAGATCACCGAAATTGCCGCCGACGATCTGCGGCGCATGCAGCAATCAGGTGAAGATTTCACACTTATCGACGTGCGCGAACGCGAGGAACAGGCCAAGGGCACAATTCCCGGCGCGATCAAGCTACCGCGCGGCATCCTGGAGGTGAATATCGACCAGATAACGGCGGACAAAGACCGCAAGCTGGTCCTGTATTGCGGTGGGGGCAGCCGCTCCGCGTTAGCCGCACTTAGCCTCAAGAAGATGGGCTTCCGCAATGTGCTTTCCCTGGCCGGCGGCTATCGCAATTGGCGGGAAGGCGAAACGCTCTGACACTTTGTTCGATTGATCGTACTTCTGCGAAGCGAGGCAACCATGAATCTGCAAGGCAATCGCATTACGTGGCTGGGTCATTCGACTTTCCGCATCGAAACGAAAGGCGGCGCAACTGTGATCGTCGATCCCTGGGTCATGGGCAATCCCATGTGTCCTGAAAGCGAGAAACAGGTGAAGACGGTTGACGCGCTAATCTGTACTCACGGACACTACGATCACATTGGTGATGCGGTTGCGATAGCGAAACAGCACAATCCTGCTGTGGTTGGCATATTTGAACTCTGTGCGTGGATGGAGAAGAAGGGCGCCAAACAGATCGCTCCCATGAACAAGGGAGGGACGCAGACGGTTGCAGGAATTAAGGCCACCATGACTCACGCCGTGCACTCCTGCGGCATTCTGGATGACGACGGAAGTATTGTTTATGGTGGGGAGGCGTGCGGTTATGTTCTCGAACTGCCTGGTGGAGTCAAGCTTTACCATGCCGGCGACACGGGCGTGTTTGGCGATATGCAGATCATTCATGACCTTTACGCGCCGGAGATCGCGATGCTGCCCATCGGCGACCACTTCACCATGAGCCCGCGGGAGGCTGCCTACGCCTGCCGGCTGCTTTGTCCCCAAACCGTAATTCCGATGCATTTCGGTACGTTCCCGGTATTAGTCGGTCGTCCCGATGACCTGAGAAAGTTGCTTGGCGCCGATGGCCCCGCGGTGGTGGATCTTAAGCCGGGTCAGACACTGAGCTGAGGAGCGATTCACTAGATGCCGATCACCGATGAACGCCTCGAAAATTATCTCTACGCTATGTTGCCCGAGCGCGAGCCGGTTCTGCAGGAGATGGAGCGACAAGCGAAGCAGCACAACATCCCTATCGTCGGTCCGGCAGTTGGCCGGCTCCTCTATCAGTACGCGCGGCTGCTGAATGCCCGGGTGATCTTTGAAATGGGATCGGCCATCGGCTACTCGACCATCTGGTGGGCCAAGGCCGTCGGCGGCGAAGGCAGGGTTCACTATACCGACGGCAGCCGCAAGAATGCCGATGAAGCGCGACGTTACTTTCAGCAGGCCGGGGTCGCCGATCGAATTGAAGTTCACGTGGGTGATGCGCTGGAGATTCTCTCTGAGCGAAAGGAGAGGTTCGACATTCTGTTCAACGATGTGGACAAGCACGACTACCCGCGGGTCTTTCACATGGCCGCCGCGCGTGTGCGCAGGGGCGGCTTGTTCATCAGTGACAACGCGCTGTGGCATGGCAAAGTCGCGTTCGCAGCAGGCAATCCCGGACTGGAGAAGGATCCTGATCGTCTACCGCAAACCGAAGGAGTTGTGGAACTGAACCGCCTGCTCTACGAATCCACGGATTGGTATACGACAATCCTCCCCTTGCGGGATGGCGTGGCTGTAGCGATGCGGCTATGACCAAGATGAGCGAATCCGACGCTTTCGATATTCTGGCAATTGCCGCGCACCGTGACGATGTTGAGCAGACCTGCGGCGGGACGCTACTCAAGATGGCAGAGTGCGGGAATCGCACTGCGATTCTTGACCTGACGCAGGGCGAGATGGGTACCCGCGGGACCGCCGAAGAACGCGCGCGCGAGGCTGACGAGGCTGCGCGCATCCTTAGAGTCAAGCGGCGGCTGGTGCTGGACATCCCCGACGGCCGAGTCGAGAACAACTATGACAATCGCCTCAAGGTCGCGCACATCATTCGCGAACTGCACCCGCGAGTGCTGATTCTCCCTTACTGGCAGGCGCGTCATCCAGATCATGCGACGGCGTCAGTACTTGGTTACGAAGCGGCGTTCCTCGCTGGGCTGACCAAACTTGACCTCGGCGCTGCGCCTCATCGGCCTTTCAAGATCATCTACGCCAGCCTTTACGCCGACGTTCGCCCGACATTTGTGGTTGACATCTCGGAGCAATTCGACGCGCGCTGCGCCGCCCTCATGGCTTACCGTTCGCAATATCAAGACCAGGAGCAGGGCAGCACGCTCTTCCCGCGACAAGCCGAGATCCGCGAGCGCATTGCCGCTATGTCCGGCTTTTACGGGCTTCTCGCAGGAGTGCGCTACGCCGAACCCTTCGTCCAAAAAGAAGTCGGGCTTGTGGACGACCTGCTGGCGATACCCGTGCAGTCCATCTAATCGACTACCTGTCATTCATGGACCAACCCGCCGATTTCATTTCTTGTGAACTGGCAGGTTGCACCCTTACATCACTCACCACTACGCGTCCCAACGGGTTGCGCGGATGACCGGTACAGCTCCAGCCAGCGCCCCAGTTCCATCAGGGCCCGCTCACACGCCAGCGTGTGACGCTGCTTCTTGTCGCGGATGCGCTGGCGCGTCTCCTCGTCCAGTGGCAACAGAAGGTCGAAGGTTATATTGGCCGGCTGGAACTTCTTTGTTTCGGAGTGACAAATGTAATTCACCAGTGCTCCGAAGGCGGTTTCGTGCGGAGGAGCCAGGGGTTCGGCGCCGGCCGCTAGCGTCGCAGCGTGCATCCCGGCGAGCAGGCCAGTTGCGATGGACTCTACATATCCCTCGACTCCGGAAATCTGACCAGCAAACAGCACGTTGGCATGCTGCTTCATCTGCAGCGTCTCACGGAGCAGTGTCGGGCCGTTGATGTAGGTGTTGCGATGGATTTGCCCATAACGCAGAAACTTCGCGTTCTCCAGCCCGGGAATTAGCCTCAGAATGCGTGCTTGCTCGCCGAACTTCAGGTGATTCTGGAAACCGACCAGATTGTAGGACTCAGCGCGCAGATTCTCCTGACGCAACTGCACTACCGCGTAAGGCTGCTGTCCCGTGCGCGGATCACGCAGTCCAACCGGCTTCATAGGTCCGAAGCGCAGGGTGTCGCGGCCCCGCCGAGCAATCTCCTCAATCGGTAGGCAGCCCTCGAAGTAGTTCAAATTTTCCCAGTCCTTCGCCTCTACCGATTGCGCTTTCAGCAACGCATCGAGGAAGCGCTCGTACTCCTCCTCCGTCATCGGGCAGTTGATATAGTCCGCAGTCCCTTTGTCGTAGCGTGCCGCCATATATACGCGCGACATGTCGATGGAATCGGCCTCGACGATCGGGCTGATCGAGTCGTAGAAGTACAAGTGCCTGGTGCCGCTTAGGCGCTGGATTTCCAGCGAAAGCGCGTCCGAAGTCAAAGGGCCGCTGGCAACAATCGTGATGGCATCGTTCTCGTCGATTTCGGTGACTTCCTTGCGTCTTACGAGAATCAACGGTTCGCGCTCGATGGCGGCGGTGACTCTCTCAGAAAAGGTTTGCCGGTCCACCGCCAGCGCGTGACCTGCGGGGACGGCAGTCTCACGCGCAATCTCCATCAGGAGGCTTCGTGCACGGCGCATTTCCTCTTTCAGCAGCCAGGGCGCCGTATTTTCAGTATCTGACTTCAGGGAGTTCGAGCAAACCAGTTCGGCGAATTTCGCAGTCTGGTGGGCAGGCGTCGCCCGCACCGGACGCATCTCGAACAACTCGACAGCAATGCCACGACGAGCACATTGCCACGCTGCTTCCGACCCGGCAAGCCCGGCGCCGATAATGCGAACAAGCTTGTTCATCAACGAAGGTACTGGACCTTAGTTTAGTCCACCCAGCCTGGCCTTCCGGGACAACAGGTCAACGACGCCCGAGTTGCACCCGCACTGGACAAGGAACTGCTAAACACCTCTAAAGAGCAGTGAGTCTCACGTGTTCTGCTCCTTCTTGATGGGGTATCCTTTGCGAAGGCATTTCGTGGTTCAAACCCAATGGTGAGCGGATTCTGTTGATGTCAAAACGAAACGCACATCGGTGCGTCGCGCATCACGCCCGGTCCGCTGACCTGGCGAGTTATCTGCACGAGGTCCGTGATGGCCTCCCTCTGGCGCCCGGAATCGCCATTCAGTTGCTGAACTGCGATGACGACCTCCTGCCCGATCTGCTGGCAACTGCGCACGTGCTGAAAGAGCAATTCCACCCAGGCATAATCACGTACTCGCGCAAGGTCTTCATTCCGCTCACCAATCTCTGCCGCGACTACTGCGGTTATTGCACCTATCGCCGTGACCCGGGCGAGCCCGGTGCGCACACCATGACGCCGGCCGAGGTGCTCTCCGTCGCGCAGCGAGGCGAGAAGCTGGGCTGCACCGAGGCGCTGTTCTCCCTCGGTGACAAACCGGAGTCGCTGTTTCCTGAGATGCGCGAAACCCTGCGCCGTCACGGTTACCGCAGCACCCTGCACTTTCTCGAGGCCATGTGCGAGATGGTGCTGCGCGAAACGCGCCTCTTGCCACACGCCAATACCGGTTTGCTGAGCGCACACTGGATCGAGCGGCTGCGTGCCGCCAATCCCAGCCTGGGCCTGATGCTGGAGAGCACCAGCACTCATCTGCCGCAGGCGCATCCTGCGGGGCGTACGCCCGACAAGCTCCCCACGCTGCGGCTCAAAACTATCGAGGACGCCGGCCGGCTGGGCGTACCTTTTACCACGGGAATCTTGATCGGTATCGGCGAAACCATGCATAACCGTGTCGAATCGCTGCTGTCCATCAAACGTCTGCACGAGCGCTACGGACATATTCAGGAAGTCATCATTCAGAATTTTCGCGTGAAGCCGCGCATCCCGATGGCCGCCTGGCCTGAGCCTGACACTGGCGAGATGCTGCGCACCATTGCCGTAGCACGCCTGTTGCTGGGTGACATGAACATTCAAGCCCCACCCAACCTTACACAGAATGGTTATGAGCAGCTTTTGGAAGCCGGCATCAACGACTGGGGCGGCATCTCGCCGCTGACGCCTGATTACATCAATCCGGAAGCGCCTTGGCCTCATCTGCTCGATTTACAACGTCGCACTGAAGCCGCTGGTCAGAAGCTGAAGCAGCGACTTCCGGTGTATTCTGAGTTCATACCGAAAGTACTGTCGCGGGGCGGACTGCTGGCCGAACGCCTCACCATCGCGTCGGCGGCCATTTAGCTTCAGGCACAGTTTCCAGCCTGAAAGGCTGTCTCATCCACAGGAAATGTTGACGCGGAGCAGTTCTCCCGCGGAGCATCAGGGGTCGCGAAAATAAAAGTGCGGACGCTGTCCAAAGAATTGGCTGCCCCCCAGGGATTCGAACCCCGATATGCTGATCCAGCGACAACCAATTCGCCTTTTGGCAACAACTACTTAGACCGATCTTGGGGCGGGTGTGACCCCTACTGTGACCCTTTTTCTACTGCACCATCTCCGATCTTTCGGAAAACGACTCGATCGCAAGCTGAGCGTGATACTGCAGGAACTTCTCAAAGTTGGTACTGACGTGCGTCGACGTTACGTGGATGTAATACCTCTCCGCAACAGACGGCGCGCTATGCCCCATCAAACGCGCCAGACTGAACCGATCCATGCCGCTCTCTGCACAGCGCGTCCCAAAGGTGTGGCGCCAGCAATAGAACGGGAAGGGCCGGAGATTGGCTCGCTTGATCGCCCCATCATGAGCGTGCTTTATCGACATCAGGTGTCCCTGCACACCAGGGCCAGGAAAGACGAATCGCGAAGCCGAAACCTGCTTTCGTCGGAGGAGAACTTCCTGTGCTCTCTCGGTAAGGGGCACAACCCGGGCTGCACTCGACGTTTTGCCGCCGCGAACGTGGAGAACACCAAACGCCGCGTCAGCGGTGCCCTCTAGTAAGATGTCGGTCCATTCCAACGGAAAGAGTTCCGAGTTTGGGCGCAAGCCCGTGTCAACCGCTCTGAGAGCCATCGGCGGCAACCGATGGCTCTTGCTTAGTTTGAGTCCTCCCCCGCGATCAGTCGCTTCGCAAGCCACGAGTCAAGATCATGCTGGCGATAGCGCACCAGTTTCCCGATCTTGTAGTAACTCGGCCCCTTGCCCAGTCGCTTCCACTGTCGTAGGGCAGCCGTGCTGCACCCGATGTAAGCGGCAGCTGCGCGGTAATCCATGGCATTTACAGTAGGCATATCTGATTAGCTCCGTAGTATGTGTCGTCGCCTCCGTGATCACTAGGCAAGTCCAGAATGCAGAACAGGATCACTCTTGTAAAGATGCGAGTTTTTCAGCATTGTGAGTTTCCCGCATCATGCGGATAAAGCACCCTGCGCGAATGCGAACCACCCACCGCTGACGTTGCACGGCCATCAGAGACAATCAGCTTCATGAGCCCAACTCCGCATCGTCATGCAGTCTGCAGTGCTGGGACATCACGCTCTGCAATCCACTACTGACATCGATGGGATAGCGCCTCCGGACTTGACCGGATGACCGGACAACTAACGCTCATCTTTTTCCTGGGATTTGCCGATGAACAGTAGTTAAGAGGTGAGAGTCTGCGGAGGGCACATATCGTCGCCGTTGTCCTTGCCTTTGTTGGTGGAGGGAGCAGAACGCGCCGACATAATCGAAAACGGGTCTGCCCAAGGTGTGGTTGCGAACTATCGTGGGAATGGCGGCCCCAAGCTGAGTCCAAGCGATCTCTTGCCGCACGTTCCCGATGGCACTGCGGAACCTGCGGCGCTAGTTTTACGAAGACGGAGTTGAAGAAAACGCAAGCAGAGTCGAGCAAGGCGCGTTAGAGCACCTGCTTCACCCTGCTCGGCGATGGCGCGGAAAACTCCACTGAACATGCCTGTTAGCGGCCACCATGAAGGTAGAGCGAGAAGACCCGGTTAACCTTAGCGTTTGCGAGACATGTGCCGAGCGGGAACGGCCCAACGAGCCGGTCTACAAGTTGGGCATGTGCAGATTCTGCTATCTCGGCTTGCCGCATCCGAAAGCGACCTCGGAGCAGTTGGCCCGAGAGAGAATGGGCGCTTACTCAAGGCAACGATTGGGTCTCCTCCATCGGGGAGAGCCTGCCCCGACTGATGTTGACGCTGGCCAGCGGGAGAATCAAGAAAGGTAACACCAGCATGTTGACGGGTTGGTATTTCGCAATGGAAAGGCGGGGATGATACATGCTCCGACTTCCTGTGGATTGGTGTTCCTCATCGCACTGGGAAGAAATCAAATCCAACAGGGCCGAACGTCCGAACGAGATGGGCGGTGACACCCGGCGGGAAGGTTACGGTCGTGCCCGAGAGCCGGTCAAAATTAAGTCGCATCCAGCGGCAGGTCACGAAGTGGCCGATGGCCAAGCCGAAAAACGTGCCGGCGATATACCTCGCGATAATCAGTGAACGAGGCGCCGTACCGTGGTCCAAATCGGTAGAGCAGAAGGGCATAGCAGCGGAACTCGGTCTCCCCATTCACCTCGAACACGAGCTCGACGACATCCGTGAGGCTCAGGTCGGCTTCGGTTACGAACGCCACGCCAGTCTCACTGATATCTATGCACATTCCCTGATTAGACTTGTGGCCAGCCATGCTGTGGCTGATGATCCGCACCGGCATCGAAAAAGCGACTCGTTCGCATCGTCGGGCTTCGGTACGGGCGCTGGGGCGAATCTGCGCAGCGCTGGAGAGACTCGCAATGCCGTTGTATTCATTCATAGCACAAAGACGAACCCATAAGAGCTTGGAGAACCTGCTGCGGACCTCAGGTTATTCACTTATCGGCGAGGATTGTCAAAACCTTAATGTCGTGACCGAGCCCGTTACCCATCGCCCAGCAGACCGGGCTCAACCTTGGCGGTGAGGTCCCCGCGTCGTCACTTCGTTTTCGGGCTAGGAAGTCGTTTCCTTTTCTGGAGGGGTCCGGTTTCGGTTTTTTGACCGCACTCTCGACGCGATTCGCCAATGTTGACGCGGGTCCGGAGGAGTTTCTCTTAGCCGGCAACGCGCCTCTCAAAAGGAAACGAAACGCGCAAAAAGGGTTTTTTCACTGGTGCTTGTTCGGGGATCGAATAACCCGTGACCGCCCGCCCGTGGGGAAGGACCCGCGAGCTCGTCACCAAACCGGAAGATCGAGTCTGGCCTGATAACCTCGGGACGCCCGTGATCTCGCCCTGCGCCGGACGCCTCTTCGACATCCCAAATCGGTTTCAGCTCAACACACGGCGATTTTTCATCAAGCTGACGGGAATGTAGACAACGCCATAGAGTGGGAAACTCGGAGTAGACGGATGCTCGTGCGTTTAGCGTTCCTGATTCTACGAAACGTCCTATGAGCCGACTTCTGGCCCCCTCCGTTTCGGATTCTCTTGGCCAACAGAGGGGCGTACGCACTTGGGACAATGTGACAAAAACGCATCGTTCGGAATTGGGCGTGCCCGGACTAGAGCCTGGACGTAATGTACATAGCACTCGCTTCTATGTACATGATATACTGGCGACAAAAGGGAGTGATTCGATGACCACAGCGACCAAGCGAACGCACAAGCACTTTCAGTTGGACTCTGCCAAGATCAAACGCGCTCAGCGAGCATTGCACGCAAAAACCGAAACCGAGGCGATCGAGCGCGCTCTGGACTTCGCGATTGCGG
>Ga0335082_10003102_pt1 | contig 18007 bp, 17 predicted proteins | sample Lox_Sample_41_FD_206718 | JGI IMG/M metagenome (GOLD analysis project Ga0335082, IMG submission 206718) | Soil microbial communities from Loxahatchee National Wildlife Refuge, Florida, United States - Lox_Sample_4.1 | ecosystem: Environmental > Terrestrial > Soil > Wetlands | place: USA... | reverse complement strand
TGTGCTGGACATGCCGGCCCGTCCTTTCGTGGAGCAAGGACTGGCAGAAGGCGTCCTGTTCAACGCCACGCAGGATACGGTCCTGCGCTTCCTGCCACCATTCCTCATGCAAGAGAAGCACGTGGACAAGGGTGTTCGCGTGCTGAAGAAGCTACTGGGAAAGAAGCGAAAGAAGGAACCGGCGGTAGTTCCGGCCGCGTGAGAGGCCGTCCCTGGGGCGCTCTGGTGGTGGTATTTCCTTTGTCACAACAAGGAGATACCTGACCTCACCCAGGCAGCCAGAAAAAACAAATCCGGGGGAACCGATAGCTCGATTCCCCCGGGACAGAAGCGACAGAGGCGATATTCACTTAGATAGACTCTGCGGACGAGATTTTAGTTGCCCACAGGAACGCCAAGAATCGAAGAAAAATCCCCTTCCTCTGTTGGGGCAACGTCCCACAGCCCCTGGCAAGAGCACTGGTTGGATCTTGCTGGTGGCCGTATGCGCTACCTGAAGGCTGGTTCGGGCCGGGCCTTGATGCTGGTCCACGGCCTGATGGGCTATTCATTTTCTTGGCGATTCACTATTCCGGCTCTGGTTCCTCACGCCACGGTGTACGCCATCGACAATCTCGGGGCGGGCTTCTCCATCGCGCCGGCCGGGATGGACTGCTCGATGCGTGCTGCTGCTGGACGCGTGCTGAGTTTCGTGGATGCTGCGGGGATCGGTGACTATGACTTGCTGGGCACGTCGCATGGCGGGGCGGTGGCGATGCTGGCCGCTGCCATTTCCGCAGACCATGCGGACCGGCGTCTGAAGCGCCTGATCCTGGTCGCACCTGTCAATCCATGGTCACGTCACGGGCGAAGGCTAGCTCCCTTCGTGGGAGGGAAGGTTGGGTCGTTCCTCTTTCGCAACACTGTGGAACGCTGGCGACTCTTTGACTATCTGTGGTTGCGGCGACTGTTTGGTGACGGGAGGCAGATTCCACCCGATTCGCTGGAAGGCTACCGGCGTCCGGTTCGCTTGAACCATGGCTTGGAGCATGGCCGGCGCATTGTGAGCACCTGGACCAAGGATCTCGACGACCTGGCGGGTACCCTGCCAAGAATTCGCGATTATCCAACGCTGCTCATCTGGGGCACGCGGGACCGGGCAGTGTCGTTCCGTTCCTCCGAGTCCCTGCGAGGGATTTTCCGCGACAGCCGGCTGGTGGCACTTCCAGGAGTAGGACATTTGCCCTACGAGGAAGCGCCGGAAGAGTTCAACCGGGCGCTGATCGGATTCCTGGCAGAATCATAAGGCCAGAATCAACTCGAGGCGGTAGCACTACACTCTTCAAAATGGGTCATGCCGTTTTCGACGCTCTTCGCACGTTTATCGCGCACTACGGTTATTGGGCCGTAGCGCTGGCATTGCTGTGCGAGAACGCCGGAATTCCGGTGCCAGGGGAGACGACGCTGCTGCTTGCCAGTTTTCTTGCCTATTCCGAGCATCAACTTCATCTGGGCTGGATCATCATGGTGGCAACACTTGCTGCTACCGCCGGCGACAACCTGGGGTACGCCCTCGGCCGACACGGTGGGAGACCCTTGTTGAATCGCTATCAGAGAGTATTCCGTGTCCCGCAACGCTCTCTCGACAGGGGAGAGGACCTGTTCGCCCGGAACGGCGCGGCAACGATTTTCTTCGCCCGCTTCATCTTCGGCATGCGCGTCTTTGCCGGACCGCTGGCGGGTGTGCTACGGATGCCCTGGAGAGCATTCGCTCTGTTCAATTTTCTGGGAGCGGTTGTGTGGGTGTCCGTAATTGCCACCGTCGGATACCTGTTTGGACGCCACTGGGACGTCCTTGAGCGGGCCATCAAGCGGTTCGACATCGCGCTGGTGATTGCGCTCGCGGTCTTCCTCTTGCTGTGGTGGAAGCGGCAGGATTGAGGCTCCGAAACCAGCAAATTCTCGACTTCAAGCCGACAGGACAGCCTCCCGAACCTTCGATTTGTGACCAGGTTGTGGCCTTCCGTTACTTTTCCACAATGAAAGCGCATCTTATGCTGAGACAGGCATGAAGCAGACGGTCAAGAAGGTAGTGGCGATCGTGGTGGGCTGGGTTTTCATCGTACTCGGCGTGATCGGGCTGTTTCTTCCCATCATGCAGGGGATCCTGTTCATTATCATCGGCCTGACCATCCTTTCGACCGAGTACGTGTGGGCTCATCACCTGCTTTCCAAGCTGCGCGCGCGTTTCCCCAAGATCGCGGTCTACTCCGACCGTGCGCGCGACAAAGCAGCCGGTTGGGTCCGCCGGGCTTATGGACACGAGGAAGCGCGGTGAGTTCCTCGGTCGTGCCATACTCGGACATGCCTCAGGGCACATCGCGGATCGGTTTATCCCAAGTCTGGGTTCGCTTCCTGGTGGCGATTCTTGGACTGGTGCTCGCCTTCGGAGCCGCGCTGTTCTCCACGGTTTCACGGGAATCCGGAAACATCTGGGCAACGATCGTCCTGGCGTCAGCCGCACTGCTGCTGGCGACACTCGTCGGTCTGACGACAGTGCCCTATCTGGCGCGGCAAGTTGTAGCCGCGCGCGTCCGAGATGCGATGGACTACGAGATGACGCGACCCGGACTCGTATACATGGCGATCACCGTGGTCATCGGCATCGCCGCCCTCAATACGGGCAACAATCTGCTGTACATCGTGGTCGCGGCTCTGTTGTCTGCCATCCTCGTCTCAGGGATAGGGTCCGCGTTTGTTCTGCGAAACCTCGAACTGGAAGTCAACCTGCCGGAGCACGTGTTCGCCGGCCGTCCCACGCTGGCACGTCTCTTGTTAAGGAATGCAAGCCGCTGGCTCGCCTCGTTTTCCATACGCGTAGTGCCTACCAAGCGCAAGACTCTGAAACGCTGGCGGTGGGAGGCCTACACGCTGGGAGTGCCGCGGAACCGCCCACCGGAAAGCCAGTGGATCCGGGTGCCTGACCGGCGCTTACGCCGCGTGCTGGAGACACCCGACAAGCCGATTCTGCAGCAGTCCGTTTATTTTCCGTTCGTGGCTCCCGGACAGGAGCTGCGTGCGGACTTGGAGATGAGTTTTCCCCAGCGCGGCCGTTATCGTGAGAAGGACTTCGGATTGGCGACGCGTTTTCCCTTCGCCTTTCTTCTCAAGACACGCAAGGTCGCACTGGCCCGCGAGGTGATCGTCTATCCGTCGGTCGACCCCCCGGAGGAATTCTTCGAAGTACTTCCGATGGTCACGGGCGAGTTCGAGACTTTCGTCCGCGGTCGCGGCTACGATCTTTACCGTATTCGTGAATATATGCCGGAGGATTCCGCCCGGCACGTCGATTGGAAGGCCACCGCCCGCACGGGCACGCTCAAGGTTCGCGAGTTCAGCCGCGAAGACGAACGCCGGTTGCGGATCGTTTTCGACAACCCCTTGCCGGGAGTCCTGGACGCCAATACCTACGAGCGTGCCGTCTATCTGGCGGCGTCCCTAGGCTGGCATTTTTCCCACGAAGATGTCGACATTTCGTACGTAGGACCGGGCCTGGAACCGACTTCGGACGTTTTCGCGTTCCTGCATTACCTGGCGCTGGTCGAACCGCAGGAGGCAACCCCGGTGTTTGAGCGCCTGCGCGCCAGCGACGACTACAACGTGATCGTTACTTCGCGTGACCGCCTGCAGGTGCCACCCAATTTAGCCGGGCGTTCGTATGTGATTACGCTGGCGGCGCCTTCGGGTACCGCCGGTATCTCGTAAGCCCTCGCGCCAAGTTTTTCTTCCACGGCAGGAGATTTCGACATATACTCCGCCCGAATGTGGGCGTGAAAGGGCCTTTCCCTTATCCTTTCGCAGCCGATCAGGTTGTTGCGTGCCGGAAGACCGAGTCAGTCCGGCATATGTCAAGGGAGGCGCCAATGCTGATTCGCGATCTGCTCAAGAATCAAGTGACGGTGTCGGCGGATATCGGGCGAAGCGTACTCGAAGTCGCCGGAATGATGGTGGACCACAACATTGGAGCGGTACCGGTTCTGCAGGACGGCCTGCTGATTGGCATCTTCTCCGAACGCGACCTGATGAGCCGCGTGGTGGTGCCCGGGAAAGACCCGGCCCAGACGTTGCTGCGTGAGGTCATGACCGAGGATCCACTCACGGTCGCGCCCGGCGATAATCTGGAGACCTGCATGACGCTCATGCGGCGCCATGGCTTTCGTCACCTCCCCGTGTGTGACGGACGGGACCTAAAAGGCGTGATTTCGCTACGCGACGTTCTACTGCATGACCTCAACGAGAAGGATGACGAAGTCCGTATGATGCGGGCTTACCTGCATTCGCTGCCGGACGTCGGTTGAGGCCGCGTCCTTCTGGCCATTCGCACCGGCCAGGTAATGGTTACCAACGTTACCTAAGTAGATTGACCCTATGACCTAACGTGCTTAAGGTAGTAGTGAGGGTGTGCGGACAGTTTTATTCAGTGGCCGCCTGTTTCCCCCTCACAGGCCATGCACTGGTATCACCAGATCGGGCTGTATCTGTGGTGTGCGCAACCGTTGCTACAAGCGGCCGTGGCCCTAGTACTGTGGCGGCGCGGACTTCGCAAGAAATTCCCCGTTTTTTTCACCTATATTTTGGCGCAGATTGCTATCTTTGCGGTCACGTTTCCTCTGCGCAGCACCGAAAGCTATGAGTGGTTCTTTTACGTTTACTGGGCGGGCGCAGGCGTGAGCGCGCTGCTTGGATTTCGCGTGATTCACGAAGTTTTCCTCGACGTCTTCCGTCCCTATGACACGCTCAAAGATCTGGGAACGGTCCTGTTCAAGTGGGCTGGCGTCGTGATGCTGCTGGTTTCGGTCGTCGTCGCGTTCTCAAGCTCGAATAGCGGAGAGCAATGGGGGCCCTGGGAGCGATTCCTGATTCAAGCGGTGACCAGCTTGCAGCGTTCTGTACGACTGGTGCAGTGTGGGTTGATTTTGTTCCTGCTTCTTTTTTCGCGGTTCCTCGGCGTATCCAAACGTCAGCAGAGCTTCGGCATCGCGTTGGGATTCGGTTTGTTTGCTGGCGTCGAATTGATGCTCATCGTTCTCAATGCGGGAAGTTATCTGGACATCGGGCGCATCGCCTTGGTCAACAGCGCGATGTATGACATTGCCATCCTGGTCTGGTTTGCTTACGTGCTGTCTCGTGGAGCGGCTCGGGACGTTGCCCCCAACCATCTTCAGACTCAGCGCTGGGAGCAAAGCCTCGCCGATCTGCACAACTCCGAGAATCAGGGACCCTTGCCGGCAGATGCGTTGATCCCGATGTTCGAAGGAATGGTGGAAAGGGCGTTTTCACGGGGATCGAACCTGGCAGGGCGGGAAAGCAGTACCCCGAATCGTCCAGCGGCTACGGCGGCAAAGGCTGGCTCAGATCGCAGCCAGTAAGGTCGTGGAGCAGGCCTCTTCTCTCTTCGCGCTAAAATCGTGTCAAGCTGAAACTTAGTCGCACCACAGCCTATCTGCTGCCTATCCGGCAGCACAAGTAAAGTCCTCAACCATTACATGAAGGATGCTGACTGCAGACCGCATATCTTGCGGGAAAGGCAGGCTTTCCATGCAGAGGCGGCAGGGGAGGCATGCAGGTGTACGCACCTTTCCGCGCGGGCAGGAGCGAGAAATTCCGCTTGTTGACGTCGTGTATAATGCGCGCGCGTCGACTGCCTCTCTGAACTTAGGAAGGCAACCGACGTGTAACCTCAAGGAGAAAGACAATGAAACGTTCGCTAAGGGCGTTGATCCTGCTGGTAGGTCTGGTAGGCACATACGTCTACGCCGCCGTCCCCAGAGTTCCCGCTCCGGACGGAGGGCCGATTCCGCTGTGCCCACCCAAAAGAGGTTGGAACTGCTAGCAACCTTGCAAGCAACAAGTTCCAACAATTTACGCTGCAGGGCAAGGTCACCAAAGTAACCTCCAGTAACCTGCAGCGTACAGTACGCACTCTTCTCGGGCTGACCTTAGGTCAGCCCATATTTTTTGCGATTAGTGGTGATCGGCCTTCTCGCCTGGTTGAGCTTCGGTGGCTTTTTCAGAGGAGGTACTCTCTTTTGCCGGCGAGGCGTCATCCGGTTCAATATCCTGCGAGATGTATTGGACGATGATGGATACTCTGCGGTTCGAAGCTTCGAACGGTTTGTCCGGCGTCCGCAGCCGCTGGTCGGCGAAACCCCGGACTTGCTCCACCTGATCGGCACGCAGTCCGGACTCTTGCATGAGACGCCGCGCGGCATTCGCGCGATCCGCGGAGAGTTCCCAGTTGCTGTAGTTGCCCTTGCCGACAAACGGCTTGGCATCGGTGTGTCCTTCAATGGAGACGCGGTTGGGGACCTGGCCCAATTGCTGCGCAAGGAGGGAGAGCATCTCCTGACCGCTCTCATTCAGCTTCGGGCTGCCGCTGTTGAAGAACGTTCCATTGTCGGATTCGAGGAGCTCGATGCGAAGGCCCTCGGCGGTCACCGTCATCTCGATATTCTTCCGGAGATTTTCGAGCTCCGTGATGCTGCGGATGCTCTTCTGCAACTGCTCCTTGAGATCCGCCATGTTCTGCTTGGTCAGGCGGAAGTTCTCGCCGGCTCCCGAGAGGTTCGTCCCCACTTTCTTGGAAGTTCCGGTGGGATCTTTGAAATAGCCTCCGACTGCAGCCTGAATCTGCTTGCTGGTGTTCAGGAGCCACAGAACGATGAACAGCGCCATCATGGCGGTGACGAAATCGGCATAGGCGACTTTCCATGCCCCACCGTGATGTCCACCATGACTGACTTTCTTCTTGATGATGATGGGTGGCGTCGGCATGCGGAACCTCAGCTCGCGGCTGCGGCCGCGGCGGCGGCTCCAGTGTCGTTCTTCGCGCCCCGGGCCGCCTCCTCAACTTCCTTGAATGAAGGCCGTACGTGTCCGGGCACGACGCGCCGCCCGATTTCGATGGCCATGATGGGGGCGATACCTTTGAGGAACGCGATGATCACGACGCGCAAGACGTTCAGGTAGGCGTGTTCTTCGTCAGCGGACTTGCCCATCCGCTGCGCCAGCGGGCCGACCAGCCCATAGCAGAGCAAGATGCCAAGGAAAGTCCCCACCAAGGCAGCAGCGACCTTGTGGCCGATTTCTTCCGGCGGCCCGCCGAGAGCGCCCATCGTGATCACAACGCCGAGCACGGCGGCGACAATGCCGAGTCCTGGGAGCGAGTCAGCCGTGGTGCCGAGAGCGGTTACCGGCTGGGTAGCGCCATGGTGGTGGACTTCCATGTCGGCTTCGAGCATCTGGTCGAGGTCGAAGGCTTCAATGCCGCCGCTGACCGCCATGCGCATCGTGTCGCAGAGGAAGTTGACGGCGTGATGGTCCTTGATGAAGTCTTTGTACTTCGAGAGCAGGGCGCTTTTGTCCGGCTCTTCGATGTCGCTTTCGAGCGCCACAAGACCTTCGCGGCGCGCTTTGTTAAGCAGCTCGAACACCATCTTCAGCGAGTCGATGTAGCGCTGCTTGCCATACTTCGATGATCCAAACACTCCGGCCAGGCCGCCGGCGATCTGTTTGAGAATATGCAGGGGGTTCGCGATCAACACCGTGCCGGCTGCCGCCCCGCCGATGATCAGCAGTTCCGCCGGCTGCAGGAGCACCCGCAAGTTGCCGTGCTCCATGAGGTAGCCGCCGACGATACAGCCAAAGACGACGACGATGCCGATAATCGCAAACATAAAAACTCACCCTTGCGAAGGCGCAGAACCGGGCGCGCCGTCAGTCCCTGTAGTGGCCGCCGCTCTTGCGCGCACGGGGGCAATTTCATGTAATAGCGTTCCCAGCGTGTCTCCGGGCCGGGCGACGGCGCTTTCCACCTCCGCTTCAATCCGGAAGTGATCGCCCCACCAGGAAATCTCCGACTGGCTCAGCAATTTCCGGATTCGCTCCGCGGCCGCGGCCACCAGGACGGGACTGGAGGAAGGCAGCACCGCGACAAACTGATCCTCGCCCCAGCGGCCGAGAAAACTGTCGGCATCCAGGTTGTGGCGAAGCGTCTGTGCGGTCGCGCGGAGGAAAGGCGCCATCGATTGCGGTCCATGTTTCGAGCCGAATTCCTGGAGGCCGAGAATCCGCACTCTCAACAAGCCGAAACCCGAGTGGGTCTCTTCCATTCCGGTGATGCATTGCTCCAGGACGGCATGCGTAAGGCGCTGGGACGGCACGCCCGTAGTCGCGTCCAGGCAGCCATACATCAACGGTCCAAAAGCATCATCGCGGAAGGAGAACGCCTCTTCGAAAAGATTGAGGGCACCCACAACGGCGTCCCCGTGTTCGAGGATGGGCCGGATGCGAACTTTCACCGCGACACGGTGGCCATTCTTGTGGAGATAGAAGGCGAAGAACTGTTGCGAATGACCGTGGCGAAGAGTGGCCACGACGGGAGAGTGCTCGTCGCATAAGAGACGGCCTTGCCGGTCGCAGGGTTTCAACAGATGACCCGTGTCGTGCTGACCGACCAGTTCATGCGCCAGGTGTCCCGTGATTTGCTGCGCGCCTCGATTCCAGAAGCGGATACGCTGTTCGCGGTCCACAACGTAAATGCCGACCGGCAACTCTTCGAGAAGGGAACGGAATATGCCCTGATCTTCGAGGAGTCCCGCCATAGTTTGCACACTGACCTGAAGGAGTTATCGGCGGGGAAGACAGAAACTTCAGGATTCCCGGGGTTCGCCCGTCGGACGAGTGGGCGATCCCAAACGTTCGCGTATTTCAGCAGGATGAAAGAATGGACCCTGACAGGTGAAGTCCGAGCAGATCACAGCAAAGGAGCGTTTTCCGCGGGCAGCCGGAAGCGCAGGAAGCGTTTCGGCCAGAGCGGGAGGCAGATTCTGAGGGGAGACGACGCCGTCGCGGAAATGCAGAACTGCTTTCGTGAGGGCCAGCGGCCGCAGTGCAGCACGAGTAAGTTGTTCTGCCACTTGATCGTGTCCGACGATGACAACTTCTATCTGAGGCTGCGTAAAATGCGCGATGGCCAATCCGTAGGTGGCGGCGAACATTCCATACTTCTCGGCGCCGCTGGCGAACAGGGCGAGCGTTCGCTCGGCGTTCTCACGGTACGAGGCTTTGTTGGTGTAGGCATATAGCCGAAGCAGTGCAATGGCAGCCACCGGATTCCCTGCAGGCGTCGGTGAGTCCTGAAAAGGTTTGCGTCGCGCACCTAAGATACCCAGTACGGGCTCTGCTTCCGCGGATCTACCCCGATCGCCTTTTGCAGTGTCGAAGAAGCCGCCCGATTCGGGGTCGAAGAACCGACTGATGATCGAGTCGACGATCTTCTGCGCGAAGCGGAAGTAGCTGAATACGGTTGTGGCCTCATAAGCATCCAGGCATGCGATTGCTGCGAAGGCATAGTCGTCGAGGCCCCCCGTTGTTTCACGACGCTCGGCCTGAGGATCGGAGTAGGCGATCACGTGCCGCAGCACGACGTTCCCATCCGATCCATCTGGTGCATGTTCGGATGTCAGCCCTTCAGCGAGAAGCCGGTCAAGAGAGCGGAGGGCGAAGTGTTGGGCTTTGTCGAGATCCAATGTGCGAGCCCCTTTCAGATAGGCCGAGATGCACATTGCGTTCCATCCCGTGTACAGAGTTTTGTCGACATATGGCGTTGGCCGGGTGAGTCGCGAGGCATACATCTTCTTTTTTGCTGCGGCCAAAATCTCTCGGACTTGCTCTACAGTGACGTCCAGCCGCCGGGCAATTTCGTCTGCGGAAGCGCGGACGAAGAGCACATTCTTGGCCGGGTTGTGGTGCATTTCGCCGATTTCGTCGATGTCGTAGTGAAGCGCAGCTGCCTCGAATTCTTCGGAGGTAAGAACTGCCTTGGCCTCATCCTGAGTCCAGGTGAAGTAATCGCCATCGTCGTCCATCGAATAATCGGCGTCTTGGGAAGCGTAGAAGCCGCCGTGTGCGCGATCGCTGAGCCATTCATCCATCCAACGGATGATGTCGCGTGCGACGTCGGCAAAATATTCGTTCCCGGTTGCTTGCCCGGCATGCAGGTAGTTCTTGAGCAGTTCCGAGTTGTCGTAGCACATCTTCTCGAAGTGCGGGACGACCCAACGCTCGTCCACCGAATAGCGGTGAAATCCTCCAGCGAGTTGGTCATAGACGCCGCCGCGGGCCATTTTTTCGAGGGTGGTGACGAATACCTCACGACTATGCTCGTTGCCTGTGCGAGCAGAGTGTTCAATCAGAAGATCGAGTGCAGAAGGATGAGGGAACTTTGGCGCGTTACCGAAGCCGCCATTGCGTTCGTCGAACATGCGAACGGTTGAGTCGATGATTGCCTCGACGAGTTTGCGGGAAATCTCGCCACCTCGACCGGAGAACGCCTCCGCTTGTGAAATTGCATTTGTGACCTGGTTAGCCTGGTCGAGCACATCGCCGTTCTTCTCGCGATATGCCTGGGCGATGGCGAGGAGCACGCGTTTGAAACTTGGGCGACCGTACTGGTCCTGCGGTGGGAAGTAAGTTCCGCCGTAGAACGGCTTGCCGTCGGGAGTGAGAAAGCCTGTGAGCGGCCAGCCTCCCTGACCGGTAAGCGCGCCGACGGCGGCCTGGTAACGGCTGTCGATATCGGGACGTTCGTCGCGATCGACCTTCACGGCGACGAAATGCCCGTTAACGATCTTTGCGACTTCGGGATCGTCATACGACTCGCGGTCCATGACGTGGCACCAGTGGCACCACACAGCCCCTATGTCGAGCAGGATCGGCTTGTTCTCACGCTTCGCCGCCGCAAACGCCTCCTCGCCCCACTCGTGCCACTGGATCGGCTGGTGCATCGCCGAGCGGAGATAGGAAGAGGACGCTCGGGAGAGGGAGTTGAGGGAAGGTGAGGACATTTTGTAAGGATATCGGTTGGCCGTAGAAATTGCAGAATGCAGAAGTCAGATTGCAGAAGCGACAATACTCGGTAGAATGCCGTGATCCATGGAGTACCTATGAATTCAACCGCGAAGACCCTGTTCCAGACCGACGCCCTGAACGAAATCATGTCGCGCGTCGACAAGCTTCAGCCGACGTCCGTACGGCAGTGGGGCAAGATGGATGTCGCGCAGATGATGGCACACTGCTCGGTTGCGCTCGACATGGCTTCGGGCGGCCTTAACCTGCCACGCCTTTTGATCGGGAGAGTATTGGGTCCCTTCGTCAAACCAATCTTCACGAACGAGAAGCCGTTTTCCAAGAACAGCCCGACCGACAAGAAACTCGTGATTTCGGACGCGCGTGATTTTGCCCGCGAACAGGAGCAGCTGAAATCGAAGTTGAAAAGGTTTCACGAGGACGGGGAAGAGGGCTGTACGAGGCACCCGCATCCGTTCTTTGGGCCGCTTAGCCCCCAGGATTGGAGCCGTGGCATGTACAAGCACCTCGACCATCACTTGCGGCAGTTCGGAGCGTAAGATCCGGGCGCAGCCGTTTCTATTTGTGCCCGAGCAATTGTTTCGCTACTCGGCAATACAGCTCGACGGCTTCTTCGAGCTGCCTCTTCTCCACGTATTCCCCTTCGGTGTGCGCGACGTGAATCGAGCCAGGTCCCAATAACAGAGGTTCGCCCCAGTCCGGCAGTGACGGAATGTCAGTGGTGAAGGCTGCAACCATGGTCGGCAGGCGGTCGAGCGTGCGGAGGCGCATGAACGGAGTCTCGCGCGTGAAGTGAACTTCGGCCAGGTTCCCGACCGTCGCTACAATCTGCGCGCGCAGATCTTCCGTCGAGCCAACGAGCCGATAGAAGAGATCAGCTTTGGCAAAGTCAGAGATCACGTTGGGTGCACGGCCTCCCTGGATCGAGCCGACATTCTTTGTGCAGGGGCCGACATCGGGCGTCTCGGGCAATTTCATGGAGTGCAGGCGGTGCAGCGCCTCGACGAGTTTATCGATGGCCGATTCGCCCAGTTCTGGATACGCGGAGTGCGCCATCCTGCCGCGCGCAATCAGTTCGACGTGAAGCGCTCCCTTGGTAGCGATGGCGAGACGATTTTCAGTGGGCTCGCCGTTAATCATGAAGCTTGAACCAATGGGGAATTGGTTGGCAGCTTTTGCGCCGATTGAGTCGCGCTCCTCGCCTACCAGGAACAGCAGCCCCACATGCACGCCTTCAGCGCGAAGCTTCTCTGCGGCGACGATCTGAGTGGCGATGATTCCTTTGGCATCACATGAGCCACGGCCAAAAATGCGGGTGCTGTCTTCCGACGCCGGAATGAACGGCGGAACCGTGTCCATGTGGGTGGAAAACACTACCGCAGGATGTGGGTGTCCGGGCGAGGTCGCAAGGACATTGGCGCGAGCGCCTTCGACGGGCATCCGGTTGGCCTCAAAATTTCGCTGACGAAGTTCATCGCACAGAAAAGCGCCGACCCCTCCTTCATTGGGGGTGATGGACTCGATGTCGACGAGACGGCGCGTGAGTCCGAACAGGTCCATTGGGAAAGCGTACCAGTCGCTGACCGCTGGTCGCTAGTCGCTCGGTGGCGAAATCTGAAATACTGAGCGTCGGTTGTCGTTGGTCGTACGTCGTTTGGCTTTGGGCCGTCGACTCGCCGCGATCGACCGACGTCGACCAATGACTAACGACCAGCGCCCATTCATGTCCCCTGACTCTTCCTCGATACGCTCGCTTCTTCTCGACGGCCCTGCGGGACGAATCGAGGCTCTGCTGAACACTGGTTCGCCGGACGCTACCCATGCGGCGCTGGTATGTCATCCGCATCCGGTCTATGGCGGCACCATGCACAACAAGGTCGTGTTTCATGCGATGAAGGCGTTGCAGAATTTCAGTTTCCCGGTTCTGCGTTTCAATTTCCGCGGCACTGGCCTCAGCGAAGGTGAACACGCGAAGGGTGTTGGCGAGCTCGAAGACGTGCGGACAGCTCTTGACTGGCTGGAGCGGGAATACGCTCTGCCGATCATCTTCGCCGGATTCTCGTTTGGCGCGGCAGTTGGCTTGCGGGCAGCGTGTCCGGATGAGCGCGTGACCGCTCTCATCGGTCTGGGTTTGCCCGTTACGCCGATCGAAGATCGCACATACAACTACGACTTCCTGCGTTCGTGCACCAAGCCCAAGCTCTTTGTCAGCGGTTCGCGTGACCAGTTCGGGCCCATGGGGAGACTGGAGTCCGAGGTGAATGCCTTCGCTGATCCTAAGAAACTGGTGCGCATTGAAGCAGGTGATCATTTTTTTGAAGGCCGACTGAAAGAAATGCGCACGGTAATTGAGCAGTGGGTAGCTGAGATGCTGCAAATCACTGTAGGCTAGCCTCGAAAACCTACCAGTTTTCTATAATCCTCACCATGCCGGCTTCGCTTTCCGAGGGCGACACGCAATTTCGCGAGATGCGCGATAGGGCTCGGCAAATTTTCGCCGCCGCGCTCCAGAACGCCTCGATTTCCAGCGCTTTCGCCCGCCACGTCCACTGCGAGCGCGGGGTGCTGCGGATTTGTGAAGATCTGCACGATCTCGACTCGTACTCTCGCGTCTTTGTCGTTTCAATCGGCAAGGCGGCGCATACGATGGTCGAAGCGCTGGAAGCGCAGGTGGGGAGCCGGCTCGAAGGCATCGTGGCGTCGTCCGTCGAGCCCGGGAGTCAGTTGCATGGATTCCGGTACTTTCGCGGGGGACATCCCACACCTACGAGTGAATCTATCCAGGCCGCTGAGGCGATCCTGAAATCACTCGATTCGCTGAATGCCGCATCTCTGGTGATTTTTCTGTTGTCCGGCGGAGGCTCGTCAATCGTGGAAAAGCCGATTGACGATGAAATCTCGCTGGCGGATCTGGTTGCGATTTACCGAGCCCTGGTCTTATCCGGCGCGCCGATTGCCGAAATCAACGCGATTCGCAAGCACCTGTCGGCAGTGAAGGGTGGCAGGCTGGCGCAGGTAGCCTATCCTGCGCAACAAGTGTCGATTCTCGTGTCGGACGTGCCGGACGCTACGCCGGATGCGCTTGCCTCGGGTCCGACCATGCCCGACTCGACTTCACTCAACGATTGCGAGCGGATTGCGGCGAAGTACGGTCTGGTAGGGCAGTTCCCGCCGTCGGTGGCGGATCTTTTCCATCGTCACGCGCTCGACGAGACACCCAAGTCTGACGATCCGGCCTTTGTCCGCGCCCGCTGGTGGCCGGTGCTGTCGAATAGAGTGGCAGTCGAGGAGGCCGCCAAGGCCGCGAAGGCGGCGGGGTTCGGTGTCGAGATCGACAACTCCTGTGACGACTGGGACTACGAGAGGGCGGCGGATTATCTGCTCGAACGCCTGCGCGATTTACGGAAAAAAGCCCCACGAGTCTGTCTAATCTCCGGGGGCGAAGTCACGGTGGCTGTCCGCAACGGAGGCACGGGCGGACGGAATCAACAGTTCGCGCTGGCCTGCGCGGCGAAAATTGCGGGCGAGAACATCACCGTGCTGAGTGCGGGCACCGATGGCATTGACGGCAACAGCCCAGCAGCAGGCGCGGTGGTTGACGGAAGCAGCCTGCAACGAGCGGGTGGCGCTCGGGTTGTCACAGACGTGCTGGCCGGTTTCGACGCTTTCCCGTTGCTGGACAGGTTGGGAGACGCGATCCTGACTGGTCCTACCGGGAATAACCTGCGTGACCTCCGATTGTTGCTGGCCTGCTGATTCCGACTGGACGCCTGCTAAAGCCATATCCAAGTTCCCACCTGGCGGGAGCAACATATACGCGGTACCACTTAGGCTTCGACGCGCATCAAACTTCCATAGGATCAATCACCTTTGCGGAGGTTTGCTTTGAACTACACAAAGCTGTTTTCCGCTTTCGCGATTTTCGGTTTCGCCATCGTTCTTACGAGTTCTCTTGCCGGTGCCCAACAACTTGACGTGGCTGTCGGAGTGAGCACGATTACGGCCCCAAGCGCGAACGAGGCGACCGGAAACCATTTTCCCCAGTCTCTAACAGGCAGCGCGTATCCGACATTCAGCGCCGATGCGGTTTTGTTCAAGAACTTCGGCGTGCAGGGCGAATTCGCGTGGCGGGCAACTCGCGGTGATTGGCTGGACGTGCAGCCTTTCCGTCCCTTCTTCTATGACTTCAACGCGATGTACTTGCCGAAGCTAGCCGACCGCACATATCTGGAGTTGCTGGCGGGAGTGGGCGGACAGTCGACACGCTTTTACCAGCCCTTCCAGACGTGCGACTACTACACCTGCAAGAACTACGTCACCATCAATCACTTCATGGGCCACTTCGGTGTTGGGCTCAGACTCTATCCCGTGCGGAACTTCTTCATCCGGCCGGAAGCTCACCTCTACCTGGTGAATGATAATCAGGAATTCAGTTCGGCGCGGGCAGTGCGGTATGGGCTCTCTCTGGGTTACACGTTTGGTGGAAGATAGAGGTGGACAACACTGCTACATGAGAGCTAAGTCGTAAACGCAATCGGATATTCACAAGCCACACGCGATTACGATCTGTTTACGGCTTATTTACAGGGCGTTCATCAAGTCTGGAGAGGGAATCGCGTATAAGCAGCGCATCCCACACGTGGAGGTGAGATGCGTGAAATCCAACATATCCGCGTGCCGGCCCTTGCGCCTGGCACATGTAGTTGCACTGGCGGCTTGTCTGCTGTTCGGATCCTCAACAGCCTTGGCGCAGTTTGGCTGTAAATTGACGGCAGGTGGCAGCCAGGTTCGACATATCATCTACATCCAATTCGACAACGTTCATTTCACTCGCGACAATCCCAACGTACCCTCCGACCTTGAGCAAATGCCTCACCTGCTGAATTTCCTTGAAAGCTACGGCACCCTTCACACCAATCACCACACGCCGCTCATCTCGCACACCGCCAACGACATCCTGACGTCGCTGACCGGCGTGTACCCGGACCGCCACGGCGTGCCGATCGCCAACAGCTTCCGTTACTTCAATCCCGATGGCACGACCAATCCTGGAGTGTCGTTCGCGTACTGGACGGATCCGATCTTTGATTCCTCGCTCCCTCCGGCTCAGACCGACACAACGTTCAACATGCTGTCGGAAAAAGGTCTGAACGCACCGGCGCCGTGGGTCCCCTACACGCGGGCCGGTTGTGATGTGGGCTCGGTGGCAACTGCGAACACGATTCTGGAAAACATCACAGTGGATGTTGCCAAGGTCTTTGGACCCACCTCGCCGCAGCAACAGGAGGTCATCAGCACTCCGGCGCTGGCGACGGCGGACTTTGTAGGCATTGGCGTGCATTGCGCATTGGGGAGCCCTGTGTGCTCGGAGGCGAATGGGGGCGAAGCGGACCTGCTGCCAGACGAGCCCAAAGGCTATGTTGGCTATTCGGCGCTGTTTGGACACAAGTATGTCGGTTCCGTGATCAGCCCGAGCGGGCCGTTGACTGATCTCAATGGCAACGTGATCCAGGATCCCAACGGAAACATCGGATTCCCCGGCTTCGATGGGATGTCGGCGGCAGTTTCGCTGTCCTACGTCGCAGCCATGCAGGAAAAGGGGATTCCCGTCACACTTGCTTATATTTCCGACGCCCACGACGCGCATCCCAGCGGTCCAGCCTACGGGCCCGGGCAGGCAGGGTTTGTGGCAGCGCTGGCAGCCTATGACGATGCCTTCAACAAGTTCTTCACACGGCTGGACAGCGATGGCATCAACCGTACCAACACGCTGTTCGTGATCACAGCTGACGAGAATGATCATTTCGTTGGAGGTCCGCCGAGTCCCGCAGACTGCGACGGCATCAATGTTCCATGCACATACGCGCAAATCGGAGAAATCAACACAAACCTGACCGGACTGCTGGCGACGCAGCAGGGAGTGAAGACTCCGTTTACGGTCCACTCGGACGACGCGCCGGCCATTTACATCACTTCCAACCCCGGACGCAAGGATTCCTCCACTCGCTTCTTCGAGCGCGCAGTAGGGAACCTGACGGCCGTCAATCCCATTACCGGTAATACCGATGCGCTGACGGCATTCATGGCCGATCCGGTCGAGCTGAAGCTGCTCCATATGGTCACGGACGACCCAGCGCGGACTCCCACATTCGTGCTGTTCGGTGATTCCAACTATTTCTTCTTCACGGGCGCGCAGAATTGCAGTTCCCCGTGCGTTACGGAGAATCCGTCGTTTGCCTGGAACCACGGCGATGTGCAGTCGGATATCGTCACGACGTGGCTGGGGGTTGTCGGCCCCGGAGTCCAGGGCAAAGGCGTCGATGCGGATACCTGGTCAGATCACACCGATATCCGTCCCACAATGCTGGTGCTCGCCGACCTGCAGGATGATTACCTGCACGATGGGCGGGCTCTGGTTGAAGATTTGGACACCGACGTTCTGCCGCCGGGCTTGAGCAATGAACCTGCGTTCCTCGCTCTTTCGGCCGTATATAAGCAAATCAACGCACCGGTCGGGCAGCTGGGGCTCGACAGTCTCGTGATCTCCACGCGGGCGTTGAAGAGCAACGACAAGGGCGATAAGACTTACAACACCCTTGAGCAACAGCTGGCGAAGTTCACCAGCCGCCGGAATTCCCTCGCCGGCAAAATCAGACATTTACTGGAGAACGCCGAGTTCAAGAAGAAGCCCTTGGACGACGCGACGGTGAACGACTTGATCAGTCAGGCCAACTCGTTGCTAACCGATGTTCACAACCTCGCAACAGAGTGATCCTAAGAATTCCAGCGAGAAAGGTCCCAGGATCTGATCCTGGGGCCTCTTGTTGTAACAGAATTGTCCCGCCGGCAGGCGAACTAGCCGGTCGCGCCTGTCACGCATTATTATACGAATATGGAACTCGGCTTCGGCGAGATGGTGTTTCTGTTCATCCTGGCGCTCCTCATCTTTGGACCTAGGAAGCTGCCGGAGATCGGACGCCAGATCGGCCGCTTCATGAGCGAATTCAAGCGTGCCTCCAGCGATTTCAAGGCGCAGATCGAATCCGAGATCAACGCCATCGAAACCGAAGTGAAGCCGCAGATCCTGCCTCCCATCCAG
>Ga0335082_10003101_pt1 | contig 18010 bp, 16 predicted proteins | sample Lox_Sample_41_FD_206718 | JGI IMG/M metagenome (GOLD analysis project Ga0335082, IMG submission 206718) | Soil microbial communities from Loxahatchee National Wildlife Refuge, Florida, United States - Lox_Sample_4.1 | ecosystem: Environmental > Terrestrial > Soil > Wetlands | place: USA... | reverse complement strand
CGCTACCGGATCTGCTACCGCGCCGCAGACCTGATCCGCGCCCGCACGGAGGAGATCTCGGATCTGATCACGGCCGAGTGCGGCATCTGCAAGAAGGACTCGACCTACGAGGTCGGCCGCGCCTGCGATGTCTTCGTGTTCGCGGGTAACGCCGCGCTCGCCGACGACGGGCAGATCTTCTCCTGCGACCTCACGCCGCACGGCAAGCAGCGCAAGGTGTACACGCTGCGCGAGCCGCTGCTGGGCGCGATCACTGCCATCACGCCGTTCAACCACCCGCTGAACCAGGTGGCGCACAAGGTTGCTCCGTCGATCGCCACCAACAATAGGATGGTGCTCAAGCCCAGCGAGAAGACGCCGCTGACCGCCCTGCTGCTGGCCGATATCCTGTACGAGGCGGGATTGCCGCCGGAGATGTTCTCAGTGGTCACCGGCGATCCCCGGGAAATTGCCGATGAGCTGCTGACGAACGCCGACGTCGATCTCGTGACGTTCACGGGCGGCGTAGCCGTCGGCAAGTACATCGCCGCGAAGGCAGTGTACAAGCGGCAGGTGCTCGAGCTCGGCGGCAACGACCCGCTCATCGTCATGGAAGACGCCGACCTAGAGGAGGCGGCGACGCTCGCCGTCGCCGGCTCGTACAAGAACTCCGGCCAGCGCTGCACGGCCGTCAAGCGCATGCTGGTGCACGAGACGGTTGCGGATCGCTTTGTCGAGCTTCTCGTTGCGAAGAGCCGCGCGATACGCTACGGCGACCCGATGGACCCCGCGACCGATATGGGCACGGTCATCGACGAGGCAGCGGCCAGAAGCTTCGAAGCGAAGGTCAATGACGCAGTGAGCGGGGGCGCCCGGCTGCTCTATGGAAACATCCGCAAAGGCGCGCTCTACTCCCCGACGGTGCTCGACCAGGTGCGGCCCGACATGTCGGTAGTAAAGCAGGAGACCTTCGGCCCGGTCTCGCCGGTGATCCGCTTCCGCGACCTCGATGAGGCGATCGCTATCGCCAACTCCACCGACTACGGCCTCTCATCGGCTGTCTGCACCAACCGGCTCGACTACATCACGCGGCTTGTCTCCGAGCTTCGCGTGGGCACCGTCAACGTGCGCGAGGTGCCGGGATACCGCCTCGAGCTGACGCCCTTCGGCGGCATCAAGGACTCGGGTCTGGGCTACAAGGAAGGCGTGCAGGAAGCGATGAAGAGCTTCACCAACCTGAAAACGTATTCGCTGCCGTGGTGACGCAATGGCGCTGACGATCCCCGACATCTGTGCGCTCTTCGAAGCCAAGGGCGGCAGGATGTACGCGGGCGAGCCCGTGACGCAGCTCGAGCACGCGCTGCAAAGCGCCGCGCTCGCCGAGGCGGCCGGCGCCGACGCGCAGAGCATCACCGCCGCGCTGCTGCACGATCTCGGGCACCTCCTGAACGACCAGGGCGAGACCCCGACCGCGCGCGGCGTCGACGACGTGCACCAGTATTTCGCGCTGCCCTTCCTGCGCACGCTCTTCGGCGAGGCCGTGCTCGAGCCGATCCGGCTGCACGTCGATGCGAAGCGCTACTTGTGCGCGACGCGTCCGGGCTACTACGACGCGCTCTCTGCCGATTCGAAGCGAAGCCTGGCGTTGCAGGGCGGAATCTACTCTCGCGCCGAGGCCGAGGCCTTCGCCGCCAACCCCTGGGCCGCGCGCGCGGTCGAGCTTCGCCTGTGGGACGACGCCGCGAAAAGCGCCGGACTTGCCACGCCGCCGCTGGCACATTTCGTGCTGGCGATGAAATCGGCAGCCCGTTCAACCTAACCCGCGATGCAGATCCTGCTCAACCTTCTCGCCGGAGTCGCACTGCTCGTGTGGGGCACGTACATCGTGCGCACCGACATCCTGCGCCTCTACGGCGGCGACCTGCGGCGGATCCTTCGCCAGAGCGTCTCCAACCGCTTCGCCGCGTTCGGCGCCGGGCTCTCGGTGACGGCGCTCCTCCAGAGCAGCACGGCCACGGCGATGATCGTCGCCGCCTTCGTGGGCCAAGGGCTCATTGCAACCGCGCCGGCGCTTGCCGTCATGCTCGGAGCGGACGTCGGCACCAGCCTCATGGTGCTCCTGTTCTCGTTCAACCTATCGTGGCTCTCGCCCTTCCTTATATTCACCGGCGTAGTGCTTTTCCTGCGCCGCGAGAACAGCCGTGTGGGTCGTTTCGGCCGCATCCTTATCGGGCTGGGGCTCATCATCATGGCGCTGCAGTGGATCGTGCTCTCGGCGAAGCCGGTCACGCAGGCCGCCGGGGTGCAGGTGATCTTCACCTCGCTCACCGGCGACGTGCTGCTGGACATGCTCGTCGGCGCAGTGTTCGCGGTGCTCTCCTTCTCCAGCCTGGCGGTGGTGCTGCTGACGGCGGCACTCGCCGCCGCCAAGCTGATCGGCGTGCACGTCGGGCTGGCCCTGGTCCTGGGCGCCAATCTTGGCGGCGGCGTGCTGGCCATGATGAACACCCTCAACGCGTCTCCCGAGGCTCGCCGGGTCACGCTGGGCAACTTCCTCTTCAAGCTGATTGGCTGCTTGATGGTGGCACCGTTCCTGGAACACGTCGAGACGCTGCTCGCGTCGCTCGATCCGTCCGCGAATCGCATCGTCGTGCACTTTCACCTGCTGTTCAACGTGGCGATCGCCGCGGGCTTCCTGTTCTTCACCGAGCAGATCGCGCGGCTCGCCGAGCGGCTGCTGCCGCACAAGCCCGACGTGGATGATCCGTCCAAGCCGCGCTACCTCGACTCGTCGGCGCTTTCCACGCCAGCGCTGGCGATTGGCAACGCGGCCCGTGAAGCCATTCGCCTTGCCGACGTGATCGAGCAGATGCTCGCCGGCATGCTCACGGTGCTGAAGACCAACGACCGCGTGCTCGCGCAGCGGCTGCGCAAGATGGACGATATCGTCGACGACCTCTACACCGCCATCAAGCTCTACCTCACCCAGATCAGCCGCGAAGCGCTGGAGGAAAACGACGGCCGGCGGTGGACCGACATCGTCTCCTTCGCCATCAACATGGAGCAGGTAGGGGACATCATCGAGCGCATCATCACGGATCTCGAGGACAAGAAGATCGATAAGGGACGCAGCTTCTCTGATGCCGGAATGGTGGAGATCTGCGACCTGCACGCACGGCTGATCTCGAACCTGAGGCTCGGGATGAGCGTCTTCCTGCACGGCGATCTGAAGAGCGCGCAGCAGCTGCTCGCCGAGAAGGTGCTGTTCCGCGACCTGGAGCGCTCCTATGCCGACTCGCACATCGCGCGTCTCGCCAACAACACGCAGCAGAGCATCGAGACATCTTCGCTGCACCTCGATCTCATCAGCGACCTGAAGCGCATCAACTCCCACATCTGCTCGATCGCGTACCCCATCCTCGAGCAGGCTGGCGTGCTGGCGAAAACGCGGCTCAAGGAAACGCCGGTGCAGCCGCCAGCGCAGCCCGGAGGCGCCGTCGAGCCTGCGGCCGAAGGAAACTGGAAGAAGCGCAAGCCGCGCACGGCGTAGCCGTGGAGCTCACCCTCGGTGTCACCCTGGCGGTGCTCGGTGCGGGGCTTCTCCACGCGGGATGGAACGCGCTGCTCAAGTCGGCTCCCGGCGGAGATGCGCTGCTCGACACGGCAACGGTCGTGGCGGGCTCCTCGGTCTGGGGGTGCCTCGTCGCCCCGCTGGTGGGCGTGCCGGCGAGCGCCGCGTGGCCCTACATGGCGCTCTCCGCCGTGATTCATTTCGGCTACTACCTCACGCTCGCGCAGGCGTATCGGACCGGCGATCTTTCCTTCGCCTATCCCCTGATGCGTGGCAGCGCTCCGCTGATCGTCGCGCTGCTCGGCGTCGTGTTCCTCGGCGAGCTGCCGACCATGCCCATGGCGCTCGGCATCGCGCTGATCTCGCTTGGCATCGTGAGCATCGCTCTCATCCCTCACGGTCTGCGCGGGCACCCGCACAACGCCGCGTACTGGGCGTTCGCCAACGCCGGGATCATCGCGATGTATACGCTCGTCGATGCCAGCGGCGCGCGGGCTTCCGGCAACGCCGCCGGCTACGTGTCGTGGCTGATTTTCCTCGAAGGCCTGCCCTTCCTCATCTGGGTTTTCTGGCGCCGCGGGCCGGCTGCGGTGCGCTACGTGCGCGCGAGCGCCACCCGGGGACTGATCGGCGGTGCCTGCAGCCTGGCCGCCTACGGCATCGTGCTGTGGGCGATGACTCGCGCACCGGTGGCTGCGGTGGCTGCCTTGCGCGAGACCTCCGTTCTCTTCGCCGCGCTCATGGGCACGCTGTGGCTCAAGGAAGGCACCGGCCTGTCGCGGCTCGCCGGCGCGGTGAGCGTCGTGGCCGGCATCGCCGCGCTCAAGCTCGGATAACGCACGGGCGCGATGAGCACTGCGAGCGATTCGACGTCGACGCCGCTACCCGCCACGTGCCGCGTCGCGGTCGTCGGGGGCGGCATCGCCGGCGCCTCGACGGCCTACCACCTCGCGAAGTCGGGCATCGCCGACGTGCTGCTGCTCGAACAGGGGCGGCTCACCTGCGGGACGACCTGGCATGCGGCCGGGCTCGTCGGACAGTTGCGCGCGACGCGCAACGCAACGCGGATGAGCCGCTACGGGATCGAGCTCTACTCGACGCTCGAAGCCGAGACAGGGCTCGCCACAGGCTGGAAGCGCTGCGGCAGTCTCAACGTCGCAAAGACCGCGCAGCGCCTCAAGCTGCTGAAGCGACAGATGGCGCGCGCAAGGAGCTTCGGCATCGAATTCGAGTTCGTCACGCCCGCCGAGGCGGGCCGCATTTATCCTTTGCTGCGCACCGACGACCTCGCCGGTGCGGTGTGGATACCGGGCGACGGCAAGGCGAATCCCACCGACCTCACGCAATCGCTCGCCCGCGGTGCACGCCTGCGCGGGGTGCGCATCGTGGAAGGATGCAAGGTCGTCGGCTTGAGCACCGAGCGGGGACGGGTTGCGGGCCTGCGCTACAGCACGGCCGAGGGAGAGGGCGAGCTTCGCTGCGAGACGCTGGTCAACTGCGCCGGCGTGTGGGCGCGCGAGTTCGGCACGATGGCGGGCGTGAGCGTGCCGCTGTTCCCCGCCGAGCATTTCTACCTCGTGACAAGGCCGATCCCGGGCGTGCACCCCGACCTGCCCGTGATGCGCGATCCGGACGGCTACATCTACTACAAGGAAGAGGTCGGCGGGCTTGTGATGGGCGGCTTCGAGCCTGTCGCGAAGCCGTGGAACGTGGCGCGCATTCCCGAGCGCTTCGAGTTCCAGCTCCTGCCCGAGGACTGGGATCACTTCGAGATCCTGATGCGCAACGCCGTCCACCGTACGCCGTGCCTCGAAACCGCGCAGGTGAAGATGCTGCTCAACGGGCCCGAGAGCTTCACCGTGGACGGCAACTTCATCCTGGGGGAAGCGCCGGAGCTGCGCGGATACTTTGTGTGCGCCGGGTTCAACTCCGCCGGCATCGCGAACGCCGGTGGCGCCGGCAAGCTCATCGCCGAGTGGATCGCGCAAGGCGAGGCGCCGCTGGATCTGTGGGACGTCGACATCCGCCGCTTCGCCCCGCTGCACGCCAATCGCCGGCATCTTTTCGACCGCACGGCCGAGACGCTGGGCTTGCACTACGCGATGCGCTGGCCGCGCGAGGAGCTCGCGACGGTGCGCCCGCTGCGCCGCTCGCCGCTCTACGAACGGCTGAAGGCGAAGCGCGCCGTCTTCGGAAGCAAGCTCAACTGGGAGCGCGCCAACTACTTCCTGCCCGAAGGCGCGGCGGAGCCCGCGCCGACGCTCGACCGGCCCGGCTGGCTCCCGTACGTGCTCGAGGAGCAGCGCGCCTGTCGCGAGGACGTCGTCGTGTTCGATCAGACTTCGTTTGCGAAATTCATGCTCAAGGGCCGCGACGCGCTGGCCGTGCTGCAGCGACTCTGCGCCAACGAGATCGACGTGCCGGTCGGACGCATGGTCTACACGGCCATGCTCAACGAGCGCGGTGGCTTCGAGAGCGATCTCACCATCACCCGCCTCGGCGCCGACACTTTCTTCATCCTCACCGGCTCGGCTCAAGCGACCCGCGACGCGGACTGGATCGGCCGTCACATACTTGACGCAGAGTCCGCCGCGCTCGTCGACGTGACTTCAGCCTGGTCGGTGATCTCGGTCATGGGTCCGAAGGCCGAGGCGTTGCTCGCACGCTGCTCGCCGGACGAGCTGTCCAGAGGCGCATTGCCGTTCTCCTCTACCCGGGAGATCGACGTGGGGTACGCCCGCGTGCGCGCCGCGCGGATGAGCTACGTCGGTGGTCCGGGCTACGAACTCTGCGTGCCCACGGAGCAGTGCCTTACGCTCTACGACGCGCTCTTCAGCGCCGCCGACGGCCTCGGCCTCGTCGACGCCGGCTACTACACCATCGATGCACTGCGCATCGAAGCCGGCCGCCGCGCGTGGGGCTCGGAGCTCGGCCCAGATGAGACGCCGCTGGAGGCCGGCCTCGACTTCGCGATCCGGCTCGACAAGCCGTGCGCGTTCATCGGTCGCGAGGCGCTGCTGCGGCAGCGCGCCGCGGGATTGCTGAAACGGCTGCTGATCTTCGCGGTGAACGACCCCGAAGCATTTCCATGGGGCGGAGAGCCGATTTTCATGGATGACCGCAGCGTCGGGGAGCTCGCCTCTGCCGGCTACAGCCGCCGGCATCGCCGCGCTCTTGCCATGGGCTACGTGCGAACCGAGCGCGTGCTTGCCGACGACGAGCTTCTCGCTGCACGCTACGCAATCGACATTGCGGGCGAGACGTTTGCGGTCACGCCGCATCTCAAGCTAAGCTGAGCAGATGCCTCTCCGCCAAGCTCTGGCCATGCGGCGCGGCCGCGCACCCGTGAAGCCGGCCGCGCCGACGGCGCAGGTGCAGAGCCTCACCCGCGGGCTCTCGATCCTGGAAGCGCTCGCAGCGAGCGACGGCGGGCTCACTCTCACCGACCTTGCGCATCGGGCGCAGCTTCCCCCGTCGACGACGCACCGCCTGCTCGCCACGCTCGAGAAGATGGGCTACGTCTACCAGGCCGAAGACCTCGGGCTCTGGTATGTCGGGCTGCAGGCATTCCGAGTGGGCACGACGTTCCTGTCCAATCGCGATTTCGTCGGACAGAGTCATGCCTACATGCATCGGCTGATGGAACAGGCCGGCGAGACGGCAAACCTGGCGATCCTCGACGGCACCGAAGCGGTGTTCATCGCCCAGGTGCAGTGCCACGAGATGATGCGCACGCTGGTGAAGCTCGGCAGCCGCGTGCCCCTGCACGCCTCCGGCGTCGGCAAGGCGATCTTCGCGGCGCTCCCCGACGGGCAGATCGACGCGATCCTCAAAGTCCGCGGCTTGCCCCGCATCACCGAGAACACGATCGTGGCGACGGAGACGATGTGGGCGGCGCTGCGCGTGATCCGGCAGCGCGGCTATTCATTCGACGACGAGGAACACGCGCGCTCTACCCGCTGCGTGGGAGCTGCGGTCTACGACGAGCACGGCGAGCCGCTCGGTGCGATCTCGGTGGCGGGACCGTCGTCGCGACTCGTCGACGAGCGGATCCGGCACCTGGGCCCTGTCGTGGCGCACGTGGCCGAAGAGCTCACGCGCCATCTCGGCGGCAAATGGCCGCACCCCTACTGAGATGCGCGAAGCTCCATCGCCGCGCAGCGACGCGGCAGATCCGGCGACGGGCGCGGACGCCAGCGCGACAGGAGATCGTCCACCGCGGCAGGATCGTTGCACACCAGCAGCATGTCGCAGCCGCCTGCCTGCGCTGCCTCGGCGCGCGCGACCACGTCGCCCGCAACTCCTGCGCCAGCCATCGACAGATCGTCGCTGAAGACCAGGCCGTCGAAGCCGAGCCGGCGGCGCAGGACATCCTGCAGCCAAACGCGCGAATAACCTGCCGGCTGCGCATCGACGGCGGGATAAATCACGTGTGCGGGCATCACGCCCTCGACGCCCCTGCGTACCAGTGCGCCGAAAGGAACGAGATCGTCCTTCTCGAGCGCCGCGAGCGGGCGTGAATCGATCGGCGTCTCGGCGTGCGAATCGGCAGCGACGAAGCCGTGGCCGGGAAAATGCTTGGCCACCGCGCTCATGCCGCGCGAGCGCAGGCCCGCGCATAAGGCAGCTGCGAGATGCGCCACTGCGTTGGGGTTGCGATGAAAGGCCCGCTCGCCGATTACGGCGCTGGCGCCATAATCGAGATCGGCCACGGGCGCGAAGCTGAAGTCGACGCCGTGCGCTCCCAGCTCCATCGCGATCGTGGCGCCGAGGCGAATGGCTTCGGCCGCCGCGGCGGCAGCGTCGGCGTCCCAGCGCTCGCCGAGCCTGCGCATCGCCGGGATCGCCGTGAAGCCGTCACGAAAACGCTGGACACGCCCGCCTTCCTGATCCACTGCGATCAGCAGCGGCGGATCGCGCAGAGCGCGGATCGCGGCGGTCAGCGAGTCGAGCTGCCGCGGCTCGGCATAGTTGCGTGCGAAGAGAATGACGCCGCCTGCCAGGGGATGGACGAGCCGGTCGCGATCGGGCGCGCTCAGCTCGAGGCCCTCGACGTTGAACATGAGCGGGCCGCGCGCCAGGGCAGTCATTCCAGCCCGGGACTGTTCACTGCTTGGCGAAAACTCACCTCGCCGCTTCCCTGATCAGCGCCTTCATCTGCCGCACTGCCTCGCGCAGGCCGACGAATACGGCGCGGCTCACGATTGCGTGCCCGATGTGCAACTCGCGCACGCCTTCCAGCGCAGCGATCGGCTGCACGTTGAAATAGTTGAGCGCGTGCCCGGCGTTGAAGCGCATGCCGCGAGAGAGCACGGCAGCGCCTGCTTCGCGTATCCGCGCCAGCTCGGCGCGAACCGCGGCGCCTTCGGGATCGCGCCCCTTGGCGTGGAAGGCGTGCGCGTACGGGCCGGTATGGATCTCGCAGACACGCGCCCCGATGCGCGCCGCCGCCTCCACCTGCCGCAGCTCCGCATCGATGAACACGCTGCTGACGATGCCGGTGGCCGCGAGGCGCTCGACGACGCTTTTCAGTCTTTTCTCCTGTCCCGCGATGTCGAGTCCGCCCTCGGTGGTTATCTCCTCGCGCCCTTCGGGCACGAGCATGGCCATCTCGGGCTTGAGCGCGCAGGCGAGCGCGACCATCTCGTCGGTCGGTGCCATCTCGAGGTTGAGCTTGATGTGCACGAGCTCGCGCAGGCGTCGCACGTCCTGGTCCTGGATGTGCCGCCGGTCCTCGCGCAGGTGGACGGTAATGCCGTCTGCGCCACCGAGATGGGCCTCCACCGCGGCCCACACGGGATCCGGCTCGTAGGTGCGCCGCGCCTGGCGCAGCGTCGCCACGTGGTCGATGTTGACGCCCAGTTCGATCATCGCTCAGTCGCGTTTGGGCCTGTCAGTACCGGCACGGCGGTCCTCCTCTTCTTCCATTGCCACCAGGTCGCGCACCACGCGCCGGCTCACGATCGCGCGCCGCTCGAGGTGATAATCGATGGCCTCCCGCATCAGCCGCTTCGCCTCCGCCGCGGCGTCCGGCGCACCGAAGTCTTCCTGCGCGAGCGCCAGCAGCGTCGCGCCACGCACCTCCAGATACCGCCTCCCGGGCTCACCCGCGACGCTGCGCGGGCCGCGATCGAACGCGTAATAGTACCGCGCGGCCGGATCGATGGGCCGTCCGGTATCCGCTTCGTGAGTGAGGGCCATCGCGTAGCCGAGCTCGGCGAGCAGCCGCAGCTCGAAGGAGCGCAGCACCGGTGCCTGCTCCGCGCCAGCAGCGAGGTCGCGCAGCGCGGCATGGTAGGCGTCGAATAGGCGCGGGTGCGGATCCTCGCGCGCCAGCAGCTTGAGCAGCAGCTCGTTCAGATAGAAAGCGCACAGCAGCGCCGAGCCCGTGACCAGCGGCAGGCCGCCCAGCCATTCGGCGCTAACCAGCGTCTTCAGCTCGCCTGCGCCGCTCCACGACACTCGCAGCGGCTGGAAAGCCTGCAGCAGTCCCCGCAGCTCGGAGCGCGAGCGGCGCGCCCCGCGCGCCACCAGCGCGACTCGTCCCCGCGTCGCGGTGAGCGCTTCCACGATCACGCTCGTCTCGCGGTACGGGTAGCTGTGCAGCACGAACGAGGTCTCGTCGTCGTGCCGCTCGCGTGCGGCGCGCATTCGTCAGTACCCGAGTTGCGCGAGCGTGCGCTCGTCCTCGGCCCAACCCGACTTGACGCGCACCCAAACCTCGAGAAACACCTTGCCGCCGAAGAGTCGCTCCATGTCGCGCCGTGCGGCGGTGGCGATCTCCTTCATGCGCTCGCCGCGTGCGCCGAGCACGATGGCGCGTTGGCTCGCTTTGTCGACCAGCACGGTCGCGTGAATGCGGCGCAGCTCCCCGTCGTGGACGAAGCGGTCGACGACGACCGTGGTCGCGTAGGGGAGCTCCTCGCCGAGCAGGCGAAAGATCTTCTCGCGAATGTACTCCGCGGCGAGAAACCTCTCGTCGCGATCCGTGAGGTCGTCGTCGGCATACAGCGCAGGTCCGACCGGCATGAGCCGCGTGAGCTCGACCGTGAGCTCTTCGAGCTGCCAGCGCTTCTCGGCGCTCACGGGGACGATCGCCGCGAAGTCGCGCAGGACGGCGATCTGCGACAGCAGCGGCAGCAACCGCGTCTTGTCGGCCAGGCGATCCACCTTGTTCACGGCGACGACGACGGGCACCTTGGCCGGCAGCAGCGCCAGCACAGCGCGATCCTCGTCTCTGAGCGACGGTTCGACGACGAGGAGGATGGCATCGACCCCCCCAAGGCTCGCCCGGACGGCCTTGTTCATACGTTCGTTGAGCACCGAGCGATGGGCGGTTTGGAAGCCCGGCGTGTCGACGAAGACGATCTGCGCCCCAGGCGTGGTCAGAATGCCGCGAATGCGGTGGCGCGTAGTCTGCGGGCGACGCGACGTGATGCTGATCCGCGCCCCGACGAGCGCATTGACCAGCGTGGATTTGCCAACGTTGGGGCGGCCGACGACGGCAACCTGCCCGCTGCGCGGGTCCGTCGCACCACTCTGCTCAGGCGCGCGTCGCTTGCTCATAGGCGAGGCGAGCTGCGACCTGCTCGGCGGCGCGGCGGCTCGCGCCGGAACCGCTCGCGGCAATGTTGAGCGCAGGAATCCGGCACACGACCTCGAAGGTCTGCGCATGCGGCTCGCCGCGTACGCCCGCGATCGCGTACTCGGGTACCGGGAGCCTGCGGCCCTGCAGCCATTCCTGGAGCAGCGTCTTGGGATCCTTCGCGGCGGCGTCGGGATGGGTCGCTGCCAGCTCCGCGGCGTAGACGCACTCGATGGCCGCGCACGCCGCCTCGAAGCCCCCGTCCAACAATATCGCGCCGAACACCGCCTCGAGCGCGTCGGCGAGGATCGACGCGCGGGCAGCGCCGCCGCTCTTGAGCTCGCCTTCGCCCAGGCGGATCGCCGCGCCAAGGTCGAGTCCCAGCGCGAGCCGATGCAGCGTATCGCGATTGACAAGGCTGGACCGCAGGCGGGAAAGCTCGCCCTCGGGCAGATCCGGAAAGCGCTGGTAGAGCATCAGTGCGATGGCGCAGTTCAGCACGCCGTCGCCGATGAACTCCAGCCGCTCGTTGTGCTCCGCGGCAAAGCTCCGGTGCGTCAAAGCCTGGCGCAGCAGATGGGGGCGCTGAAAGCTGTAGCCGAACGCAGCGGCGGGTCCGGCGGCGGACATCGGCTCTGGAACCTACTTGCTCGCCGACGCCTCGAACTCAAGCAGCAGGCTGACGTTGCCTACGAGGTGAAGGGTCCGGGTCCAGCTCGCCGACAGCGTGATCGTATTGCCTTCCTTGGTCATCTCGACGTCGGACGGGTGCACCGATTCGATATAGTCCGCACCCGAGCGCCGATCGAAGTCCCTGCGGACCTCGCCGATCGTCACGACTTCCGAGGTGCCCGCGAGCACCTGGCGCAGAATCTTCTCGACTGAAAAATACTCGATGTATGCAGGGGCGACCCGAAACCCGAGCAGCGCGAGCGAAATGACGACGGCGGCCACGAAAATGAAGCCGATGAGCGTGAGCCCGGATTGTCGGCGGCTGCTCCTCATGCGTATCCCTCAGCGAATGCCGCTGCCTACGCGCTTGAACGCGAGGCTGGTGATGTCGTCGAGATTGAACCAGATGAAGAACGCCTTGCCGCGGATGTGGTCATCAGGCACAAAGCCCCAGTAGCGGGAATCGTCGCTGTTGTCGCGGTTGTCGCCCATCATCAAGTAATGCCCGGCAGGCACCTTGCAGGTAAACCCGCGATCATTGTAAACGCAGTTCTCCCTGCCGGGGAATGTCCGCACGTTGAGCGGGTAGACGGGCTGCGCCGCGGGGTTCTCGAGGATCGAGTACTCGCGCTCGCGATTGCTCTCGAGCCGGCGCTCCGTCGTAACGTACAGCATCCCCTCGAGGTAGCTGTAGGTTCCGTCCGACATCTGCGGCCACGGCACCCCGTTGACGGTGAGCTGCTTGTCCTTGTAGACGACTTCGTCGCCGGGCAGGCCGATCACGCGCTTGATGAAGTCCTGCGACGGGTTGACCGGGTAGCGGAAAACGATCACATCGCCACGCTTGGGGTCGCCAATCGGCACGACCTTCTTGTCGATGATCGGCAGTCGCAGTCCGTAGGCGAACTTGTTCACCAGGATGAAGTCCCCGACTTCGAGGGTCGGGCGCATCGAAGAGCTCGGGATCTTGAACGGCTCGGCCACGAACGAGCGGAGCAGAAACACGATCAGCAGCACCGGGAAGAAGCTCTTCGCGTACTCGATCCACCACGGCTCGGCGGCCTCGGGCGTCCGTCGCGGGGCGAAGAAGAGCCGGTCGGCCAGAGCGATAAGTCCGGTCAGCGCGGTGAGCAGGAAGAGGATCAGTGCGAAGTTCATTTGGGAAGAGTCTACTTGTCGCCGACCTGGAGTATGGCGAGAAACGCTTCTTGCGGAATCTCCACGCTGCCCACCGCCTTCATGCGCTTCTTCCCCGCCTTCTGCTTCTCGAGCAGCTTGCGCTTGCGCGTCACGTCGCCGCCATAGCACTTGGCGAGCACGTTCTTGCGCAACGCCTTGACCGTCTCGCGCGCGATGATCTGCGCGCCGATGGCCGCCTGGATTGCCACGTCGAACATCTGCCGCGGGATGAGCGAGCGCATGCGGGCAACGACATCGCGCCCGCGGTAAGGCGCATTCGCGCGATGCACCATTGCGGAAAGAGCGTCCACACGCTCGCCGTTGATCAGGATGTCGAGCTTGACCACGTCCGCGGGCCGGAACTCTCGAAACTCGTAGTCGAACGAAGCATAGCCGCGCGACACTGACTTGAGGCGGTCGAAGAAGTCCATGACCACCTCGGCGAGCGGCAGCTCGTAGGAAAGCATGACCTGATGGCCCACGTACTGCATGTTCCTCTGCACGCCTCGCTTCTCCGTACACAGCGTGATCACCGCACCGATGTAGTCCTGGGGCACCAGAATCGTCGCCGTGATGATGGGCTCGCGTATCTCGGCCACGCGCGAGAGGTCGGGAAGCTTCGCCGGATTCTCGATGTCGATGACGCTCCCGTCGCGCAGCAGCACCTGATAGACCACGGTGGGCGCCGTCGTGACGAGCGTCATGTCGTACTCGCGCTCGAGCCTCTCCTGCACGATGTCCATGTGCAGCAGGCCGAGGAAGCCGCAGCGAAAGCCGAAGCCGAGCGCCTGCGAGACTTCCGGCTCGTAGTGCAGCGAGGCGTCGTTGAGCTTGAGCTTTTCCAGCGCGTCGCGCAGGGCTTCATACTGGTTGGCCTCCACCGGGTAGAGCCCGGCGAAGACCTGCGGCTTGACCTCCTTGAATCCCGGCAGCGGGGCGGATGCGCGGCGTGCCGCGTGCGTGATGGTGTCGCCCACCCGCGCCGCCTTGAGCTCCTTGACGCCGGCTACGACGAAACCCACGTCGCCCGCCGCGAGTTGCTCGCGCGCGACCGACTTCGGCGTGAACACGCCGACCTGCTCGCAGTTGTACGCAGCCCCGGTTGCCATGAGCAGGATGCGCTCGCCCGGCCGCAGCGTGCCCTCCATCACGCGCACCAGCGTGACGACGCCGACATAGTTGTCGAACCAGGAGTCGATAATGAGCGCCTGCAGCGGAGCGCCCGGATCGCCGGTCGGCGGCGGGATGCGCGCGATGACCGCCTCGAGCACGTCGTCCACGCCCTCGCCGGTCTTGGCGCTCACGCGGACCGCGTCCTGCGCGTCGATCCCGATGATGTCCTCGATCTCGACGATGACCCGCTCCGGATCGGCGGAGGGCAGGTCGATCTTGTTGAGCACCGGCACGACCTCCACACCCTGCTCGGTCGCGGTGTAGCAGTTGGCCACGGTTTGCGCTTCCACGCCCTGCGACGCGTCGACGACGAGCAGCGCCCCCTCGCAGGCGGCGAGCGAGCGCGACACTTCGTAGGCGAAGTCGACGTGGCCGGGCGTGTCGATCAGATGCAGGCTGTAGGTCTGCCCGTCGCGCGCCGCGTAGGAAAGCACAGCGGTCTGCGCCTTGATCGTGATCCCGCGCTCGCGCTCGAGGTCCATCGAGTCGAGCACCTGCTCGCCCATCTCCCGCTCCGACAGCCCGCCGCAGCGCTGGATGAAGCGGTCGGCGAGCGTCGATTTGCCGTGGTCGATGTGCGCGATGATCGAGAAGTTGCGAACGTTGTGCATGAAACGCGGAGGGCACCGCAGCGGTGCCCTCGATCGACTTCGTTGGCCTTAACGGGTCCGCCCGCGCCGCACCGTGCTCGACGCCAGAGCGCACGCCAGCAGCGGCGCAAAATATCTGAATTTTAGCGGAAAAACGCTCACGCTGCGCCGCGCCATCGGGTCGAGACGCGGCTATGCGCAACCGGACCGGCCACTCTCGCACCCCACCGCGATCACCCGCCACCCCCGCTTTGGCCCGCGGCGCGCGCGAGATAGGCCGCGACCGCCGAGGCGTCGAGCCGGTAATGGCATAGCTCGCGCTCGCCCGCGAGCAGCACCGGGATCTTGTCGCCCCAGCGCGCTTCGAGCGCCGCATCGCCGTCGACGTCGATCTCCGTCACGTTCGCGCCCGCCTCCGCGGCGAGCGGCGCGAGCGCGGTGCGCATCTCGTCGCAGAGATGACAATACGAGCGAACGAGCAGCGTCAGCGTCAACGACGCCCTACTGATCGCCGTTGCCGACCTTCACGCTCGAATAGAACTGCTGGTCACCGCGCCGCAACAGGAACGTGACCGATGCGCCCTTCTCGAGCTTGGCGATCAGCGCGTTGACCTGCTCCGCGGTTTTCGCATCGATGGAAATACCCTTGTTGATCACGGCGATGATCACGTCGCCGGGCTGGATGTTGCCGCGGGCGCTGCCCGTGATGTCCTCGATGACCACGCCCGACTTGAGGTCGAGCTCCTTCTTCTGCTCGTCGGTGAGATCGGACAGAACGAGTCCCATCCGGTTGGGCTTGACCTTTTCCTTGCCCTGAGGCCGCCGGCCGGACTTCTGCGCCTCGTCCTCTTTCAACTCGGCGACGGTGACCGACAAATCCTTGGTGGCGCCCTTGCGCCAGACCTGAAGGGTGATCTTCGTGCCCGGCCTGACTTGCGTGATGATCCGCGGCAGTTCCGACGAGGAATTCACCGTCCGCCCGTCAGCCTTGAGAATGATGTCGCCCGACTCGACGCCCGCCTTCTCGGCGGGCCCGCCTTTCTCGACCGAATTGACGAGCGCACCTGTGGCCTTCGGCAGTCCGAAGGCGTCGGCGGTTTCCTTGCTGACCTCCTGGATCTGCACGCCGATCTTGCCGCGCGTGACCCTGCCCTTGTCCTGAAGCTGCTTGGCGACATTCATCGCGACGTCGATCGGGATCGCGAAGGCGAGGCCCATGTAGCCGCCGGTGCGGCTGAAAATCAGCGAATTGATGCCGACCACCTCGCCCTTCATGTTGAACAACGGTCCGCCCGAGTTCCCGGGGTTGATCGGTACGTCCGTCTGGATGAATGGCACGAGGTTGTTCTCCTGCGGCAGCTCGCGTCCCTTCGCGCTCACGATGCCGGCGGTGATCGTGTTCTCGAGGCCGAAGGGCTTGCCGATCGCGCAGACCCACTCGCCAACCCGCAGCTTGTCGGGGTCGCCGATCGTCACCTTCGGCAGGCCGGTGGCCTCGATCTTGAGCAACGCCACGTCGGTGCGTTTGTCGGTACCGATTACCTTGGCGCGGAACTCGCGCTTGTCGGAGAGTTTGACCAGGACCTCGCTTGCATCGTCGACCACGTGCGCATTGGTGAGGATCTGCCCGTCGGACGAAAGGATGAACCCGGAGCCCACCGACTGCTGCTCGAACTCGCGCGGGCGCTCGCGGCCCCGCGGTATCTGCCCGAAGCGGCGGAAGAATTCGTAGAACGGGTCGTCCTCGGACAGATCGGGGAAGGGAGAGCGCTTGACTGTCTGCGTGACGTCGATGCTCACGACCGCCGGGGCCTGCTGGTCGTACAGATCCGTGAAATCGGGCAGGCCTCGCATCGACTGCGCCGGGACGGCTGCGGCGAAGGCGAGCGTGGCCAGGAATGCTCCGAAGGCCGTGCAAATGCGCGGGTTCATGCTTCTTCCTTGTGATGAGGCGATGCGGGCAGGTCGCTTGCCGCGCTGCTCAGCGATGCGCGACCGAATAGGCCATCTGACGCACTGTCGCGCCCGGGGTTTCGCCCAGGACGGTCACCAGATGATCCTTGAGCTGACGGCTGTAGACGTTGACGCCTCCCTGCTGCGACAAGCCGATCTGCTGCGGCACCTCGGGGGTCGGCTCGACGAAGACCGAGATCGCTACCAGACCATCCGAGAACACCAGGTGCGCGACCGGCGCCGGCTTGCCGCGCAAGGTGCGATAGCCCTCGACGAGCTTGGTGAAGCCCGGGGGCAGATCCTTCACCTGCCATCCGGTGTCCTGCGGTGCCACGTCGCCCGGCAGCGCCTGCCGCATCTGCCAGTCAGGCGGCGGCGGTGCGAAGGTCGGGCGCACCATGTCGCGCTCGATCTTGGCTCCGATCTGGATGTCGGTGAACGCGAACTGCTCGATCGGCACTCCGCGCTCGTTGAGCAGCTGCGCCTTGATCAGCAGTCCGGTGGCTGCGTCGGCCCACAGCTTGTGGCCGTAGCGCAACCCGTCCTTCGGTTGGAAAACGAACGCCTCGGTCTCGAGGCCGGCGATGCGGGCGCTCTCCGCCCGGCGAAAGGAGTAATACTTCTCGAGGGTCTCCTGCTGCTGCGGCAGCAGCGACGGAAAGGCATTGCGGGAGTTCCGCGACTCGACACGAATGATCTTGGCGTCCGGGTAGTAGCAGCGGATCTGCTCGTTGTTGCGCACGACTTCGCGCGGCGGCCCCTCGAGGTTGATGAGCTTCTCGTGCTCGCCCGCCGCGTCGGCAAGGTGCAGCACGCGCGAGGTCTCGACGCGGCCGCCATGCTGGTAGACGAGCGTGCCGCTGTAGGTAAGCGAGCGCGCCGCCTCCGCGGCACGCTGCAGCCACTCCGACGCCTCTTGTGCGAACGCCGTGCCCGCGAGGAAGAGCGCTGCGGCGGCCGCGGCCCAGGAAGCGAGCCGCAGTCGCCGCTGGCGCGCGATCCGCGCCACGGCCTCAGCGCGCAACATTCTGGTCGTCTGCAGCAACCACGCGCAGCGCAGGCTGCACGCCCTGGATAGGCGTCGTCGGCGAATACTCCTGGTGCGCCAGCACGTACTCGTTCACGACCGGGCGCCGAGCGTCCGCTGCCCGCACTGCGGTCGCGTCCCGAGCGGTCGCGACCGCCGCCGGCGGCAACGACATCGTGGTCAGCGCGACCCAGCCCACGACGCACACCGCCGCGACCGATGCCGCGAGCGCCCAAGCCATCGCCGCCGGCGCAGTGTGCCTGCGCGGTGGGGCCATCAGC
>Ga0335082_10003099_pt1 | contig 18020 bp, 16 predicted proteins | sample Lox_Sample_41_FD_206718 | JGI IMG/M metagenome (GOLD analysis project Ga0335082, IMG submission 206718) | Soil microbial communities from Loxahatchee National Wildlife Refuge, Florida, United States - Lox_Sample_4.1 | ecosystem: Environmental > Terrestrial > Soil > Wetlands | place: USA... | reverse complement strand
GCGCGGCGGGACGGGCAGCGCTTCGATTGTGCAAACTGGTTGCACAAAGCCAGGGAGATGCCCTATGAAAGGTTCAGGCGGGAAGTGGAAAAGGAACTGACGGGAAAGGAAGAAGAGCCGTTGGAGCTGATCTACTTCAAGGTCTACAAGAGCCAGACTCCGATCATTGAGCAGGCGATTGAGACAGCAGCGCTGATGCTCGGCTCCCACAGATCACGTGGTTACTGTTTGGAGATGATCTGCGCCGACTTCTTGGCTGGAGCGCAGCTCGACAATGGCAATCCGGACGTCCTACTTCATTCCCTGTCCCGCTACTTTCGCTTCCTGCCCGACTTCCAAAGAGAGATATTTCTGGCTCAAATCGAACAGAAAGCATCATGAGCCGACCTCTGACCAAAGCTCAGCGAGCAAAGCTTGATCGAGAGAATTACGCGAAGCTGCGTCACGAAGTTCTGGCGCGTGACGGCTGGCGCTGCCAATCGTGCAGCAGCATGCGAAACCTCCACGTGCACCACATCACCTACCGGAGTCATTCAGGCGGCGACCTCGAAGACAACCTGATCACACTCTGCGCTGGTTGCCATGAAAGAACACACTCGGTAAATGCAGCAGCGCGACAGCATCGGCAGTAGTCCGGCATTCAGACGCTCGCGTTGAGCCCCGCCTTCGAGGAAGACGAGGACTCGAATGACCGCCACTCTCCCCAGAATGATTTTGTAGAGCGCTGCTCTGTCAGCATGCCATGGCCCGTCTCCGTCGAATACTTGAACGTGCTGTAGCCACCCACCCATTCTTTCCTACCCTCGCCGACCACAGCCAAGGTGCTGCGCACATCAACTCATAGAGCAGCTTTCGTCTGCGAATCCTGGCCTCACCGAATCTTTCGCTCCTGATGAGATGTGATCCATTCGACTGACATGAAATGTCTTGTTGAGGTTCATTCTGAGGCAAAAGTTCTTTCGTTTTCCCCGGACAAGGCCCAGAGGAGAGCAATCTAATGAAGGTGGCTGCTTTGAAACAACCGTGGACCACGGTGTGCCTCGATGCGAGCGAATTGTCCCTTGATGGTTCACAGTATGGCCTGCGCTCACCCACACGCTTTTCGGATCATGGCAACAGTTTCACCATGCCGCACGGAGTCCTCGATTAAGTTAGATGCCGCGGCTTAAGAGGGGTTGCGATCCAATGTAAAGCTTGCAGTGAGATAGCATGACCGCTAACTTGTTCTGAACGGCACCCTCCGTTGAATTCTGGGCACATTCCGCATGATATTGCATATAATCTTGGCCAAGCAGTGTAGAAGGGGAGTCTTAAGGGGGCGTGGGAGACGAGGAGCACAGTGGCTGGAAGCCGTTGTGGAATCGCGCCAGGACAGCGCAGTGCTTCCATCGATTTTCTCCGTGGTGTATAGCTGCTCGTAATGACCACCAATCATCTTCCCCAAAACCCGCTACGCCCGTTCACCTGGCAAACCTTCGGTTTTGTTTCTGCCGCAGAGGGATTTGTGTTCTTGTCGGGGCTCGTGGCGGGTTGGGTCTATGGGCGCACCGCAGTAGACCATGGAGTGAAGGCGGCAACCTGGCGTGTGCTGAGGCGGGCCGCCCTCATCTACCTGGCGAATTCTGTCCTTATCACTTTTGGGATCCTTGCCGACAAGGAAGACTTGGCCGAAATCGGAAACGGATTTCAGCCGAATCACATTCTCTGGGTCAAGAGTATGTTATTCATCACGGCGCCAGGATATGCGGAAATCTTGCGACTGTACTGCATCTTCTTCGTATTTCTTCCTCTCATCTTATGGGCACTTGTCAGCGGCCGCTTCCGCTATGTTGCGCTCATCAGCGCCGGACTTTGGCTGGTGGCTTCTTTGGGGTACGGAATGGCGCTGTTCCCTGAGACCTTCGGATATTTCGACATCATGTCATGGCAGTTATTGTTCGTCGTTGGCATCTACTTCGGTTTCAGACTGTTGCGGGAACACAAGGTATTTCAGATGCTTGGGCGACCGCTGGCTGCCTTGCTGTCCTATTCCTGTTCTTTGCTTTTCGGCACTGGCATTTCTTCACCGGAGGCTCTTTCTCGGTGACCATCGCCGCCTCCTCTCTCTCACTTCACCTGAAGCACCGAAGCACCTTCTCACTTGAGCTAGGCAGTATTTGTGCGGGGTGCCGACGGGACAACACTGGAGGCTGGAACGATTGAAGTCGTTTGATGAATTCTTGGAGAGGCGACTCCCGGAATCGAGTAGGAAGTACTACCTGATGTCCATCCACAAGCACCTGCCGCCGCAAGTGCGGAAGGATCTTAAGGAGATCGGCTCGACGAAAGGGCGAGAGTTGGCGAAGCTCGCACGGCGGGACGGGCAGCACTTCGATTGTGCACCCTGGGTGCACAAGGCAAGAGAGTGATCGAGCAAGCGATTGAGACCGCCGCCTTGATGCTGGGGTCAGACAAATCGCGCGGCTACTGCCTGGAGATGATCTGCGCTGACTTCATCGCCGGTGCACACCTAGACAGTGGCAACCCAGAAATCTTGCTCGACTCCATCTCGCGCTACTACCGCTTCCTGCCCAACACGCAGAGGCAGGAATTCCTTTCCCAAATTATGGAGAGGGCTTCATGAAAACGCGAACAAGTTCGCGACTGAAGCCTGACCCCTAGGCCTACGGTGCGCTGCACCGGCAGATCCTCGAGCGAGACAACTGGCGATGCCAATCCTGCGGGGGCATGCAGAACCTGCAGGTACATCACCTCACGTATCGAAGCCATTCAGGAGGTGATGTGGAGCAAAACTTGATCACCCTCTGCGCACTTTGCCATAACAAGCAACACGCAACACCAACACGGTCGTTGGTGTCGGTCCAGCTTCTACGACCTCTTCTTGAGCTCTTCCTTCATTTCTCGCAACTGCACGGCGATCACGAATACTAGGAGAACGACCGCGAACTCCAATAGACGACCTCCCTTATACAGTTGCAGAATCGTGTAGCCTGTTGCGTTCGCAATTTTCTCTATCAGAGCGAGGGCAAGCATCACGAACGCGCCGAGAAAGAAGAGACGGGATACCAAGGAAACCAACTTTTCAAGACTCATAGTCACACCCCCCCGACCTTCGGTGATGAAGGTTATTATTGTTTCTATCACTGCTACTTACGTGGAATGGAAAGAGTTTTCTCGTAGATCTTCCCCTGATCGATGTTGACAAAGACGGCAGTGATAGTTTTGTCCGGTTTCTGGAACCAAAGCCCAACCCACCCAGGACTGTTCTGGGTTACGCCGACCAGTGTTCCGTATTCGTCCGGGATCGCGTCGGCAAACTTGGCCGGTTCAAACGCAAGCGGGCCAGAGACTTTGGGTCCCTCTGATTCAAGCTTTTTGCAGGAGACAATCGCCAGGCACACAGCTAGTATGCAAAATGCGCACAGAAGTTTCTTGATCATGTTGGCTCCTAATCTTGCCTCAGAATGCGAAGGCTGGACGGAACCCGAACGCGAGTGTGGCTTGCAAAGCTTCCCGGCTGACGGTGCTCGCGCCGTGCCGCTCCTAGCCTTGCCTACTCTTCCAAGAGGTCCTACTCGGGAATGCGTTGGGGGAATCCCGGGCAGCGGCATTCTACACCCGTACGCCCACCGCTGCGACTGTTTTCGGGTCTGGCTAGGCGTGGGTTCCCTTTCCGCGTCCCTTCGATCTATATTGCCGAGACCCTGGCAAAATCCTCCCCAAAATGGCCTCAAGGAACCTCGGCCTTCGTTTCCGCTGAAAACCTGCTTTCGCGGCCGGCTTGGTCCACGGACGTCACTACGTAGAAGTAGGTTCGGCCGCTGTTGACTAGGAGGTCTTCGTAGGGGGGACCTGCCACTCTGTCGACTACCTTCACAAACGCGCCACCCTCGCCAGCCCGGCGGTACACGTTGTACCCCACCACCGTAACTCCGTGCCTCGACGGTGGTGCCTGCCAGGTGAGTGTCACGGAGTGAGGCTCGACTCTGTGGTGATACCACCACACCATGCCAACGGCCGCCAGCATGAACAGCAGCAATCGTCGCTTTTTATTGCCTGCCATATGGCGGTCTCCGCCTGAAAGACTGCGATTCTCGGCAACCCGAGGGACCTTGCGTCACTCTGGATGTTCTCCTGTTAGAAGGCGAGCAGCGGTGCCAACCCTCCTCTACTGGCTGCCTAGCGGACGCTTCTCCCACCGATAGATTTGGATCTTTCGGGTCGGATCCGTGCCGAGTTCATAAATTAAGCGAGCACGTTTGTCTGGAATGCCATTCTTGATCCAATCCGCCACCGCCGGAAAGTGTCCCACGTATTGGGCGTCGAGCAAGATGAAGTCCGCGTTCTTGGAATCGATGTAACGCAGTGCTTGGGCAGATGCGGCATAGGGCAGGCCGATGAGCGTGCCTTGAGCATAGTACGTGGGTACTGTCGCGTGGCAGACAATTCTCTTCGGACCAAGGCTATAGTTCCGTAGCCATAAGCTTGCTTCCTTGATGTCTAGATTCTCTCTTTGCTCAGAGCGGAAAAGCCAATCCCCTTGCGTGCTGCCCAAGGCTATCGCACAAGTCAACAGCAGTAGCATCCCTTCAACCACCATGCCCATTCGGGTGGGCGTCGGTAGGCAGCGCAACCTGAGAGAGCATACGAGACCTCGACTCCATTGTCCCAGTTCGACCGCTCCCTTTGCTACCCACAAGACTCCAAGCGGAACCAAGGGGAAAACATACCGGAACTCAGCCGACGATGATGTCACCCAAAGGAAGAGGATCGAAAAGGCTATGCAAATGACGACCACCTCGTGGAATAAGCGCCGTCTGTTCCAGGCCTTTCGAAACAATCCCAAGGGCACCAATCCAAGGAACAAAGGTGATCCAAGAGAATGGTCCAGAAGGCTGCTGGAAACAGACCGTCGGTTGCGCCTTGCCATTGCCCACAGTGTCTGCACCTTGTCGATCAGCGTGTTGCGATACGGACTATATGCAGCGAACTTGTATGGGGCCAACAGAGGCCCCGCGACGCTTGAGTCCGGGGCAAGGCCATACGCCGCCTCATCGTCGTTCATTCCAGCGCGGAGGCGATTTGCAATCGTGTAGTTGATATTCCATTTCCCCTCCAAACGCAGATGTTCAGTGTGTGCGTACAGAAATCCGATGTAGGGGGAGGCGATCAGGATGAAGACCCCTAAAGTCAACCCTGAAGCCGTCGCCGCTCGACGGACAGAAATGCGACGCAACAGCACACCGACCCATGACGCGGCGACGAAGAACGCAGGATAAGCGAAGGCCTCGGGGCGGGTCAGGTAAGCGAAGGACAGGCAAAGGCTCAATAGGATGTAGTCTCTGTTTCTCCCGAATTCCAAAGCCTGCATCCCGAAATAAACACCCGCGAGCAGCAATGGAAGATACACGTTCTCGTTGTAGATCGATGCTGAGAGTGCAATGAGCAGCGGATGAAACGCCACCAGTAGCGCGCTAACGTACGCAACGCGGTTACCGTAAATGCGTCGGGCAATGAAAAAGACAGGAAAGATAAGAGCGGTGCCGAAAGCCAAAGCTATTAAGTGCGCCGCTAGCTCCTCATCTCTGGTCAGAATCCCGAGTCCCGCCGTGAGGAGCGAGAAGAACGGGGTATACATCGTCTCCGGGCCCTCGAAGTTGCCGACCAGGCCATGACCATGGGCGAGATTTTGGGCCATGCGAACGTACTCTGACCCTTCCAGGCTGATAACCGGCGTTTGGGTCACCATCCAGTAGATTCGCGGGACAAGGGCCAATACCACGATCAGCCAGAGCGCCCCGAATCGAAGAGTCGGGTTGTGACTATGCGAAACCCTGGACGTCGGAACCTCTTTGCTTTCTGCAATTTCGACTTGGGCTGACATGTGTGCGAGGATGGCTTGCGGATCCGGCGATGGGGTACTCGATACAAGTAGTACAAACCCAAGATCGCGAGATTTGTTCCTAGCGAGGGCCAATAATGCTTGGCGACCCGGGGGATTAGTGTAAGGTGCATTTAATCAATGGCTTGCATAGATGTTGACACCTGCTACCCCTCGGACCTTTAAGACCAGCGACAGGTCGCCGAGTGGGCCAGAAATGTCGCATTCCAATGCAACCGTTGCAAGAAGTATCATCTTGACAACATCTTACGAGGAACGCTTTAATGACATCAGTGCGCTCGGGTAGGTTCTTCGCAAGTGCCCTCCTGGAGCAGACACTCCCCTCCCCAAGTCATGCAATTCGAAGGGAGTTGTACGGATGAAAAGTTTGAGAAGGTCGTTTTTACTGGTTGTCGCCATTTTGATTTGTCTAGCACCGGTCTCCTTTGCGGGTAGGCCCAGGCACGACGAGCGGTGCAGACCGGGCCGGCGTTGCCAGCAAGTTCCGGAAGGTGGCTCAGGTGTAGTCTATCTACTCGGAGCCGGACTCACTTGTTTAGGGGCCATGGTGATTCGTTCCCGGGCTGCTAAACCTAGCCAGTCATAGATTGTTTCTGGCCCATCAAGACGACGGCCCACCCCAGTGACCTGCCCCCCGCTTCCGTTCACGGGATGATACGACAAGTTCAAAAAAGCAAAAGCGAGGAACCAGAATCGTTTCCCGATTCGGCCGAGGCCTTTCGAAATGACATTCATTTCTTGTGTGGGGTACTTCACTGTGAGGTGACCCTATCGTACCGGTTCTAGGTCTCGCGCCTGCAGGCCTTCCGATCGCCGCAGAATCCAGAGCACACCCAATGTCAATCCCACCGAAACAGCAAAAAAGAGGATCCCGCCACGATGGTGGAGATCGGAGTCGAAGATAGAGGCATCCCAGCGAGTACCGATCTGAACGAGGGTAAAGATCCGTAGCCCGTTCTTTATCGCAGCCAGCGGAACCGCCACCACGATGAGCAATGCTTTTCGCCACCGACTGCGAAGAAACAAGTGTGCCAGGACCATCGTTGTGACAACCAGCATCACACTCGAGCGAATGCTACTGCATTCGCGGGCAACTTCGACATCCCAACCCGGGACCGAGAGCACGATCCCTTCTTGCGTCACCGGGACGCCAGCTAGCACGAATAGAATTCGGGCAGCGAGGGCCGACTGGTGCTGGAGGAACTGGACGATCTCGTTCAGAGCAAACTCCGGGATGGGGACCAACCAAAAAAGAAAGAAGAGCGGAAACAGGAAGGCCCGCAGAGCCTGTATTCCGAAACAGATGACTACACTGCCGATCCAGCCCATGACCAGTGCGATCATGTTCAGCGACAACCGCACGTCGGTGGTAGTTTCACCCGCCGTCAATTTCACCAAGCCAGCCAACAGCAAGGCCGCCGCTAGCAGCGCCGGCCCCTCGCGCACATTCGACCGGAAGACCTGCGGGAGTGCCGCACGCGCCATGTAAATCAGCGCACAGGTCAAAGGTAGAATCAGCAGGATATGAGTATAGGCCTCGCTGCTCAGGGCCAGAGCCAAGGTACTCCCGAGCGCATGCCAACCCGGTGCAATAGACCCGGCCAACATGGAGGCGAGCAGCAGGGCTCGCAAAGGCGTCGTCATATCTCTGACACCCCTACTCACCGACATTCCAACACCCCGACTCTCCTCCCATTCTGAATGACTACTTCTACGGCAGCAGTCCATACGCCGTAATCTCAGTTGACGAGACGACAAATGCCTTTCCATTTGCAATCAAAGGAATACTGAATTTTGTGGCGAAGCCCAGAGTGTCTCTCGACCCCGCCTGATCGGTGTTGTAGATCTCATTGGACAAGTTATTGGCATCATAGACGCGCAGCACGCCGGTCGCGGGCGTGTTGTCTTGTACCGCCCACAACAAACCGTTCGCAGTGCCGTTGGCCGACACGGCAAACGACCCTCCGCGGTTCGGATAGGTGACCGCCGACTGCGAGACCGGTGCACCGGACAGTACGCCATTAGTGAACTGGAATATCTTGAGATTGTCTCTCACCGCGGCGTAATAGATGTTGTTGTTAAAGAACACCGGAGCACTGTAGTTCCCTTCCTCCTGGCCGCCATGAGGAAGGATTCCCGGCAACGATTGAAGAATCTGGCTATCGCTCCCGGACTGGAAGTGGCCCATGTTGTCTCGATTGACAACATAGATGGTGCCCGTCTTGGCCGCTGTGACCAGCCTGTGCGGCGTAGGACCGGGCTGGTCGATCAACAGCACCGGCCCTGCTGATGAAAGCTCTATGTTTTGTGACTCCATCACTGCCTGATCGTATGGAGTGAAGTAATCCACGACAGTGGCGCTCGGACTTAGCTTCACCACAGAATCGCCGTAGTCGGTGCCTCCGGTGTCCACATCAAAATCACCGTTGCCGGTTGTGAGATACATGTTGCCGACAGCATCCGTGGCCATCGCTGCGCCACTTTGCCAGATTCCACCGCCATAACCATTGGGAGTCGAACACCAGATCATTGTTCGCTGCAATGTCGTGGCATTGTATCCGATGATCCATCCGTGCCAGGGTGGTTGGTCTCCGTGTGCGGCAAATCCAACGTATACGACGCCGTTACTCAAAAGCAGCCCTGGCCGTTGAAATTCTCTCAAAGGACTGAACGCCATCGTGTTGCCGGAAGACCCGGCGCCAGTGCCCGTGACGCTTCCTTGGATCACAACGGGTCCCCCGAACTTCTCAGCTCCGGTGGCTATGTCCAGAGCATGCAGCCTCTGTACGTAGTTGTTGTTGCCTTCCTTGGTCTTCGCCACTACATACAGAGTGCCGGTGAGCTGGTCGATCACCGGAGTACCCGTGATCCCGATCTCAAACGGAACGTCGCCACACTCCCCAACGTCGTTGCAGGGTACCGTCGTCACACCTGCACCAAGGAAGCTAACTTGCCAGAGAGGATTAAACATCAATCCATCGGCGTCGAAGGCATACACCGTATCGTGTTCGGTCGCCACGTAGACAACATTATGGAATCCCTGGCTTGGGATGTTCACGTTGGCCACGTACAACGGCGAGGCGAACGCCCAGCCATCAATCGGATGCGAGAACAGCTTTCCGAACTGCCCCTGGTTCACATTGGCCGGCGTCAGTACCAGCTCACTGCTATTTACTCCGGATCTGAGGTTGTCGTTGTGATAGGTAAATGTGCCGGGATAGTTGGTGATGTAGACCGTAGCGCTTGCAGTTTGCGCTCCGCTGGCTGTCACCGTGTGAGTTCCGATCGCGCTCGGCGGCGTGTAGAGACCGCTCGAAGTAATCATCCCGGTGGCTGCATTGCCGCCAACGATGCCATCGACCGACCAGGTCACGGATCCGCTGGCCGTGAACTGTTGCGTTTGAGTGAAGGTTAGTGAGGCGATGCGTGGTGTCACGGAGAACCCGGTGCCTGTTCCGCTCACGTTGACTGTGTGCGGACTTCCCGGAGCATTGTCCGTGATGGAAACTGCCGAGGAGCGGGAACCCGTTGTGGTTGGTGTAAACGTGACGTTGATGGTGCAGGACGCGCCTGCCGCCACACCCGTTCCGCAATTGTTCGTTTGAGAGAAGTCAGCCGCATTGCCGCCAGAAATGGCGATCGAGCTGATTGACAACGGACCGCCACCAATGTTGGTCAGAGTCACCGGCTGAGGGCTGCTGCTGCTTCCGGTTGCGACATTTCCGAAGTTGATACTTGTGCTGCTGAGGCTGACGATCGGCAAGGAGCCGCCGCCGCCGATCGGAACGGCCATATCAGACTGTATCTGGGACTGACTGAGAGGCACGTTGTAGACACGCACTTCATCGATGGTTCCGATGAAGTACTGTCCAAAGATGCTGTCGCCGCCGATCTGTAGTGGATTCGTAGAGGTTGCAATGCTACCGGTCCGAGCCTGGCTCGCCACCTGCGAACCATTCACGTACAGGCGCAGTATTGATCCATCGTAGGTTATGGCCAAGTGCGACCATGAACCTGGCGTCAGGAGTGAAGCTCCCTTTACATTGGAATTGCTCCCGCCAAAGGTACCTCCACCAGCGGGCGGGCCGCTATCCGACGATCCCTCGAGGTAATAGTTGTCGTTACCTTTGTAGATCACATCTCGCCATCCGCCCGGGCCATTTGCCGGATCGACCCATGCCTCTAGCGTCATCCCAGTTGTCAAATGTAAGGTGGCTGAGTCACTAATTGTCACCAGCGAAGTTGTTCCGTTAAAGGCCAGAGCATTCCCAAACTTGGCGACGCTTGTCCATGTAGTGTTCAAAGCCGTGCCGTTATTGTTATTCCCCGACAGATCATTGACTGTTGTGCCCGATCCTTCATCGAAGCTGTAGGCCGCAACCAAGCCAGTGATAGTTGTGAGAGTGGCGGCCGTTGCCGTGTTCGAATACAAACTGAAATTCCCAGCGGCATCGGTCGCTTTCACTTGGTACGTATAACTCGTGCTTGGCACCAGGCCGGTATCGCTATATGTGGTTCCCGACACTGTGAACAACCGTCCAAAGTTCGAGCACCCGACGCCCTGACAGCGCTCGATCAGGTAGCCGGTCACGCCGACGTTGTCAGTCGATGCTGTCCAGGCCAGATTGATCTGGTTTCCGCTGACAGCTATCGCGGTGAGATTCGTCGGCTGCGTCGGCGGCTGCGTATCGGGTAACAGTGTGATCGCGCTCGCTACGTTCGAGTATGAACTCAAGTTCCCCGCCGCGTCGGTTGCCCGCACTTGGTAGCTGTAGGCCATCGATGCTGTCAGGCCGCTGTCGTTAAAGGATGCACTGGTTGAGGTCCCGACTTGGGTAAAGATCGTGCATCCGGTCCCCTGGCAACGTTCGATCAGGTACCCGCTGACGCCCACATTGTCGGTGGATGCGGTCCAGGTCAGATTGATCTGAGTTCCGCTAATCGCCGTCGCCGCCAAGTTGCTCGGCGCTGTCGGTGGCTGCGTGTCTGGAGGACCCGATGGCGTGCGGAAGGCAACCAGATGCATGATCCACGTGCCGCTTCCGCTGGCGGTCGCATTGTAGCCGCCAACGGCTGCCACCATTCGATCTTCCACGCTATCGCTGTCTGGTACCGTCAACAGTCGCTGCGTAAAACCAGCTCCGGGAGCGGTCGTACTGCCCGTAGTCATATTCGCCCCGAATAGCAGATCGGTCGCATTCGTGGTCGTTACCGAGCCGCTATTGTGTGTTCCGCTGGTGCCAGTGGCAGAAGCTGTGACATCCACCGGCGTGGCCGGGTCGGCGCCGCTGTACTCGAGAATGCGAATATCGGGAAACGCTGGCGCTCCAGAAAACACCACTGTGACCGTGTTGGAACCGGCCGCCGCTGCCACGATGTTCCTCGCGTAGTAAATCGACTGTGAGAGCGCACCCGCTACGGTCGTCGGTCCCACGGCCCGCTGATAAACGTTGCCCTTGGTGTCGGTGACCGAACTTACCGTCCTTGTCGTATCATTCCAGCCCACCACCACAACGTTGAGATCTCCAGCCAGCTGTGCGGAGCTGAACACGACTGCCACACTTGTCGGCGAAGACTGGGGATCAGCGTAGTTGCTTTGCACAAAGCTGATGGTCGTCGCAACCGTCGTGGTTGCGCTGGCTACGTTGGAATATCCGCTCTGGTTCCCTGCCGCGTCCGTCGCACGTACACGATAGCTATAACTCGTTCCCGGAGCCAGGCCGCTGTTGCTGAATGTCGTCGTCGCTGCGGTGGCAACCTGGGCAAACGTCGCGCACCCAGATCCCTGGCAGCGCTCAATCAGGTAGTTCGTGACCCCGACGTTATCGGTCGACGCTGTCCAACTTAGATTGACCTGGCTGCTGCCTGCTGCGGTAGCGGTCAGAGCACTCGGTGCGGTTGGGGCTTGCGTGTCTACCGTGGTTGCGCTCGCCGTGTTGGAATACCCGCTCAAGTTTGCAGCGGCGTCTGTCGCCCGCACGCGGTAGCTGTAACTCGTGCCATTCGTCAGGCCCGTGTCGCTGAAGGTTGTTCCGGCAGAGGTCGTCAACTCAGAGAATGTCGTGCAACCCGCTCCCTGGCAGCGCTCAATCAGGTAGTTCGTAACACCGACGTTATCCGTCGACGCCGTCCAGTTCAGGTTGATCTGAGTGCTGCCCGATGCCGTAGCGCCCAATGCGCTGGGCGCTGTAGGCGGTTGAGTATCCGGAGTGGTTGCGCTGGCAACGTTGGAATAGCCGCTCCGGTTTCCCGCGGCGTCGTTCGCGCGTACCCGATAGCTGTAGCTGGTTGCGTTCGTAACACCGGTATCGTTGAATGTCGCCCCGGCAGAAGTTCCCACCTGCGCGAACGTTGTGCAGCTCGCCCCCTGGCAGCGCTCAATCAGGTAGCTGGTGACGCCGACGTTATCCGTCGACGCCGTCCAACTCAAACTGATCTGAGTACCGCCCGTTGCCGTCGCAGTGAGATTACTCGGATCAGTGGGTGGCTGCGTGTCTGGATTTTGCGTTGTAGCACTCGCCAAGTTGGAGTAGCCACTCAGGTTGCCGGCTTCATCCGTGGCTCGAACGCGGTAACTGTAGCTGGTATTCGCTGACAGGCCGGTATCAGTAAATGCGGCCCCAGCCGCGCTCCCGACCGGCGAGAAGGTGGCGCAACCCGCGCCCTGGCAGCGCTCAATCAGGTAGCTGGTGACTCCGACGTTGTCCGTCGACGCCGTCCAATTCAAATTAACCTGACTACCGCCTGCTGCTGTCGCCGCGAGGTTGCTGGGCGCAGTCGGCGACTGCGTGTCTGGAGTCGTTGCGCTGGCCACGTTTGAGTACCCGCTCAAGTTTCCCGCCGCATCAGTAGCTCGTACGCGGTAACTGTAGCTGGTGGCGTTTGTCAGGCCCACGTCGCTGAACGTAGTCGTGGCTGAGGTCCCAGCCTGAGCAAAGGTTGAGCACCCGACGCCTTGGCAACGTTCGATCAGATACGCCGTTACGCCAACGTTGTCCGTCGATGGCGTCCATGTAAGGTTAATCTGGGTACCGCCCGCTGCGGCCCCAGACAACGCGGCTGGTGTGGTGGGTGGCTGGGTGTCGAGTGTCGTTCCAGTTGCAACGTTCGAATAGGCGCTTAGGTTGCCCGCCAGATCTGTGGCTCGGATGCGATAACTGTAGGTAGTCGCGTTGGTCAAGCCGGTGTTGTTGTAGGTTGTCCCCGTGGCCGTCGCTACCTGGACGAAGTTGCTGCACGCTATCCCCTGGCACCGCTCAATCAAATATCCCGTCACCCCTACGTTATCGGTCGAAGCCGTCCAGCTGAGATTAATCTGAGTCCCACTAGTCGCTGTCGCCGTAGGATTGGTCGGCGCGGTCGGGGGCTGCGTGTCCCCACCCGACGCGGGCGTGCGGAAGGCAACCATTTGCATGATCCAGCGTCCGCGCGTGATCGGCGCGATCGCGCTGTAACTGCCAGTTGCCGTCACCATTCGATCTTCGGCGATGTCACCATCCGGAGATGTCAGCAAGCGCTGCGTGAAACCGGAACCCGGACCAGTTGTCCTACTGGTAACCATGTTCGCGCCAAACAAGAGGTCCGTCGCATTTGTCGTCGTTACCGTCCCACTGTTGCTGGACGTGCTATTCCCAGTAGCCGATTTGCTGACGTCCACCGGGTTCGCCAAGTCCGCGCCACGATACTCCAGGATGCGAACATCAGGATATGCCGCCGCGCCAGAGAACTGAACAGTCACGGTGTTGGCTCCCGCGGCAGCCGCAACTATATTTTTTGCGTAGTAGATAGACTGCGACAGATACCCTGCCACTATCGTCGGACCGACCGCACGTTGATATATGTTTCCGCTAGTGTCTGCTACAGAACTCACGGTTGTTGAGCTGTCATTCCAGCCCACAACAACGACATTCAAATCTCCAGCAGTCTGAGCTGCGGCGAACGTGACATTTACCGCCGCCTGTGACGCCTGCGGCGCCGCGTAGTTGCCCTGCACGTAGCTGATGGTCTGCGCCGCTAACGGGGGAGCAACGAACATCCAGCAGACAACAGCCAGAAGGGCAAACAGCACAACATTTCCAGGCTTGCGGTTTGCGGAATGCACACGTGCGAGTAGGGTCCTCATAAGTCTCCTCAAAATGTCTCCTGGTTTCGTCTCGTGAAAGTTGGTCGTGTTGCTGTTCGGGGAAGGTCTACGTCAACGTACTGTCTGATTAGTACGATTTCTGCATTGGTCTCATGCTCAGGTCCGTGACCTCGGCTGTCGGCGGTAGCATCAGGGCCTGAACGACCATAGAAGCCACGTCCTCGGGTTGCAAAAGCGCTTCCGGGTGATAGGCCTTTTCTTCTTGTCGGAAGAGGGTTGCCTGCATCGGGGTCGCGGTGCGCCCAAGATAGACGGTCAATACGCGGATGCCTTTTCGATTCACTTCCTCGCGCAGGCTGTCGGCGATCGCTTTCAGGGCATGCTTGGTAGCGGAGTATTGTCCGATCTCTGCCCGCTTCGCAGACACTCCCGCACTGGAATTGATGAATACAATCTGGCCCCGTGCTTTCGTCAGAAGTGGGAGCAAGCGCTTGGTAAGCGCGTAGGGTGCTCGGACATTGGTTGAATATTGTTCGTCCAGGTCCTCGACACGTGCCGCCTGCATCAGACCCTGATGAATAACACCAGCACTGTGAATCAGAATGTCCAGACCGCCCGAGCCAGCTTGCAGGTGCTGCAGGAGAGGTTGGAGTTGGCTGTCCGCCGTCAAGTCGATTTCGAAGCCAGCCACATTCGAAAACTGGCGAGCCGCAGCAACCGTCTCCGCCAGCGTGACGGGGTTCCTTCCGATTGCCGCCACTCGCACTCCCTCGCGTGCCAACGCAACTGCGATCGCGCGGCCAATTCCACTGCTCGCACCGGTGACCACTGCCACACTTCCGGCTAGACTGTTCGCTTTGGATATTTGCTCTGAGGTCACAGACTTGGCGACGGAGAGAGTTCCCTATAGATTTTCATTTTCTTTCCAGCAGGAGAGCCCAATCATGATCCGTCGGTACCTCGGGCGAGGTCCACACTGGGCCTTGGACCGGTGGTAACGCCGTCCTTTCACCAGTTAACGGATTAAACCACGCTCCACTGAAAGAACTATCACTGAGCCGAACACTGGCCGTCCCACCGTGAGGCAAGTACACCACATAGATCTCTCCGGGATCAGCGAGACAATAGTTCCCCTTGTTCACCAGCTCATCGTGCGGCTCAGTCTTCCACCATTCGAAACCGGTAAAGAAGTCGACCATGTGGGCATAACCCTGAAGCATGGTCATGCTATCGTCTCCGCGGCCGTTTATCCACCCGCCACCGGTATCCGGCCAAATATTCGTCCCCTGCCTCGCGGTTTCACCCGTGGTCTGGTAGCCTCCGGCCATGACGATGCCCCAAGCAGTACGGCGCAGAATGTCGGCAGTTTCTGATCCAGGGCCCGCGGCCCACAGAGGGTAGTGGTCCTCGTAGCCGTATTCCTCGTTCGTCTGAGGAATGATGCGACCTAGCCGTTTCTGTTCATTCCGCTTTCTCAGCATGAAGAAATGCTGCTCTCTCGACCACTCCTGAAAAGAAGTGAAGCCAAACCAATCCGCAGTGCGGTCCTGATGAACGTTGTTTACCGGATGGCTAGTTGCTAGGTGATGGTACGGATCCCATTCTTCGATCATCGTGCCCGTCTTGCGGGTCCATCGATCGTCTCGGTATTGATCCAGATCATCGCCCAGATCCCATGTAACATTCGAGAACGCCGAAAACCGAGCGACTGCGTAGCGCAGGAAACGGTACTCGTCTTCACTGCCCGCCGCCGGGTGTACCCTGCCGTCATTCATGTCCAAGACCACCGAAACAATCATGTCTCGCTCTCGCGCAAAACGGAGTGCTCGGTCAAACTTTTGCCAGTATGCGGCGTCAAAGCGTGTGTAGTCGAATCCTGGATGAAAAATGTCCTCAGCTTGTTGGGCGGGCCACGGTGTGAGGTAAGCGGTCCAGTTCGAACCAGTCATCACCGGCTCCCCGTAAAACAAGTTCGTCCGGCCGGCGACCGTAACCCGCATCCGATTGACCTTCAAGCGATGTAGTCGCTCGATGCTGTGCTCAATGACACTGTCGTCCCTCCAACCCAACAGCCAATATGCTGTCGTGCCATTGAAGAAATAGTGTTCCCCGGTTCCTTCCCATACAAAATGCCAAGGGTAGTGCGAATCCACGCGAATCGGACCACGCCGATGTGCGTTTGTCGCGCGGAACGTGCCAGTCGAGCTACGGGTTGACCGATTTTGTCGATACTTGACGAAGTATCGGTAGTCACCGGGCAACGGAGGCATGAACCGTATGCGGAATAGACTCCCGTCCGCGGCATCGCAGAAACCTTCCGCCTGCCACCGTTTGCCATCGGCTGATTCGAACCAACCCGAGAGGGCGGCATCCGTAAATGGGTTGCGAGCCCGGGGCCAGGAAACATCGGCTGTTATTTCCACAAAATCGTAAGCCGGAACGCTGGCAGCGGACTGAGAGAACGAAACGTGTAGGGGCGCGGAAGTGTGGCAACCACAGAGAACTGCAAGAAAGGACGCCCAAGTGACTAGAGCGAGCGCTTTACCAAAACGGCTAATCGTCATCGGCCCGGACAGCGGTTTAGGCTGGTACCAGCACTTTCTCCTCAACAGGCGAGCGCGTTCGAAATCCACGCAGGACATCGAGGTAGAACCTCTTCTGTCCCATGGCATAGAAAAGCATCGCGGTGTACACGATGACAAGAATGCTGCCTTCCAATAAGAGTCTTGGAAGAGTCGGGAGCAGTGGGAGTGAAAACCAATAGACTCCAAGAGCAGGGACTGCAGCGGCAAGACCTGAAACCAACGGTCGGCTAACCGTCAGCAAGATGTCGCGGAACGAAACCACTGTGCCATGCACACACCAGGCAATGTGGGGGATGACCCACAATGTCATCACAATCGAGTAGCCGAGTGCGACACCCTTGGGCCCATAGGGCAAGCCGCCAAGATATCCGGCAATTACGAGAGGTGCGAGCACGAACGCGATTTTCAGACTCCTTCCGACCATCCCCGAAGAGAGGAGGAGCCATCCAAGAGGATTGATCATGGCAAAGATCAGGATGGTAGGAGTCAGAAGACGAAAAATGATGACCGCATCATTCCACTTTGGTCCAAGAAGAATCGAGATCAGGTCATTGGCAAAAAGACCGCAAGCGATCGTGATGGGTATGGTTAGCGCCAGAACCAAAGAATAGCCTTTGAGAAAATAACTCTTAAGGCGAACTGGATCGTTCTGGACGCGCGACAGCGCTGAGAATGCCACCTCGCCGACCGATGAATTTAGATTCTCGGTTGGAATGTTGACCAACTGGTAGGCGCGACCGTAAATTCCAATAGCCTCCGCCCCCCAAAAACGTCCCAGGAGAACCTTCTCCATGTTGTAGGCGATGTAAACGACAAGACCATTCAATGTGATCGTGCCGCCGAAACGCATCATGGAACGGAGTCCAACGCCCTTGCGTGGCGGCCCTGGCATCCACATCGTGGCAATCCACAACCCGATGGTAGTTGTGAAGGGAAATGTGACCGTCATCGCCACCAATGCCCAATATCCGTAACCGAGTTTGGCCATGCTGATCCCGACGACAGCGCCTGCAATCAAGGACACGACGTTGATCACGGCCAGGGTCGTAAACCGAAGCTGTCGTTGAAGCAAAGCCGAATGCTGGACGCCCGCGGCATTGAACAAGAATCCCGCGGAAAGGACAATAGTGATTCCGAAGAGACGGGGTTCGTGGTAAAGCCGAACCACAACGGGCGCCAGCACGACCGCCAACACCGCGAGAACTGTACCCACCAAAACGTTGATCCAGAATAAGGTTGAGACCTGTTCTTCCGTAACAGTCTCACGTTGGACGGTGGCCGTCGAGAGTCCGAAGTCCCGGAACAGATTAAGAACTCCTGTAAACGCAGTGACCATGCCTACCAATCCGAAATCCTGGGGGCCCAGCAGTCGGGCTAACACCATGAGCGAACCAATGCGGAATACAAAATTCGCTACTTGGGCGCACATCCTAGCAAAGCCGCCACGGAT
>Ga0335082_10003098_pt1 | contig 18023 bp, 15 predicted proteins | sample Lox_Sample_41_FD_206718 | JGI IMG/M metagenome (GOLD analysis project Ga0335082, IMG submission 206718) | Soil microbial communities from Loxahatchee National Wildlife Refuge, Florida, United States - Lox_Sample_4.1 | ecosystem: Environmental > Terrestrial > Soil > Wetlands | place: USA... | reverse complement strand
GCGGAGGGGGGAGTGGCGCGCGCGCCGCGCGCGCGCCGCGGACGGCGCGGCGGCCGCCGCCGGCGCGGCGGCCGCCCCGCGATGCCCCCGATGGACGCGGGCCCGATCTCCCCCGAGCCGGATCACGACGCCCAGCCGCACACCGTCGTCGCGGACGCCCCGGCCCCTGCCCACTATGCACCCGGCGATACGGCCGTCGACCCAGCCGCCGAAACCACCAGCCAGGCGCGGCGCGGGCGGCGCCGAGGCCGGCGCCCCGACACGGCGGCGAAGCCCTCCGGCGGCGAGCCGGCGGCGAGCGCCCAACCGGACGCGACCTCGGCGAACGCGCCCGCGCGCCCCGCGCGCCGCCGGCCGAGTGGCGCCGGAACCGCCCCCAACCGCCGGCGCAAAACGGCGGGGAATGGGGCCGGCCCCACGGACGGTGCGGGCGAGAGCGCCAAGCGATCGCGCGCTGCACGCCCCAAACGCACCGACGACTGACCCGCGCCACGCATCGGGCGTTTCCCCCGTAGGCCTGCAGGGGAAATGCCTCTTCAAAACCGCGCCGCGTCGCGCTATGGGCTGCAGGTCGCGGGGGGCTCCAGTCGCGTGGGCGCCGGCCGGCTGCTTCCTCGATCGAGTTCGGTTGCAATACCTCGGACAGGGCAGGAACGCTGGAGGTGTCGGTGACTGAGGCTGCGGCAAGTATCGCGCAGGAGCGCCCCCACGAGCCCGGCTCGGCGGTGACGGCAACGGAGCCGGCCGCCTCCGGGTTGGTGAAGCACGATCCGGGCGCCGAGCGCTTGCCCCCGCAACGCGCCTTTCTCCTGCTGCGCTACACGCTGATCGTCGCCACCGCCTACCTGCTGCTGGTCGAAGAGAACCTCAGCATGCCGCCGCTGGTGTCGATCCTTCTCGTGGTCCTCGCGCTGGCGTCGAACGTCGTCATCGCCTCCCTGCCGGCGCGCTATACGAGCTCGCCCTACTTCGGCCCCACCATCATCGTCGCCGATACCCTGTGGATCACCATCGCGCTGCTGGTCAGCGGGCGCTTCACGGCCGAGTTCTTCTTCCTCTACTTCTTCATCCTGCTGCTGGCCGCGATCGGCGAGAACCTGTGGCTGATCGCGGTCGCCGCGGTCGCGGTCTGCGCGGCGTACCTCTACGTCCTGGCCGCCATGGGCGGCGCGTGGTCGTTGTGGAACTCCCCGTCGCTCATCCGCATTCCCTTTCTGTTCACCGCCGCGGCGTTCTACGGCTACCTGGTCGACCGCACCCGCGTGGAGCGGCACCGCGCCCAGGAAGCGGACCGGATCAAATCCGAGTTCCTCGGGACGATCTCCCACGAGCTGCGCACCCCGCTCACCGTGATCCTCGGCTACGTCGACCTGTTGCTCGAGAACGAGTTCGGCAGCGTTCCCGGAGAACAGCGCAACGTCCTCGGCAAGGTCCAGGCGGCGGGCGAGAACCTGCACCGCTACCTCACCCGCCTGCTCGACGTGAGCCGCCTGGTCAACCGTCTGCAATCGGGACGCGAGTCGATCGCGTGCAGCGACTTCGCGCTCCAGGCGGTGTTCAACGAGCTGCGCTACGACTTCCCCGATCAGGAGCACGCCCGGGTCGAGTGGCCGGCGGCCGGCGATCTGCCGCCGCTGTACAGCGATCGCGAGAAGCTCGTGACCATCCTGCGCAACCTGGTCGAGAACGCGGTCAAGTACGGCAACGGCGCTCCCGTGTCGGTGGCGGCGCGCTGGGAGCCCGCCGCCGACGCGATCGTGCTGACGGTCGCCGATCGCGGCATCGGCATCACCGCCGAGGACCTGCCGCACGTGTTCGATCCCTTCCGGCGCACCGCCGGCGCCATCGAAACCAACGCCCAGGGCGTCGGCCTCGGCCTCTACATCGTCAAGCAGTTCATCGAGCTGCTGCGGGGCAGCATCGAGCTGCAATCGGCTCCCGGTGTCGGATCGACCTTCACGGTCCGCATTCCGCGCCAGCTCCCGCGCGCCGCCGATCGCGCGCCGAGCGTCTGACCCGAGCGTCGTGGCGCGCCGTTCAGCGCCCCATCTTGTGACGGAAGATGCGCGAGCGGCGCGTGCTGCCGTCGAGGTCCATGAACAAGAGGCCGCGCACGATCATGGTGAAGTAGAGAAAGAGCGACAGCGCCGCGAGCTGCCCGATGCGCGCCGCCGGCCCGTGCACCGGATACAGCCAGAGCATCGCCAGCCCCACCATGAGCAGCAGGTTGGGCGGAAACCACTCGATCCAGTTGCTGGCGATGAACTGGTAGCTGGTCGAGAAGAGCGCGATCAACGAGTAGTGCCCCAGGTAGATGAGCTCGGGCACGGCGTTGAAGAGCACGAAGGCGACCAGGACGATGCAGCGCAGGATGGTGGCGCCCTGCGGGCTCTGCAGCAGCAGCGGCGCCGCGATCTGCATGAAGATCCAAATGGCGAAGTTCACCCCCACCACGTCCCACAGGTAGGCGCGGAAGCTGTGCGAGAAGTCCTCCAGCGTGACGCGCCCGGTGCGCACGATCATCTCGACCAGGTACAGCAGCGAGCCGCCGCAGGCGGCCAGCACCAGGGACATCAAGAACCCGCCGACGATGCCGAGCATCACGGCGAGCGACCCGCCCAGGCGCAGCACGGCGATGTATACGAACAGCGATCCGAGCACCGGCCAATTCTTCACCGCCAGCGCCGCACCGCGCGCGAAGGCGCGCCGGTACATGTCCAGCGTGACGACGAGCGACTCGACCACCGCTCTCGTCTATCGGTCCGGCGCCGGAGGGTCAACGTTGCGCGGCCCGGCGGGTTCAATGAAACGCTCGAGCCCGAGGACGTCGTGCCACTGGTTTCGTTCGCCGCGCAGCAGCGCATCGATCAGCTGCGCGGTGAGCGGCGCCAACAGGACGCCGTTCCGGTAGTGGCCGCTCGCCACGAAGTATCCGTGCACGGCGGGATCGGCGCCGACGATCGGGCGGCCGTCGCCCGAGCCCGGACGCAGGCCCGCCCAGGCATCGACGAGTGGCAGCTCGCCGAGTCCGGGCGCGAGCTCGAGCGCCGCCTCCAAGATCGACCCGATCCCGCCGGCGGTGACGCGCTTGTCGAAGCCCACCCGCTCGCGCGTGCTGCCGAGCAGCACGCGGCCATCGCGCCGCGCCACCGCGTAGGCGCGCGGTGAATAGACCGTATGCCGGAACGGCGGGCGCGGCGCCGCGACGACGGCGATTTGCCCGCGCACCGGCTGCACGGGCAGTGGCGTGGTGCCGCGCACCCGCCCCGCCCACGCGCCCAGGGCGTTGACCACCGTGTCGCACGGCACCCGGCCGCTGGCCGTGGTGATCCCGGCGACGCGGCCGCCTTCGGCGACCACCGCTTTCACCTCCTCGCCCTCGCGCAGCACGCAGCCCGCAGCCGCCGCAGCACGTGCCAGGGCCTGGGTCAGCGCGGCGCTGTCGACTCGGCCGTCGAGCGGGAAGAGCATTCCGGCGCGCGCGCGCCGGCTGATCTCCGGCTCCAAGGTCCAGATCTGCTGTGGCGCCAACCGTTCGCTGGTGGCGCCCGCCGCCTCCTGCCAGGCTCGGCGCGTCTCCAACACCGCCTCGTCGGCGGCGTTGAACGCCACGCAGACGGTGCCGGCCCGCCAGAACTCCACAGCGATGCCGGTCTCCTCGCGCACGGCGTCGAGCAGGTCCGGGTACAGTCGCCGACTGTCGAGGCCGAGCCGCAACATCACCTCGTCGTCGGTCTCGCCCTGCACGCCGAGGATGCCGGCCGCCGCCGCAGACGACTCCGCACCGATGCGCCCGCGCTCGAACAGAGCGACGCGCCGGCCGCCACGCGCCACCGCGCGCGCCACCGCGCAGCCGATGACACCGCCGCCGAGCACCGCCACGTCGAACACCATCGCGGCTGCATTCTCGCACGCGCGCTCGGCGCCGCAAGCGCGCTTGCCGCTGCGCGCCACCGCCGCTATCGTCCCAGCGCTGCCATGCGGATCCTGCTCAGCAACCACAGCAGCTATCCCGGAGCGCCGGGCGAGCTCGAGCTGGTCCGCGTGCTGCGGGAACAGGCAGCGGCGGGCCTCGACCTCGTCACCGACGGCCAGCTCGGCGCGGACGATGCGATCGCTCCGCTGATGGCACGGCTCGACGGTGTCCGGCTCGGCGCCGCGACCACCCTTCCCGGTCTGCCGGGAGCGTTCCGCCAACCGATTGTCCAGGCGAAGCTGCGCCGGCACGGCGCGCTCTGCGTCGACGCCTACCGGCGCGCCGCCGCCCACACGGCGCAGCCGGTCAAGGTGGTGCTGACCGGGCCGCACACGCTGGCGCACGCGGCCGCCATCGCGACCACGGCGTACCGGAGCGCCGACGCCCTCGCCGACGAGCTGAGCGTGATCCTGGCTCAGGAGGTCGGCGCGCTGGTTGCGGCCGGCGCCGCAGCGATCCAGATCGACGAGCCGGTCGTGCTGGCACGCCCGCAAGACATCCGCCGCCTGCGCGCATTGCTCGAGCCCATCTACGACGCGGCCAGCGGACGCGCGCAGCTCGTGGTGGCGACGTTCGGCGCCGACGCCGGCCCGCTCTATGCGCAGCTCAACTCCCTCCCCGCCGACGTGATCGCGCTCGACTGCGCCGGCCGCGAGGCCCTGTGCGAGGCGATCGCCGACACCGGCGCCGGCAAGCCGCTGGCCCTGGGGCTGATCGACGGCACCTCGCCGACGCTCGAAAAGGCCGCTGCGCTGGCGCATCGGCTCGAGGGTCTGTTGCACCGCTACGCGCACGCCACGGTGTATCTGCAGCCGGCGTGCGGCCTGCGCCGCCTCACCGCGGACCAGGCGCGCGCCAAGATCGGGTTGCTCGCCCTCCTGCGCGACCGGGTTGCGGGATTACACCGCTGATGACACGCGACGCTGTCGCGCCTCGGCTCGGGCGGCTCGCCCGATCGCGTTACAGCGGTCCGCTGCCGGCCCGGTCCAGCACGCGTTCGTAGCCTGGGGTCCAGGACGGGCCCGGGCCGCGCGCAAGGAACTCCCGCGCTGCGGCATCGGTCAGGCGCGCGGTACCGTCCGCCGCCGACAGCTCGGCAATGCCCTCTTCACGCAGGCGTTCGATCGCGAGCGCGATCGCGTCGGCCGGCTCGCCGAGCAGCGTCGACAGGGCCTCGAGCGGCAACGCCCCACCGCGCGCCCAGATCAGGCGGACGGCGGCGAGCAACCGCATGACGACGAACGCCACCTCGGCCGCCGACCGGCCACGCGCTTCGTGCACTGGGAGGGACATCGACCATCTGGGGGGAGCAACCCATATGCCAGGAAAAGTCCTCGAAAAGACGGGCGAGCGGGGCTCTGCCGTACGGAAATGGAAGCGCCGGCGCCATGCTCGTGACGGCAAGATTGAACGCCGTCAGGAAGCGGCCCGGAATCAACGCAGCAGCTGGTATAGCGCCTGTAAATCCTGCCGCAGACGAACCAGCGCGTTGCGGTACGTGCGCTCGCCGAGCGGCAGGGCCAGCTGCGGCCGCGGCTCGGCGGGCGCCGGCTTGCCGGGCGTCCTCAACCGCCGCTTCGCGCCCTCGATCGTGTAGCGCTCGTTGTGCAGGAGGCGCTTGATTTCGAGCAGCGCCTCCACGTCGCGGCGCCGATACAGGCGGTGGCGCGATCGCGTCTTACCCGGTCGGATGAGCGGGAACTCGGTTTCCCAGTAGCGCAGGACGTAGGGCTTCACTCCGACGATCTTCGCCACTTCACCGATCTTGAAGTACAGCTTGTCCGGCAGCTCGGGAGGGCCTGCGCCGGCCATCTCCTCACCCCTCGGAGTTCATGCTTTTCTTGAGCATTGGACTGGCCTTGAAGCCGAGCACCCGTCGCCCTCGTATGATGATGGTTTCGCCGGTCTGCGGGTTGCGTCCCTTGCGCGGCCGCTTGGCGTGCACGACGAAGTTCCCGAAGCCGGACACCTTCACCTTCCGGCCGTGCTCGAGCTGGCGCTTGATGACCTCGAAGATCGAATCCACGACCTCGCTGGCCTCCTTCTTCGAGAAGCCGACCTTCTCGTGGATCCGTTCTACGATGTCGGCCTTCGTCAACGCCACGGTGTCCTCCTGGTCGATCGGCGCGGCGGCGCGTTACTGGCGCAATTCGACGCCGAGCTGCCGGATGAGCGCCGCGGTGAGCTCCCCGTGCAGGCCGTTGACCTCTTCATCGGTCAACGTGCGGTCGGCGGCGCGGTACGAGATCGAGTACGCCAGGCTCTTCCTCCCGGGCGGGATGGGCGCGCCGGTGTAGGCGTCGAACAACGCGACGTCCTCAACCAGCTCAGGTCGCCACTGCCGTACAAAGCGCACGACTGAATCCGACGCAAAGTCCTCGTGAACGACGACTGCCACGTCTCGCGCCACCGCGGGGAAGCGCGGTAACCCAGTGAAAAGGAGTTGGCGCGGAGAATAGGCAAGCAGTTTCTCGGTGTCAAGTTCAAACACCCAGCACGCGCTGTCGAGGTCGAGCTCGAACTCGACTTCCGGGTGCAACGCGCCGACGACGCCGACGACATCGTCGCCGCAGCGCAGCTGCGCCGTCTTGCCCGGGTGGAACGGCGGCGCCTCGCAGCGCTCCCACCCGACGCGATCGGCGAGGTGCAAGCGCTCGAGCAGTGCGGTGACCACGCCTTTGGCGTCGGCGAACTCGGCCGCGCGCGGCGCGCCGAGGCCGTGGCGCGGTAGCTCGCCGGCCAGGAGGCCGGCCAGGCGCCACGCTTCGCACGTCGCCTCGGTGCGCCAGAAGACGCGCGCCGCGGTGAACACGGCAAGCCCTCTCACCCCTTGGCTGCGGTTGGCGTGCCACGTCGAGAACAGCCCGCCGAGCAGGCTGCGGCGCAGCTCCGGCTCGTCGCGGTTGATCGGGTTGAGCAGCGCGACGGGCTCGCCCGCGACGCCGAGGCCGGGCAACAGCTGATTGATGCGGGCCGACGCGAAGCTCTGGGTGACGGCCTCGAAGAAGCCCGAGGCCACGAGGACGTGCTTGAGCGCGCGCTCCGCGTGCAGGCGGTCGGGCACCTGGCCGCCGTCGAGGTGCACGACGGGCATCGTGGCGGGGATCCGCTCGTAGCCGATGACGCGCGCGATCTCCTCGATGACGTCGATCTCGCGCTTGATGTCGTTGCGGTAGCTCGGCGGAACCACCGAGAGCGCGCCGTGCGCGGCGCTGCTGACGTGGGCCCCGAGGGCTTTCAGCGTGCCGGTCGCCTCGCTGCGCGGGAGATCGACGCCGAGGATCTCCTCGACGCGCTTGGGGCGCACGTGGATCGCCACCGGCGCCGGGGGGCTCGGGTACGCCTCGACGATGCCGGGCGCCGCCTCGCCGCCGGCGAGCTGCTTGAGCAAGGCGGCGGCGCGGTCGATCGCCGCCGGCACGCCGTCGATGTCGACGCCGCGCTCGAAGCGGAACGACGACTCCGAGCGCAGATCGAGCCGGCGCGCCGTGCGCCGCACGCTGGCGGGGTCGAAGGCCGCCGCTTCGAGCAAGACCGTGGTGGTGGCGGCGGACACCTCGCTGTCAGCTCCGCCCATGACGCCGGCGATGGCGATCGGCGTCGCGCCGGTGGTGATCAACAGGTCGTCAGCCGCCAGGACGCGATCGGCGCCGTCGAGCGTGCGCAGCGCGCCCGTCGCCTGGGCGCGGCGCACGACGATCGTCGGCTGCTCCAAGCGATCGGAGTCGAACGCGTGCAGCGGCTGCCCGCGCTCGATCATCACCAAGTTGGTGACATCGACCACGTTGTTGATCGAGCGCAACCCGACCATCTGCAGCCGGCGCTCGACCCAGCGCGGCGACGGGCCGACCGTGACGCCGCGGATGACCCGCGCCGCATAGCGCGGGCACCCGGCCGGATCCTCGACGCGGATGGCGATCGCGTCGGCGGCGGGCACCCCGCGCTCGCGCACGGTGCTGCGCGTCCGCGACAGGTTCGTACCGGTGAGCGCGGCCACTTCGCGCGCGATGCCGAGGATGCTCAGGCAGTCGCCGCGGTTCGGGGTCACGTCGATGTCGAGGATGGTGTCCTCGACGCCGAGATGGGCGCCGACCCGCTCCCCCAACGGCGCGTCGGCCGGCAGTATGAGGATACCGGCCGCGGCATCCGAGAGGCCGAGCTCGGCCTCCGAGCACAACATGCCGGCCGAGGCGACGCCGCGGATCACCGCCGCCTCGATGCGCCGTGCGCCCGGCAGGACGGTACCGGGCGGCGCGTAGGCGACTCGATCGCCGGCCTTCATGTTGGTCGCGCCGCAGACGACGCTGGCGGTCGGACCGCCGCCGATGCGCACCTCGCACAGCGTCAGGCGCTCGGCGTGCGGGTGCGGAGCCGTGCTGATGATCTCGCCGATCACCACCCCGCGGATGTCGGCGCCCAGCTCCTCGCAGCCGTCGACCGCCAGTCCCCCCAACGTCAGGCGCTCGCACAGTGCGGGGGTGTCGAGCGCGATCGGAAGGAACTCGCGCAGCCAGCTCAGCGGGACTTTCATGCGCGCACGGCTCAGAACTGGCGCAGGAAGCGCACGTCGTTGGTGAAGAAGAGGCGGATGTCGTCGATCTGGTGCTTGAGCATCGCGATGCGCTCGATGCCCATACCGAAGGCGAAGCCCGAGACCTCCTCCGGGTCATAGCCGACGGCGCGGAAGACGTTTGGGTCGATCATGCCGGCCCCGAGGATCTCCAGCCAGCCGCTGCCCTTGCAGATGCGACAGGAGCGCTCGCGCCCGCTGCAGTTGAAGCATCCGATGTCCACCTCGGCGCTCGGCTCGGTGAACGGGAAGAAGCTCGGGCGAATCCGCACGGCGGTCGCGCTGCCGAACACGGCCTGCAAGGCGTAGGTGAGCACCCCCTTCAGGTCGCCGAGCGTGATCCGCTTGTCGACCATGAAACCCTCGATCTGGGTGAACATGGGCGAATGGGTGGTGTCGCTGTCGTGCCGATAGACCGCACCCGGCGCGATGACCCGCAGCGGCGGGCGCTGGGTCTCCATCACCCGGATCTGCACCGGCGAGGTGTGCGTGCGCAGCACCAGATCGCCGCTGACGAAGAACGTGTCTTGCATGTCCCGCGCCGGGTGGTCGGGGGGGAAGTTCAGCGCCTCGAAGTTGTGGTAGTCGTCCTCGATCTCGGGCCCCTCGGCGACGCTGAATCCGAGGCTGCGGAAGACGTCGACGATCTCGTCCATCGTCTGCACGAGCGGATGGAGGCGGCCGAGCACCGGACGGCGGCCGGGCTCGGTGACGTCGAGGCGCTCGGCCGCGCGCGTCGCCCGTACCCCCGAGCGGGCCAGCGCCAGCGCGTCGCCGAGGCGCGCCTCGATCTCGTCCTTGATCTGGTTGAGCAGCGCGCCCATCGCCGGGCGCTCGTCGGGCGGCACGTCGCGCATCTGCCGCATGACGGTGGTCAGCTCGCCCTTGCGCCCCAGGTAGCGGACGCGCAATCCCTCGATCGCCGCCTCGTCGCCGCCGGCGGCGAGGCTGGCGAGGGCGCTGGCGCGGATCTGCTCGAGGGCGTCCTTCATGCCGACCACTCAGGTCGCGGTCGCGCGGTGGGATGCGCTGGCGCGGCGCCCGGGCGCGCGACCGTGCCGGGCGCGCGCGACCGCTGGCGCCGTCGCCATCCGCCGGCGTGGACCCGTCTGCCGGCTCACGCCGCGAGCTGGGCTTTGGCGACCTCGGCGATGGCGCCGAAGCCGCTCGGATCGCGCATGGCCAGGTCGGCCAGCATCTTGCGGTCGATGACGATGCCGCCCTTCTTCAGCCCGTTGATCAGCTGGGCGTAGGTCAGGCCGACCTGGCGCGCCGCCGCGTTGATGCGGATGATCCACAGGCTGCGGAACTCGCGCTTGCGCACCCGCCGGTCGCGGTAGGCATAGGCGAGCCCCTTCTCGACCGTCTCGCGCGCCGCCCGATACTGCTTGCCGCGCCCGCCGACGTTGCCCTTGGCGAGCTTCATCACCTTCTTGTGGCGGGCCCGCCCCTTCGTTCCTCGTTTCGCGCGTGGCATCTCAGGTCTCCTTCGTCAGATGTAGGGCAAGAGCTTGCGGATCGCGGGCGCGTTGGCCGCGTCCACGACCGCGTCGGCGCGCAGATGGCGCTTCTGCTTGCGCGTTTTGCAGCTCAGCTGATGGCGCAGATACGCCTTGCGGCGCACGATCTTCCCCGATCCGGTTTTCTTGAACCGCTTGGCGGCTCCGCGATTGGTCTTCAGCTTCGGCATGACGACTCCTCGATGGTTGGTCACTGCGCCGCGGCGCGGCGCGTCATTTCCTCGTGCAGTTGGGCGATGAACGCGGCCAGCTCGATGGGGGCGCTGCTGCCGCCGGCACGGCTGCGGGGGGCCACGGTACCCGCCTCGGCTTCCTTGTCACCGACGACGAGCATGTGCGGGATCTTGGCGAGCTGCGCCTCGCGCACCTTGTACCCGAGCTTCTCGTTGCGGTCGTCGAGCTCGGCGCGAAAGCCCGCGGCGCGGAGCTGCTCGCAGATCGAGCGCCCGTAGCCCTGGGTCCGCTCGGTCAGGGTGAGCACGCGCACCTGCTCCGGGGCCAGCCACAGGGGAAAGGCGCCGCCGCAGTGCTCGATCAGGATGCCCATGAAACGCTCGATGGTGCCGAGGATGGCGCGATGGATCATCACCGGTCGCGCCTCGCTGCCATCCGGGCGCACGTAGTTGAGGTCGAAGCGTTCGGGCAGCGCGCCGAAATCGAGCTGGATGGTAGCGAGCTGCCAGGGACGCCGCAGCGCATCGACCACGACGATGTCGATCTTGGGGCCGTAGAACGCGCCGTCGCCGGCGTTGACCTCGTATGCGATCCCCGCCCCGCGCAGCGCGTTCGCCAGCGCCCCTTCGGCGCCGCTCCACATCGCGTCGGTCCCGATCGACTTCTCCGGGCGGGTCGAGAGCATCACCCGCCGGTCGGCGAAGCCGAAGTCGCGGTACACCTCGTCGATCATCGTCAGCAGGGCGCTGATCTCGTCGCCGATCTGCTCCGGCATGCAGAAGATGTGCGCATCGTCCTGGGAGAAGCTGCGGACCCGGGTCAACCCGTGCAGCGTCCCCGAGCGCTCGGCGCGGTGCAGGCGCCCGAAGTCCGCGTAGCGTATCGGCAGCTCGCGATACGAGCGCTTGCGGGACGAGTAGATCAGGCAGTGCGCCGGGCAGTTCATCGGCTTGATGGCGAACTCGCGCTCCTCGAGCTGGGAGAAGAACATGTTCTCGCGATAGTTGTCGTAGTGCCCGGAGCGCTTCCACAGCTCCACGTCCATGACCTGCGGCGTGATCACCTCGTCGTAGCCGTAGCGCCGATAGAGCCCGCGCACGTAGGTCACGAGCTCGTTGTAGACGACGGCGCCCTTGGGATGAAAGAACGGGCTGCCGGGTGCGACGATGTCGAAGGAGAACAGGTCGAGCTCCTTGCCGAGCCGGCGGTGATCGCGCTTCTTCGCTTCCTCGACGCGCGCCAAGTGCTCCTCGAGGAGCTGGCGGCTGGCGAAGGCGGTACCGTAGATGCGCTGCAGCATCTCGTTGCGCTCGTCGCCGCGCCAGTACGCGCCGGCGATGCCGGTGAGCTTGACGGCCCGGTGCGCGCCGGTGGAGGGCACGTGCGGCCCGCGGCAGAGGTCGACGAACTCCCCCTGGCGATAGAGCGAGACGCGCTCGTCGGGGATGCCCTCGATGATCTCCACCTTGTAGTGCTCGCCCATGCCGGCGAAGAGCGCGATCGCCTCCTGGCGCGGCAGCTCCTCGCGCGTCACCCGGAAGTCGCTCTTGACGATCGCGCGCATCTCCGTCTCGATGCGCTCGAGGTCCTCCGGAGTGAACGCCGTGTCGCGCTTGAAGTCGTAATAAAAGCCGTCCTCGATCACCGGCCCGATGGTCACCTGAGTGTCAGGAAAGAGCCGCTTGACCGCCTGGGCCATCAAATGCGCCGCCGAGTGGCGCAGCACCTCGGTGCCGTCAGGCGAATCGGCCGCCACCGGTTCGACCCGGCAGTTGCCGGTCAGCGGACGGTAGAGATCGACCACCTGCCCGTCGACCCGCGCGGCCACGGCGTCGCGCAGGTTGGTGGCACCGGCTGCGCGCATCGCGTCGCGCGCCGGGGTGCCGGCGGGGACCTCGGTGCCGCGTCCGTCGGAGAGTGTAACCGTGATGTTCATGGGCGTGCCAGGCCGTGGTCGAGACAAGAGAGGCGCCGCGCGCGGCGGCGCCCCACTGCGGCGCCGGGGCTGGCGCGGCGCCCGACATGGTAGGCACGGGCGGATTTGAACCGCCGACCCCTTCCGTGTCAGGGAAGTGCTCTCCCCCTGAGCTACGTGCCTTCAGACCGTCTACCGAATCGTCGTCTGCTACTCCCGTCCGCGCCCCGCCAACCGTTCGAGAACGCCGTTCGAAGGCGCGTCTATACCGGGCAAGCCGCTGGATCAGAATGAAAATGCAGTGCTAGCAAGCCGGTACTTGAGGGTCAAGGAAGGCAGCGCGACGGTCGTGCGGCCGGCGCACCGGGAGGCAGGAGCAAAACGCCGCCTCGGGCGCCGCACGGCGCCCGAGGCGGGTCGGTGACGCAGCTCGACTAGAATTGATAGGTGATCTTGACCCCGGTCTCGTCGCGGCGGGCGTTGAGACCGCCGGCGCCCCACGGGTCGATGCTCACCGTGCCGGAGCCGAGGTTGTTGTAGAAGTTCTCGCGCAGCTGCAGGATCAGGTCGTTGGTGATGAAGTAGTCGACCTTGAGCTGGGCGAGGAAGTTGCGGTTCATCGGATCGATGGCGACGGCCACGAACGGCACCAGCGTGCCGCCGAGGTAGAAGCTGGTCGCCGCCAGGGTGCCGAGCATTTCCCACTGCAGCACGCGATCGGCGTTGCCGAAATCGGTGGTGAAGGCACCGCACGAGGGGCCGCTGCAGGCGCTCTGCGTGCGCTCGGTCTGTCCGGCGAACGGGCCGTTGTCCCACTGGCCGACGCCGCCGGTGAGGTGCGAGCTGATCGGGTTGTTGCTGGGCGGGCTGAAGTACGGTTGCTCGGCGGCGGTCAGGACGCCGCCGCGCAACATCTTGTACGAGCCGACGACGTTGCTCCAGAACCACTGGCCGGTGATGAACCACGTGGTGCGGGGGTTGAGCCACTTGATCCAGGTCGGCCGGTCGAAGCCGATCATGCCCGCCCAGATATCGCGCGTGGTGTAGCCGAGTGGGATGCGCTGGCTCTGCGGCACGCCGTTGGTGTCGACCACGAACGGCCGGTCGGACAGATAGGCGCTCTGGAACGGCGCGCTGATCTGGTAGGCCATCTCGAGGCGGAACACCGTGTTGGTATAGTTGCCCTCGAAGTAGTTGGCCGTCGTCCCGAAGATGTTGGTGTAGGGGAACACGTACTTTGCGGTGACGTCCGCCGGGTACACGGGGCGCCCGGCGAACAGCGCCGGCGGGCTGCTGGGGTTGTTGGGGTCTTGTCTGATGGCGTTCGACGGGATCAGGGCGGCCGGCACGACGACCTTCGAGATCTTCAGGCCGAACGGCGAGCCCGCGTCGGCGCCGATCGCACGCGAGCGCGCGTACAGATAGTTGGCGGTGAACTCGAACCCCTGGAGGTTGAGGAAGGGGATGTCGGTGACGCCGTGGAAGCGCACGCCGATGTCGCTCGCCTGTCCGGGCGTGCGGCTGAAGTCGCCCTGGCGGATGCTCGTCCCTTCCAGGTTGAACTGCGGCGACAGCAGGATGGGGCTGTTCGGGTTGGGCAGCTGAATCTGCCCGGAGCGGGTCGGGTCGGCGACCGGCACCGACCACGGGGCGGGCAGGAAGTTGACCTTGGCGCCGGCCGCGAAGTCGCCCGGGTTCCACACCACCTCGGTGAAGGCGTTGGCGATCGGGCCGAGGTCGCCCATGTCCCAGATGCCCTTGATCATCCACAGCGGGATGCGGATCTTGTCCCAGTCCTCCTGCTGCAGGTGCCAGGTCAGGTCGAGCGGGTTGATGATGTCCATCAGCCGGAACTGGTCGCTCTCGCCCCAGATCACCTGCTGCTTGCCCAGCCGCAGGCTGACCGGCACGTCCCGGAACGCCAAGTCGATGTAGGCCTCGCGCAGATCGTTGGTGTAGGCGAGCGCGTTGCGGCCTTCACTGGAGATCCGCGAGTAGACCCCGTTCACCGGACACGGGTTGGGCCCCGGCGGGCAGTTGGTCGTCGTCGCGCCGATGGTGTTGCCGATGATCGGGCCGCCGATGCGATCGTCCCACTGCGTGAGGCCCTTCTGGGCGCCGCCCGGCGCGATGCCCCAGAAGCTGTCGTACGTGCCGCGGTAGAGGAGGAAGAGGTTGGAGCGCTTGATGAACGGCATGTCGAGCCGGTCGACGAACTTGCCGTCCTGCAACCAGTTGTAGTCCAGGCGGATGAGCGCGGTGTTGCGGTTCTGGATGAACTGCCAGTTGTCGATCTCGGCCGAACGGAAGAGCGACTGCGAGTCGACCGATCCGGACAGCTCGATCGGACCGTACTTCAGCGTCGCACGCGCCGGCGGGGCACACGCCAGCCCCACGAGGAGAACGGTGACTACGGCAGACGACCCCCGTGCCCACCGCCTTGCCCGACCGCATCGAGCCATGACGCCCCCTTTCTTTCGCTGCGGCGGCCCTCCCCACCCGAGTGAAGCGCCGCCTCCCAAAAGACGCGCCCGTCTTACTCAAAAGCCACGCAGCAATGCAAGCCGCTTGCGCGGTCGCCAGGCGTGCGTTGACTGGTCCAGGGGTGGCTGGTACTCGCACGCCATGTTGGCGGTCCGCACGCGCTTCGCGCCGAGCCCGACCGGGTACCTGCATCTCGGCGGCGCGCGCACCGCGCTCTTCAACTATCTCTTCGCCCGCCATCACGGCGGGGTGTTCATCCTGCGGGTCGAGGACACCGACCGCGAGCGCTCCACCGACGCGGCGATGGGCGAGATCCTCGAGAGCCTCCAGTGGCTCGAGCTGCGCTGGGACGAGGGCCCCTTCTACCAGAGCCAGCGCGGCGCGCTCTACCGCGCCCACGCCGAACGCCTCCTGGCCGCGGGCGCGGCCTACCGGTGCTATTGCAGCGCCGCGGCGCTCGAGCAGCAGCGCCAGGCCGCGCAGGCCGAGCGGCGCAAGCCCATGTACGACCGCCGCTGCCGCACCCTCGCCGCCCCGCCGGCGGCCGGGACGCCGTTCACCATCCGCTTCAAGACTCCGCTCGACGGCGAGACCGTGGTCGCCGACGCGATCCGCGGCCACGTGGTGTTCCAGAACGCGGAGATGGACGACCTCATCATCGTCCGCAGCGACGGGTCGCCGACCTACAACTTCTGCGTCGTGGTCGACGACGCGGACATGGGCATCACCCACAACATCCGCGGCGAGGACCACCTCCCCAACACCCCGAAGCAGGTGCTGATCTACCAGGCGCTCAGCTATCCTCCCCCCATCTTCGCCCACGTGCCGCTGGTGCTCGGCGTCGACCGCGCCCGCCTGAGCAAACGCCACGGCGCCACCTCGGTGCTGTCGTATCGCGACGCCGGCTACCTCCCGCAGGCGCTCAACAACTACCTCGCCCGCCTCGGCTGGTCGCACGGCGACCAAGAGATCTTCTCGCACGCCGAGCTGATCGCGGCCTTCTCGCTCGAGGCGCTGGGCAGCTCGGCCGGGGTGTTCAACCCCGAGAAGCTCGAATGGGTGAACGCCCAGCACATCAAGCGCACGCCCCGCGCCGAGCTGGCGCAGCTCGTCAAGCCGTTCATCGCGGGGCGCGGCTGGCCGCTGCCGGACGACGCCCGGTGGCTCGAACGCGTCGTCGCCACGCTGCAGGAGAAGGCCAAGACGCTGGTCGAGCTGGTCGACCTGGCCGCCTACTATTTCACCGACGCCATCGCCATCGAGCCCGCCGCGGCGCGCAAGCATCTGAGCCCGGCGAACCCCGACGCGCTGCGCGATCTGCGCGCGGCGCTGGCGGCGCTGCCGTCATGGACGACGGCGTCGATCCAGGCCGCCTTCGAGCAGGTGCTCGAGCGCTACCAGCTGGCGCTCGGCCAGATCGCTCAGCCGGTACGCGTCGCGCTCACCGGCGGGACAGTCAGCCCCGGGATCTTCGAGGTCGCCGACGTGATCGGCCGCGAGCGGGTTCTGGCCCGCCTCGACCGGGCCCTGCCGCTGGTCGGCGAGGGCTATGGGGTTAAGGGGTTACGGGGCTAAGGGGCTACGGGGTCACGGTTTAGGGGTTGAAGACCTCTGAGACCCTAACTTCTAGAGCCCTAACCCCCTGCCTTTTCGATCTTCGCCCACGCGTCGCGCAGCCCGACCGTGCGGTTGAACACCGGCGCGCCGGGTTTCGAATCGACGCTGTCGGCGCAGAAGTATCCGTGGCGCTCGAACTGGTAGCGGGCGCCCGGAACTGCGCTGGCGAGGCTGGGCTCGAGCTGGCATCCCGTCAGCGCCTCCAACGAGCTCGGGTTGAGGTGGCTCCGCCAGTCCACCCCGTCCTTCTCGACGCCCGGGTTCTCGACCGTGAACAGGCGGTCGTACAGGCGCACTTCTGCCGGGACGGCATGCGCGGCCGAGACCCAGTGCAGCGTCGCCTTCACCTTCCGTCCGTCGGGCGCGTCGCCGCCGCGCGTCGCCGGATCGTACGTGCAGTGCAGCTCGACGACCTCGCCGGTGCGGTCGTCTTTCACCACCCGCTCGCAGCGGATGAAGTACGCGTAGCGGAGCCGCACCTCGCGTCCCGGCGCGAGGCGGAAGAACTGTTTGGGGGGATCCTCGCGGAAGTCGTCCTGCTCGATGTAGAGGACGCGCGAGAACGGCACCGGGCGGCTCCCCATCGTCGCGTCCTCCGGGTTGTTCACCGCCGCCAGCTCCTCGACCTGTCCCTCGGGATAGTTGTCGATCACCACGCGCAACGGCCGCAGCACCGCCATGGCGCGCGGCGCCCGCCGGTTGAGATCGTCGCGCACCGCATGCTCGAGCATCGCCACGTCGACCACGCTGTCGCGCTTGGCTACGCCGATCACGGCGCAAAAGGCGCGGATCGCCTCCGGCGGGTATCCGCGCCGGCGCAGCCCCGCGAGGGTCGGCATGCGCGGGTCGTCCCAGCCGCTGACGTGCCCCTGGCCGACCAGCTCGAGCAGCTTGCGCTTGCTCAGCACGGTGTAGGTGAGATTCAGACGGGCGAACTCGATCTGCTGCGGGTGGCACGGGACCGGGAGGTTGTCGAGCACCCAGTCGTACAGCGGGCGGTGATCCTCGAACTCGAGGGTGCAGATCGAATGGGTGATGCCTTCAATGGCGTCCGACAGCGCGTGGGCGAAGTCGTACATCGGGTAGATGCACCAGCGCTCGCCAGTGCGGTGATGCGGGACCTGCTTGATCCGATAGATGGTGGGATCGCGCAGGTTGATGTTCGGCGAGGCCATGTCGATCTTCGCCCGCAGCACATGCGCGCCTTCGGGGAACTCGCCGGCCCGCATCGCCGCGAACAGGCGCCGGCTCTCCTCCACCGGGCGGTCGCGGTACGGGCCGTTGCGGCCGGGCTCGGTCAGCGTCCCGCGGTGGGCGCGGATCTCGTCGGCGCTCAGACTGTCGACGTACGCCTTGCCGGCATCGATCAGCTGGACGGCATAGTCGTGCAGCTGCTCGAAGTAGTCGGAGGCATAGAAGAGCTTGTCCGCCCAGTCGAAGCCCAACCAGCGGACGTCGGCCTGAATGGAATCGACGTACTCGACGTCCTCCTTGGCCGGGTTGGTGTCGTCGAAGCGCAGGTGACAGACGCCCTGGTTCTCGAGCGCGATGCCGAAGTTCAGGCAGATCGACTTGGCGTGCCCGATGTGCAGGTAGCCGTTCGGCTCGGGCGGAAAGCGCGTGACCACGCGGCCACCGTGCTTGTTGATCTCGCGGTCGCGCGCGACGATGTCGCGGATGAAGTCGGTCGGGGCTCTGTCCATGCGTGATCGCCGTCCGGCGGCTGCCGCTCCAGTGGCGGGAGACTATATGCCGGGCTGCCCGCTC